>Ga0134127_10000167_pt1 | contig 78470 bp, 64 predicted proteins | sample KB31753_FD_96459 | JGI IMG/M metagenome (GOLD analysis project Ga0134127, IMG submission 96459) | Terrestrial soil microbial communities with excess Nitrogen fertilizer from Kellogg Biological Station, Michigan, USA - KB3-175-3 | ecosystem: Environmental > Terrestrial > Soil > Unclassified ... | reverse complement strand
CCGGTGGCGTCACCGAACCCATCCGCCGGCGCATCGTCCTGCCGCTCGCGGGGCCGCTGGCGGATACGGATCACGTCATCGGCCACGAGCTGGTGCACGCGTTCCAGTTCGACGTCACGACGAGTCCCGGCACGGCTCCCGGCGAGAACGGCGCCGAGCGGCTGCCGCTCTGGTTCATCGAAGGGATGGCCGAGTACCTCTCGCTCGGGCCCGTGGACGCGAACACCGCGATGTGGATGCGCGACGCCGCGCGGCAGGAACACCTGCCGACCATCAAGGAGCTCGACGACCCGAAGTACTTCCCCTATCGATGGGGCCAGGCGTTCTGGGCCTACGTCGGCGGCCGGTTTGGCGACGACATCATCCCGGTGATGCTGTCCACCGCGGCGGCGGCCGACGACATGAACACCGTGACCAAGAAGGTGCTCGGCGTCGACACCAAGGAGCTGTCGGCCGCGTGGCACGCCTCGATCCACGAGAGCTACGATCGCGTCCTCGCGGCGACGACGCCGCCGTCGGGCGCGGGACGAGCGGTGATCACGGGGACGGATCAGACCACCGGCTTGAACGTCGGCCCGGCGATCAGCCCCGACGGCCGCTGGATCGCGTTCCTGTCGTCGCGCGGCCTGCTGTCGATCGATCTCTACGTCGCGGACGCGATGACCGGCCGCATCGTCCGCAAGCTGACGAGCACCGCGACCGACCCGCACACGTCGAGCATCGAGTTCATCTACTCGGCTGGCACGTGGGACAGCCAGAGCCGGCAGCTCGCGATCGCGACGATCGCGTCGGGGCGGCCCGCGCTGGCGATCTACGACGCGACGAGCGGCCGCAAGGAGCGCGAGATCCCGGTGCGTGGCGTCGACCAGATCCTGCACCCCGCGTGGGCGCCTGACGGGCACGCGATTGCGTTCGCGGGACTGACGCAGGGCCTGAGCGACCTGTATCTGTACGACCTGCGCGCGTCCAGCCTGCAGCGCCTGACGAACGACGCGTTCGCGGAGATGCACCCCGCGTGGTCGCCCGACAGCCGCACGATCGCGTTTGCGACCGATCGCTTCACGACCAACCTCGACACGCTGGCGATCGGGCGCTACGAACTGGCGACGATCGAACCCGCGAGCGGCCGCGTGCAGCGGATCCCGACCTTCGCCGGCGCCGATTCCATCAACCCGCAGTGGTCGCGCGACGGCCGCGAGCTCTATTTCATCGCCAACCCGTCGGGCATCGCGGACGTCTACGGCGTGTCGACGGCCAACGGCGCGCTGAGCCAGCTGACCAACGTCTCGACCGGCGCCAGCGGCATCACAGCGTCGAGCCCGGCCCTCTCGGTGGCGTACGGGCGTGATGTCGCCGCCTTCAGCGTCTACAACGACAACAAGTACGACATCTACACCGTGGACGCCGCGACCAGCCGCGCGCCCGTCAGTCGCGACGTCGCCAACGCCGCCGCGCTGCCGCCGGCGACGCGGAAGGAGAGCGACGTCGCCGCGCTCCTGGCCGACTCGGAGTTCGGTCTGCCGCCGCGGCAGCCGCAGGGACAGGCCCAGGTCACCGACTACAAGGCGTCGCTCGCGCTCGAGGGGATCGGGCAGCCGTCGGTCGGCATCGGCGTGAACCGCTTCGGGTCGACCATTGGCGGCGGCGTGTCGTTCTATTTCAGCGACCTGCTCGGCAACCACATGCTCGCCACGGCGGTGCAGATGAACTCGGGCATCGGCAACAACTTCAGCGCGAAGGACACCGCGGCGGAGGTCGCCTACTTCGATCAATCGCACCGCTGGCAGTGGGGCGTGCTCGGCGGACAGGTCCCGTACCTGAGCGGCGGCATCAGCTCCACGGTCGGCTTCACGCCGCAGGCGGGAACGGTGCAGGTCGACGAGGTGGTGATCGACCGTCAGACCGAACAGAGCATGGCGGGCCTTGCCGCCTATCCGTTCGACCGCGCGCGGCGCATCGAGTTCCAGGCGGGGGCGACGCGCCTCTCGTTCGATCGCCGCATCGAAACGACCGTCTCGTCGCTGTCAACGGGACAGATCCTGTCGGACGAGCTCGGCGACACGACGTCGCTCGCGCCGCCGTTGAATCTCGCCAACACGTCGGCGGCGTTCGTCTACGATACGGCGGCGTTCGGCCCGACGAGTCCCATCTCCGGCCAGCGATACCGGCTCGAAGCGGCGCCGACCTTCGGTGCGTTGACGTTCACCAACGTGCTCGCGGACTACCGCCGCTACCTGATGCCGGCGCCGTTCTACACGCTTGCCGCGCGCGTCATCCACGACGGGCGCTACGGCAGCGGCGGCGAAGACCTGCGCCTGTTCCCGATGTACATCGGCTACCCGGCGCTCGTGCGCGGCTACGACATCAACTCGTTCGGGCCCGGCGACTGCGTGCCCAGCGTGACGAGCCAGTGCCCCGCGTTCGATCGGCTGCTCGGCAGCAGGATGCTCGTCGGCAACTTGGAATTCCGCTTCCCGCTGCTGCGTCCCTTCGTCAGCTCGCCGTCGCGGATGTACGGCCCGATTCCGCTCGAGGTCGCGTTCTTCGCCGACGGCGGCGTCGCGTGGAACCGCGGCGAGAGCCCGTCGCTGCTCGGCGGCAGCCGCCAGGGCGTGTCGTCGGCGGGCGTGGCGCTGCGCGCCAACCTGTTCGGATACGCGGTCGGACAGTTCGATATCTCGCGTCCGTTCCAGCGGCCGGGTAGCGGCTGGGTGTTTCAATTCAATCTGGCTCCGGGCTTCTGAGGACAACTCCCAATCTCCAACTTCCAACTCCCAAGGCGCATGGTCTTGGGAGTTGGGCTCCCCGCCGGTCCTCAGATCCCTCGAGTTGAAGTTGTGGAGCATGAGGCCGGCGAATGCGGGCTGCGTGCGCTGGCGCACGACGTTGCGCTCGATGCGCGACGAGACGCCGTAGCCGAAGATGAGCGCGACGTCCGAGTTGTCGAGGAACTGGTTGTCCACGATCTCCGACTGCGGCGCGTTGAGCCCGAAGATGTTCTGGCCGGTGATGCACGAGCGCGCGGCCGTGGACGCGCCGCGCGCCGCCTGGTTGCCGTCGATCACGAGATGTTCGACGGTGACGTTGTTGGTCGCGTTGACGAGCAGCACGCCCCACGGGTCGTGAAAGTCGGGCGCCGCGACGAGCCAGGCGCACCGATCGGGGGCCGTGGTGCACGGCACCGACGACCCGCGCGTTCCCGCGGTGCGAATCGTGAGCGGCGTCTACACGACGATCTGGCGATGCAGGACATAGACGCCCGGAGGAATCTCGATGCTCGAGTACGCCGGCGCGCGGCTGATGCACTCCTGCAGCACGTCGGCAGCGCCGTACGGCCCGCGCGCATCCGCGTGGCAAACCATCCGCTGAGGGATCGTCGGCGATGCCGGTGCGTCCGGAGCGTGGTCGGCTGGTCCGGGCGTGGCGGCCGTTGCGACGGGCTGCGGGAGCGCGGTCGATGCACGATCCTGATCCGTCGCCGCGGGAACCGCGTCCGCCTCCGGCCGATCAATTTCGTCAGTCGTTGGTGGCCGGCCGGCGGCGAGGTCGCGGGCGAGCTCCGGGTGAACCCGCGGGATCGTGACCGTTGGCGCGGCCCCGCTGGCGGTTGCGGCCGGCGTCAGCGCTACCTGTTGGGGTTGATGAGGTTGCGCGGCGGTCGCGGGGCGCCATTGGTCCAGCCGACCGGCGAGCGCCATCCCCACCAACGCGACAACAGGCCACCATCGGCTCTAGACATGGCCTCCCTGAGGTGTAACGCGCGCATGGGTCGGACATCAAGACTTGAGCTTGGATGGGTTGCACAATTTCGCGGGCGAAATGCGATACTGCGTAGCTGTACCGCCACTGCACCTCGCAGATGTGCGCAACGAGAAGGACGCGTCTCATGGCCAACACGACAGGGACGATCAAGCGACTCACCGACAAGGGATTCGGGTTCATCGCCGCTCCCGACGGCGTCGAGTATTTCTTTCACCAGTCCGCGTGCCAGGGCACACGGTTTGACGACCTGCGCGAAGGCCAGCGCGTGACGTTCGACGTCGGGCAGGGTCCGAAGGGTCCGCGAGCGGAGAACGTGAAGCCCGCCTGAGAGAGGATGCCGACGGAAATCGAAGTGAACATGCGCGTGCCGACCCTCACGGTACGCGCGCCGAACGAACCGGACCGCCGGATCGACAACTCGGCGATCCGGTTCATCAAGCGCATCGACGTTCCCGCGCTGCCCAAGACCGGTGAGCTGCTGTCGCTCACCACCGACGGCGGCAAGACCTCGTTCGAGTGCACCGTGACGCGGTCGGACTGGAACGAAGAGAAGGGGTTATTCGTCGTCGCCTGCACGTACGCGAAGCGATCGCTGCCTGTCGAAACCTACAGCGCGCTCGTCAACGACTCCGAATGGACGATGAAACCGCTGCTCTGAGCATGCGCACACTGACTTTCGTTGCCGTCGTCGTCACGCTGTCGGCAGTGCTCTGCGCCGGGATCGTGCGGGCGCAGGCGCCCGCCGCGCGCGGGCGCGGCGCCGCGGCGCCGGCGCCACGTGCGCAGCAGGTCCACGCCAACCTCCTGCAGGTGATGCGCGGGATCCTGTTTCCCAACTCCAACGTCATCTTCTCCGCGCAGACGCAGGACCCGGGCGCGGTGAAGAAGGACGCCGACGGCACGTCGTCGGTGAATCCGCTCGCGGGGATGTACGGCGGCTGGCAGGCGATCGAGAACAGCGGGCTGGCCATCGCCGAGTCGGCAAACCTGCTGACCGTTCCCGGACGCATGTGCTCCAACGGCAAGCCGGCGCCGGTGCAGAGCGCGGACTGGCAGCAGTTCGTGCGCGGGCTGCGCGATGCGGGCATGGCGGCCTACAAGGCCGGGCAGTCGAAGAACATGGACATGGTGGTCGAGGCGGCCGACACCATGACTACGGCATGTATGAACTGCCACGACGTCTATCGGGAGAAGACGCCGGCGCAGGGCGGCCTGGCAGCTCGCTGTACGAAGTAGGAGCCGCCGCCCGCGGGCTGCCGCGGCGCGTCTTCGACCGCACGCGCAGCACGTCCACCACCGACGCGAGGCCCGCGTGTACCCGCACCCGGCTGTCCTGCCGGCAGCGGCACAGGGTGCCGACCTCGCGGATGCGAAAGCCCGCGAGCGCGGGCACGACGACTCCGCTCGTCACGGCCGCGTACTACGTGCCGCTCTACTCGTGGTTCCGCAACATCTCGCGCCACATGTTCCTGTTCGCGTTCGGCGCCAGCGTGCTCCCGGGCGTTGGCGTCGCGGCGTTCGAGCACGGCCAGGTCTCGCTGCGCACGCTGCGCAGGGCCGCCGGCGCCCTGGCTATGATCTGTGTCGCGCTGCTGGCAACGGCTCCGCAACGGGAGTAACGGCGGGTCCGCGACGCGATGGCATCGGACGCGCCGCGGAACCCGCCCCACGTACGTAGGCCGGGTCCGCGGCCTTGCGCGAGTCCACACGGACGCGGACCCGGCTGGAGGAACCATGAGCGGAGTCTTCGACATCAACGAGATCGCGAAGAAGTTTCCCGGCAACGCGGACACGATGCTGATCGACACGCGGCTCACCGACGAGCAGGAGGCGAGCTGCCGCGTCTTCCGCATCTACGTGGACGTGCCCGCGCACTATCACAAGACGTGCGACGAATATCTCCTGATCGTGTCGGGCCGCGGGAAGTTCAAGATCGGCGAGATGGACTGGTTCGAGGCGAAGGCCGGGCAGCTCATCTTCTTCAAGAAGAGCACCGTGCACGCGATCACGCTGCTCGATGCGGAACCGCTGGTGTTCCTGGCGGTCGACACGCCGCGGCGGGATCCGAAAGACATTCATTTCGTCAATCCCGCCGACGGCACGCCGGAGACGTTTATCCAGACGAGGAAGATCTATTGACGGCGGGTCCGCGACGCGATGGCATCGGACGCGCCGCGGAACCCGCCCCACGTACGGAGGCCGGGTTCCGCGTCCTTTACTGGATCCGAAGGACGCGGACCCGGCGCGCTACTGGTTCGACGCCGTCGTCGTCGCGCGCGGAATCGGCTTGCCGAACACCTCGATCGTGCCGAGGTGGATGTAGCCGCCGGTGCCATGGCCGCTGCCGGGCATCAGGTCCGCGAAGCCGACCTCGTCAACCTTCGACAGGTCGGGGTTCGTCACCCAGATCTCGTTGTTCGGGTTCGCCGGCCCCCCGCCGCGGCCGCCGTTGACGGTGACGACGCGCATCGGGTCGAGGCGGATCCAGCGCACGTCGGAGAGCGCGAACTCGCGCGTCGTCAGCATCGGCACCGCTTCGTCCGCGTGATCGCCGACGAGCATCGTGCCGTCCGCGAGCTTCACGACCGGCCGCACGACGTGGAAGCCCGAGGTCTTGACCATCCAGCGGATCTTGCCGAGGCCCGACATGTCGATCATGTTGTTCTTGTGCTTGAACGTGATCGCGAAGGGGCCGTCGCACTCGCCGGACCAGGCGCTGAACGGGGTCGTCTCGCTGCCCGGATTGCCGGAGGTCAGCAGGTGCTTGGCGGCGTCGCCGTACCAGTGGACCTCGACGTTCGGATCGGCCACGTTGCCCTGGACGATCGGCACCTGGCCCGTCTGGCCCGCGGGCTGCACCCATTCCACCTTGAAGATCGCGGTCGCAGCCGACGCGCGCGCCGCGCCGTTGCCGCCGCCGCCCGCCGCCGCGCCGCCGCCGCGACCCTGACGGCCGCCCTGGGCCGCCGGCTGCTGCGCCAACAGGAATGCGCTCGAAACGATCGCCAGAACGACGGGCAAGCCGACCGACAGGGAACGTCGCATAGGTGCCTCCTGCAAAAAGTGCTGAAAGTGCTGAAAGTCCTGAGAGTCTAGCAGACAGTGGCCGCGGCGTGGCCGCGGGCGTATAATGACCTCCCTTTCTCTGAGCCATCCGCCGTGGCAGGCGGGTTCCTCATAAGATCGCCGAGGAGCCCGACATGACGGCAGCGATTCTCGTAGCGCTCACGGCACTCACGCCGCCCGTCGCCCCGACAGATCTCGACGAGGCACAGCGGCTGTTCTACAACGGCCGCTACGACGCCGCCGAGGAGCTGACCTCCGCGCTCTGCACCGACGAGCTCGAGCGGCTGGCCGCGTGCGAGCTGCGGTCGTCGACGCTGCTCTTTCAGATCAAGCGCGTGCTGAGCGGGCAGCGCGACAAGAACAAGGCGTTGAAGCAGTGCAGCCGCTGCGCCGGGTGGATCGCGGCGTTCAAGGCCGTGACGCTCTCGGCGCAGCGCGTCGCGCGGGCGCGCCTCGAGATGGCGCCGCAGGACCACGACGTGCGGTTCCTCCTCGGCAAGGTCGATCTGAATTACGTGTGGCTGCAGCTCGGGGTGCTGGGCCACAAGACCGGGTGGAGTGAATACTGGGAAGCGCGCAGGTCGCTGGACGCGGTCCTGAAGCAGGATCCGGACAACGTGCGCGCGCGCGTCGCCCGCGCCTGGATCGACTACATCGTCGATACGCAGATGGCGAGGGGCACCCGGTGGGTGCTCGGCGGCGGGAACAAGAAGCGCGGGCTGGCCACGGTGCGCGATGCCGCCGCGCTCGACGCGGACCCGTTCGTCCGCGCCGAGGCCGGCTTCGCCCTCTGGGACATGCAGGTGCGCGAAGGCGAAACCGCACTCGCCGTCGAGAGCGCGCGTGCGCTGGCGCGCGATTTTCCCGACAACGAAGAGCTCCAGAAATTCCTCGCCGCCTCCGCGGCGCACGTCTCGCAGTGACATGACCATACCGCCCGACTTCAACGCCGCCACCGCGCCGCCGCCGAGCTCGTGCCCGTTCTGTCGCTCGCCGCAGGTGAGCACCACGAGCAAGACCATTTCGACGGCGACCTACTGGCGCTGCGCGACGTGCGGCCAGATCTGGAACCCGGCGCGCCTGCTCGCGCAACGCCCGAAGCTCAATCGCTGGTAACCGTCGCGGCCGCTTGACCTCGCCGCGCGCGTGCAGTACGGTCCGCACCACGTCACCGCGGCGGGCCGGCGTGCGGCCGGACCGCCCTGCCTGAAGGAGCGTGCCATGCGTGGTGTTGCCTTGTTCGCCGCAGGAATCCTCGTCGGCCTTGCGGTCCAGACCGGTCTCGCGCAGAAGCGCACGGAGGTGTACGTGAACCACGTCGGCATCGCGGTGCCGAGCGTGCCCGACGCGCTCGCCTTCTACACGCAGAAGATGGGGTTCCGCGAAGCGTTCCACCAGAACGCTCCCGACGGCAAGCTGGTGTCGGCGTACGTGCAGGTGAGCCGCAACACCTTCATCGAGATCCAGGAGGCGAACGCGCAGCGGCCCGCGGGCGTGAGCCACTTCGGCCTCGCGGTGGACAGCATCGAGGACGCGGTGAAGATGTTCCGCGCCGGCGGCGCGACCGCGAGCGACCCCGGCGCGCCGAGCGCGTTTTCGCACGCGCGGCTGGCGAACGTGACGGACCTCAACGGCGTGCGCATCGAGCTCGCGGAGTTGACCCCCGATTCGCTGCAGCGGAAGGCGATCGACAGCTGGAAATAGTTTGACTGTCATCGGGCGGTTTTCTACTTTTATCCGTACCTGGAGGTTTGCCGTGAGAGGCACATATTTCGGCGCGATTGCCGCCGCATTCGCTCTTCTTGTCCTGTCGACCCCCGTCGCCGCGCACCATGGCACGGCGAGCTTCGACACCGCGAAGGATCTAACGCTGAAGGGAACGGTGACGGAATGGATCTGGGCGAACCCGCACTGCTTCCTGAAGTTCGACGCGATGGACGAGACCGGCGGCGTGCGCAACTGGGCGGTCGAAGTGAGCAATCCGACCGACATGACCAAGCGCGGCTGGGCGCGCAGCTCGTTCAAGGTCGGCGACACGGTGACCGTCAACCTGCAGCCGGTGAAGAACGGCGCGCCCATTGGCCGGCTGCGCACCGTCGCGCTGCCCGATGGCAGCACGCTCAGCGCGGGCGGTCCCGCGCCGGCACCGACAGGCGGGGCGCAATAAGGCGCCAGGTCAGCCCGAGAGGTTTCATGAAGCGTCTCTTCATCATCGGTGCCGCGGTGCTCGCGATGTGGACGACCGCCGGTGCCGCACAGAACCTTCCGTGGAACAATCCAGGCGGGCAGACGGCCGCGCCGGCCACGTCGCCGCCGGCGCCGAAACGCGATATCAGCGGAATCTGGGATGCCGGCGGCGGCGGCATCGGCGCCCGCGGGATGCAGACGTCGCCGCTGACGCCTGCCGGCGACGCGCTCGGCAAGACGCACCACTCGGGTGACGGCGCGCGAATGGTTCCGGCGGACCAGATCAACGACCCGCTCTCGACGATGGCGGATCCCGGCGGGTTCCCGCGCATGCTGCTGTTCGAGCTGCGGCCGTTCGAAGTCGTCCAGATGCCGAACAAGGTACTGATGCTCTATATGTTCGAGAAGCGGTGGCGTGTCATCTGGACGGACGGGCGGCAGCTGCCGACCACTCCCGACCCGCGCTGGTACGGCTACTCGGTCGGCCACTGGGAGGACGACTCCACGTTCGTCGTCAACAGCAACGGCACGGACGAACGGACGTGGCTGGACAACGCGGGCAATCCGCACAGCGGCGATCTGAAGGTGGAGGAGCGCTACCACCGCGTCAACCAGAACGTGATGGAACTGACGGTGACGATCGACGACCCGAAGATCTACACCCGGCCGTGGCTGGCGCGCGACAAGCTGCGGTTGACGTTGTTGCCGTCGGGCACGGACCTCATGGAGATGATTCCGTCGGCGAGCGAGGCGGCGTCGGTCAAGAGCATTTACGCCGCGGAAGCCGCCCCGAAGAAGTAGCGGGCAGTTGGCAGTGGACGTAGAGGCCGACCTTCAGCGTCGGCCCAGGTCTCAGGAGCGAAGATGACAGCGATGACCAGACGAGGAGTCGCCGCCGCGCTGGGCACGACCGCGGCCGCGTGGATGTTGAGCGTGGTGGTGGCGGGCCAGGCGGCGCCCGATCGCGCGCCGAACGCCGAGGAAGTCTTCAAGAACATCCAGGTGCTGAAGGGGATTCCCGTCGATCAGTTCATGGGGACGATGGGGTTCTTTTCCTCGTCGCTCGGCCTCAACTGCACCGACTGCCACACCTACGACAGCGGCGGCGACTGGGTGAAGTACGCGGACGACACGCCGCTCAAGCGGACCGCGCGCCGCATGATCACGATGATGCAGCAGATCAACGAGGCCAACTTCGGCGGCCGCCAGATGGTCACCTGCAACACGTGCCACCGCGGCGTCGCCAACCCCAACGTGATGCCGAGCATCGATCAGCTCTACGGCACGCCGCCCCCCGACGAACCAGGCGACCCCTTCACGCAGGCGCAGGGACAGCCGACCGCGGAGTCGATCATCGACAAGTACATCACGGCGGTCGGCGGAGCGCAGAAGGTGGCGGCGTTCACCAGCTTCACCGCCACGGGCACCTACAAGGGCTACGACGACTCGGAGGAAACGCCGCTCGAGATCGCGATGACGTCCGCCGGCCAGTACTACACGTCTGCGCATCCTGCGTCGGGCCCGCACATCACGACGTTCGACGGCCGGGCGGCCTGGTACGCGGCGCCGCCGACCGACCGCCCGTTCCCGTTCATCGCGCTCACCGGGCAGGAGATGGATGGGATCAAGCTGCAGGCGCAGCTGTTCTTCCCGGCGCAGATCAAAGGGGCGCTGCGCAACTGGCGCACGGGCTTCGGCACCGAGATCAACGATCGCCGCATGAACGTGATCCAGGGGAACCTCGGCACGGCCGGCATCGCGACGCTCTGTTTCGACGCGCAGACGGGCCTGCTGGTGCGGATGCTGCGCTACGGCCCCTCGCCGGTGGGCCGCATCGTCACGCGCGTGGACTACAGCGACTACCGCGACGTCGGCAACACCGGCGTGAAGATGCCGTTCAAGTGGACGATGAGCTGGCTCGACGGGCGCAACCTGTACGCGCTGACCGCCGTGCAGCCGAACGCGCGCATCGACGCGGCGCGGTTCGCGAAGCCGGCCGCCAGATAGCGACGGCTAACCTGCAACTCCAAAAATCCAACTCCCAAGGGGGGCCTCTGGTTCCCCCGAGCCCATCTGCAGGATCGTAATTCGCCGTCAACGTGACGTCGGCCGGCCGCGAGCTCGGCCGGCGGAACCCAACGAATCCGCATGCGAATCGGCGGTACGCGCGCGGATCTCCGTTTGCGTTTCCGATCGCGCTCGCAACGCGCACCGTTCACCCGACCAACCAGGCAAAGGACACGCTCTTGGATCCCAGAACCCCTTCGGGAGCCGCTCCCGATCCGTACCCGACCCGCATCGATCGCCGTTCAGGCGCCGCCGACCGCCGTTCCACTCCGCGCGGGGGACGCCGACGCGCCGACGTCGTCCGCTTCGCCGCGCTCACCGGCATGCTGGCGATAGCCGCCGTCACGATACCGCGCGCACAGGGTGCCGCCGGCTGGACGACGAGCGGCACGCGCATCGTTGCGCCGTCGGGCGGCGACTTCGTGATCAACGGCCTGAACTGGTACGGCTTCGAGACCACGAGCTACGTGGCGCGCGGTCTCGGCTCGGTGGACTACCGGATCGTGCTCGACCAGGCGAAGCAGTACGGCCACAACACCGTGCGCCTGCCGTTCTCGAGCGAGCTGTGGGAGACCAATCCGCTTCCGTCGGCCAGTCTCGTCAGCGCGTGTCCGTCGTGCGCGGGCAAACGCGCGCGCGACGTGATGGCGTTGATCGTCAATTACGCAGGCTCGATCGGCATGCACGTCATCCTCGACAACCATCGATCCAACGCCGGCAACTCGGCGCAGGAAAGCGGGCTCTGGTACGCGGGCGCCTACACCGAGCGGACGTGGATCCAGGACTGGGTGGCCGTGCAGGCGTGGACGCACGGCATCGCGCAGGCGCAGGGCTCGGCGGACACCATCGCGGTCGATCAGTACGCGGCGGACGGCTTTCCGATCGTCCTCGGCTTCGATCTTCGCAACGAGCCGCACACGCCCTCATCCGATTACCTCGGCGGGGCCACCTGGGGCACCGGCGACGGAATCGATCCGAAGATCGATCCGAACCCGAATCCGTTCGCGCCCGCGTGCGTGGCGGCGTCGGCGTGTCACGACTGGCGTCTGGCCGCGGAGCGCGCGGCGGACACCATCCTCGGCGAGGCGAACCGGAACCAGTGGGCCTATCCGCTAATATTCGTCGAAGGCATCGGCAACTATCCGCAGGCAGCGGGCACCGCGGCGTCGGGTCCCTACAATTACTACTGGTGGGGCGGGAACCTCGCCGGCGTCAACGGAAACGCGTCGAACCCCGGTGCGCCGGTGGTGCTCAACGTCGGCGGGAGCGCGAGCGCCCTCGGCGTCCCGGCGGTCAATCAGCTCGTCTACTCGGCGCACGACTACGGCCCGGCGGAATATCGCAGCGCGTGGTTCAACAGCGCGACCTGCTATGCGTCGCGCTGCTCGGCGTCGAGCCTCGCCGACCTGTGGAAGGCGAACTGGGCGTATCTGGCGTCGCCGGGCGGCATCAATCCCGTGTGGCCCGGCCACGCGTCGTACCCGTGGGCGAACACCGGCCACGTCGCGGCGACCGAGGCGCCGGTCTTCATCGGTGAATTCGGAACCGGCAACCTCGACACGGATCTGTTCACGACGGGCGCCGGCTCGCAGGGACAGTGGATGACGAGCCTGGTGAACTTCATCGCCAGCAGCTACGCGGCGACGAAGACCCCGCTCAACGACTCCGGCATTCCGGTCGCAAACCTGAACTGGTCGTACTGGTCGCTCAACGGCGAGGACGCCTACTCGGTGCTCGCGGCGAACTACAACGGGCTGCGGAGCGCGAAGAAGGAGTACTCCTTCCTGTGCGTCATCCAGCAGGGGCTGCTGGCCGTGCCGATGGGCGCGGCGGGCGGCCAGTGCGGGTCGACCGGGATGCTTCCCGCACCGGACAGCAGCGCTCCGTCGCCACTGCCACCCCCGTCACCGCCACCCCCGACGCAGCCGCAGCCTCCGGCGACGCCGACGGGCGTCACCGCCGTGGCCGGCAACGCGCAGGTGCAGCTCACGTGGGCGCCGGTCACGGGTGCGACGGGATACCACGTCAAGTACGCGACCGCGAGTGGCGGGCCATATCAAACCGCGGCCAGCGGCGTCACGGGGACGAACTTCACGCAGACTCCGGTTGTCAACGGCACGACGTACTTCTACGTGGTGTCGGCGACGAACACGGGCGGCGAGAGTGCCAACTCGGCGCAGGTGTCAGCGACTCCCGTCGCGCCGCCTCCACCGCCGGCGCCCTCGTCACCGATCAGCGTCTGGTGGCCGACCAACAACGCGATGGTCAGCGGCACCGCGCCGTTCAAGGCGCGCATCAGCAGCCTCGCCTTGTCGGACTACAAGATGTACTGGCAGGTTGATGGCGATCGGCTGAACGCGATGGGTGACAGCTACGTCGACGCGCCGCACAAGGAAGCGCTCGTCGACGTCTCGACGTGGTACTGGCGCGGCAACGGCCCGTACACCATCACATTCGTCGCGAAGTCATCGAAGAACGGCAAGGTCATCGCGCAGAGCAGCGTGGCGATCGACATCGCGCGATAGTCGGCGCGGGCCTGCTGGGCCGGCCGCGCCCGGCTTCAGGCTTCAGGCGGAAGCCTGAAGCCCGTAGCCGACCCGCGTCAGTAGCGGTGATAGTGCGAGCCGTTACGCATGAAGCCCGTGTCCTGCGCGAACACCAGGTCCTGGCCCAGCTTGAACGTCAGGAGCGATTCCACCGGCACGCGGACGCTCTTGCCATGCGTATAGATCTGCGCGCCGGCGCCCGCCGCGGCGCCAACCGCTGCGCCGATCGCCGCGCCCTTGCCGCCGCCCGTAATGGCGCCGATCACCGTTCCGAGCAGCGCGCCGCCGCCGATATACGTCGCCGTGTCCTTGTTGGCGCCGATTGTCCCCGCGCCGTTTTCAATCGTGTCGCCGACGCCGCCGCTCGTGCCGACAGCGGCGGTCGTATCCGCATTCACCGAGTAGCGCTGGCCGTTGATCGTCAACGAATCGAGATCGATCGACAGATCGGTGCCGGACTTCTTGACCTCCAACTCCGCCATCGAGCCACGCGGAATCGCCACGCGTCCGTTGACGTCGAAGACGTCCTGATCGACGACGCCGGTATAAATGCGACCGTCCGCCGTCTTGGCGTCGATGGTCTCGCTGGTGCGGACCGGGATGTTGACGCCGGCAGGAATCGTCGAGGTCGCATCATTTCTGGAGTTCACCTGAGCAGCCGCTGGCTGCGAAAGGCAGAGCGCTCCGCTGACGATTGCGGCCGCCGCGGCGCTCATACAGGTCTTGCGCGAGATAAGCATGGGTAGTCCCCCCCTTGTCCCGCTCACAGGTGCAAGCGAATCGCCAACGTCAGCCCAGCAGGGGCTGAGCCTCCGCCGCGTTTTACCGTCTGACGCCGATCACGTCGCTCACAGTCGGCCGGTCGTGAACACGCGACCACTCGCCCACCGCGGACCTGTCAGCAGTGGCCTGAGGCCCGGTCACGCGCGGCGTTTCTTCGGGACGAAGGCGAGGAACCGTCGCGGGTTGTCGACCATGATCGTTCGCAGGACCTCGTCGCTCGCGCCGGCGGCTTTCAGCTTGGGCACGAACACCGACAGCGTCTTTGCGTATCCGGGGCCACCGTTGCGCTGAATGAACGTCTCGCGCGCCAGGTCCGAGGAGCACATCAGGTTGCCGGCGTACCCCGCATCGATGAGCGCGCTCGCCATCTGCACCTGATCGCCGTCCGTGGGTCCACCCTGCCGATCGAAGCCGACGAACGCGCCGCGCCTGCAGATGGCCTTCTGCACCTGGACGGTGGTGTCGACGAGATTACCGAGGTGGCCGATCACCACGCGATCCGGCTTCACGCCCGCATCCTCCAGGAGATCGAGCTGCTCGAGCGCTGCCTTGCCGGGGATCCCCGTGTGCGTGAAGATCGGCAGGTTGGTCGCCACGTGCGCCCGCCCGATGGCCCGGAAGACCTTGCGCTCGGTGGCCGTCATATCGTCCCACGATCCGATCTCGCCGAATGCGCCGACCGGGTCCTCTTCAACCTGCTTGACGAGCGCCCGCACGATCTCGTCCTCGCTCATCGTCGCGATCGCCGCCGGGTAGAACGGCTGCGTGTACAGCCCGGCGCCGGCGACGATCGGCATCTGCGACTTCGCCGACAGCTGGCGCAGGAAGTCGATGTTCCTGCCCATGTCCGGGTGACCGCCGTCGACGATGCAGCCGATGCCCTCGCGCCTGGCGGCGGTCAGCTCGCGCACCATCAGGTCGAGGTCCTGCATGAAGGCCAGCGACACCGGTGGTGGCGGTGGCCCGGGGGGCAGTCCCGACGCGACGCGCGTCGCGGCGGTGTATTGACCGAAGCGGTTGAGAAAATCCGGCGCCAGCGACATGTGCTCGTGAAACAGCGTCGCTCCGCCGCCGAGCTCGTCGGGGTCGTAATCCTTCAGAACCGTGCGGATAACGCTGCCGCGCGGAAACGTGGGAGGCGCCGCGGACATGCGGCGGGGGAGTGCGGCCGCGGCAGCGGCGGTGACGAGCATGCCGATGGCGTCGCGTCGCGTGCAACCAGAGGTCCGAAAGCCGTGGGCCATCGCGGTCCTCCTTCCGAGCTACGGCGCGTACGCTAGCTCAATCGGGCCGGCTGCGGCTACGGGTGATGGGAAGTTCACAAAGGCGGACCTGAAGGTCCGCCTCTACGCCTGCCCGCTGCCGACTGCCGACTGACTAGTTGACGCGCGGCTGCGGGCGGATGACGCGGACCTTCGCGATGTCGCACCCGCGCGGCAGGTTCGCGGCGACCGGCGGCCGGTTGCCGCCGTAGCAGCCCGGGATGGCGTACATCGTCTCGGGTCGTTCGGGGACTACTGTCGCCGCGGTGCGCACCGGCACCATGTCGAAGCGGTAGCGCAACGGCTCGCCGGGCCTGATCGTGATCTCGATGGTCTTCTTCTCGTAGCCCGGCGCCTCGAGATCCAGCCAGTGACGCCCCTGCGACAGCGTCACCCCGCGCGCCTGCAGATCGGCGACGCTTCCCACGAGCGCGGAATCGACGAAGACGAGCGCGGTTGGCGGCGTCACGTCGAGCAGGAGCGCGCCCGACGTCTCCTCGACTTGCGGCGTGCGGTACAGCTTCTCGTAGGTGCTCTCCGGTTCGTAGGAGGGACCGGACACCGCGCCATAGCCGTAACCGAATGAATTGAAGGGGTGAAGGCGCGTAAAGGTGCCGCGGCGCGCGTCGAAGGGACTGCGCCGCTGCGGGCCGAAGCCGGGCGGCGGATTGGTCTCCACGCCGGTAATTTGCGAGCCAATGGGACGGCTGATCGACAAGCCAGCCGGCGGAGGGATCCGAAAGGCCGGAAAGTTTACCCCAGCCTGAATCTGCAGGCCGCCGCCGCCCGCGCCGCGGCCCCCGCGAGCCCCGCCGCCGGCGCCGCGGCCGCCACGAGCACCGCCGCCGCCACGCATGCCGCCCGTGTTCGCGCCGGCGCCGCCGCCGTTGGTGGCACCGCCCATGTTGGCGCCGCCCATCCGCGCGCCGCCGCCGCGCTGCGCGTCGAGCACTGCCGGTGCCGACGCCGCGAACATCGTGACAAGCGCAAACGTGAACACGTGCCTCGTCATCGCAGGGACCCCTCGTACGTAATGTACAACGATCCGATCTAGAATTCGAAGTTTGTTCACGGGCAAGAACGCCGAGAAGGGGAACCACGAAGGGCGCGAAGAGCACGAAGAACCCCCGCGCTGTTCTCCGTGGTCGAGTGGAGTGATTCGCGGCGGAACAAAATGGGGGACGAACCGCGCGGTGAGCACCTGAACAGAACACAATCACAACATCGTGATCCACTTCGTGTTCTTCGCGCCTTCGTGGTTCGCGGGCTTTCCGCAGGAGAGTAGATGTCCAAGATCAAGGTGAAGACTCCCGTCGTCGAGATGGACGGGGACGAGATGACGCGCATCATCTGGCAGAAGATCCGCGAGACGCTCATCCTTCCCTACCTCGACATCGACCTGAAGTATTTCGACCTCGGGATTGAAGCGCGCGACCGCACCGGCGACCAGATCACGATCGACGCTGCCAACGCCACGCGCCAGTACGGCGTCGGCGTGAAGTGCGCGACGATCACGCCGGACGAGGCGCGTGTCAAGGAGTTCAGCCTCAAGCAGATGTGGCGGTCGCCGAACGGCACCATCCGCAACATCCTCGACGGGACGATCTTCCGCGAGCCGATCATCTGCCGCAACGTGCCGCGGGTCGTGCCGCACTGGAACAAGCCGGTGGTGGTCGCGCGCCACGGCTTCGGCGACCAGTACCGCGCGCAGGACTTTCACTTCCCTGGCGCCGGCACGATCACACTCAGTTTCACGCCAGAGGGCGGCGGCGAGGCGATCGAGCGCGAGGTGATCAAGACGAAGGGCGGCGGCGTCGCGATGGGGATGTTCAACCTCGACGCGTCGATCGAAGGCTTCGCGCGCGCCTGCTTCACCTACGCGCTCGGACGCAACTACCCGGTGTATCTGTCGACGAAGAACACGATCCTGAAGGTCTACGACGGCACGTTCAAGAATACCTTCCAGCGGATCTTCGACGCCGATTTCAAGGCGAAGTTCGAGGCCAAGGGGCTGACCTACGAACATCGCCTCATCGACGACATGGTAGCGGCGAGCCTCAAGTGGAACGGCGGCTACCTGTGGGCGTGCAAGAACTACGATGGCGACGTGCAGTCCGACACGGTCGCGCAGGGCTACGGTTCGCTCGGCCTGATGACCTCGGTGCTGATGTCGCCGGACGGCAAGGCCGTCGAAGCCGAGGCCGCGCACGGGACCGTGACGCGGCACTACCGGCTGCACCAGCAGGGCAAGCCCACCTCCACCAACCCGATTGCCTCGATTTACGCGTGGACGCGCGGCCTGCAGTACCGCGGGCGGTTCGACGACACGCCCGACGTCGTCACCTTCGCCGACACGCTCGAGCAGGTGTGCGTGGACGTGGTCGAATCGGGCCGCATGACGAAGGACCTCGCGATCCTCATCCGCGAGGATCACCCGTTCCTGACGACCGACGACTTCATGCACGCGATCGACCTGGAGCTGAAGACGCGGATGGGCGCGTAAGCGCGTGCCGTTCACATCGCTCGGCCTGCACGCCGACCTGCTCAAGGGCATTCGCGAGCTCGGGTTCGCGCGCCCGACGCCCATCCAGGAACAGGCGATCCCGCCGGCGCTCGAAGGGCGCGATCTGCTGGCGTGTGCGCAGACGGGCAGCGGCAAGACCGCCGCGTTCCTGCTGCCGATCCTGCATCGCCTGATTGGACGGCCGCGTCGCGTCACGCGAGTGCTGGTGCTCACGCCGACGCGCGAGCTTGCGGCGCAGATCCTCGAGGACTTCAACGCGCTCGCCGTGCATACGGCGCTCACGGGCGCCGCGGTCTACGGTGGTGTCGGGATGGGACCGCAGGAGCACGCGTTCAGGAGCGGTGTCGACGTCGTCGTGGCGACGCCCGGCCGGCTGCTCGACCACGCGCGCGCGCCCTACGCGAAGCTCGACGGCTTGGAGTATCTGGTGCTCGACGAAGCCGATCGCATGCTCGACATGGGGTTCCTGCCGGACATCCGACGGATCCTGCGCCATATTCCCGCGCGACGGCAGACATTGTTCTTCAGCGCGACCATGCCGACGCCCATCGCGGCGCTGGCGTCGGAGATGTTGAAGAAGCCGGTGACGATCAACATGCAGCGGCAGGCGGCGCCCGCCGTCGGCATCACACAGGCGGCCTATCCCGTGGCGCAGGATCTCAAGCCGCCGCTGCTGCTCGAGCTGTTCCGCCGCAACATCCTGCAGCAGGCGCTCGTCTTCACGCGGACCAAGCACCGGGCCAACCAGCTCGCGGACTATCTCGTGCAGCAGGGCGTGAAGGCCGAGCGCATCCACGGCAACCGGTCGCAGAACCAGCGTACGCAGGCGCTGGCCGGTTTCAAGAGCGGCAGGTATCCGGTGCTCGTGGCGACCGACATCGCGGCGCGCGGCATCGACGTCGAGGCGCTCAGCCACGTCGTCAATTTCGACGTGCCGGCGGTTGCCGAGGACTACATTCATCGCGTCGGCCGTACGGGACGCGCCGAGCTGACGGGCGAAGCGTTCACCTTCGTGGCGCCGCAGGAAGAACACGACTGGCGCGCGATCGAGCGCGCGATCGGACGGACGCTGCCGCGCGTGACGCTTCCGGACTTCAACTACGCCGCACGGGGCGCGAAGCCGCTCGAGATTCCCCACGCCCAGCGGATCGCGGAGATCCGCGCGAGGAAGGCCCGGGAGCGCGAGCGGTCGAGGAAGAACGCCGAACGCCGGGGTGCGGGGCCGCAGCGCCCGGCGCACGCGCCGCGTCCACCCCATGCCCCGCCGTCGGCGCACGCGGCGCCGGCGTCGGGCGGTCGATTCCGGCCGCGCACGCGCCGCCGCCCCTGATCACCAGGTCGCGATTCGACGCGTCACGCCGGCACACCCAGCGAGATCATCATCGTATTCAGCCGGTAATAGAGGGAGGCGAGAAACGACCGGCCTTCGACGGCCGGCCATATCGGGCCTGCCGACGTCGAGACGATCTGAACGCGGCCGGGCGCCGATTCGATCCAGGACGAAAACGCCACCTGTTGCGACGTGTTCAGATCCCCGACGTGTCGAACGACGAACGTCGCGGCACGCGAAGCGCGCGGCAATTCGAGGCGGTGGCGGCCATCGAGGAACACGGGAGCGTGCCTGAAGAAGGGTTGCAGCGCCGCCAGCGCGTCGACGACCCGCGCGTCGGGCCCTATCAGCAGGCAGTTCGAGCGCGCCGTGGCGAAGAGGTGGAGGTCGTGTCGGTCGAGCCACGGAGCGGAGTCGTCCCCGTTCGCGTGGCGTGCGGGAACGGCGTAAAGACCGTGATCGGTAGGCACGTCTCGAATTTGCCTCTGGAGTTGGGGGAGGCCGGACACAGTCTATCTGTCGATGGCCGGCGCGCGATGTTCACTATTGGACACCGGCGGCCCGCGGGCGAGGTGGCCTGGCCGGACAGAATCTGTTTGGCCATCAGTTGATTTTCGCCACGGACGGCGGGGTTTCGTCCATCATCGCGAGCTCGGTGCGGGTCCACAGCTCGATGCCGCGCTTCAGCAGCGCACGCTTCTCCGCGGCACGGAGTCGCTCGGCCAGGATCTCGATGCGTCTCTCCCGCTCGTCTTCGTTGTCGCGCTTGGTCGCCATTTGCACGAGTCTAGGGAACCGTCTCGATGCGCGATGTACCGGATCGCACATCGGGCGGATGTCCGCGTGTGGTCCTTCTGTCCGGGCGCCGGCCACGTCAGCCGCTGCGCCCATGGTTCCGCCGGGGAGTTCTGCGCCTCCACGCAGATGAGCCAACAGCGTCCCGGCGGCGGGCGCAAGGCTCGCTGGCGTCAGCCTTTGCTCTTCGAGCCTATGGTCAGGTTGGTGCGCGGCAGAGCGCCAGCCGATGTAGCTGTGCGGTTTCGAACATCCGCGCGCTCGTCGAAGGCATACGATTGGAACCGAGCGGAAGGGCTCCATGCTGGACGAATTCATCGCCATCAACCGTGACGAGATCATCAGGCGATGCCGAGAGAAGGTCGCCAACGGCCGGATCTACGCGCGCACGCTGCCTGGCAGGGAATGCATCGTCACCGTTGACCTGCCACGGTGCCCGGCCAGCCGTCGAGCGTGCTGATGGACGATGTCACGATCGCCGACCATCAGCGCGAGGGCGGCGGGGCGTCGAGCACGCGCAGGACCCTCTGATGCAGCGTCCCACCTACATCACGAGGCCGATCGAGGGCGACTACATCATGCGGTTCGGCGGGTTGACGTGGAGCATCCTCCGCAGAACGGGAGCAGAGGGCGCCTTCATCCTCTCGACCGGGGATCGCGACCGCAAGGCGGCGCTCGCCCGGATGCGATCCCTGACGGAACGCGATTCCGCCGACGGCTGGGAAGCCGACGGCCCCGACCTGTTCCGGCAGGTGACGCGCTTCAGGCGATAAGCCGCGGATCAGGGCCGGAACGTCGCCTTGTTCGCCGTGCGGGCGGCCGCCTCCGCGTCGTCCTTTCCCTGCCTCTCCCGCCGGGTGCGGTCCGCCTCGCGCTGGGGCCCTTCCTGGACATCGAGGACGAGGGCGCGCGCATCGGCCTCGCGGGCCAGTGCGGCACGCGCCGTCGATTCGACGACGAGGCGCCAGGCGCCGCCGTACGCCCACCGCGACAGCGCGACGCCATAGCCGGGCCCGTTCCAGCGCGCGACGAGGCGCGATGCCACCGACTCCGTGTTCCACGTGTCGGCTCCGCCCTCCGCGATCTTCGATGACGTTGGCGCACCGTACATCGCGGACACCGCGTCGACGATGTCGCGGTCGGTCATCCCCTTCGTCTGCGATCGGTCGTAGTCGATCATGAGCCGGTAGAGTTTGTTCTCATAAAAGCTGAACACGATCTGTTGGAGTCCCGCGCCGCGCGCCTTCCCGGCGGTGCCGAACGACGACGGGAGCCACCGCAATTCCTGCATCACCGCGGGGCGTTCGTGTACGACGGTCACCTCCGCGCTTCTCGTCTCCGTGAGCGTCGAGACGGCGGCAACTGAGGCGCCGAGCTGGAAGTCGCGGTATCGCCCTTCTTCCTGGGCGGCGGCGGGCGCGCTGACCGCGAGCGCGACGAGCAGGGTTGTACGACAGAGGCGCGTCATTGACTGACTTTCCGTTGCAGGAGCCGGCGGCGCGCCGGGACGTGACGCGTAGGCTGGCGGCGCGGCTGAGCCGGTGGGATGAACTCGGGACGAGGTGAGTTCAGGCTGCAGTCTTCAGGAGCGCTGTAACGCCGTCAGTATACAGCACGCATTGGACATCTACTCGTGCGAGAAGCTCTGGGCCGAGCGATTCTCCTAGGGGTGCCGCCCCCCGCGGGACGTACACTCATGAAGCACCGCTTTCCTGAACGCTGACCCCTCCGCACGTCCTTCCCGCGGTCAGCCTCATCAAAGCCCTTGTGAAAGTCGGGCTCCATGTTCAACCCTCGAATCGCATGGATACTCAGCGCCTGCTGGATCGCGGTCACGCTTGCCGTCTTCCTGGCGATTGACGCGTCGTCCGCCCGCAGTTGGTTGTACCTCGTCGCGGCCGCGGTCGTGCCGCCGATCGCGCTGATCCGGCTGTGGCCGCAACCGCCGCAGCAGACGGCCGACGACGTCATCCACGGGCGGGGACCACGTTCGTGACCGGCGCCGCGGTCACGCTCCCGCCTCCGGCTGTGCGGGAGGCGGATGTGATGGTTGCTCGAGCCGGTCGCGGCGTACGCCCGGTTTGCCGCGGAGCGTGACGCGCTCTCTGCGGCTGCGGGCGGAAAAACCGTGCTCCGGCACCATTGGGCGTAGGATTTCGGCGTAGGATATGGGGCGCAAGGAGAGAGCACGATGACACCGACGCTTCGTACCGGACGCCGGGACATTCTCAAGACGGGCCTCGCGCTGGCGGGCCTCGGGATCGTGGGCATTCCGGAATGGGTGCTGCCGGCGCTCGCGCAGGGCGAGACGGTCGTGCCGTTTCTGGACTTTCCCGAGCGCGTGATCACCAACCCGGCGGCGGATCGGCGCATCATCGACATCCGCACGATCGACGGTCCCTTCACGCCGAAGGATCAGTGGTTCACCACGCAGCATTACGGCCACCCGAAGGTGGACGTCGCGACCTATCAGTTGAAGGTGTCGGGCCTCGTCGACAAGCCGCAGTCGCTGTCGCTCGACGACCTGCGCAAGATGGGGGGCCGCGAGCTCGTCGCCGGCTTCGAGTGCTCGGGCAACCGGGGCCCGCTGCAGGGGCTGTCGAGCAACGCGCGCTGGACCGGCGTCCCGCTGAAGACGGTCCTCGACAAGGCGGGCGTGAAATCGGAGGCGCGCGAGTTCGTCTTCTTCGGCGCCGACCGCGGCGAGGAAGACGTCGAGTTCCGCAACGACAAGTTCAAGGTGCAGCAGCAGTTCGGCCGCGCGCTCACCCGCGAGAAGGCGTTGTCGGGCGAACCGATGCTGATGTACGCGCTCAACGGCGAGCCGCTGACGCTCCACCAGGGCATGCCCGTCCGCCTCGTCGTGCCGGGCTGGTACGGCGTCAACAACGTGAAGTGGCTGTCCGAGATCCACGCGCAGGAGGACGCCTACCTCGGGAAGTTCCAGGCGCGCTGGTATCGCACGCTCAAGGGCGAAATGATCGACGGCGAGCTGAAGTGGGTCGAGACCGCGATCACGCACATGCAGCTCAAGTCCTACATCGCCCGCATCGCGACCGACGGCTCGCGCTACAAGGTGACGGGCGTCGTCCTCAACGACGGCACGCCGATCAAGGCCGTCGAGGTGCGCGTGGACGACGGGCCGTGGCAGGCGGCGTCGATGGATCCGGCGACGAAGGAGAAGTACGGCTGGAAGCTGTTCACCTACACCGTCAACAGCCTGGCGCCGGGCGAGCACACGCTCGTGTCACGCGCGATCGACGCGAACGGGAAAGTGCAGCCGACCGCGCAGGAGCTCGAGAACAAGAAGTCGTTCCTCGAGGACAACTCCCAGACGGTGCGGAAGATCAAAGTTTAAGATTTCATGAGCTTCGTGCGTTGCGCACGCAGCGCGCCTTCGTGGTGATCAGTTCGTGCCGCTCGCCGGCAGCTCCAGTACGTCGTGCTGCGCGACGTGCACTTCCACCGTGCGGTCCTGCCCCGCGCCGGCGGCCGCCGACGTGATCATCCCGCTCACCAGGTGGAACTTGTTGCCGATCATCGCGCCGGCCACCCCGTGCCGCGGCATCGGCATCGACGGCATGATCGTCCACGAGTTGGTCGCCGGGTCGAACGCTTCCACCGCGCGGAACGCGCCGACCAGCGCGTTGGTGGCGACTTCGCCGCCCGCCACGTAGATCTTCCCGCCGTAGGTCGCCCAGCCGCCGCCGCTGCGCGCGGTCGGCATCTTCGTCATCTGCGCGCCCCACGAGTTGGTCGCCGGGTCGTACTGCTCGACGATGTCGGTGTTCTGGGAGGCGGCGACGAACGCGTGGCCGACGCGGCCGCCGATGATGTAGATCTTCCCGTTGACCGTCCCCGAGAACATGTGGTTGCGCGGCAGCGCCATCGGGGCGCCGCTCGACCACGTGTTGCTCGCGATGTCGTAGATGTCGTTTCGCACCAGGTTGTTCGCTGTCGTCGCGTTGCTGATCGCGACGTCCTTCGAGCCGTCGGCGGTGGTGGCGCCGCCCATCACGTAGACCCTGCCGTTGACGAGGTTCGCCGCGGCGGAGCCGCGCTTGATCGGCATCGGCGCCAGGTTGCGCCACGCGTCGGTCGCGGGGTCGTACACCCAGGCGTTGTCGATCGGTTCCCATCCGCCCTGCGGCCCCGTCATCGGCGCGACGAAGCCGCCGAAGACGTAGATCTTCCCCTGGTACTCGACCATCGACTGATGGTGCGCGGGGCGCGGCATCGCGGCCTTCTTCGTCCACTTGTCGGCGGCCGGGTCGTACTCGTAGTTCTTGCCGCGCGCGGTACCGAAGCCGCCGAGCACGAACATCTTGCCGTTCACGCTGATGCCGTAGAGCTCCTCGTCGGGCTCGGGGAAGGGCGCCGCCTTCGCCCAGCGGGCGCCCTGGGTAAGTACGGCGGTCGAGCAGAGCAGCACGATCGCCGCGGTGATGACGCTTCGCCTATTTCGATGCAGGAACATTGTGTGATTTCTCCGCACAGAAGAAGTTTTCCGCCTGGTCGATGCTCCCGGTTCCCTTGTATTGCGCGAGCTGTGGATACGGGCAGAGCGGACGGCTGCGATCGACCTTGCCGGCGGTCGAGTGCGTCGCCAGGATCGAGCGGGGCGGCGTGCCCTGCTCGCGCCAGTGTTCGAGCGGCGTCAGCGCGTCGAAGACGTTGGGGCCCTCGCCGCCGCCGCAGTGTCCCATGCCCGGCGCGTAGAACAGGCGCAGGCCCTCATCGACCGGCTTCCGGCCGACGGCCTTGACGACGCGGTCGTAGTACATCAACGGCGAGCGCGGCGAGACGTTCGGATCCGCCCACCCCTGGTAGATGAGCAGCTTGCCCCCGCGCGAGAAGAACGGTGCGAGGTTCGGGTCGTTGGGGCTGAGCGAGGTGTTGTCGAGCGCGTGGATCCGATCGTAGTCGTGCGCGAGGTCGAACGTCTTCGGATCCCAGCTCGCATCCTGGAGCAGGATGTACTTGAAGACGTCGTAGCCCACATCGAGCGGCAGGTCGCCGCCGGCCACCGCCGACCACTGCAGCTCGCTGCCGGGCTCGAAGCCGGGGAAGATCACCTCGCCGGTCTTGGGGTTCTTTGCGCCGGCGTACAACTTGCGGACCGCATCCACCTGCGGCGTCGTCAGGCACGAGTCGGAGTTCTCGCCCGTCTTGCAGGCGATCACCTTCGGGTCGAAACGGCACCCGAGGACGTCCTCGATGAGGCCGTCCTTCAATCCGTCGAGCGCGTCGCACGCGTCGAGCGCGGCGCGGTGAATGGCGGGGTACTTCGATGGCGGGATGACGCTCTGGGGTGTCTCGTGCGTCGCCTTCCACTTCGCCATGAAGCCGAACGCCTCGTTGCCGCGGTCGTAGGCGGGGGCGCCGGCGAGAATCGCGTCGAAGTCGGCGGGGTAGCGCTGCGCCTCCTGGAACGCCATGCGGCCGCCGCCCGAGCAGCCGGTGAAGTACGACAGCGTCGGCGCCATCCCGTAGAAATCGGTGATGGCCGACTTGCTGTGCACCGCGGTCTCGTGCACCGCCCGATGCCCAAAGTCGGCGATCTTCTGCGGATGCCCGGGCGCCCACGCCGCGCCGGCGCCGGTGTGGCCGGTGTCGGTGGAGGCGGCCGCATAGCCGCGGCGCAGCGCCTCACCGAGCGCGCCGTACTGGATCGATCCGGCGAAGGCGCCGTTGCCCACCTGCTGGAACTTGCCGTTCCATCCCGCGACGGGCATCCAGACTTCGCTGTGGATGTCGGAGTCGGACGAAGGCTTGATGGCGAGCTCGACGCGGCAGAACGCGGGCAGGCCGGCAACCGGCCGCGGCGTCTCCGCGCCCGTCGCGGGCGGCGTGAACGAGCCGGCGGGCACCAGCCGCGCGGCGGTGACCGTCGCATCGGGCAGCTTCAACGTCGCCGCGACGCGATCGCAGTCCGCCGCGTTCTGTGCGACCGCCAACACCGGTACGAGCACGGCGGCCGCCGCGATCAACGGGATTCGCGCGGTCACTTCGCCGCCGCCCCGTGATTGCCGATGGGCGCGCCGCAGACGAAGTAGGCGGCGTCAGCGACGTCGCCGGCGGCGCCGCCGATGTACTTCGCGACCTGCGGGTACGGGCAGAGCGGCCGGCTGCGATCCAGCTTGCCGAAGGTCCAGTGCGTGGCGACGATCGAGGCCGGTGCCTTGCCCTGCTCGCGCCACTGCTCGAGCGGGGTGAGCGCGTCGAAGGTGTTCGGCCCCTCGCCGCCGCCGCAGTGCGCCATCCCCGGCGCGAAGTACAGGCGCACCGAATCGTCCGCCTGCTTCTGCCCGATCGTTTTCACGACGTTGTCGTAGTAGGCGACCGTCGATTTGGGCGCCACGTTCATGTCGCCCCATCCCTGGTAGATCAGCAGCTTGCCGCCGCGCGCGACGAACGCCTTGATGTCCGGCGAGGTCGGGCTGAGATCCAGGCTGTCGATACGGTGCACGGCGTCGTAGTCGCGGGCGAGATCGAACTTGCGGAAGTCCCACTTCGGATCCTTGAAGACGACGTACTTGAACAGGTCGGCGCCGACCGCGAGCGGTTCGGGACCGCCGGCGGGGCCGCTCCAGTTCAACTCGCTCCCCGGCTCGAGCCCGGGGAAGATCGACTCGCCAGTCTTCGGGTTCTTGACGCCCGCGTAAATCCTGCGCGCGGCCTCGACCTGTGGCGCGGTCAGGCACGTGGGCGCGTCGCCGGACTTGCACTGCGTGACGACCGGGTCGAAGCGGCAACTGAGCGGCTCGCTGATGAGACCGTCCTTCAACCCATCCTGCGCGTCGCAGGCGTCGAGCGCGGCGCGATGAATGACCGGGTACTTGCTCGCGGGAATCATGCTCGCCGGGTTGTCGAGCGTCGCCTTCGCGTTCATCAGCATCTGCACGCTCTGGTTGACGCGGTCGTAGCCGGGCGCGCCCGCGAGGATCGCGTCGAAGTCGGCGGGAAAGCGCTGCATCTCCTGGAACGCCATCCGTCCGCCGCCCGAGCAGCCGTTGAAGTACGACATCCGCGGCGCCATGCCGTAGAAGTTCGTGATGGTCTGCTTGCTCTGCACCGCCGTCTCGTGCACCGCCCGATAGCCGAAGTCCTTCACCTTCTCCGGGTGGCCCACCGCGAAGCTCGCGTCGGTGCCGGTATGTCCCGCATCCGTTGACGAGGCCGCGTAGCCGCGCTTCAGCGCGTCCGCCAGCGCGCCGTACTGGATCGAGCCTGCCCACGCGCCGTTGCCGACCTGCTGGAACCGGCCGTTCCAGTCCCGCAGGGGCATCCAGACCTCGCTCTTGATGTCGGAATCGGCGGACGGCGTCAGCGTCAGCTGGACGCGGCAGAAGGCGGGAAGGCCGGTAATCGCTTGCGGCGCATCGGCGCCCGCCGCGGCAGGAGGCGTGAACTGACCCTCCGTCACCGCGTGTGCCGCGTTGACCTTCGCCTGTGTCAGTTTCAGCGCGGCAGCGACGCGGTCGCAGTCCTTCGCGGCGCGCGTGGCCGCGGCCTTCGAGTCCTGGGCGGTCGCGGCCGCCGGCAGCAGCAGCGCGCACGTAAGGAAAAGGAAGAAAAGGAAAAGGCCTGGTTTCATGATGCGGATTTTACCGGTTGTCCGACGAGAAGTGCTGGATTTGCGCCCGCGCGCGGGCGGAATTTCTCGAATCGTCCGCTGTTGCCCTCGGCGACGTACAGATTGCCGTCCGCATCCACGCTCATGCCGTGAATGTTCCAGAAGGCGCCCGGCCACTGGCCCTGGCTCCCCCAGGAGTACTGGTAATGCCCCTCCAGATCGAACTTGACGATTTTCGAGGTGATATTGTCGGCGGTCCACAAACTCTTGTCCGCCGCCAGGTACAGGACCTGCGGCGTCGACGGATTGCCGGTACTGAACTGGTCGAGGAAATTGCCGTTTTCGTCGAAGATCTGGATGCGGTGATTGTCACGATCGGTGACGTACACCTTGCGTGTCTCCGGGTCCACCTGCACGCCATGCACCGCGTTGAACGTGCCCGGCGCCGTATCGTTCGCCGTCGTCGATTTTTCTCCCCAGGCCATGACGAACGCGCCGTCCTTGTCGAACTTGACGACGCGTGTATTGGCGTAACCGTCGGAGACGAACATCGTCCCGTCCGGCAGCCAGGAGAGAAATGTCGGCCGGTTGAAATGCGTGCTGTCGTTGCCCGAGACGCCCTTGACGCCCAGCGTCCGCACCAGCTCCTTGCCGTCGTGCGTGAACTCGTAGACGACGTGATTGCGGTCCTCGACGATCCAGATGTGCTTCTCGGGGTCGTACGGATTCACCGTCACCGAATGCGGCCGGCGGAACAGCGAATCCCACTTCGTCCAGTCTTCCGTGATGGTGCCGTTGGCGTCGACGACGACGACGCAGTGTTCCCATCGCGCATCGACACCGAGCGTGCCCTTCCATCCATTCCACCCGTCGGATCCCTGATTGCCCGGACTTGCGACCGGACCGACCGAGGCGTTGCGGAACGGGGTCTGCGTGACGGGGAACGAAATGGCGGGGCCCAGTTTCGGATAGGGCACCTCCTCGGGACGGTCGATGGCCGGGAGCTCGCCACGCTGAAGGAGGAACACGCGATTCGGCGTCTCCGCGAAAATCCCCTGCGCGGCGCCCCACGTCCACTTCTCGTGGCCCGGCAACTGCGAGAGCGGCTTCGGCCAGCCGGCCACGACTTCGTACGGGCCGGTCTGATCCTGTCCGCCCTTCTGGCCGGCAACAGCCGCGAATCCGGCGCTGGTCGTGGTCGCCGTCGGCCCGGCCGCCGGTTGCTGCGCCGCCTGACAGCCGATCAAACCAAGACAGGCGGTTGTCCAGAGCACGATGCGCATCGGTCGTTCCTCCAAGGGCCGGCCTTTGCAGGTAAGCCCCTCCGTTCTGCCCTACGTGTGCCGCGTCAACGTCGATCCTGGGGACGGAAATCGATAATCGAGCCGATTCCCTGGCCGTCGGCAATCGCGGCGTTGGTCGCGGCGGTCAAGTTGACCGTGAACGTCTCGGTCGCCTCGTGCCGCGGGTGGGCCAGGATGGTCACGCCGATCGCGGCGGTCGTCGTCCCCGGCGCGAAGGTGACTATTCCGCTCGCCGCCTTGTAGTCGGCGCCCGCCAGCGCGGTGACGTTGGCCGTGGAGAAGCCGACCGTGACCGTGTCGGTCGAGGGCGCTGACAAGGTCACGGTGAACACCGCCACGGTCGCCGCCGAGGCCTTCTTGTCCGGCTCACGGACGGATACGTCGCCGATGGAGACAGACGGGGAGACGCGCTGCGTGAGTGAGGCCGCGCTCGCCAGATAGTTCGCCGCGCTGAAGTCGGCCCTGACGGCGTGCGAGCCGGCGCCGAGCGATGAGGTCACGAGCGACGCCTGGCCCTGACCATCCACGGCGACGGGGGGGCCCGTCGCGCCATCGATCGTGAACGTGACGGCGCCGGCCACGACGCGCTGTCCGGCACCCGCCGCGTCGCGTGTCACGGTCGCGGTAAACGTCACGGCCTGGCCGACCGCGGACGGATTCTGCGACGACACGAGCGAGGTGACCGTCACCGCGGAGTTGACGACGACCGTCACGTCCGCCGCGCTCGGCTGCAACGCGCCGGCGCCCGAGTAGGCAGCGGTAATGGTGTGCGCGCCGGCCGACAGCGCGCTGGTCGTGAAGACCGCGGTCCCCGCAGCGCCGAGAGCGATCGGTCCGCCAAGCGTGGCGGCGCCTTCCGTGAAGGTGACCGTTCCCGCCGTGACCGGTGAGCCGCTGATCGTGACCGTCGCCGTGAGCGTGATCGACTCGCCGAAGGTGGATGTCGGCGGGTTCGCGCTCAGCTGGACGGCCGTCTGCTGCGGGAACGAGAAGTACGCGACGAGCGGATCGTGGTCGGACAGGCGGATCGGGGTGGCCGGGTCGCTGCGCAGCGCCTCGGGGAAGTCGGCGTTGTTGCGGCCATAGGAAAGGCCATTGGCCAGCCCCACCAGGTTCTGCGTGATGAGCACGTGGTCGAGCTCCTGCGCGTTGCCGTCGAACACGAACGAATACCGCTGGCCGGCCGGCGCGGTGTCCACGAGATCGACGAGATCGGGGTTCACCAGGTCGGTGCTCGAGAGGAGCACCTGGTCGGGCGGCGCCGGCGTCCCCTTGATCGTCCCGATCGAGTCCACGTAGCCGTCGTCGAACTGGAACGCATTGTAGTCGCCGACCGAGACGATGCGCTCGCCCGGGTTGGCCGATTGGAACGACTGGATCAGGTTCGCGAGGTACTCCGCCTGCGCACGCCGCTTCGCGCGGACGCGTGCGCCGTCAAGCGCGTCGTTGATTCCCGACAGCGACCGCAGATGGTTCACGATGACCGTCACCGGCAGGCCCGCGTCGCCGGCAGTCTCGTGCACGAGCGCGTGCAGGACGAGCGGCGGACGATCGTTCAGCAATGCCTGCGATCCATCGGGCTGCGTGAAGGTCGTCGTCTTGCCCCACTGCGTGACGTCGAGCGCGTCGACACGCGACCCCTTCACCAGGAAGCCCGAATCGATGCCGCCGATGTCGTTGCCGTCCTGCAGGTACGCCGTGTAGTGCGGGTCCGCACCGCCGGCGGCCACGGCGTCTGCATTCACCTTGCCGGCGACGGCCTGCAGCGTCGGCAGGTTATCGACCTCTTCGAATCCGATGATGTCGGGCGACCGCATCACCTCTCGAATCTGGAGCGAGAGCTTGTTCAGGCGGTTGGTGAACGCGGCCGGCGTCAGCACGACGTCGCTGACGCCCGGGTCGTCCACCGTGTCGAAGAAGCGTTCGACGTTCGCCGACGCGATCGTGAATTCGCCGGCGCCCGCCAGGCGCGCCGGCGTGGCCGCGGCGGCGAGGGGGGTGACGGCGACCGGCGCCGTCGGCTCGAGATCAACCGTGTAGCTCCGGAACGAGTAGTCGAGCGGGCCGACGATGTTCGTAACGGTCGCACCGGGCATCGTGTCGATGGCCGCATGGCCGATCGCGTCCGAGTCGACGCGAAGGCGCTCAGGGTTCGCGTCGAAGACGGGGATGCCCATCGGCAGACCTGCGGCCTCGAAGACCTCGACACCCGGTTCACGGAACGGCCGGGCATCGCCCGGCAGCACGCCGTAGAACACGCCGTTGCTGGTTGACGTGGCCGCCGATTCGTTGACGCTGCCGCCGGTCGGCGCCACGACGGTAAGCGACACGACCGACACCCGCATCCCTTCGAGGCGTTCGAGTTGATCGACCGGTCCGGCGGCGTTCAGGTCCGCCGGCGTCAGCGCGACCGGCGACGGCATGACGCCACCGACCTGGTCGACGGCCACGAATGGAACGGTAATTTCCGTCGTCGGCGGGCTGAAGGGATCCGCTGCCGGGATGAATTCGTCCACCCTGCCGATCACGAACACGGCGCTGCCGACCGCCGCGGCCGCGGGGGGCGCCGACGAGGTGAAGACGAAGACGCCCTCGGAGGTATTGGGGTCGGCGTCGTAGTTCGATTCCTCGTCCTGGATGAAGAAGCCGTTCGAACGCCGGCCCGTCACGACGCCCCTCGTCGTGAGCAGCACGTTGTCGAGCGGCGAAAACGCACTCGTGCCCTGGATGTCGTGAATGAACGTGAGCGTGCTCGATCTGACCGCCATCGTGATGGTGGTCGCCGCCTGGCGTCCGAGTCCATCCGTGGCGGTCACCGGAATGTTCTTCCCTCCGGGCGTCACGGAGCCTCCAACGGCGACCGTCGCGGTGAACGTCTGCTCGCCGGTGCTCGCGTTGGCGCCCGCCGATGCGAACGTGCCCGTCGCGCCGATGCCCGAGAAATCGCCCGTGACAGTGATGTTCGAATCCGCGGGGTTCGTGCCCCGCTTCACCACGACCGTGAAGGTGACGTTGCCGCCCTGGGCGGCGAGCGTCGGATCCGCCGCCGCGCTCGTGATCGAGGGCGGCGTGGACGGTGTCGCACAGTTGAAGATGGGCGATGCGGTGTTGTGTGGAGTGGGAGCGCCGGTGGCGAAGTCGACGGAGTTGACGTCGGTTTCCGTGCAGCCGCTGGCGCCGCGAATTGCAGCCGTGGTGTTACTCAGCGTCGCGGTCGGTGATCCTTCGGAGCAGTTGGCGGCGGTGCCAAAGCCGACGAAATCCACGACGCTGGCCAATGGACAAGAGCCCGTCAGCGCCGTCGTGCTGCTGACGAGCGCGACTTTGCCGGCCGACGCGGACATCGCGATACCGCCGGTCGCATCGGGCGCCAGGTTCACCGTGCCGCCCGCTCCGGCGCCCTCCTGCACCAGGTAGAACTGTCCGGGCGCGAGCGTGCCGGTCAACGTTGTCACCGCCCACGAGGTGCCAGCCGAAGACGCATATTGCACCGACCATCCCGTCAGGGTGACGTCCGCCGTACCGCGGTTGTGCAGCTCGATGAAGTCGTTCTTATAGGTGGCCCCGGCGTTGCCGCCGCCGCCGTATACCTGGCTGATGACCACGCCGCTCGAGATGCCGGCGACCGGGGCGGGCGTGAACGCGATGTACGCAAGAAGAGCGGCGAGCGCTAGGATGCGGCGCAGACGGGGCATCGAGGAGATCTCCGTATGGGATTTTTAAGGGAACGCGCTCGCCAGTCTATGATGGCAGGCGCGACCTCGCAAGGCTCAGGAAGAACAACGATGTCCGGACTGGAAGGGAACAGCGATGTCAGCGATCAGTAAGCTCGCTTTCGTAATCGCTCTGCTTGCGGCGGCTCCCGCCGGAAGTCAGCCTGCCGCGGATATCGATTCCTATTATTCGGATCTCCGGGACCTCTACCAGGACCTCCATCGCAACCCCGAGCTGGCATTCCAGGAGGTGCAGACGGCGGCGAAGCTTGCCGCGCGCCTCAGGACGCTCGGCTTCGAGGTGACGACCGGCGTCGGCCGGACCGGCATCGTCGGCCTGCTGAAGAACGGCGCCGGGCCGGTCGTGATGCTGCGCACCGAGCTCGACGCGCTGCCGGTTGCCGAGAAGACCGGCGCTCCCTTCGCGAGCACGGTGGTGACGAAGAACCTGGCCGGGGCGACGGTTCCGGTGATGCACGCCTGCGGCCACGACCTCCATATGACCGCGTGGATGGGCACGGCGAGGTGGATGGCCGAGCACCGGCAGCAGTGGCACGGCACGCTGATGCTCGTCGGCCAGCCGGCCGAGGAGAGCACCAGCGGCGCGGAGGCGATGCTGCAGGACGGTCTTTTCGAGCGGTTTCCGAGGCCCGCCTACGTGATTGGCCTGCACGACGACGACACGATGCCGGCCGGCACGATCGGGTTTCATCCCGGGCCGTTCCGCGCGCTCTCGATTTCCCCGGCGGTGACCCTCTACGGACGCGGCGGGCACGGCGCCATGCCGTACAACACCATCGATCCGGTCGTGATGGCCGCGCGGACGGTCACGGCGCTGCAGACCATCGTGTCGCGCGAGAACAACCCGATGGATCCGATCGTGTTGACGATCGGATCCATTCACGGCGGCACGCAGGCCAACATCATTCCCGACGAAGTGACCCTGGGCTTGAACATCCGCACCTACAGCGAGGAAACGCAGGCGCGCGTGCTGGCCGCGGTGGCGCGCATCATCAAGGCCGAGGCCGCCGCGTCGGGCGCGCCGCGCGAGCCGTCGATGCGGATCCCCGAGTCGGGGCATATTGTCGTCAACGATCCGGCGCTGACGCGCCGGGTGGCGGCGGCGCTGCAGAAGGCGATCGGCACGCAGACCGTGGTCGAGATGCCGGCGAAGATGACATCGGAGGATTTCGCCGAGTACGGGCGCGCGGGCGTCCCGGCGGTGCTGCTGCACATCGGCGCGGTGAACGCGGGGAAGCTCGCCGATGCGCGCCGCACGGGCATCCCGGTGCCGGCGCCCCATTCGCCGGAGTGGCTGCCCGATCTCGAGCCGACGCTGAAGGCGGCGGTGCGCGGCGAAACGGTCGTGCTGCTGGATCTGTTCAACAATAAGTAGGTGTCCGCCGATCCCCACAAGCCGCTGCGCGACGACGTGCGGCTGCTCGGGGACCTGCTCGGCGAGACGCTGCGCGCGCACGGCGGCGAACAACTGTTCGAGACCGTCGAGCGCGTGCGGTCGCTGTCGAAGGCCTCGCGCGCCGGCGACGCACGCGCAGGCGCCGGCGGCGATTCGGCGTCCGCAGGGGCCGACGGCCCATTCCGGGAGCTCGCCTCGCTGCTGGCGACGCTCCCGGTGGAATCAGCGACCCCGCTCGCCCGTGCCTTCGCGCACTTCCTCAACCTCGCCAACGTCGCCGAGCAGCACCACCGCATCCGCCGCCGGCGCGCCTACCTCGCGGATCCTGCGTCGCGTCCGCAGGCCGGCTCGTGCCAGGAGACGTTCGAGCGGCTCGTCGCCGCGGGCATCGCGCCCGGGGAGCTCTTCGAGGCGGTCTGTACGCTGCGCATCGAGCTCGTGCTCACGGCCCACCCAACCGAGGTGTCACGACGCACGTTGATTCACAAGTACAACCGCATCGCGCAGCTGCTGGCGGAACGGGATCACGTCGACCTCACCGTTCCCGAGCGGGAAGCGGTGACCGAGGCGCTGCGGCGCGAAGTCGTGTCGGCCTGGGAGACCGACGAGGTCCGCCACGACCGTCCCTCGCCGCTCGACGAAGTGCGCGGCGGCCTCATCGTCTTCGAGCAGAGCCTGTGGCACGCGGTACCCGCCTTCCTGCGCAGCGTCGACGCGGCGCTGCGGCGCGTGGCGGGGCGCGCGCTGCCGCTGGAGGTGGCGCCGATCGGCTTCGGTTCCTGGATCGGCGGCGATCGCGACGGCAACCCAAACGTGACGCCGGAGGTGACGCGCCGGGCGTGCCTGCTCGCCCGATGGCAGGCGGCCGACCTGTATCTCGGCGAGGTCAATGCGCTGCGCGACGAGCTGTCGATGTCGCGCGGCTCGCCGGAGTTGGCTCAGGCGGTCGGCGACGTGCCCGAACCATATCGCGCGCTGCTTCGTGACGTGCGCACGCGCCTGCTGGCCACACGCGACTGGGTCGAGGCGGCGCTGGGGAAGGACATCCCGCCGCCGGACGAGGCGTACCTCGAGGCCGATGCGTTCGCGGAGCCGCTGCGCCTGTGCCATCGCTCGCTGGCGGCGGCGGGCGACGAGGTGATCGCCGGCGGCCGGCTGGCGGATCTGCTCCGGCGCGTCGCCACGTTCGGCCTGACGCTCGCGCGGCTCGACATCCGGCAGGAGTCCGATCGCCACGCCGAGACGCTGGCAGCCATCACCCGTGCGCGCGGGATTGGTTCGTACAGCGATTGGGACGAGGCGCGTCGCGTGGAGTTCCTCGCGGGCGAGATGCGGGGAGGCCGTGCCGGCATTCCGGACCTCGACTCCGCCGATGACGAGGTGGCCGACGTCCTCGAGACGTTCCGCACGATCGCCCGCATCCCGCGCGAATCGCTCGGCGCCTACGTGATCACGATGACGCGGCAGGCGTCCGACATCCTGGCCGTCGCCGTGCTCCAGCAGGCGGCGGGCGTCGAACGTCCGCTGCGGGTGGTGCCGCTCTTCGAGACCGCGGACGACCTGCGCCGCGCGCCTGACGTCCTCGCGCGCGTGCTGGGCATCGATGCGTACCGGGCGTTCATCTGCGGGGAGGCGGGTGCGAGGCAGGAAGTGATGGTCGGCTACTCCGACTCGTCGAAGGACGTCGGACGCCTGAGCGCCGCGTGGGAGCTGTACAAGGCCCAGGAAGCGATCGTCGACACCTGCAGGCGCAGCGGCGTGGACGTGACGCTCTTCCACGGCCGCGGCGGCAGCGTGGGGCGGGGCGGCGGTCCGACCTACCTCGCGCTCCGCTCGCAGCCGAGCGGGTCGATCGACGGCACCATTCGCGTCACCGAACAGGGCGAGATGATGCAGGCGCTGTTCGGGCTGCCCGGCATCGCGACGCGGACGATGGAGGTGTACACGAGCGGGACGCTGGACGCGTGGCTGACGCCGGCGGTGGCGCCAGGCGAGCCGTGGCGCGCGTGCATGGATCGGCTGTCGGCGACGGCGCCCGCGCGTATCGCGGCTACGTGCACGAGAACGCGTCGTTCCTCGAGTACTTCCGCACGGGGACGCCGCTGCCGGAACTGGAGCACGTCAACATCGGCAGCCGGCCGGCGCGGCGCAAGGCCGCGGCGGGCATCGCGGCGCTCAGGGCCATCCCGTGGCAGTTCTCGTGGACGCAGACACGCCTCATTCTCGGCGCCTGGCTCGGCACCGAGGACGCGCTGGAACGGGCGGCGCAGCGCGGCGAGCTCGACGAGCTGCGGCGGATGTATCGCGAGTGGCCGCACTTCCGCTCGGTCATGGACCTGACCGCCATGGTGCTGGCGAAGACGGACGCGCGCATCGCCGCCGAGTACGAACGCCGCCTGGTACCCGCGGCGTTGCATCCGCTCGGGGCCGACCTGCGCGGCCGCCTGGCGCGCGCCGTCCGCGCGACGCTCGACGTGACCGGCCACCAGCAGCTCCTGGCGGAGAACCGGGTGCTGCAGCGATCGATCGACGTGCGCAACCCGTACGTCGATCCGATCAATCTCGTGCAGATCGAGGTGCTGCGGCGGCTCCGGGCGGGAGACGCCGACGAGCGGCTCCGCGATGCCTTCGTCGTGACCGTCAACGGGATCGCCGCGGGGATGCGGAACGCGGGGTAGTGAAGCGCGGGATCGAGACCTTCGCGCCGCGCTCGCGCAGCAGTTCGCCGAGCAGCGACCGGTGGCACCGCCACGGATTCTCGCAGTAGCAGCCGATCGAGAAGTTCGCCTGCCGGCCGAAGGCGGCGAGCAGCGCGATGACGCGCTGCGCCTCGGGCCGCTGCATCTCGCGGAGGTACTTCTTCCGGTACGCGGCCCAGCGCGCGTCGGTCCACGGTTTGGCCTGGGCGTAGGCCACGAGCCCGCGCGTGGGCGCCACCTCCGGCAGCCAGAGGTCGAAGAAATTCCGCCTGGCGTAGTCCTCTTTCTTCACCCCTCGCGGGAGCAGCCGCACCGTGCCGATGCGCACGCCCTCGCCGCGAGCCCGCGGCTCCCCGAAGCGGACAACACGTATCGCCATCCCGTTCTTCCCTTCAGTTCTTTTCGGATCCCGGATCCCGGATCCCCGATCCCGGCCTGGATCCCCCCAAGGATTCCACCGCGCGCACGATATCGGCCGTCACGTCGTCGGGCAGGCGCGCGCCATCGATGCGGCAATAGGTGTCGCGGCCGCCGTAGTACCGCACCAGCGGTTCGGTCTGGTTCCGATAGACCTCGAGCCGGTTGAGCACGACCTGCTCGCGGTCGTCCGCGCGCGGCACCAGCGGGCCGCCGCAGTCGTGGCACACGTCGCCCTCGCCGGTCGCGTTGGTGCCGCACTCGGCGCAGACCATGCGCGACGCGAGCCGGCGGATGACCTCCGCTTCCGTCAGCACGATGTCGACGATGACGAGCGGCGCGCGGCCGGCGACGATCCGATCGAGCGCCTCCGCCTGCGGGATCGTCCGCGGGTAGCCGTCGAGCAGGAAGCCTCCTGCGGTATCGGGATGCGCGAGACGCTCGATGACGACGCGTGTGATCACCTCGTCGTCGATGAGACCCCCGCTCTCCATGATGGCGCCCACTTCGCGGCCGAGCGGAGTCCCTGCCTGCACGGCATCGCGGAGCATCGCGCCGGTGGAGATGTGCGGAATGTCGAATGTCCTGCGCAGCTGGCGTGCCTGCGTGCCCTTGCCGGCGCCCGGAGGGCCGAGCATCACCAAGTTCAGTTCCATTCAGGTTTCTACGGGTGGCAGAGACAGACCCCGGTAAATTGTATATTCCGACGATGACTACGCGTTCGCGGTGGGGCCGATTCCGCAAGCTGGAACGCCGCGAGCTGCTGCTGCTGATGATCGGCGTCGGCGTCTGCCTGCTCCTGTGGGGATTCCTCGCGCTCGCCTCCGAAGTGATGGAAGGCGATACCAAGACGCTCGACACGCGAATCCTGGTCGCGCTGCGCAAATCTGACGACCCCTCGCGGCCGATCGGCCCGCAGTGGGTCGAAAACTCGCTGCTCGACCTGACGGCGATCGGCGGACCGACCGTCCTCGGGCTCGTCGTCGTGTCGGTCGTCGGCTTCCTGCTGCTGCAGACGCGCTACAAGACGGCGGTCGTCGTGCTCGCCACCGCCGCCAGCGGCGAGGCCGCCAACTACGCGATGAAGAACCTGTTCCTCCGCCCGCGCCCCGACGTCGTCCCGCACCTGCGCGACGTCACCACGACGAGCTTTCCGAGCGGCCACGCCATGGAGTCCGCGATCATCTACCTCACGCTGGGCGCGATGCTGATGCGGCTCGCGGAGCGCCGCTTGACGAAGATGTACTGCATCGGCATCGCGATCTTCCTGACGCTGCTCGTCGGCATCAGCCGCGTGTACCTCGGCGTCCATTACCCGACCGACGTCGTCGCGGGCTGGATGTTCGGTTTCTTCTGGGCGTCGCTCTGCTGGATCGTGGCGCAGCGGTTCGAGCGCGAGACCGGCGTCCAGGAGGAGCGCGGCAAGGTTGAGTAGGCCGCGGAAGCTCGACAATCCGTGATTATTTCCATCCGGTCGAGCTTTGGGAGTACCTAAATGGTTCTATACTGCAGACCAACGTGCAGGTTCGGATCGTGCGGCCCTCCGTCGGCATCATGGACGGTGTGAGCTTGAGTCATCTCACCCCCGGGTCCACGTATGAGGTGCCTTCGGAGCTTGGGTACTGGCTGATCAGCCGCGGCGTAGCAGAGCATGTTGTCGAGAGCTCTGGCGACGTCGTCGTTCCGCTCGACAACCCCTACGCCTACGAGCAGCTCACGCAGGGCGTCACCGTCGTCCCGCCGAAAGCAACCGCCGCCGATGACCCCAACCCGGGGCGCCGCTCGCCACGCAAGAAACGGTAGACCCGTAACGAGCTGAGGCGCCTGTCAGCGGATCCCAATCAGCGGCCAGTAGAGAAACACCAGCAGCAGCAGCAGCACGCACTGAATCACCGTCAACAGCGCGCCGAGGCGGAACAGGTCGCGACTGTCGAAGTAGCCGTACGACATTCCCACGATCAACACGCCCGATTGATAGGCGAACAGCTTTCCGCCGGCGCCGAACGTCCAGATCATGCCGATGAGCAGCGGGTCCATCGCGTGGCTCTTCGCGAAATTCATCAGCACCGGCAGCGACGTCCCGAGCATCGAGATCTCGCTGGCCAGGAAGATGTGGTAGACGAACGCGGTCCAGTAGAGCACCAGCGTCGACTGCAGGAGGCTGCCGAGCAGCGGCCCCATCCACGACAGCAGCAGGCTGGTCAGCAGCTCGAGCGTCTTCGTCTGCACGAGGACTTCGCCCATGCTGACAGCCGCCGCGACGAAGAACACGGGCAGATAGTTCATCCGCTTCATGTCGTCGACCGTCAGGACTCCGATACCCGGAAGCACCGCGGCCAGCCCGACGCCAAGGCCGATGATCGACGGCGAGATGTGGTGAAGGAAGTCGGTCAGCCAGAGGCCGATCGCCAGCGCGATCAGCAGGGCCGCCCGCGTGCTCGCGGCGTTCCAGCTGCCCAGGCGGTGGATTTCCTGCTCGAGGTACGCCGCCTCGTCGCGCGTGAACGAATCCTTCTCCGGCGGATACAGCCAGAGCGTCAGGCGCCACGCGATGAGGATGGTGATGATGTCGCACGGCAGGTAGGCGAGGAACCATCGGCTCCACAGAACCTCGACGCCGCCCACGCGTTCGATCGCCCCGCGCGCCGTAATCGACGCCGCGCCGGCGATGATCATCTTGTCGAAGAGGCCGGCCGCGTAGGTGATGATGAGGAACATCGCGCGGCCGATATTGCTGCCGGGGCCGACCCCGAACGCCTCCACCAGCCCGAGGGCGACCGCCGACATCACGACCACGCGCGCGATGCCCGACGGAATGATGAACGTCAGCAGGAAGTCGGTGACGATGAGCCCGAGCAGGATGCGCCCGTAGGTCCGGCCGACGCGCTGCATGACGACGAACGCAATCCTGCGCGCGAGACCGGTCTTGGTGGCCATCGCGCCGAACAGCGCCGCGCCGAAGAGGAACCACGGCGTGTCGGTGGCAAAGCCGCTGAAGGCGACGCCGAACGGCACCACCCCGAGCGCCCAGAACAGGTAGCAGCCGATGAAGCCGGCAAGCGCGTAGTCCATCGCCTCGGTGATCCACGCCAGGATCATGAACGCGGCGATGGCGAGCACGTGCCGGGTCCGCGCGTCGACCCCGATCGGCGCGAACCAGAGGGCGACCGGCACGACCACGCACAACGCGCGGCCGACGGTGGCGCGCGTGTGCGCCATCCCGGCCGGCCGCTCCGCCGCCGTGACCGCTACGGGCGCCGCGATCGCCGTGTCCAGCCGGGATTCAGCCTGCATGTGACGGCGAGGATATCAAACGGCGGGCACCTGGGACACAATGTGGGTCCTTATGGCATCAGCGTCCGTGGCCGTTCCTGCGCATGGCGAGCTCGCGCGCGCCGACGTCGCCCGGCGCGTCAAGGCAATCTTCATCGGCTCGATCGGCAACCTGGTGGAGTGGTACGACTTCTACGCCTACGCCGCCTTCGCGCTCTATTTCGCCGGCGCGTTCTTCCCGGGCGGCGATCCGGTCGTCCAGCAGTTGAATGCCGCCGTGCTCTTCGCCGTCGGGTTCGTCGTGCGTCCGCTCGGCGGGTGGCTGTTCGGCCACATGGCGGACCACTACGGCCGGCGCCGCGCGCTGATGGCGTCCGTGCTCCTCATGTGCTTCGGCTCGCTGATCATCGCGCTCACGCCGACGTACGCCTCCATCGGGTTCATGGCCCCGGCGGTGCTCGCCTTCGCGCGCATCGTGCAGGGGTTGAGCCTCGGCGGTGAATACGGCACGAGCGCGACGTACCTCAGCGAGGTCGCGGACAAGGAGCATCGCGGATTCTATTCGAGCTTCCAGTACGTGACGCTCATCGGCGGCCAGTTGTGCGCCATCCTCGTGCTCTTTCTGCTCCAGCAGGTGTTCCTCACCGGCGATCAGCTGAGGGCCTGGGGCTGGCGGATTCCGTTTGCCATCGGCGCCGTGCTCGCGCTGACCGCGCTCGCGATGCGTCGCAACCTGCACGAGACCGACGAGTTCACGGCCGCGCGCTCGTCCGCGACGCGGAAGCAGACGTCGCTGCGCGCGCTGATGCAGTACCCGCGCGAGGTCCTGCTCGTCGTCGGCCTCACCATGGGCGGCACGACGGCCTTCTACACCTACACGACGTACATGCAGAAGTTCCTGAAGCTGTCGGTGGGGCTCACGGACCTGCAGACGACGGTCGTGACCGGCGGGTCGCTGATCGTGGCGTTGATCCTCCAGCCGATTTACGGCGCGGTCTCGGACCGCATCGGCCGGAAGCCGCTGCTCGTCTGGTTCGGCGTCATGGGCGTGCTGCTGACGATCCCGCTGCTCGACGCGCTGCAGGGGACCAGGAGCGGCCTGACGGCGTTTCTGCTGATCTGCGGCGCCTGGGTGATCGTCGCCGGCTACACGTCGATCAATGCCGTGGTCAAGGCCGAGCTGTTCCCGACGCACATCCGCGCGCTCGGCGTCGGGCTCCCGTACGCGGTGAGCGTGTCGATCTTCGGCGGCACCGCGGAATCAATCGCGCTCTGGTTCAAGTCGATCGGCCACGAGCGCTGGTTCTACTACTACCTCACCGCGGTCATCGCGGCGTCGCTGGCCGTCTACCTGGGCATGCGCGACACCAGGCGCCACTCGTCCATCGGCTCCCACTGATCGAAAAACGGGGCAGACCAGCGGCACGAACTGGTCTGCCCCCGCGACGCCATCGAGGACTGGCCCGATGGGCGTGCGTCGTGGCGTCCGCCTTTCGGCGAACGTGAGGGACCTCGTTACCTCAATAGCCCGAGGTGGCGGGCGCCGTGACCATGCCCGGAGCCTCTGCCGGCGCCTCTGCACGGCCGAGCGCCGTGAGGCCGCCGTCGTGGATGTACGCCTCTTCGCCGTGCAGGGTGACGTCGAGCCCTTCCATCTCGTCGGTCTTGTCCGCGCGGATCGGCACCACGAGGTTGATCGCCTTCAGCAGCACGAAGCTCATGCCTCCGCTGTAGACCAGGGCCGCCATTACTGCCGCGAGCTGGATGAGGAGCTGGCGCGGGTTGCCATACAACGCGCCGTCGGCCACCGTGTTGAGCGCCTTCTCCGCGAACACGCCCGTCAACAGCGCGCCGACCGTGCCGCCGACGCCGTGCGCCGCGAGCACGTCGAGCGAGTCGTCGAGCGAGGTCTTCGCCCGCAGCTGCAGCGTGAGATAGCTCGGAATCGCCGCGAAGCCGCCGAGCAGGATGGCGTTCATCGGGCTGATGAAGCCGGCCGCCGGCGTGATCGCGACCAGGCCGACGACGATCGCCGTCGCCGCGCCGACCGCGGTCGCCTTGCCGGTCCGCATCACGTCGATGAAGGTCCAGACGACGAGCGTCGCCGCCGGGGCGAGCATCGTGGTGATGAACGCGAGGCCGGCAATCGGGCTAGCCGCCAGCGCGCTGCCGGCATTGAAGCCGAACCAGCCGAACCACAGCAGGCCCGCGCCGAGCAGGACGAACGGCACGTTGTGCGGCAGCAGCGACGAGGACGGGTACTCCGCCCGCTTGCCGAGGACGACGGCCGCGACGACCGCGGCAGCGGCGGCGTTGACGTGCACGACCGTGCCGCCGGCGAAGTCGAGCGCGCCCCACTGCGCGAGCCAGCCGCCGCCCCACACCCAGTGCGCGATCGGCGCGTAGACGGCGAGCACCCACAGCGTGATGAAGGCGACATACGCCGAGAACCGCATCCGCTCGACGATCGCGCCGGAGATGAGCGCGGCGGTGATGATGGCGAAGGTGGCCTGGAATCCCATGAAGAGCACGTGCGGGATGGTGCCCTTCGCCTCGAGGCCGACGCCGCGCAGCAGCACGTTCGACAGGTCGCCGATGAACGCGTTGCCGCCGCTGAAGGCCAGCGTGTATCCGAGCAGCGCCCAGGCGATGCCGACGAATCCGAGCGAGACGAAGCTCATCATCATCGTATTGAGCGCGTTTTTCGAGCGCACCAGCCCGCCGTAGAAGAAGGCGAGCGCGGGTGTCATGAGAAGAACGAGCGCCGTGGACACGAGCATCCACGCGGTGTCGGCTTGATTCATGTGAGACCCTCCAGTCAGGTCAGCGAACAGTCGCTCCGCGTGCCATAACAAGATCGCGGCCAGTACTGCCGGGTTCCGCAATCGTCGAGAGTCGTTTTTTCCCAACAAATCTATGTAGATCGCGAAGCGACGGCAGGGCGCCCAACAGACATTCTTGTTGGACCGTAGGTCGAGCGAAACATTTTGGACGGAGTGTCGCCGGCAGACGCCGTCTGCCCGCACGTGCGCCGGTCACGCGCCGCTGGAGAGAGGCGGACGCGCGTCCCGGGCGTGCGCGCGGCGAGCGGGTGTCGCGGACATTCGCGTAGCGAACGTGGCGAATCAGTTCATTTTTGTCCCCATGCGTTCGGTGGCGCGGCGTTCAAAGGCGCCCCGCGCCCCTGGCGCGCCTGGTGGTTGCTTCATCGATGTCGCTCGACGGGCGCGAGATCCACAGCCTTGTCGGAGGCCCCTCCGGGCGCTGCTCGCGGAATTGCTGCGAATTGTCTCGGAAAAGCCGTCCGATCGGGCGCGTGCAGCATTGGATCCCCGTTTGCTCTTCGCCGCGCATCGCCCGTGTTCGTGGCGGGCCCGCATTTTCATCCGCATCATGAAAGGACTGGAGATGAAGAGACGCGCGAACCTTCTCTGCAAAGTCGTCATAACGGCGTTCCTCGTTCTCATCGTCGGCAGCTTCGTGGCCCCGAACAGCGCGAGCGCTCAGGGCGCCATCGGCCAGCCGCAGGGCGATCCGACCGGCGTGACGACAGGCACGGCGGCGGATGTGCCGGTGAAAGACCCGAAGAATCCGACGCTCACAGAAGTGATGGAGACCGTCGGCCACAACAGGATCGCCATCAACTTCGTCTGGACGCTGCTGGCCGGATTCCTCGTCATGTTCATGCAGGCGGGGTTTGCGATGGTGGAGACCGGCTTCACGCGCGCGAAGAACGCCGCCCACACCATGTCGATGAACTTCATGATCTATCCCATCGGCATGCTCGGCTACTGGATCTGCGGCTACGCGCTGCAGATGGGCGGTGTCGGCGCGGTGAGCGCGCTCGGCGGCACACCGCCGCTCAACAGCGAATTCACCGTCAGCCTCTTCGGCCACACCTTCGGACTGTTCGGCCAGAGTGGATTCTTCCTCAGCGGCAATACGTACGACGTGGGGGTCTTCGCGCTCTTCCTGTTCCAGATGGTGTTCATGGACACCGCCGGGACCATTCCGACGGGCGCGATGGCCGAACGCTGGAAGTGGTCGTCGTTCCTCGTGTTCGGCTTCTTCATGTCCATGGTGATCTATCCGCTCTTCGGCAACTGGGTCTGGGGCGGCGGCTGGCTCGCCACACTCGGCAAGGAGTTCGGCCTCGGTCACGGGCACGTCGATTTCGCCGGGTCATCGGTCGTGCACCTGGTTGGCGGCATGGCCGCACTCGCCGGCGCGATCGTGATCGGTCCGCGTCTTGGCAAGTACACCAAGAGCGGAGAATCGCTGCCGATCCCCGGGCACGACATCCCGATGGCGCTCGCGGGGACGTTCATCCTCGCGTTCGGCTGGTTCGGCTTCAACCCGGGCTCGACGCTCGCCGGCGGCGACCTCCGGATCGCGGTCGTGGCGACCAACACGATGCTCGCCGGTACCGGCGGCGCGGTGTTCGCGATGTTCTACGTGATGTGGCGGCTCGGCAAGCCTGATCCCAGCATGCTCGCCAACGGCCTGCTGGCCGGCCTGGTCGCCATTACAGCCCCCTGCGCATTCGTCAACAGCGTCTCCGCGATGGTCATCGGCGTCGTCGCCGGCTTCCTGGTGGTCGAATCGGTGCTCTTCTTCGATCGCGTGGCGAAGATCGACGACCCTGTCGGGGCCATCTCCGTCCACGGCGTCAACGGCGCCTGGGGCGTGCTGTCGCTCGGCCTGTTTGCCGACGGCGCGTATGGCGATGGGTGGAACGGCGTGCCGGGAACCGTCAAGGGGCTGTTCTACGGTGACGCGAGCCAGTTTGCCGCCCAGTGCGTCGGGACGCTGACCTGCATGGTGTTCGTCTTCACGAGCTTCTTTGTCTTCTTCAAGGTCCTCGACGCGATTCTCGGCAACCGCGTGTCGGCCGAGACGGAGATCGAAGGCCTCGATATTCCGGAGATGGGCGCGCTTGCCTATCCCGATTTCGTTCTCGGCCCCGGGACGCCCATGGGAGGCATGACAGCCTCCACGCCCGAGCAGAAGGCGGCGGGAGCACCCGCCCTCGCGCCGCTGCGCGCCGAGTAAGAGAAGGAGAGCGAGTAAGAGAAGGAGAGACTCTGATGAAATTGCCGGTGAGCATCGTGCCTGCGCATCGGTGATCCGCCGGAACAGCCGGGTCTCACGATTCGGCAGGCGGTGAGCGACGCGGGGGCAGGTCTCCAGTCCCTGCCCCCGTGCTCGCCCAACCTTCGCTCTGCGGCCATGCGAAGGTTGCCCGCCATAGCGGCGAAGCCGCGACGGCGGGCCGGCGAATGACGCGAGAGCTTCGGTTGGCAAGCCAGCATTCTTGTATCGTGTAGAGGCCGACCTTCAGGTCGGGCCATACGCGGAGTGTCCCCTGGCCCATTCACTTCAGGTCATCCTCCTGCTGACGCTCGTCGTCGCGGCGGCCAAACTGGCTGGCGCGGCCGCGAACCGCGTTCGTCAGCCGTCGGTCTTCGGTGAAATCCTCGTCGGCCTGATCCTCGGCCCGACGCTGCTCAACGTCCTCGCGTGGCCGGTGTTCGCCTCGCCCGCGAACGCGGCGGGCGTCCCGCTGCTCGATCTCGTGCGCGATCTCGCGCAGGTCGGTGTGCTGTTGCTGATGTTCGTCGCCGGCCTCGAGACCGATCTCGTCATGATGCGCCACGTGGGCAAGGTGGCGTTCTGGTCGGCCTTCGGCGGCGTGCTGCTGCCGATGGGCCTCGGCGCGATGACCGCCGCCGCCTTCGGGCTGCCGCTCTACTGGGAAGGGATATTCATCGGCGCCATTCTCACGGCGACGAGCGTGAGCATCTCGGCGCAGACGTTACTCGAGCTCGGCGCACTGCGCACGCGCGAAGGCTCGACGATTCTCGGCGCCGCCGTCATCGACGACGTCATGGGCATCATCGTGCTGTCGGTCGTCGTCGCGCTGGCCAGGGCGTCAGGCGCCGGCCTCGACTGGCGCGAGCTCGGCATTGTCGTGGTGCGCGTGACGCTGTTCTTCGCCGCCGCCATCGCCGCGCGTCATCTGCTGTCGCCCATGCTGCGCTGGGCGTCAACGCTCGGTGTCAGCCAGGCGGTGCTCTCGGCCGGGCTGGTGATCATGTTCCTGTATGCCTGGGCCGCCGAGTACGTGGGCGCCGTGGCGGCGATCACCGGCGCCTACCTCGCCGGTGTGCTCATCGCGCAGACCGCGTTCAAGAAGGAGATCGACGCCGGCATCCACCCGCTGACCTACTCGATCTTCGTGCCGCTCTTCTTCATCAGCATCGGCCTCGAGGCCAACGCCCGCGAGCTCGGCCCGCGCGCGATGTTCACGGTCGTGCTCGTGCTGGTCGCCATCGTGGCCAAGGCGATCGGCTGCGGCGTCTTTGCGCGGCTCTTCGGTTTCTCGACCGCCGAGTCGGTGCGCGTCGGCGTGGGCATGATCTCGCGCGGTGAAGTCGGGCTGATCGTCGCGGGGTATGGTCTCGCCTACGGCCTGATCGGATCTGATGTGTTCTCGGCGTCCGTGTTGATGGTGCTCGTCACGACGATGGTGACTCCTCCCCTGATGCGGCTGGTTTTTCCGCGCCACGCGTTCGTTCCCGCGGCCGTGGAAGAGACGATCGCCGGTCCTCCCGAAGAAGGAGAGGCACACGCGTAACGGCACCGATCTTGGAGTGCGTCTGCCGCGGGGGTGTTGTATGTACGTCCGCACTGCACGAGCCGCCGGGCTCGCATTCGTTCTCTCGTCACTCGTCGCGACCACAGCCTTTGCTGCCCTCTCAACCGGAGAGCAGAAGCGGCTCAACGACGCCGGCACCGTCGTCACCGCGCTCCGCAATGCCGAGAACGGCATCTCGGAAGACCTCTGGCAGAAGGCGGCCTGCGTCATCGTCGTGCCCGACATGAAAAAGGCTGCGTTCATCGTCGGCGGCGAATACGGCAAGGGCGTGATGAGCTGCCGGACCGCCAACGGCTGGAGCTCACCCGTTTTCATGGAGCTCCAGAAGGGAAGCCTCGGCTTCCAGGCGGGCGCCACGGAAATCGATCTCGTGCTGCTCGTGATGAACCGCGACGCGGCGACGAAGATGCTGAACAGCAAGGTTTCGCTCGGCGCGGATGCGTCGGTCGCGGCGGGTCCGGTGGGACGCGCGGCGTCGGCGAGCACGTCGGAAAACCTGGCGCAGGTGCTGTCGTACTCGCGCAGCAAGGGCGCTTTCGCCGGCGTCAACCTGTCGGGCGGTTCGCTGCGCGTGGACAAGGACTCGAACACCGACGCGTACGGCTCGAGCGCGACGCTCGACACGGTGATCAACGGCAACGGACCGGCGCTGAACGGGGCGTCGGCGTTCATGGACACGCTCGGTGGCTCGCCGCGCGGGACGACGCCGCGCGCGACGACCGGCACGAAGACGCCGACGACGACGGACCGGCCGAAGTACTAACTCTCGCAGGTAATCTGGCGGGTCCGAAAGGACCCGCCCTACACGTGACAAATCTGGCGGCTCCGAAAGGACCCGCCCTACACGTGTCAAATCTGGCGGCTCCGAAAGGACCCGCCTACGTGAAATGTAGGCCGGGTCCTTCTGGACCCGGCAGATCTGCCCCACCCGGCAGGCTTGCCCCGGTTCTGCCGATAATCTAGGCATGCACCACCGACCGCTCTTCGCGCGGATTTCCACCGCCGTCCTTATTGCCTTCGTGCTCGCGTCGGGCGCGGCCGCCCAGACGCGCGGGCGCAACTTCCTCTGGAAGGTCCAGGCCGGCGGCAACGTGATGTACCTCGCCGGCTCGGTGCACGCGCTGACCAACGACGCCTATCCGCTCAGTCCCGCCTACCAGCGGGCGTTCGAGGCCTCGGGCGCGCTCGTCGAAGAGATCGATCTCGCGGAAGCGGACCCGCTCACCGGCGGGCTGGGGTTGATCGCGAAGGGGATGTACACGGACGGCCGGACGTTCAACAGCGTGGTGTCACGGCAGACCGCCACGCTCGTCGAGCAGCGGCTCAAGGACACGCCGCTCGCGCTCGAGATGATTCAGCCGATGAAGCCGTGGATGGTGATGCTGATGCTCGAGGCACTCGGCGCGCAGGCGGCCGGCCTCGATCCGCAGCTCGGGCTCGACAAGCATTTCTACGACCTGGCGATGATGGGCGGCAAGCCCGTGATCGGCCTCGAGACCGCCGAGTCGCAGATGGACCGATTCGACAAGATGCCGGAACCGATGCAGGAGCAGATGCTGCGAAGCGAGCTGTCGGAAATGGACACCGAGCGCACGAGCCTCCGTTCGCTGCTGACGGCCTGGCAGACCGGCGACGCCGGGGCCATCGAGAAGATGCTCCTCGGCTCGTTCAGCAGCAACCCGGCCGCTTACGCATCGCTCATCACCGAACGCAACCGCAACTGGATGCCGCAGCTCGAGGCGTGCCTGAAACGCGCGTCACCCTGCTTCGTGGTCGTCGGCGCCGCACATGTCGTCGGACCACAGGGACTGCTGGCCATGCTGCAACAGCGCGGATATCGGATAGAGCAGCAGTAAAGATCCAAGCTCCAAGCTCCAAATCCCAATAAGTTCCAACTTGGAATTTGGAGCTTATTGGAGCTTGGAACTTGGATCTTGGAGCTTGGAACTTGACCGCGGAGCCGTCTGGTGAACGTGCGGCTCCTAGTGGATTGGCGGCTCCTGTGCCTTACGCGCTTCCATCGCGCGCTCGAGCGACGCGAGCAGCGTCTCGCGATCGTAGGGCTTGGCGAGATAGCCGGTGATCCGCGCGCGCACGGTGAGCGCGGGATCGATTTCCCCGTAGCCCGTCGAGATGATGATGGCGGTCGACGGATACAGCGTGCGGAGGTGCTCGATGAGCCAGACGCCGCTGTAGCGCGGCATCCGGATATCGCAGACGACGATGTCCGCCGTCCAGGCGTGCATCATCAGCAGCGCCGCTTCCGCGCTGCTCGCGGCCTTCACCTGGTAGCCGGAGACGTCGCTCCACTTCGAGACGAGGCGGCGAATCGACTCCTCGTCGTCGACGATCAGCACCCGCGCGATGGGACGTGGGGCCGTGCCTTCGGGGCCGGGAATGCGGTCTTCCATCATCACTCCGGCAGAGGTAGCACGACCGATGCCGTCGCTTGTCCGCCGCCATCCTACAGAATACAGGGAGATGCGCGGGCGGGCGCCGTGCGTGCGGCGCGCGCGCGTGCGGATCCGCCCGGTGTGCGGCGCTCGCCTTGCAAATCGCCGTCACATGAGCAGTGCCACTCTCTCCCCCGACTCCACCGCGCCGGCGGCCGGCGCGGCCATCCGCCCCGGCGAGCCGTTTCCGCTCGGCGCCGCGTGGGACGGACGCGGCACCAACTTCGCCGTCTTCTCCGAGGTCGCCGAGCGCGTCGAGCTGTGCCTCTTCGACGAGCACGATCGCGAGACGCGCATCAGGCTGCCGGAAAAAACCGCCTTCTGCTGGCACGGCTACGTGCCCGGCGTGCGCCCCGGTCAGAGGTACGGCTACCGCGTCCATGGGCCGTGGGACCCCGCGCAGGGGAAGCGCTGCAACGCCGCCAAGCTGCTCGTCGACCCCTACGCGAAGTCGATCGCCGGCGGCATCGAGTGGAACGACGCCGTCTTTCCGTATCCGCTCGGCGGCGACGACCTGCAGCGCGACGATCGTGACAGTGCCCCGTACATGCCGAAGTCAGTCGTCATCGACGACGAGTTCGACTGGGGCGGCGACCGGCGCCCGGGCCGGAAGCTCCACGAGACCGTCGTCTACGAGGTGCACGTCAAGGGGTTCACCAAGCTCCGCCATGAGGTGCCAGAGCACCTGCGCGGCACCTACGCCGGCCTCGCGCACCCGGCGTCCATCGACTACCTGACCTCGCTTGGCATCACCGCCGTCGAACTGCTGCCCGTGCACCAGTTCGTCCACGAGAAGCACCTGCTCGACAAGGGGCTGCGGAACTACTGGGGCTATCACTCGTACGGCTACTTCGCCCCCCACAACGAGTACGCCGCCGACCGCGATCCGATCGGCGCGATCAGGGAATTCAAGGGGATGGTGAAGCTGCTCCATGCCGCCGGGCTCGAGGTGATCCTCGACGTCGTCTACAACCACACCGGCGAAGGCAATCACCTCGGACCGATGCTGTCGTTCAAGGGCTTCGACAACGCCGCCTACTACCGCCCCTCGGAAGAGGACCAGCGCTACTACGTCGACTACACGGGCACCGGCAACACGCTGAACATGCGTCACCCGCACGTGCTGCAGCTGATCATGGATTCGCTGCGCTACTGGGTGAGGGAGATGCACGTCGACGGCTTCCGCTTCGACCTCGCGTCTACGCTCGCGCGCGAGTTGTATGACGTCGATCGGCTGTCGGCGTTCTTCGACGTCGTGCACCAGGACCCGACGCTGCGCGGCACCAAGCTGATCGCCGAGCCGTGGGACCTCGGCAACGGCGGCTATCAGGTCGGCAACTTCCCCGTGCGGTGGTGCGAATGGAACGGGAAGTACCGTGACAACCTGCGCGACTACTGGCGCGGCGAGGACCAGGCGCTCGGCGAGTTCGCGCACCGCTTCACCGGCAGCGCCGACCTGTACCAGGACGACGGGCGGCGGCCGTACGCGAGCGTGAACTTCATCACCGCGCACGACGGCTTCACGCTGCGCGACCTCGTCTCGTTCAACGAGAAGCACAACGACGCCAACGGCGAGAACAACCAGGACGGCGAGAGCCACAACCGCTCGTGGAACTGCGGCGCCGAAGGGCCGACCGACGACGCGGGCGTCAACGCGCTGCGCGCCCGCCAGCAGCGGAACTTCATCACGACGCTGCTCCTCTCGCAGGGCATCCCGATGCTGCTCGGCGGCGACGAGATGGGGCGCACGCAGCAGGGGAACAACAACGCCTACTGCCAGGACAACGAGATCTCGTGGTTCGACTGGGAGTCGATGGACCGCGGCCTCGTCGAGTTCACGCGGCGCGTCATCCGCCTGCGTAACGAACACCCCGTCTTCCGCCGCCGCGGCTGGTTCAAGGGGCGTCCGCTGCGCGGCAAGGGGATCAGCGACATCGCGTGGCTGCGGCCTGACGCCGAGGCGATGTCGGAAGAGGACTGGCAGCAGGGATTCGTGAAATCGCTGATGGTGTTCCTCAACGGCGACGCGCTGGCCGACCTCGACCCCGACGGGCGGCGCGTGCGCGACGCGGGGTTCCTGGTGATGTTCAACGCGCATCACGAGCCGCTCGACTTCACGCTCCCCGCGGCCTCGTTCGGCGAGGCGTGGCAGGTCGTCGTCGATACCACGACCGAGGTCGGGGAGCGCGACGCGCGCTTCACGGCCGGATCCGCGGTCGGGGTCGAGGCGCGATCGATCGTCGTCCTCGCGCGCGCGTAGGGATATACTCCCGCCTTCGCACTCTTCGCCGAAGACGGGAGGTATATCCACATGCCAGCTGTCACCGAGTCGGTCCTGACGCCCCAGCTCCTCGCCAGGTGTCGCGAGCGGGCCCCCGGCTACGACCGGGAAAACCGGTTCTTCCAGGAGGATTTCGACGAGCTCAAGGCGGCAGGCTATCTGCGGATGGCCCTCCCCCACGAGTTCGGCGGTCTGGGCATGAATGTCGCGGAGGTCGGTCGCGAGACGCGCACGCTCGCGATGTACGCGCCGGCCACCGCGCTCGCGCTCAACATGCACCACTACTGGGTGGGCGACGCGGCCGACCTGTGGCGCGGCGGCGACAAGTCGCTGCAGTGGGTGCTCGATGAAGCGGCGGCGGGCGAAGTGTTCGCCGCAGGGCACGCCGAGCATGGCAACGACATCCCGGGGCTGCTCTCGACGACGAAGGCCGAGAAGGTGGACGGCGGCTACACGTTCACGGGACGGAAATCGTTCGGCAGCCTGACACCCGTCTGGACGCGCCTCGGCCTGCACGGGATGGACGCCAGCGACCCGGCCGCTCCGAAGATCGTCCACGGCTTCCTGCCGCGCGACGCCAAGGGCTACACGATCAAGGACACGTGGGACGTGCTCGGCATGCGCGCGACGCGCAGTGACGACACGGTGCTCGAGGGCGCGTTCGTGCCGGACCGCTACATCGCCCGCATCGTGGCACCCGGCGCCGCCGGCGTCGACCACTTCGTCGCCGGCTTCCTGACGTGGGCGCTCGTCGGGTTCGCCAACATCTACTACGGCCTCTCGATGCGCGTCCGCGAGGTGCTCGTCGAGCAGTTGAAGACGAAGACGTCCATCGCGCTGACGCGGCCGATGATCTACCACCCCGAGGTGCAGCACGGGATGGCGGAGATCACGATGGACATCGAGGCGATGGGGCCGCACATCGAGGCCGTTGCGGGCGACTGGGTGGCGGGGCGCGTCGGCCCCGACTGGTTCGTCAAGGTCTTCTCGATGAAGCACAAGGTGGTGGAGGCCGCCTTCCGCGTGGCCGACCGCGCGCTGGATCTCTCCGGCGGCTTCGGCATGTTCAAGAAGAGCGAGCTCGAGCGGCTGTTCCGCGACGCCCGGGCGGGGAAGTTCCACCCGTCCAACCCGCTGCTGACGCACGAAATCGTCGGCAAGATTTCGCTCGGCATCAACCCCGACGAGCAACCGCGCTGGGGTTAGTCGAGGAAGTGGAAAAGTGGAAAAGTTGAAAAGTGGAAAAGTAAGTATGAAGTGGGTAAGTGTGAAGTACGGCTGTGTGATCACGGCCGTGATGCTGGTGGCGATCGCTTCGCACGCCGGGGCGCAGGTGCCTGCGCCCGGCGTCATCGCCTTCACGGGCGCGCGCGTTATCGACGGCACCGGCAGCGCGCCGCTCGAGCAGGCAACCATCGTCGTCACCAACGGCCGCATCACGGCCGTCGGGCCGTCGGCGAGCGTCATGCCGCCGGCCGGCGCGACCGTCGTCAACGCCGCCGGCAAGACGATCATCCCGGGCCTGATCAACTCGCACGCGCACATCGATCCCGACATCAGCGCCAACCCGGGGCCGTACCGCGACGAGATGGTGCGGCGGCTGAAGACGTACGCCGTCTACGGCGTGACGTCGATCATGACGCTCGGCTTCGAGACCTACGACGAGCCCGAGGGCTTCTACTTGCGCGACACGCAGCGCCTCGGCATCGGCCCGGTCGCCATCGACGCGCCGCGGCTCTACGCATCGGGCCGGCCCATCCTCTTCCGGCCCGGGCCGACGGGCACCGAGACGCCGGACGACGCGCGCATCGACGTGCAGCGCCACGTCCCGCTGCGCGCCGACTTCATCAAGCTGCACCTCGACGGCGTGCCGGCGGACCTGAAGCCCGAGGTGGTCGCCGCCGCGATCGACGAGGCGCACAAGCACAACATGTCGACCGCGATCCACATCATCTACCTGAAGGACGCGAAGACGGCGCTCGCGGGCGGCGTCGACGTGATCGCGCACAGCGTGCGCGACCTGGACATCGACGCGGCGACGATCGCGGAGATGAAGCGGCGCAACGTCGCGCTCGTGCCGACGCTCGTGCGCGACCGGTCGGTCTTCATCTACGAGAACCTGCCGGAGTTCTTCAAGGATCCGTTCTTCCTGCGCGCGCTGCCGACCTACAAGCGCGAAGTGGACCTGCTGAGCGACCCGGCAAGCCAGCAGCGGATGCGGACCAACGCGACGGTGCAGGCCAGCAAGCCGCAGCTGGCGCAGGGCATCAGGAACCTGAAGCCGCTCATCGACGCGGGCATTCCGATCGCGATGGGCTCCGACAGCGGGTCGATCCCCGATCGCAACCTCGGGCGGTGGATCGGCTACAACGAGCACGCCGAGCTCGAGATGATGGTCGCCGCGGGGATGACGCCGATGCAGGCGCTGGTGGCGGCGACGAGCACCGCCGCGCGCGTGATGAAGATCGACGGCGCGGGCTCGCTGCAGACGGGGAAATGGGCCGACCTGGTGATCCTCAATGCCAACCCGTTGATGGACATCAAGAACACTCGCCAGATCGACGCCGTCTACATCGGAGGCCGCAAGGTGAATATCGCCGCCGCCCCAGGCACCAACTAGGCGGAAGCGCGCGGCGCGAACCGCGCGGCCGCCGCGTGTTCGCGAGCGGCCGACTGCGAGCGACGTGATCAGCGTCAGACGGTAAAACGCGGCGGAGGCTTTAGAGATCGAGTCCGTCGAGCATCGAAAGGTGCATCGTCGCTCACGATGTAGTGCGTCGAGCCGACGCCAGCGTTTTTCCACGTCGTCGAGCCTGGAGGCCGCGAGCGAACACGCGGCACTGCGCGCACGACCTGCGCCGCCAGGCGCGGCCGCCGGGTCCGCGACGCGTTGGATTCAAGTCGCGCCGCGGAACCCGCCCTACTGAGATCCCGGGGCTACCGCCATCACCTTCCGCATCCGCTCCAGCCATTCCGGCGACGTCGTGAACATCTCCTCCGGGAACCGGCGGTAGGCGAGCATGTCCTGGTAGATTTGCAGGTCGTAGACGTTGTTGGCCATCCCCGCGAGGTATTCGAGCCGCAGGTTGCGATCGGTGTTGATCTGCGCGTCGGCGAGCCAGGGCCGCAGGTCGCGCGCCTGTCCCGCGTAGGTCGACATCAGCCCGTCCACGCCCGCCAGTTCGACCTGCGTGAGGTCGGCCTCGAGCCGCGCGTGATCGGGACGCTTCAATCGCGCGTCGAGCGCCGCCGGATCGAAGCGCAGCGCCTCGGGCTTGGCGAGCATCACGACGTCGTAGCCGCCGCCGTTCGCGTACTGGTTGCTCCAGATCGTGCCGAACGGGAAGACGTCGAAGAAGGTCGCCACCTCGCTCTTGATCACGTCCTCGGAGCTCTGGTAGAGGGGCACCCACTGCGTGACGACGCCGCCGGGGTTCAGGTGCGCCTTCGCAAGCTCGAAGTATTCCTGCGTGTAGAGCGACGCCGCTCCCTTCACCCACGGGTGAATCGGGTCCGACGTGATGACGTCGAACTTCTCGTTCGTCGTCAGGATGTAGTGCCGCGCGTCGTCATAGACGATCTGCACGCGCGGGTCGTTGGCGACGTCGTAGTTCTCCTTGCTGAAGTACGGCGCGACCATGCGCGGGATGAGCGGCTCGATCTCGCAGATGACGATCCGCTTCACGCCCGGATGCAGCACGAACGAGCCCGCGGTGACGCCGGCGCCGAAGCCGACGACGAGCACGGACTTCGGGTCGGGGTGCATCAGCGCCGACATGTGGCCGAGCAGCCGCTGCAGCCGCATGTCGTGCACCTCGGTCGACGCCTCGACCTTGCCGCTGACGTGGAAGTTGCGTACGCCGCCCTCGGACTCGGAGACCGCAATCGACGAGTTCAGTCCTTCGCCTTCGTAGAGGAAGCTCGCGCCCTTGAAGGTCGCGATCTGCCGCCCGTACGCGATCACCTCGGGCGGGATGGGCGCGACGCTGGCGGCGGCGGCCACGGCGAGCCCGACCGACGCCAGCGCGATCGCGGCGCGGCGGCCGGACGGCACCTTCGCGTCGGCGGGCGCCCCCCACACGAGCATCACGAGGCACGCGGCGAGCGCGGCCACGATCAGGAACCGCTGCGCGTCCTGCGTGCCGAACGACGGGACGATCAGCAGGCTGAAGATCACCGCGCCGGCCACGGCCCCAATCGTGTTCGCGGCATAGACCGCGCCGACCAGGCGCGCCGGATCCTCGGCGCGCGGTCCCGCCGCGGCGAGCGCGAGCGGAAAGCTCGCGCCCCAGAAACAGGCCGCGGGGACGACGGCGAGGCACGCGCGGAGCAGATCGATCTGGAAGTTGAACCAGGGGCCCCCCGCGAGCGAGGGGTCGATCGGCCAATACGGGTACGCGCGCGCAATCAGCGCCGCGCCCCACGCGACCGCCACCGCGACGCCGGCCTGGCAGAGGGCGAGCAGCACGCCGGGCCGCTGCGCGTCGCGCGCCAGCCACGCGCCGGCGGCGCTGCCGATGCCGAGGCCGAGGAGAAACACCGCGGCGATGATCGAAAAGGTGTAGACCGTGCCGCCGAAGAGCAGCGAGAGGACGCGCGTCCAGATCACTTCCGCGCCCAGTGCGGCCAGCCCCGACAGCGCGATGGCCACGTAGACCGGCGTGCGCGAACCGTGCAGCGTCGCGCTACGGGTGTCTGTCACCCGCTCACCTGTGGGGCGAGCCTTGGCGGCGCGTGCCGCTGGAGGCTTGTCCTCACCGAGTCGCGCGGGCGCGCGGGTGGCGAGCAGCCAGGCGAGGGCCGCCATCCCGGCGTTGAGCGCCACGGCGGCGTAGGTCGCGGTCGCCATGTCGTAGAGGCGCAGGAGATAGAACCCGGCGAGCAGCGAGCCGGCCACCGCCCCCGCGATGTTGCCGCCGTAGAAGAACCCGAGCCACGAGACGCCGGCCGGCGTGCTCTCGACCCATCGCGCGACCGCCGGCAGCGTCGCGCCCATCATCAACGTCGGCGGCAGCAGCAGCACGATGGCGCTCCTGCCGAGCAAAGGCACCGCGAAGAGGATGAGCAGGCCGAAAATCCCGATGCCCGCCTCGAGCTGCGCATAGATGCGGAGAGGGTGGCGGTTCTGCGCCACGAAGCGTGCCAGCAGCAGGCTGCCGGCGCACATGCCGCCCATGAAGGTGGCGAGCAACACCCCGAGCGAGACGGCGGTCGCCCCAATGACCAATTGGAGGAGCTGAAACCAGACGATCTCGTAAATCAGCGCCGCACAGCCGCTTCCGACGAACAGCAGCAGCAGGGCGGGCAGAAATCTCGATTTCGGCATGGCACGCGGGCTCGGCTACTTTATCCTTTATACCGTTTCACAGTTATTGACACCCCTGCGGACGCGTAGTACAAACCCTGCACTCTCAATCGGTTCCGGGATCTCAATCAGGAGGCGGGAATGCGCAACCGGGTGTCCATGGTGCGCGTATGTCAAGTGGTTATCGCCGTGTGCACGGTGATGATCGCGTCGCTGGCGTACGCGCAGGCAACGAGCACGTTCAACGGCCGCGTCGTCGACAACAGCGACGCCGTCCTTCCAGGTGTAACCGTGACGGTTACGAACAATGCCACCGGCGTGGTCCGCACCAGCGTGACCAACGCGGAAGGACAGTATTTCCTGCCCGGCCTCGAGCCAGGCACCTATCAGGTCAAGACAGAGCTGGCCGGTTTCGCGGAGTCGCTGCGCGACAACGTGAGACTGGGCATCAACGCGACGATTACGATCGATTTCAAGCTAGCTCTGGCGGGCCTGAATGAGACCCTGACCGTAACCGGCGAGGCGCCGCTCATCGAGGCGACGCAGTCCAAGGTTGCCAACACCATTCAGACCACCGAACTGCAGAACCTGCCGATGATTACGCGGACGATCAGCGGCATGCTGGAACTGCTGCCGGGAGCGGCGCCGGTCGCCGCGCTCCACCGAACGAAGGAGACGGTCGGATCGGTGTCGTACGGCGGATCGTCGGGCGGAAACGTCGAGCCGACGGTGGACGGCGCGGACAATCGCGACAACCATTACAGCGGCCCGCTGATGAGCTTCACGACTGAGAGCCTGGAGACGTTCCAGCTCGCGTCGAATCAGTTCTCCGCGGCCGACGGCCGTTCGAGTGGCGCGGCCATCTCGCTCGTCACCAAATCGGGCACCAACCAGCTCCACGGCACGGTATTCGGCTATGAGCGCGACCGGAAGCTGACGTCGAAGGACTACTTCACGCAACAGGGCAAGGGCCCGAAGTCGCCGTTCAGCCGGCAGCAGTACGGCGGATCGTTCGGCGGTCCGATCGTCAAGAACAAGATGTTCTTCTTCGGCGCAGGTGAGCAGCAGCAACAGCATCAGGGGATTTTCATTCCCCAGGACCTGTTCAACCAGCTCGATGCGCTCGTGCCGTTCCTCGCGGCCGGCAAGCTCCCTGCGGGATCGATCAATCCCCAGCATCCGTCAACGCTCAACCTCCCGGGCACGCTGCGGATGTTTACCGGCAAGGTCAACGCGCAGCTCAATAACAAACAGTCGATGATGGTCCGCTATGCAGGGCAGCACGAGGTGCGCGACGCGGTAACCTGGCCTGCCAGCAACAACAACGACAACGGCCAGCCGGACAACATGAATATCGACGCGTTCAGCGCGGTCGCCCAGCATAGCTATGTGCTCGGCAACTCGGGACTGAACCAGATCACCGGCCAGGTCAACCAGATGGTCTACCTCGCGGACGTTGTGGACGCTGTCACCGGCAAGCACTATACCCGCGACTTCCCGAACGTCGACGTCCTGGGGCCACGGCTGGCGTTTCCATCGGTCACGACCGGCGCGGGCGGCGACGCGGGAACGCAGTCCACCCGCCGGGTCTACCAGCTCCGCGACGACGTGTCGCTCCTGTCGGGCAACCACGCCATGAAGATGGGTGCCAACTTCAACTACCTGTGGCACCTGGGCATTCTGAACGGCAACGAGCATTACGCCACGCTCACGTTCTTCGACGATCCGTTGACGATCATCAACAACAGCAACGGCAGGTATCCACAGGGCTTCCAGACGCCCGGCATCCTCCGGACATGGCAGCAGGCCAACGGCGGCGCCGTGAACGGGCAGGGATACTGGGCCGACACCATCACGAACGCGCAGCAGTTCGGCACGTGGTTCCAGGACGATTGGCGCTTGAACCCGAAGCTGACACTGAACCTCGGCGTACGTTATGACATCGATCTCAACCTGATGGACGAGCACGAGTTCGCGCTGAACGCCACGCGGCAGGCGCTCGAGAAGATCGGGGACCCGAACGGCGGCTACCCGAAGACGCCGAAGAAGAACGTCTCGCCGCGTGTCGGCTTCGCCTACGACCTGAGCGGAGACGGCCGGCGCGTCCTGCGCGGCGGCGGCGGCGTCTACTTCGATCAGTACAACACCGCGGCCTCGGCGGGCGACATCACGTCCCAGAACAAACGGCCGTTGAACGCGCTCGCCACGTTGAACAACAGCGTGATCGGCGTCGGCGAGCTGCCAACCTTCCGCCTGATGATCGATCCGCTGCCACCCGCACCGACCCAGGGCGACAGGCTTCCGCTCAACTCCCAGGGCCAGTGGATCAGCCCGGACATCGTGGAGCCACGGACCTACCAGGCGCACGTCGGATACGCGCATACACTCGCGACCAATACGACGCTGTCGGTCGACTACACGCTGAGCCTCGGGCGGCACGAGCTGCGGCCGTTGAACATCAACCCGCTGGTCAATGGACAGCGCCTGCTGGCGCCCAGGCTGGTCGCGGCGGGCATTCCCGCGAATCAGTTCTCGTCGGTGATGATTCTGTCGTCGATCAATAAGTCGAAGTACGATGCGCTGACGTTGCTGTTCCAACGCCGCATGCCGCGCGCCACGCTCCAGGCGCACTACACGTTCGCCAATGCGTACGCGTACGGCGGCTCGACCGGCAACCGCTCCGGCTCCAACCAGCCGATGGTGTACAACGAACCGTTCGGACCCGGCGAGTGGGGACCGACCGGCGCCGACGAGCGGCATCGCATGGTCGCGACCGGCGTATTCGAGGTCGGTTACGGCGTCCAGCTGTCTCCGGTCATTCAGCTTGCCAGCGCCCGCCCATACAACCTGTTGGCGGGCACGGACCTGAACAGGGACGGCAACAGCGGCAACAATGGCGGCGATCGCTTCGTCGATGCCACGGGCCAGCAGGTGTCCCTCAACTCCGCCCGAGGTGACAACACCTTTGTCTTCGACATGCGATCGACGAAGTTCTTCAACCTCGGCGGAGGCGGCGACAGGAAAATCGGGGCCTTCGTCGAGTTCTTCAACCTGTTCAACACGGCGAACTTCGGAGCGCAGTACCAAGGCAACGGGCGCAGTGCGACGTTCCGGCAGCCGAACGGGTACATACCCGGCATCGGATATCCCAGGCAGGTGCAGCTAGGAGCGCGATTCCTCTTCTAGGCACTCGTCGGTAGAAAGGCGGGGAGGGATGAAGGTTCTCGGAGCGTTCATACTTCTCGCCCTTGTCAGCATCACCGGCGCCGCAGGTCAAACTGCGGCGCCGGTCGCACGTACGGCGGACGGCCAGCCCGATATCCAGGGCTACTGGACCGAGGCGCCCGGCGGGCCCGAGGCGGTCAACATCGAAACGGCGTAGTTCTTCAACCTGTTCAACACCGCGAACTTCGGCAACAGCTACACCAGCAACGCGCGGAGCACCGCGTTCAATCAGCCGAACGGCTTCGTGTCGGGGATGGGGTACCCACGGCAGATGCAGCTCGGCCTGCGGTTCCCGTTTTAGGGCGGGGTGTCAGGCCGTTAGACGGGTAAGGCGGGTTAGGGAGTAGGCCGGCGTTTCCAGCCCGCGGATCACCGATCCCGTGCCGCGCTGGCGGCCACCTGCACGTCGTGCAGCGCGAGGATGCCCATGATCCGCCGTGGATCGTCGCGCAGGACGACCGGCAGCTGGCGGACTCCGTGGCGCGCCATCTTCAGCACCGCCGCCTCGAGGGTCTGATCGCCGTAGGCGGTCACCACCGGCCGCCTCATCACGTCCGCCGCGGTGTGCGCCGGTGAGCCGCGCGCCGCGTCCTTCGTCGTCACCATCCCGATGAGGTGTCCCTCGGCGTCGACGATCGGCACCGCGTTGATGGCGAGCTGCGCCAGGCGCTCGCGCAGATTCGACAGCGGTTCCGCGGCGGCGGCGGTCTCGACCACCTTGGTCATCGCCTCGTCGACGCGAATCCTCCGCAGCGGCGCGGGCTCGTGGTCGGCCAGGTGCAGTCCGTCCTGCTGCAGCAGCGCGTCGTAGATGGGCACCGGCTGCCATCGCATCGCAATCGTGTAGGCAATCATGTTCGCCACCATCAGCGGCAGGATGATGGCGTAGTCGCCCGTCATCTCGAAGATGATCAGGATCGACGTGATGGGCGCGCGGATCGCGCCCGCGAAGAACGCCCCCATGCCGACGAGCGCGAACGACCCGACCACGTTCGGCGCATCCGGCAGCAGCCGGTGCACGACGGCGCCGCACGAGCCGCCAATCATGCCGCCGATGTAGAGCGACGGCGCGAAGATGCCGCCCGCCAGGCCCCACGAGTACGAGACGATCGTCGCCGCCAGCTTCGCCACCCCGAGCGCCGCCATCGTCGTGAAGCCGAATTCCCCGAGCAGCGCTCTCGACAGCGTCTGGTAGCCGATGCCGAGGACGGCGGGAAACGCGACGCCGATGGCGCCGACGAGGACGCCGGCGACGGCCGGACGGGTCCACGGCGGCAGGACGTCGAGGCGGCGAACGGCCGCGCGCATCCACAGCAGCGTCTTGACGAAGATCGTGGCCGTGATGGCCGCGACGACGCCCAGCGCGCCGTACGCGAGCAGCTCCCACCACGGGCCGAACGCGTAGGCCGGGATGGTGAAGACCGGAGCGCCGCCGAGAATCGCATGCTCGACGACCGCCGCCGCCACGGCCGCGACCACGATGGCGCCGACGAGCCGTTGATTGAGGTTGCCGGCGATCTCCTCGAGGGCGAACGTGATGGCGGCAATCGGCGTATTGAACGCCGCGGCGATGCCCGCGGCGGCGCCGATGCAGATCAGGCTGCGCGTGATGCGCGTCCCCTGGTGCGTCAGGCGGCCGAGCAGGGCGCCGAGCCCCGCGCAGATCTGCACCGTCGGTCCCTCGCGGCCCAGGGAGAAGCCGGCGCCGATGGCCAGCGCGCCGAGCGCGAACTTGCCGATGACGGTCCGCAGCGACAGCCGCGCGCCGGCCGTCGTCTGGAATTCGTACTTGACTTCCGGGATGCCGCTGCCGCGCGCGTAGGGCACGACGAATTGCAGGAGGAGCCCGACGATCAGGCCCGCGACGACGAGCAGCGCGACGATCGACAGCCCGTAGGTGGATGCCGACCGCGCGACCGCTGGATCGAGCAGGGCCGCCTGGATCGCGTCGATGCTCTCGTGGAAGGCGACGGCGGCGAGACCGCCGGCGATGCCGACGGTCAGCGTGAGGACGAAGAGACGGCGGTCTTCAGAGCGTCGCCAGCGCGACCAGAGTTGCTGCGTGATCCGAATCTATCACGCGTTTTCCTTGGCCGCCGAGACGAACTTCGTGTCGATGCCCGCGCGCTTGAGCAGCGCCTCGAACCCGCCCTTGTCCACCGACTTCGTGTAGGCCTCTTCCGGCGCGACGAGTTTCTTCGCCACCAGGTCCATCAGCGCGTCGTTCAGTCCCACCATGCCGACGGACTTGCCGACCTGCATGATGGACGGGATCTGGAAGGTCTTCGCCTCGCGAATCAGGTTGCTCACGGCGCTGGTGACGATGAGCACCTCGAGCGCGGCCGCGCGGCCGCCGCCGATCTTCTTGCACAGCGTCTGCGCGATGACGCCCTTCAGCGACTCCGACAGCATGATGCGGATCTGCGCCTGGCGGTCGGTCGGGAACTGGTCGATGACGCGATCCACCGTCGACGCCGCGGTCGTCGTGTGCAGCGTGCCGAACACGAGGTGGCCGGTTTCAGCGGTCTCGATCGCGATCGCCACGGTCTCGAGGTCGCGCATCTCGCCGACGAGGACGATGTCCGGGTCCTCGCGCAGCGCGGCGCGCAGCGCGTCCTTGAACCCGTCGGTGTGCACGTGCACCTCGCGCTGGTTCATGAGACACGACTTGTTCTCGTGCACGAACTCGATGGGGTCCTCGATGGTGATGATGTGGTCTTTCCGCGTGCGGTTGATGTAGTCGACCATCGCGCACAGCGTCGTCGACTTGCCGGAGCCGGTCGGACCGGTCACGAGCACGAGGCCCTTGTTCAACTGGCACAGCTTCAGGATGTGCTGCGAGAGACCGAGGTCCTCGGCCGTCAGGATCTTCGACGGGATGACGCGGAAGACGGCGCCCGGTCCCTTGCGATCCATGAAGATGTTGGAGCGGAAGCGGCCCAGGCCGCGGATTTCGTAGGCGAAGTCCGTGTCGTGCCGGCGGCCGAATTCCTCCTTGTTGCGCTCGGGCATGATCGGCTCGAGCATCGCCCACATCGAGTCGGGATCGAAGGCGGCGCCGTTCTCCTCGAGCAGCTTGATCTCGCCGTCCTTCCGCACGAGCGGCGGCATGCCGACGCAGAGGTGGAGGTCCGATGCCTTGACCTCGCACATCAGGTGAAAGAGGCGATCGATGGCCGGGGTGCCGACGCGCGCCTGCACCGGCGCGGCCTTCGGCACCGGCGGCGCCAGAGCCGCCGCGGGTGCGGGTGCCACGGGCGCGGGCGGAGCGACGACGGGTGCGGCGACCGGTTCAGCGGTCGCGGCGGGTGCCGCAGCGACCTCGGGCATCTCGTCCGGCGTCGTGACGACCTCGAGCACCGGTTCCTCTGTCGCGAACGCGGGCGCCGGCTCGCTCTGGACGTATCCCTGGTTCGACTCGATGACGGCGCTCACTGACGTCGTCTCGATGATCAGTTCGGGCGCCGGCGCTGCAGCAGGCGGTGGCGGAGGCGGCGGAGGCGGAGGCGGTGGCGGCGGAGGCGCGGCAGCGACGGGGACCACGGGGGGCGCGCCGCCCGGATCGATCGAGACCCACAGCTGCTGGCCTTCGCGGCGCATCGCGACGTTGAACACGCCGATGCCGTCGCACTCGTAGTTGAACGCCACCGACGGCTGCTGCGGCAGCCGCTTGATGGTCTCGGGAATCATCGGCGCAATCGCCGCCATGATCTCCTGCGCGGAGAGCGAGCGGTTCGTGACGTCGCGTGGCGAACCGTTGCCGTCGGTCACGCGCACCGGCGCGCCGCTCTCGAAGCGGACGCCGAGGTTGCCGCCGCGCGAGGCGACGCGCTTCAGCAGGGTGTCGATGTAAGAAACAGGCGCTTCCGTTGCCATGTGTGTGCTGTCAGTCCGCGATTTCCGTCAATTCGACGATATGAGCTGCGTTGATGATGAGCGTGGCTTTCTGGGTGACGACGTAGCGGAACACCTGCGGCGAGCGCGCGTAGTCGCTCAGCCGGTCGCGCCCGGGCGCCGCATAGACCGCGACCTTCCCTTTGACGCGCATGCCCGTCGAGAGCAGCATGCCGACGTGCCGCTGCGTCGCGACGTCGTAGCCCGGGTCGCGTTCGGCCTCGCTGATGCCCGGCTCGAGCGCCACGGCGACCAGGTGCGACCGGTTGTAGAGAACGGTGGTCCCGTCCCGCAGCTCGAAGGGAAAAAACCCCGGCTGCGCGTTCAGGAGATCGCCGATCCGCTCGGCTCCCTCGTGCGTGGATGTCTGCAGGGCGACGAAGAACGATCCGCTGACGGACGTGCCCGGAGCGAGCGTCAGCGTCGCGGGAATCCGCTGTTTTTCGAACCTGAATTCCGACACATCAAGGTATCGGAATGAACGGGCTCCGAGTGTAGAGCTGGGCAGGTATGAGGTGTCAGGTGTCGGGTTTCAGGCGTGGTCCCAGGTGTCAGGCCTGATCCCTGGACCAGGCCTGACACTTGATCCCCGTCACCGCATCAGAAGGTAAAGCGGAGCGCGATCTCCCCCTGCTGCCGTGGCTGTGCCGTGGACAGCTGACCGAACGTGTTCGACAGTGCGTTGGTGTTGAAGCTGCTGCCGATGCCGCCCAGGTTGGTCCGGCCGAACAGGTTGAAGACCTGGCCAATCAGCTCGACACGCCGTCTTCCCGGCAGGCCGATCGCCTTCGACGCGCGGATGTCGAAGCGGCTGTAGTCGTTGCTGTTGTTGACGAGCGCCGCGATCGGAGCGAGCCCGTTCGCCGCGCGATACGCGTTCACCGCCGCGAGCATCGTGTCGTTGTCGCGGTTGCCGATCCCCTTCGTCGTCCCGGGAACGAAGTCGGTGGTGGCGCCGTCGCCGTTGAGGTCGCGGCCCGCGCGCGCGCTGAAGGGCGCCGAGCTGCGCAGCGTCCAGACGACACCGACGATGACGTCGCCGGGCACTTGATAGGCGCCGCTGCCGACAAAGGCATGACGACGGTCGGCGTTGCCGTAGCCCTGGTCCCACTGCGGGTTGTAGGCGTCGGTCACCGTGCCCGTCGACGTGGCGCCGAACGAATTGTCGGTCACCCGCGCCAGCGTGTACGACGCCGTGTACTGGTAACGGTTGGACAGGCGCTTCTCGAGGCGGACGAGCAGCGCCCGGTAATCCTGCGTACCGATCGACTGCACCTCGGCGATGTTGCCCCACGCCGGGTTCGGGCGCACGGTCGGCGTGGCCGCGATGCCGGGCGAGACCTGCAGCGGCGTGTTGACGTTCACGCTGGCGTTGAAGGCGTTCGACTTGATGTAGACGCCGTCCGCGTTCACGGCGAAGTCCGCCCCCAGCTGGCGCGAAAAGCCGACGTTGTACATGTCGGAGTACGGATTCACCATGTCATCGGCCACGATGCTGATGTTCGGTGGCGCGGTGGAGGCAAACGACGCGGGTGTGCGGCCCTGATACGGGTCCGGATACGCCGGGTTGTTGATGCTGATGCTCGTCTGCAGCAGCGTCGTCGTCTCGGCGCCGGGGGTTCCGTTCATGATCGTATTGAACAGCCGGCCGTAGCCCGCGCGGAGCACGGTGCGGCCGTCGTTCCGCAGGTCCCACGCCATGCCGAGCCGTGGCGACAGGTTGTTGTTGTCGCCACGCGACGCGAAGTTCACGAACGGCAGGATCCTGGGATAGTACGAGCCGTCGTTCCTGCGGTCGTTGTTCCAGATCAGCGTGTCGCGGTCGTAGCGCAGACCGAGGTTCAGCGTCAGGCCGGACGCGACCTTCCACTCGTCCTGCGCGTAGGTCTGGAAGTAGTGGTGGGCCTGGCGCCGGATCAGCCCCGGGAACGACGCCTGGAAGCGGTTGGCGCCTCTCAGACTCGCGACGACGGCCGGGTTGTTCGCGTCGAAGAACTGATCCTGTGTGAACGTCCACGTGCCGTTCGGGTTGCCCTGCACGTCCTCCTCGAGGGGCAGGTTCTGGATGTCGGCGCCGAACTTGATGTTGTGGCCCGACTGCGAGATGGAGAAGTCGTCGCGCCACTCCCGCATCATCAGGTGGATCGCCGCGAAGTTGTCGTTGCCGAAGGTGAAGCTCGGGAACTGATAGGTCGGCGTCGTGCCTGTGAACCGTGACGGCGAGAAGTCGAACGTCTTGTAATAGGAGAGACCTTCGGGCGCCTGGTACTGCCACTGCTTGGCGTAATTGAAGCGGAACTCGTTCAGGAACTTCGACCCGAGCACCCAGGTATGTCCCATGACGAGCGCATCGCGCGGGATCAGCGTGTTGCCCTGGTTGGCCGACTTGCCCCCGCACCCCTCGCAGCTGAACTCCTGCCGCTCGTAGGCCCAGCGGACGAATCCGCTCTGCTTCGACGTCAGCTGTGCGTCGCCGCGCACGAGGAACATCTCGTTCGGCAGTTTCTGGTCGAAGACGCCTTCGTACTTGCTGTAGAACTGCGGCGGGCCGGTGTTCACCAGGTAACTGGAGTTCTCCTGCGTATATTCCTGCGCGGCGAAGAAGTGGACCCTGTTCATGACGACGGGGCCGCCGAGCGCGCCGCCGAACTGATGGCGCGTGTAACGGCTCTTGCCCTGGCCCGCGTCCTCGGCTGCCTGCGTGAACGTGTCGAGGCGTCCCATCGCCTTGTTACGGAAGAACTCGTAGCCCTCGCCGCTGAAGCTGTTGGTGCCGCTCTTGGTGATCACGTTGATGACGCCGCCGGCGCGGCCGCCGTACTCCGCGGGGGGCTGCGTCGTGAACACCTTGAACTCCTGGATAGCCGCCTGCGGGAAGTCCTGCCGCGGCTCCCCGGCCTTGGACGACATGTTCATCGTCCCGTCGGCAAGATTGGTGGTGGTGAACTGCAGCGTGCCGGCGCCGACCTGCGCGTTGCTGCGCCGCGGGCGGGTGCCGTCCTGGCTCGTGCCCGGCAGCAGGAGCGCCAGCGTCACCGCCGCGCGGTTGGCGACCGGCAGCATCTCGATCTGCTGCTGCGTGATGACCGAGGAGACCTCGCTCTTGGTCACTTCGACCACCGGCGCCTGGCCGGTGACCGTCACCGATTCCTGCAGCGTGCTAAGGCCCATCGTGATGTTCTGCTGCAGCTCGCGGTTGACGGTGAGGACGAGGTTCGTGACGGTTGCTGTGGTGAAGCCGGTCAGCTCCGCCTTCAGCTCGTAGGGGCCGAGCGGCAGCGCGCCGAAGCGATATTTCCCGTCCGCCTCGGTGACCGCCGACTGGGTGAAGCCCGTGTTGATGTTGCGCGCCGTGATGGTCACGCCTGGCAGGACGCCTCCCTGCGCATCGGCAACCGTGCCGTCAATGACGCCACGTTCGCCCTGCGCCGCAGCCGAGGCCGCCAGCCCCAGCGTCAGCAGCAGGACCAATAACCCGAAGGCCTGCTGCCGTGAAAAAGACACTGCGCGCGAACTGTACATAGATCCTCCTGGAGAACCTTTCTCTTCCGGTGTGCGGGTGACTCTAAACGCTGGGTGGACTCGGGTCAACTCCCAACTGCGGCGGCGATGGCCTTTCCCATTTCCTGGGTCGTGGCCTTGCCGCCGAAGTCGGGAGTATGCGGCCCCTTTTCGCAGACCATCTCGATGGCGTTTTCGACGGCGCGCGCCGCCTGCGGCGACCCGAAGTGATCGAGCATCAGCGCCGCCGACCAGATGGTGCCGATCGGGTTGGCGATGTTGCGGCCGGCGATGTCGGGTGCAGATCCGTGAACCGGCTCGAACATCGACGGGAACTTCCGCTCGGGGTTCAGGTTCGCCGAGGGCGCGATGCCGATGCCGCCGGCCACCGCCGGGCCGAGGTCCGAGAGGATGTCGCCGAACAGGTTGCTGCCGACGACGACGTCGAACCAGTGCGGGTTGCGGACGAAGTGCGCCGTGAGGATGTCGATGTGGAACTGGTCGGTCTTCACCTCCGGGTAGTCCTTCTTCATCGCGGCGAAGCGCTCGTCCCAGAACGGCATCGTGTGGATGATGCCGTTCGACTTGGTCGCCGACGTCACGTGCTTGCGGCGTTTCCGCGCCAGGTCGAACGCGTAGCGCATCACGCGGTCGACGCCGCGGCGCGTGAAGATCGCCTCCTGCGTCGCGAACTCGTTCTCGGTGCCGGCGAAGATACGGCCGCCGATCGACGAGTACTCGCCTTCCGTGTTCTCGCGGATGACGACGAAGTCGATCTCCTCGGGCCTGCGGTTGGCGAGCGGCGTCGAGACCCCCTTGAACAGCTTCACCGGCCGCAGGTTCACGTACTGATCGAAGCCGCGGCGGATGGGAATCAGCAGCCCCCACAGCGAGACGTGGTCCGGCACGCCGGGATAGCCTACCGCCCCGAGAAACACCGCGTCGAACTTCTTCAGCTGCTCGAGGCCGTCCTCCGGCATCATGCGCCCGGTTTTCGCGTAGACCTCGCAGCTCCAGTCGAAATGGGTCATCTCGTACGACAGGCCGAATTTCTTTCCCGCCGCTTCGAGGACCCGCAATCCTTCGGGGACGACCTCGTGGCCGATCCCGTCCCCCTCTATCACCGCGATCTTGAATGTGGACATTCCGCCGCTTCTATTTCAAGCTACGCTGCCGCAGGACAAGCACACAAAGACGGGAAGCCACAAAGGACACAAAGAGCACAAAGGATTCACGGACACGAAGAGCAGGTCGCCGGTCGGCCTGCGAAGCAGGCCGACAACGCGCGACGCTGCATCACCGGAACAAGCCGCAGTGAAAAACCGATGCGGTTTGTTTCCCGTGACGTGCCGCCGCGCGTGGCCGCCTACGGCGGCCCGGCGACCCTCTGCTTCGTGCTCTTGAACTTCGTGCCCTTCGTGCTCTTCGTGGCTGCCCAGTCTTGGTGATCTTCTTCCTCAGGAGGACGCGCGTGAGAGGTCGCTGGAATCCATTGATCGCTGCCGGAGCGGTCGCCGCCCTTGTCTGCGCGAGCGCGCTCGTCACCCTGCAGGCGCAAGCCGCGCGTCCACCGTACGCGCCGCCGAAGACCGCGGACGGCCAGCCTGACATCTCCGGCTTCTGGCAAGTGGCGAGCACCGCCGCCTGGGACATCCAGGATCACGGCGCGTCGCTCGGCGTGCCCGCAGGCAAGGGGGTCGTCGAGGGGAACGAGATCCCGTACCGGCCGGAGGCGCTGGCGAAGAAGAAGCAGAACTACGCGAACCGCGCGACCGCGGATCCGGAAGCGAAGTGCTACCTGCCGGGCGTCCCGCGCATCACCTACATGCCGTTTCCGTTTCAGATCCTGCAGACGAAGAACCAGGTCAACATCCTCTACGAGTTCAACCACGCCATCCGCTACGTCTTCATGGACAAGCCGCACCCGCCGGGGCACATCGACTGGTGGATGGGCGACTCACGCGGCCACTGGGAAGGGGACACGCTCGTCGTGGACGTCATCCACTTCAACGAGGACACCTGGTTCGACCGCGCGGGCAATCATCACAGCGACGCGCTGCACGTCGTCGAACGCTACACGCCGCTCGGGCCCGATCACGTGAACTACGAAGTGACGATCGAGGATCCGAAGGTGTTCACGCGGCCGTGGAAGATGAGCATGCCGCTCTATCGGCGGAAGGACGCCAACATGGAGCTGCTCGAGTACGAGTGCTACGAGTACCTGATGGAGCGGGACTGGCCGCGGAAGTAGTTGGTCGTTGGTCGTGGGTCGTGGGTGGGTGGCGGGTCCGCCGTCGCAGGGAGTCTCCGCTCCGGCGGGACCCGCCCCACGAACGTAGGCCGGGTTCCGCGGGCGCGGCATGCTCAGGCCCGCGGCCGTATGTTCACGAGCGGCCGACTGCGAGCGACGTGATCGGCGTCAGACGTAAACCGCGGCGGAGGCTATAGAGATCGAGCCCGTCGAGCATCGAAAGGTCCATCGTCGCTCACGAGGTAGGTTTGCAAGCCGACGCCAGCGGGTTTCCACGTCGTCGAGCTTGGAGGCCGCGAGTGAACATATGGCCGCGCCGCCGGCCCGCGCACTACCAACCACCAACCACCAACGACCAACGACCAACTACCGAACGGCGCGGATCTCCGCCGCGCGCTTCCTCTCGCCCTGGGCATCGAGCGCCTGCGCGAGCGCATCGAGCGCGGGAGCCAGCCTCGGATACAGAAACAAGGCCTCCGAGAAGCGCTTCCCGGCGGCATCCGGCCGCCCCGCGCGCAGCTCCGTCAATCCCAGGTTCATCAGCACGGCCGGCGCGCGCGGCGCGATGCGCAGCGAGGCGTCGAACGCGCGACGCGCCCGATCGTGGTCGCCAAGCGAGTCGTAGGCGATCCCGAGCAGGTTGAAGTCGCGCGCGGCGTTGTCGGGGTCCGCCGCGGTCGACGTGAGGCGCTCGCCGACGGCCGCCGCCTTCGCGAATTCACCTCGCAGGTGCGCCAGCCGCATCTGCGCGTAGAGCGTGACCGGACGGGTCGCCCCGGTCCGCACGAGCAGCGTCGTCAGCTGCTCGAGCGCCGCGTCGTTGCGGTCGTCCGCGAGCGCCGACACCAGCTGTCCGAGCGCACGATCGTTGGAGGGATCGAGCGCGGCGGCCCGCTGGGCGGCGGCGACCGCGCCTTTCGCGTCGCCCCGCGCCGCCAGCACGCGCGACAGCTCCATTTCGACGTTCGGCGCATCCGCCTGTGCGATGCGGCCACGCAGATAGGTCTCCGCGGCGTCGAGACGCCCGCTGGCCGCGGCGGCCGCCACCAGCCCGGCGAGCGCGTCGCTATCGTCGGGCATGATCCTCAGCGCCTCGAGGTAGTCCTGGTAGGCGAGCGGGGCCGAATCGGCCTTCATCTGCATCGCCGCGCGATGACGCCAGTCGGTCGCGGTTGCGGACGCGCGCAGCGCGGCTACCGCAGGCGGCGGCTGCGCCGCGGCCGCGACCGCACGCAGGCGCTCCACGTTGTTGGTCTGATACCGGCCGTAGATGGCGCGCGGCGCGGAGTATTCCAACGCCAGCCTGTCGTCCGACTGGACGAGGGCGCCCGCGGCGTACTTCTGCAAGTCGGGGCCGCGCGCGACGAACAGCGTCATGACGCTGAAAGGATCGCGAACCTCCACGTCGGCAAGGTCCGCCGCCACCCCGGGACGTGTCCACGCGGACATGATCCCTTCGTCCAGCGCGCGCGCGGGCTGCGCCGAACCGATCAACAGGAGATCCGATTCGCCGACGAGCCAGGCGCTGCCGGCGGGAAAGGCCGAGAGAAACGTGGCGACGATCGAGCGCAGGTCGGCGTCGCTGATGTTGTAGGTGTGAGCCCACTGGCACAGGATGCCGCCCGGACGCAGGCGGCCGCGCGCGGCGGCAAAGAACTCGCGCGTGAACAGCGTCGACACGCCCGCCATCCAGGGGTTCGACGGCTCGGAGATGATGACGTCGTATTGCTGGTCGGAGAGCAGCAGGTGCGAACGGCCGTCGCCGACGATCACGCGCGTGCGCGGATCGCGGAGCGCGTCGTGATTCTCCTTGACGAAGGCGCGTGAGGCGTCGACCACCTCGGGCGAGATCTCCGACACGACGGCGCGCTCGATGGGATGCGTCAGCGCGGCCCCGAGCGTGACGCCGCTGCCGAGGCCGATGATGTAGACGGAATGCGGGTTCTCGTGCAGCAGCAGCGGCAGGTGGCCGAGCAGCTTCTGCGTCAGCATGTCGGCGCCGTTGGAGGCATCCACCTTGCCGTCGATGGCGAGCGACGTGACGCCAATCAGGCGGCGGACGGAGACGGTTCCCGTCGCGCCCTCGCGGTAATACGAGAGGTCGCCGGCTTCGAGCGCGGTCTCGAGGTCGCCGGCGGCAAGCGCCGGCGCGAGCCGATACCCGCCGTTGGCCAGCCGGGCGTGGTTCCACGAAGGCGCGAGCAGAGCGAAAGCAATGACGCCCGCGCCGCCAATGACAAACGCGACTCGATACCGTAGGGGGGGTCCAGCTTGCCCGCCGAAGCCTTGGCGAAGGCGGGGACCTGCCACGCCCGCCTGCCAGGCGACGAACATGCCCGCGACGACCGCGACGATCGAGGCGAGCCGCAGCGACGGCTGCAGGCCTGCGAGAGGAATCAGGATGAAGGTCCCGGCGAGCGCGCCGGCGATGGCCCCGGCGGTGTTGGCCCCGTAGACGACTGACGCCGCCCGCGCCTCCGCGTCGCCCGTGGCCTTCGTCATCGCGATCGCCAGCGGAAACGTGGCGCCGAGCGCGATCGTCATCGGCAGCTGCATGGCGATGGCGAGCACGATCTGGAGCCCGAAGACGGAGGTGAAGCGTGCGTCGGCCTGTCCGGCGGCGGCCGCAACCGTGAGCGGGAGCTGGTCCACGCGCGCCGAGGCCAGCAGCGCCGCCGCCGCCGCAGCGATCATCGCGATGCCGAGCCACACGCCCGGTCGTCGTGCGCGGTGCGCCACCCTGGCGGCGATCGCGGATCCAATCGCCAGCCCCGCGATGAAGGCGACGAGCATCGCGCTGAACGCGTAGGTTGTCGGTCCCAGCGTCATCGCGAGCACGCGCGTCCAGGTCACTTCGTAGACGAGCGCGACGAATCCGGACACAGCGAGCACCATCGCCGGCAGACCAACGGTTTCAGCGCCAAAGCGGCGGGGTTCTGTACTGCCTTCGCCGCGATGCGGCTTCGGCGTGGCAGGAAGGCCTGCGCCGCTGAGCAGCAAAGCCCCCGTTGCGGCGACGGCATTGAGGCCAACTCCAACCAGAGTCGTGCCGAACAGCCCGAGCGCCGGCAGCAGGACGAAACCGGTGAGCGCCGCGCCAAGCGCGGCACCGAAGGTATTGGCCGCGTACAACTCGCCAGCATTCTGGGAACCCGGATCCCGGCCTGCCACCACCCCCACGGGATAGCTCGCTCCCATCGCCGCAGCCGGCAGCGCCACCATCACGATCGAGGTGCCGAGCCGCACGAGGTCGAACAGGCCGCCGCCGTTCCCGTTGGCGTACGCCCACGCGAGCAGCGGCCGCATCGCGCCGAGCGCGGAGGGCATCGCGAGCGCGCATAGCGCGATCGTTGCCTCGAGCGCCGCGTAGACGCGAAGCGCGCGGCGCCGCGACATCCGCTGTGCTGCTCGTCCGCTTGCCCACGCGCCCGCCGCCAGGCCGCCCATGAATGCCGCGAGCACCGCGCCCGCCGCCGCCGTCGTGTGCCCCATCGATAGCGTCAGCAGCCTCAGCCACGCCACCTCGTAGAGCAGCGCCGCGGCGCCGGACAGCAGGTAGCAGACGATGAAGGAACGGGCGCGCAAGGGCAACAATGCTATGGTATGGCGCTATGACGAAGCGGATTGGCGTACTGGCTGTCGGCCTCGTCCTCGCCACGGCGGGGGCGGTGTTGCTGCGCGCGGCGGGGATGCCGCTCTGGGCGTACGGCTACATCGATCCGCCGCCGGCCAGCTCCGACTACTCGACCAAGTGCACGGCCGCGCGTCCGGTCGACTGCGCCCGCGGCGGCACGCCGCCCGACGACGGCCGCAAGCGCACGCTGCCCGGAGCCGCCGGCTCCTGGACGGTGACGGAGGCCGCCAACGATTACGGCCCGGTGGACTGGTATCCGGGCGACCATCCGAAGATGCCGGAGATTGTCGCGCACGGTGCGAAGGAGCGCGGCATCCGCGCCTGCGCGCTCTGTCATTTCCCGAACGGCACGGGCAAGCCCGAGAACGCTCCCGTGTCGGGGACGTCGGCGATCTACATCATGAATCAGATGGCCGATTTCAAGAACGGCCTGCGCCACACGAGTGACAAGAACAAGGCGAACGCCTGGGAGATGCCGGTGATGGCGGCGGCCATGACACCGGAAGAATGGAAGCAGGCGGCGGACTACTTCGCGGCCGTCAAGTACATCCAGAAGAACAAGGTCGTCGAGACGACGATGATCCCGAAGTTCGCGCCGAACGCCAACAACCTGTTCCTGCCCGCCGCCGGCAGCGAGAAGGTACCGCTCGGCAACCGTCTCGTCGAGATGCCGGACGACCCGGACGATGCGCAGAACATGAGGAACCCGCACTCACCGTTCACCGCCTACGTGCCGCCTGGCACGTTGAAGAAAGGCGAGGCGCTGGCCACGACCGGCGGCAACGGCAAGACGGTCCGCTGCGATCTCTGCCACGGTCCGGGGCTGCGCGGGCTCGACCCGGTGCCGGCGATCGCCGGGCGGCAGGCCAGCTATCTCGCGCGCCAGATGTACGACATGCAGACGGGCGCGCGCCACGGCCTCTGGAGCCCGCTGATGAAAGAGGTCGTCGCGAAGCTGAGCGACGAGGACATGATGGCGCTGGCCGCCTATGTGACCTCGCTGGCGCCATGAGGGTCGGCTAAAGCCGGACTCCACCGATACCGGTGGCTTCAGGCGGACGAAGACAATGACGGTACAGGAGACGGCGGCGGAGCTTCGTCGGGTCGCCAGTGGCTTTTCGAAGGAATTGCTGGCTGCCGATCCGGCCGCCGCGGCGAAGCGTCCGGGACCGACGACGTGGTCGCCGAAGGAAGTGCTCGGCCACCTGATCGACTCCGCGGCCAACAACCATCAGCGCTTCGTGCGTGCCCAACAGGGCAATGCGCTCACGCTGCCCGGCTACGAGCAGAACCACTGGGTTGCGTCGCAGGGCTACCAGGAAGCCGACTGGCCGCACCTCGTGACGCTGTGGACCCACTTCAACCTGCACCTGGCCGACGTCATGGATCGCATCCCGCCGGCGGCGTACCCGGTGCGATGCGCCATCGGCGGCGACGAGCCGGTCACGCTGGAATTCGTGGTCGTCGATTACCTGAGGCACCTCAGGCATCACATGGGGCAGATCAGGGAGCGGCTCCGCTAATCCCACTGATGCTCGACGCCGTGGCCGCGCGCCTGATCACCGTGCATCGGCGTCAGGAACCCGAGCAGGCAGCCCGGTGAACCGTCCCGGAGCAGGTGGCATCGCACGCTGATCCGGTCGCCCGGCTTGACGTCCTCCTTCTTCACGCCGTTCCTGAAAATTCCCATCGGCCCGGTCGCTTCGAGCGCCCACGTGGTCGGCTCGCCGCCCTTGGCGTCCTTGATCTCGATGTAGACCCACGAATGGGGCAGCAGGTAGTGGATCTCCGAGACGGTGCCCTCGAGTGTCGTCCACTTGGTGACTTCGTAGGCGTTGTGCGAATGGTGCGCGCCCGCGGGTACCGCGATCGACACGACCAGCGCCGCGCACATGCCACAGAGGATCCAGAATTTTCCCAGCATGATCATTCCTTTCGAACCAGGGCTCACCGGGCCGGCTGGCCCTGGCCCCGCGGCCCACCCTGGCCTTGCGCACCCTGTCCCTGTCCACCCTGTCCCTGTGCACCTCGTCCCTGCCCGCCCTGACCGGCGCGCGGCGTCGGCCGTCCGTTCGCGTAGAGCTGAAAGCCGTCCCACGTGTAGCGGACCGCGTTGAACTGGGGGTCGAGAAAGCGCAGCGAGATCTGGAACCAGTTCGCCGCCGGCGCGTTCTTCGGCACCGTCGCCTGCGTGATGTAGAGACGGTTCTCGTGCATGTGGACCGTGGCATACGTCCGGGATTCATCGGGATTGATGACGTGAATCTCGTTGCCCTGCACCAGGTCCGTGTTGTAGTCGGCCAGGTGCGTCACCTTGGCGGCCCTCTGCACGAAGTTCCAGGTCGCGTACATGATCGCGCCGTGCATCTCCTCCGGCCCGTCGTCCTGGCAGGCGTCTCCGACCGCGTCGCGGCGCTGCTGTGGAGTGAGACCGGGACGATTCGCTCCCGCGTCCTCGGCGCACTTGGCGTTCCGCGCCTCGTGAATCTTGATCGCGTCGCGGTAGTCGATCACGGTCACCGAGTAGTGGTTCCTGCCGGCGTCGGCTGAATAGACACGCCCCGGCAAGGTAACTCGATACTCGGACGGGTAGGTGATCTCCTGGATCTTCGGCGCAGTTGGAAAATTGACGCTGAAGTAGTCCGTCCTGCTGACGTACTCCGTCGCCTCCTGGCCGGGCACGAAGATGCTGGGGCCCTGCGCGAAGGCATGCACCGCGCCCGAGAGCACGAGGACCGTCGAAACGAGTGGGATCAGACGCATGATGTTTCTCCCAGCACCGATGTCGGTCAGAAGAGGAACCGCGCGCCCAGCTGCAGCTGCCGCGGGTATCCAATGCCCGGGATGAATCCGCCAGATGGCTGACGGAACACGACGCTCCGGCCGTTGCCCGTATAGCTTCCGCCGAAGTTGACGTTGTTGAGCACGTTGAAGACTTCGACGAACGTCGCAACCCTTCGCTCGCCGCCGAGCGCGAAGAACTTCGTCGCGCGCAGGTCCATCACCACCGTCGCGTCGCCGCGCGCGGAATTGATCGACACCTGCGTGCCCGTCGCCGGATCGATGTAGCGGTCGTTGTTGTTCCCGTCGGCGTTCAGGTCGGCGCCGGCTGTGAGGTTGTACGGGCGTGCGCTCGCCGCCTGGAAGACGGGCGAAAGCTGAATGCCCTTGGGCAGCTCGAAGACGCCCGTGGTCACCACGCGGTGGCGCTCGTCCTGGCCCGTCGGGCCCCACTCACCCGGACCGAGAGGATCGAGGGCGTCCTGACCGATGCCGCCGCCGCCGCGAGCGGCAATCGAGCCGCCGTACGCGTAGGCCCACCCGAGCGTGTAATGCGCGCTGATCGTCGCACGCGGGAGCCGTCGCTGGAATTTGAACGTCAGCAGGTCCACTTGCGACTTGCCGATCGACGTCTTCACGTTGATGCCGCTCAGCACGTCGGGCCGTCCGAACACCCGGCGGAAGTCGGGCGCCAGCAGCCGCGCGCCGTTGACGATCGGGTTGAGGTTCAATCCGATGAGCTGCTTCGTTCCGGCTTCATGCGTGAAATCGACCGACGCCATGGTGTTGGTCGCCAGTTCGTGCGCATAGCCGATGTGCGCATGATGCTGGCGCGGGTCGACGATGTCGGGACCTATCCAGACGCCGGTGGAATTGGGCGGCAGCGAGTTGCCCTCGACCGGCTGCGCCGGGATTGGATCGATGCCGAAGCGGTAGGTCGCCAGCTGGCCGACGCCAATTGAGGTGTTGGTCAGGACGGCGAGCGCGTTCAGCGGCCGCCAGTTCTGCGGCGAGCTGTCGCTGATCGCGTTCTGGTTGATCTGATCGAAGTAGAGCCCGTATCCGCCACGCAGCACGCGCCGCCCGTCCCCGGAAAGGTCGTAGGCGAACCCGACCCTGGGCGAGATGTCCGTGCGCGGCGTCGCCGGCATCCGACCGTACGGGTTCCCAATCGCCTGTAACGCGAGCGCCGTCGCGTTGGCGTCGTTGTGTTCCTGGTCGAGCATGTTGATATCGAGGTCGTAGCGGATGCCCATGTTCAGCGTCAGGCGCGGCGTCGCCCGCCAGTCGTCCTGGAACCACGTCATGAACTGCCGGACGTTCTTGCGGCTCTCCGCCCACGAGCCGGCGCCGTTGACGGCCCCGCCGTTGGCCTGCTGCCACGTTCGTACGATCCCCGGTGTCTGAAAGCCCTGCGGATAGCGCGCGCTGTTGCCGAGAATCACCGACGGATCGTCGAAGAACGTCAGCGTCGCGAAATGTTCGTTCGCGTTCAGGATGCCGAGCCGCGGCAGATAGTTGAAGTTCGCGCCGAACTTCAGCGCGTGTGTCCCCGTGAGCAGCGACACGTCGTCGCGGATCTGCTCGACGTTCGTGTCTGTCCGCGATCCGCCGGCGCCGCCGGCGCCCGTATTGACCGTCGGGAACGACAGGCGCGGCGGGAAGAAGTGGACGCGCGGAAAGTCCCTCGAATAGTGCTCGCCGGTGACCGCGCTCCGCAGATCGCTGAGGCGGTCGTTGTGGTTCATGTGGGCGGTGATCTGGTT
>Ga0134127_10000165_pt1 | contig 78841 bp, 53 predicted proteins | sample KB31753_FD_96459 | JGI IMG/M metagenome (GOLD analysis project Ga0134127, IMG submission 96459) | Terrestrial soil microbial communities with excess Nitrogen fertilizer from Kellogg Biological Station, Michigan, USA - KB3-175-3 | ecosystem: Environmental > Terrestrial > Soil > Unclassified ... | reverse complement strand
GTCCTGACAAAGCGCCCGGGAAGGCCAGTCAAACCGAGTCAAACACAGACCAGTCGAGTCAAGCAGCGCCGACGAATGAAACGCAGAAGAATGCCGGCGGTTTTGTTCATCTGAGCAAATCTTTAGGTGTAGATGGAGTTACAACCGCAGATGAACGCGGATAATCGCAGATGTTTCATGAGCGGACCTCGTGGTCATGGAGCTTTCATGAGGCTGGCGCGGGGACGCTCAAGGTTCTTAACCACGGATGGACACGGATGGACACGGATAAGCCAGAGGATTCCAGTTTCCAATCCGTGTCCATCCGTGTCCATCCGTGGTTGCACTGCCTCAGCAATTAGTTGTCCGTTGCCCGGAGACAACTGTAGCGGCGCTCTGTGAGCTCTGTGAGCGCCGGACAAGGTGGCCCGATTCGGCGGTCAGAGACCGCCGCTACAATCGCAGATTGGGCGTTCATCTGCGGTTCACCAAAACCGCGGTTCGTTCCGGTTGCGGCTGCCGTTTGGAGCCTGCTGCGCGCCCGCCGGTCAAATGAACGGCTCGCGAGGACGCTCGCCCGCCCGTGACAAACTTGCAACTCGCAGCCTCAAAACGCTCCCTTTGGCGTCCGCGCGCCGTGCGGTTGTGTTCTCCGTAACCGGTTCCGCTGGCGCAGTGTCACAGTTCTCGTGTATATCAAACCTATGAAGAAGCACTTTGACTTGTTGGCTGCGCTGGCGGTTTGCCTTCTCGGCGGTTGTTCCGATCCGGCGGATGCTGTTCACAAGACTTCCGCCTCGGACCCCACGATGCCGTCTGGAACCACTTCGGGCTCGTCGGCTGCGGCGGCGCCGTCGCAGGCAGGCAAGGCTTACGTGATCCGTTCGGAATCCACGGTCGGTTTCACCGGCTCGAAGGTGACGGGCAGTCACAATGGCGGTTTCAAAAACGTCGCGGGAACCTTGACGGTTGAAAGCGGCAAGATCACCGGCTCGCCGGCGATCAAGATTGGGATGCAATCCATTTGGGCGGACGACGAGCGGCTCACCGGGCACCTCAAAAGCCCTGACTTCTTTGACGTGGCAAAGCATCCGGTTTCGACCTTCACGGTGACCGGCATCGCGGGCACCGGCCCGACGAACACCATCAGCGGCAACCTCGACCTGCACGGCGTCAGCAAAGCCATCTCGTTCCCCGCCGCCATCCAGATCGGCGATGACACGGTGACCGTGAAGGCGGCCTTCGCCATCAACCGCCGGCAGTGGAACATCAATTACGCCGGCAAGGCCAACGACCTGATTCGCGACAACGTCATCATCCGGCTCGATCTCAAGGCGACCCCGGGCGCGGCGCGGCCCGAAGACCAGCTTGCGAACTGAATTCGTTCAATCCACACCACTATGAAAACTTCATTCGCCCCGAATCCGGCTAGCGTAGCTGCGACCGTTAGGTCGCGGGCTGGACTCTTAAGAAGGAACGAAGTCTGTGCCGACGCCCATTGTCTTGCGTCCGCGTCCTGCGACCTCACGGTCGCAGCTACGTGCGGCACATACATTGCCCTCAGTCTGGCCGCACTCATCCTTTCAATTCCGGTCGGAGCCGCCGCCAGCAATTGGCCCGGCTGGCGCGGGCCGGAGGGTACGGGTGTCGCGCCAGACAAAAACCTGCCCCTCAAATGGGGTACCAACGAGAATGTTCGCTGGCGCGCTGACCTGCCGGGCAAGGGCAACTCCTCGCCCATCGTCTGGGGCGAGCGCGTGTTCGTCTCGCAAGCCGTGAGCGGCGAAAACAAGCGGACCGTGATGTGCTTCGACCGGGCGACCGGCAAGTTGCTTTGGCAATCCGGCGCGACTTACGCCGAGCGCGAGCAGACTCAACAGAACAATCCTTATTGCGCCGCGACACCGGTGACCGATGGGGAGCGGGTCATCGCCTCGTTCGGTTCGGCGGGGCTCTACTGCTACGATTTCAGCGGGAAAGAGATTTGGCACCGCAACGACTTTGGCAAGATGAGCCACATGTTCGGCAACGCGGCCTCGCCCATGCTGGTGGGCGACCTGTGCGTCCTGAACTTCGGTCCGGACGAAAAGGCCCGGCTCATCGCGGTGAACAAGAAGACCGGCGAAACCGCGTGGGAAGTGCAACCGCCTAAAGTGGATCCCAGCGAGCAACCGCAGCGCGGCGGCGGCTTCGGTGGGGGCGCTGGCGGTGCCGGCGGACCCGGTCGCGGTGGTGGTGGCGGCGGCGCTGGTGGCGGCGGAGCCGGCGGTGCTTTTGGCGTTGGCGCGCGCCTCGCGCCGCAGTTGTTCGCGCAGGCGGACAAGGACAAGGACCAGAAGGTGACCAAAGACGAATTTGCGGCGCTGGCGGACACCTGGTTCGACAAACTGGATCCAGACAAGACGGGCAAGCTGAGCCAGGACCAATTCGCCGAACGGTTTTACGACGCGGTGCCCCCCGCCGACGGCGCGGGCGGAGCGGGTGGCGGCCAACCCGGTGGCGAACGGCGTCGCAGCCAGAGCACGGCCCCGGCGATCTTTGCCGTCGCGGACACAGACAAGGACGGTTCCCTGACGCGCGCCGAGTTGAAAGGCACCTTTGCGAAATGGTTCGGCGATTGGGACACGGAGAAGGCTGGTTCGCTCGCTGAAAACAAAGTGAGCGACGGTCTCAACGCCGCGCTGCCACGGGGCAACTTTGCCGGTGGTGGTGGGGCTGGCGCGGGCGGAGCTGGAGGCCGAGGACAGGGTGGTCCTGGTGGACCGGGCGGTGGTGGCGGCGGAGGCGGACGCGGTGGTGGCGGCGGCGGTGCTTCCTGGAGCACGCCGGTCTTGATCAAGGCTGGCGAACGGGAGGAACTGATTATGAATTTCCCGAACCGGCTCGTAGGCCTCGACCCGAAAACGGGCAAGGAACTTTGGCTCAGCAAGGGACTCGGCGGAACGATTTACACCACGCCGGTCTGGGGTGAAGGCGTGCTCTTCGGCATGACCAGCGGGCCTGGCGGCGGCGCCGCCATTGCGGTGAAGCCCGGCGGCAGCGGCGACGTGACCGAGAGCCAGCGCGTGTGGAAGCTCGACCGCGCCAGTGGCGCCATCGGTTCCGGCGTCATTCACGACGGCCACCTGTTCAACATCAGCCAGGACGGCATCGCCTCGTGTCTCGAGCTGAAGAGCGGCAACAAGATTTGGGAGGAACGCCTCAAGGGTCCCGGCAGCCGTGGCAGTTCGTGGTCCTCGATGCTTCTGGCCGACGGAAGAATCTACGTGCCGAACCAGGCTGGCGACGTTTTCGTGCTGCGTGCGGGGCCGAAGTTTGAACTGCTGGCCACCAATTCCGTGGGCGAACCGACCAACGCGTCCCTCGCCGCCTCCGATGGCCAGCTCTTCCTGCGCACCGACAAGGGCCTCTGGTGCCTGGCCAGCGGGAAGTAGCCGAGTTTCGCTATTAAGCATCCAGTTGGCGCGAATGCAGCTCACCGAAGCGGCATGAGCAATGTTATAGACTGGTTGCCAAAAGTCATTTCCGAAATGGTGGGGCAAACCTGCCGGTTTGCCGCGGCGCCCAGCAGGGCCCGCCCACCATTTCGGAAATGACTTTTGGCAATCACTCTAGCCAAGCTGAGATTCACCAAAGAGATCGGCATCGGGGCCCGCGAAACAGATTGAAGACCGGCGATGGATGGGCAAGATTCCGGCCATGAGCACGACGACGCTTTCGCCGAACGGGCAGTTGACGATCCCGGATCACTTGCGCCAAGCACTGCATCTACGCCCCGGGGACCAGGTGACGTTGACCCTTGAAGGCGAAAAGCTGGTGGTTCAGCGTAATGAAACGAGCCGTGCGACCCTGGTTGAAGAGAATGGACGCAGAGTTCTAGTGGCTCCGGCCGGCGCTCCGCCGATGACCGCTGAGGCGGTCAGGACGCTCCTGTCGGACTTCCCATGAGCCACCTGCTGGACGTCAACTTTCTGCTAGCCTGCGGCTGGCGTTCACACCCGAAGCACGCCGAGGCTCGCGCTTGGCTGGAGAGCCTGCCGGCATTCAGCACCAGTCCGCTCTCTGAGTTGGGTTTCATCCGCGTGAGCCTGAGTCCAGGCTATCGCGCGACCTTCGCTGACGCCCAGTCCGCGCTGGGAAACATTACGTCCCGCAAACAGGCGTGCATGTTGGCCGCGGATCTTCCGGCCGCGAAGTTGCCGGCTTTGACGGCCTACGCCGATGTCACCGACGCCTACCTTGTCGAACTGGCTCGTGCTCACGGCCTGAAGTTAGCTACGCTTGACGACGTTCTCTGCCAGAAGCCGTGGGCCGCCGGTGTGGCGGAGAATCCACTCTGAGCCGGGTTGAAACACGCATGGATGATTTCTGACGCTATTACGTTTCGTCACCGCGGCAGATGCTCCGTCTGGAGCGGAAGCTTGCAGCCCAGCCGCAACAAAGCGAGGCTCCGTATGGGCCTCTAATGGGACTGACGTATGCCCGAGCTATTCCGCTTTCGTCCCAATCGCCTGCTTCAACAAAAAGGCCCGGCGCTGGTCGGCGAAGTTTTTGAGGCTGATTCTTCCGCCCGGGCCTCGGCCGGGCAGGTCCTCGGTCAGACTTCGGTTGAAGTCTTCCGTCGAGACGAGTTTTCGCGTATCGGCCTGAACTTCGGAGGCGATGAGGGAATGGTAACGCTGCGCCAATGGACCGAGCTTGTTCCAATCGAGCCACGTCGCGGCGATTTCACGAACGTATGCCAGATAGCGCGCGCGAAGCGCCGGCACGGCGAGGAGTTTTGAGAGGAGCGGCTTACTGCTGTCGTTCGTTGCCTGGAGCGGGTTGAGTTCGACGCCGTTAACTCGTGGCCGCGTTTCGTTTCCTGGGGGAGGATTAGGCCCGCCGGATGCACCAGGTCCACCAGGTCCGCCCGGACCCGGACCGAAGCGTCTTGGGCCGCGGGAGCCCGGTCCCCCAGGCAGGCTGAAGGTCTCGTTCGCGTCGTAGGGGACGAGGTGGAAGCGGCCTTTCGGGTCGAGGTAGAGATCGTAGTCGCTGGCGCGAACCCAGTAGCCATCGTTGTTGATGAACACATTTTCAAGCGCCAGAAACTTGAGCGCGCCATCGACATCGAGCAGCGGCTCGAGCGCGGCCTCCAATTTGTCCGGCGGTGTCTGATCCAGCACGCGACAGAGTTCGATGAGGCTGGCCCATGACTTTGGGTCGTCCTTCGATTTGATTTCATAGCGGCGCTTGTATTCGGCCACATCGTCGCCGTGCCAACTCAGGCCGGAGTCGCCCCGCGGGCTGCCGGGGGCTTTCCAACGCGCGCCCGGGTCCGCCCCGAACGCTTCCTTCACGAAGTCCTTGTTGAACTGTTGCGCGTTGACGTACACGCCCCAACTTTCGCCGTTGATGACCACGCGCGCGAAGTTGGCCTTGGGCGCGGGGATGTACTGCCGCGCTATGTGCAGGTAGAGCACGGTGCGCAGGAAGCTAGGGTCTTCATGCGCATTGAGCAGGTTAAGCGTTCGATAGCCGTAGAGGCGCTGGCCTTTGTGGACGAAATCGAGCGACAGATTGAGCGAGCGTTTGCGCCCTTCGCCGACCATCGAGAATGACGAGGCGCCGCGGAAGTGCACGCCCACGCCGGCGTAGGTCTTGCCGTCGACCGTGAGCTTTGCCGGTAATTCGACGTCGGTGTTGTTGAAATCGGCGAGCTCTTTCTCCCAATCCGCGTTTTCGAATTCGAGGAAGAACGTCCGCAGAGTCATCGGGTCATAGAGTGGCGCATTGGTGGGCGAGGGTTTCACCTGGGCGGGCGAGACTTTCGGGCCGGGCTGAGGTGGGCCGAGGTTTTCCTCGCGTCCCGGACCACGCGGTCCGCCCGGGCCACGGCGGCCTCGACCCGCGGCGCGTTCTTGCTGAATGAATTCACGGGCGACCTTGCGTTCGGCGGCGTCGAGTCGCTTATCGCCGTTCTTGTCGAATCGCGGCACCAGCTTGATCGCCTCCCGCATCGGGCCGCCGGGTCCGCCCGGCGGGCCATCCGGTCCGAATGGAGGTGGCCCATCGAAGTCCGGCCTGCCCGGCGGGCGGCCCGGGTCACGGGGCGTTTGAGCTGAGAGGGAGAGGGCCGCGGCCAATAGCAAGAGGAGCCAGAGAGGACGACGAATCGCCGGGCTACGGCGGCATGCGCGCAACGGCCCTCGATGAGTTTCCCAAAAGTTCATGCTGTGGTAGACGGTCCGCATGAAGCCGAGGTTTCCAAGTCAGCTGACCGACCACAGCCAACGTATGTCAATCGTTTGGCTGGCCCGGCGTGGGGTGCATCACCTCGAAGCGGCTTGGGTCCGCGTAAACCCGGCCGTAGGAACGGTCGGTTTCCTGGACCTCATACGTCACGGAATCGAGCACGGCGTTGAGGTTCGCGTCGGTGTCGGAGAGATAAACCGTCTCGCCGGACGCGGAGAGCTTGAAGCTGGCGTGCAGCCCGACGGGCGCCATGCCGTCTTCGTCCATCCAGACGATGAGGAAGCCGTTTGGCGGGAGGACCGTGCCTGGCGGGAATTGCCATTTGCGCGGGTTGTTGGGCTCGTCGCTCAGGTGGCGTCCGGTGAGATCCACTTCCTGGCTCGTGAGGTTTCGCAATTCGAGCCAGTCGTCATACTCGCCCTGCGGATCGGCCAGCGTCCTGGTGTTGGAAGCCATGAGTTCGTTGATCACGACGGGCGTGCTGGTGGCAATGGTGTTCGTGACGAGGTAGGCGTGCGTGTTCTGCTCGGCGCGGGCGGGATGAAAACTCGCGGCGCGGGCCGGATCGGCGGAGCGCGCTTCGATGTAATAATGGATCTTGTCGCCCGCGGGGAAGTTCGAGGTGGCGCCGCCGAAGACGCCATCGCCGGCTGCGCCGTCGCCGTGCTTGGAATCGTCGAACATCTGGGACACGGTGAAGCGGCCGAAATTCTTGTCGCGGAAATAGAGCCAAACGGAATCGATGCCGTTCGTGCCGTCGGGCTCGACGCGCGCGGAAATGAAGGGCACTTCCGTGGGGGCGGGCCGACGGACGGGGTCAAATACTTCGACGATCTTGGGTGGTCGTGGGCGCAGTTCGGCGTGGTTGGTCAGGAAGTTGTAGCGGTTGGTGACGAATGTTTTGAGCGCGCGCAAATCGTTGGTGTAGATCGTCATCGGGTACCCCTTGTTCGGGTCGGCGATGATCGAAGCAATGCTCAGTTCGTGCAAGCGGTCGATTTGCGCCGTCATCATCGCGGGATTGACCTGCTCCTCCAGCACCGTGCGCATGTGGGCCAGATACCGCTGGCGCAGTTCGTTGATGGGCAAAAGCCGATTGAGCAGCGGCCGATTGCTGCCCACGATGCCTTGCACCGGGCTCAGGGTCGCGTCGTTGGTGACGGATAAGGCTTCGTTGCCATCGTGCTCGAGGGGATGGATGCGCCCGCTTTCCGGCGCGTAATAGAAGCTGTAATCGGCGCCCTTGTTCCAATAGCTGTCATCGTCGGCAAAGATGTTTTCGATGGCCAGGAACCAGAGCCAATCGTCCACCGCCAGCACGGTCTCGATTGTGTCACGGAGCTGTTCGGCGGGGGTGAGGTTAAGGACCAGGATGGCGTCGACGAGGCGGTGCCAGGCGTCGGCGGAGGGCGAATTGGTGGTCCGCAAGTCGTAGTACGGCTGGTAGTAGGAGACGTTCGTGGTGCCCAGGTAGCCGAAAGCGGAGTTGAGGCCGCTCATGGGCGGGTTGGGGGTTCGCCAGCGGTCGCCGTTGTTGCTGGGAAACCATTCGTCGATGAGCTGCCCGTTCTCCTGTTGGGTTAGCGAAAAGACACCCCAGAACGAGCCGTTGACGTGCACGCGCGCCATCGCGGCCTTCGGGCAGGGGGTGTATTTGCTCATGACAGTGAAGTAGAGCGGCTCGCGCATGATGGTCTCGTCCCCGTACGCGTTGTTGAGGTTGATGGTCGTGAAGCCCATCAGCTTCGAGGCCGGATCCGTCCAATCCAATTCGAGGTTAAAGGACTTCTTGGCGGTGGCCCCAAAGAAGGAGGTGTTGCCCTTGTAGCGGGCGCCCACGCCGACGTTGGTTGCGCCGTTGTCCATCGTCAGCAACGAGCAATAGACGTTCAAGCCGGTATTGCGCGCACTGGAGAGAAGCGACTGCCAGCTGGCCTGGGTGAACGTCAGGCTGATGGTGTGGAAGACCGCCGGATCAAACAGACCGGAAGTTTTCAGCCCGCGGTAGAACTGGTGCGCGTTGGTGCGGGGCCCGACGGATCGCCAGGGCGCGTTGGTGGCCTTGCCGGAGAGCAAGACGCCGAAATTGGTCAGCGTCGTCCAGTTGGTCAGGTCCGTGGAACGCTGGAGGCGCCAGTCGTCGTTGGCGTCACCCTGGAACTGGATGCGCAAGTCCGTCCCGGACGGAGCCGTATTCAATTGCGCGCCCGCCGCGGGCAATGCCAACGCGGCGACGAGCGTGATGACCTTCGAGCTGACCATGGCCTGACGGAATGCGGACTACGAATCTCTTTTCGAACACGGGTCCATTCGCCTTTTGCCTCACTGCAGTCACTCCACGAGAGCGGGGAGGGACTCGCAGGATGGGATTGAGACTTCCGCAGGGTCTACGTGTCCAAATTCTGATTTGCGCCCAGTTACAAGGCTAGACAGGGACGAGCGTGACAGGATTACGAAAAAATGCGAGTGCGAAGAGGGGCGGCGTGAGGGGAAGGTGCGCGACAGAATTCTTCACAGTGCAAATCGCCGCCGTTTGGCTGGGTCCCGGAGGGACAACAGAGAATAGCCCCGTGTTTCAACGCGGGGTAAGTCGACCCGGACGGCACAAGTCCCGAAGGGACGGCTGAAACCCTACACGTAAGTGGCTCCTGGCCGGCTGCCTGCCCTCAGCCGTCCCTTCGGGACGGATCCTTTGGGCCGTCGACCCAAGCGTTGAAATCTCAACGCTGGGCTATTCTCACCAGTCCCTTCGGGACAATGAACGATCGGAATTCGGCGGCGCGTTCGGTTTGTGTACGTATATAAGCCTCCCATATGTCAGATTTCAAAACTCCCAGCAAAACCGCGGCCGAGAAGAATTCTGTCCTGCGCCTGAGGGGAAGAAACCGTCAGCGGCTTCCAAGTGTCCAAACGGCAGCTTGCGCCTCCGCGAAATGCCCCGCGCGGCGCTTGACAACCGAGGGGCATTTCGTCAACTAATCATGACAGCAACCCCCGGCGCCGCGCAGGCGGTTATGCCTGGATTTCCGGATGTCGGCATGCGGTTGCACCAACGCGCACATGGGCTTAAAACGAGTTCCTCCTCCGGGCTTCCGGCCGTCCTCGACGCACGGCGAATTGGGCCCGGTGCAGGTGCGCAAGTTCCTCTTTCAGCCACGCGGCGACGCCAGCGCGGCCCCGGCCAGACCGCCCCCTGCGCGGCGCAGGCTGCCGACCACGCTGAGAAATACTGGACAAACGGCTTCCCGCGCTTCAAAATAAACCTCCTGACCGCTCGAAACATTAACGGATTGTGAATAGGCATGGACTTCTTCAGCTCGCTTCTTAATTCGCTGCTTCATGGCGATTATGGCATGGCGCCGGTGAATTGGCCGGCGGTGCTGCTTGGCCTGCTCCTATCCTTTGCGGGCGGACAAGTGATCGCCTGGATTTACATGGTGACGCATTCGGGGTTGTCCTACTCGCGCTCGTTCGTCAACGCCCTTATCGTCATGCCGGTGATCGTCGCGCTGGTGATGATGGTCCTGTCGAACAACCTGGTGACTGCGTTCGGCATGATGGCGGTGTTCGCCATCGTCCGATTCCGGAACATCCTGCGCGACACGCTCGACACGTCCTACGTCCTGATCGTGATCGTCCTCGGGATGGCTGCCGGCACCCAAAAATTCGCCAGCGCCATTCTGGGCACGGCGATCGTCGCGATGGCGATGCTCTATCTTTGGGCCACTTCGTTTGGCAGCCGGCATCGGTACGACCTCATCGTCAATTTGCACTGGGCCCGTTCCGCCAAGGAAACCGACGACTTGCGCAAGGTGCTGGATCGGCACAGCTGGAAGGCGCACCTGGCCAGCCAGCGTTCGCACGAGAGCTACGAAGGCACGGACCTGTCGTATCGGCTGTTGCTGCGCGACTCGGAGCGGGCGGAGGATTTGATCACCGAGTTGCGCCAGGTGCCCGGCGTTTCCCGCGTTACCAGCATGCTGGCCGAAGACGAATCTGAACTGTGACCCGCCATGGACTCCCCGAAACTGCCCCCCATTCCCACGCCGTTCTCGCAGGTTTGGCGCGAATTCCGCATCCAGGTGCTGCCGTTCATCGTGTTCGCCCTTTCCGTCGTCGGCATCGTCTATCTGTGGCGCAACACCGTGCAACCGGTCGGCATTGTCGGGTTCGTGGAGACCAACGAGGTCTACGTGACCTCGTTGCAGGACGGCCAAATCTCCGAAATGTTCGTCGATCGATTTCAGCGTGTCGCAAAAGACGAGCAGGTCTGCGTGGTCGTGAACACCGATCCCGAACTCGTCACCGCACTGATTCAATCGGCCAAGGCGGACCTCCTGCTCATCCTGGAACGGGCCGGAGTGGACGTGGCGCGGGGCCGCCAGCAGGTTCAGCAACTAGCGGGGGATTTGTTCGTGGAAAAAATCCGTCAGACGGCCCTGGGGCCCCGGTTGACGCTCGCTAACAGCAATCTTGTGGCCAGCAAGGCTCTCTCCGACAAGGGAACTGAGGCCAAGCTCATCTATGAGGCCGCGCTGGCGCAACGCGACGCCTTGCAGAAGGAGATCGAGGAGCGGGAGAAGTACATCCAAAACCTGAGCACGAATCTGGACTCGCTGGTGGTCTCGGACGAGCCCCTCAAAAAGGCCGTCTTCGACGCCATCCAGGCCAGGGAAAAGCAACTGGAGTTGAGCCTGAAGGCGGCCGTGCTCAAGTCGCCCATCGAGGGTTTGGTGGCCATGGTCCATCACCGTGCCGGCGAGAAAATCCGACGCGGCGACCCCATCGTGAGCATTGCCTCGCCCTCGGCGACCAACGTCATCGGCTACGTTCGCCAGCCCATTCAACGCCGACCCCAGGTGGGCGACAAGGTGCGAGTGACCACTCGCACCAATCCGCGCCGTAGCGGCACCACTCAGATCAACAAGGTCGGTGCTCAACTTGAGCCCATCAACCAGGGTTTGCTTTCTGCCGACACCAGACGATTTGAGGTCGGTCTTCCCATCGTCGTCGCCTTGACGCCACAGCTCATCAAGGATCTCGATCTCATGCCTGGCGAGTACGTCGATATTGCTTACGAGTAAACGTGGAACGTTGGACGTAAAGCGTAGCAAGTCGACCCGCCGCATTTCCTCGGATCCCCTTCCTCTTTACGTTTTACGTTTTGCGTCTAACGTTCCACGCTTGGGCATGGCAACGCCTGTCACTGCCTTCGCTCAGCTTGCCCAATGAACAACCGCTACTCCATCGCGGCCGAGTGGTCCGGGGACTTCGACGAGTCCGGGCTTGCGCGATGGGCTGAGGATGTGCGCCGCCGGCTTCCAGCGCCGGAGGTTTCCCTGGGATTGGTATTCATGTCTCCCCGCTATTTTGGCCACGCGGACGCGGTGCTCGAGTTGTTGCGGGTGCATGCCCGGGTGCCGCTGCTGGCCGGTTGTTCCGGCGCCAGTCTCATCGCGTGCGACCGCGAGATCGAGGAGGCCCCAGGGCTGGTGCTGGGCCTTTATTCCCTGCCCGATGCGGAACTGAAGCCGGTGCGCATCCTTCAGGAGCAGGTCGAGGAATCCAGCGGGCCGGCCTACTGGCTGGGGGAAACGCAGGTTCCCGCCGAAGCGACCAATGGCTGGCTTGCCTTCCTGGATCCATTCTCGATCGACGGCGAATCGTGGTTGCGCGGCTGGAACGAGGCCTACGCGCCGCGCCCGATCCTCGGCGGGCTGGCCAGCGGCGATCACGCCGCCCAGTCCACGCAACTGTATCTCAACGGCGATGTGTTCACCGATGGCGGGATTGCGATTTCGGTGGGCGGCGGGGTGCGGCTGGCCGGCGTCATCTCGCAAGGATGCACGCCCATCGGCGAGACATGGACGATTACGCGCGCCGAGGGAAACGTGATTCACGAAATCGGCAACCGCCCGGCCTATACGGTGCTCGCCGAGACGTTCAACGCCTTGCCTGCCGCCGAACAAAAGCAGGCGCATGGGAACCTCTTCGTCGGCCTGGTGGTCAACGAGTATCTCGATGAATTCCACCGGGGCGATTTCCTCATCCGCCAGCTCCTCGGGGCCGATGCGAGGTCTGGCGCCATTGCCGTGGGCGCGCTGGTGCGCACGGGACAGACCATGCAGTTTCAGCGCCGGGCCGCCTCGGCGGGCACCGAGGACATCGAGGCGCTGCTGGCCCGCGCCAGGGGCGAACTGACGGACCAGACGGTTTACGGCGCCTGCCTGTGCAGCTGCAACGGGCGCGGCGCGCGGCTGTTCGGCCAGCCGGACCACGACGCCCGCCATGTGCAACAGGCGTTTGGCCCGCTCGGGCTTGCGGGCTTTTTCTGCAACGGGGAAATTGGTCCGATCGGAGAAGAGAATTTTCTCCACGGCTACACCGCGTCACTGGCGCTGTTCGTGAAGAAGAAGTGACGGGCGTCACTTCAAAAAGTAGCGGGTCGTCGAGCCCCGTTTGCCGTAGCGCCTGACGGAAGGCACGTCGTCCCGAGGCAGGGCAGGGAGCGCCTGTTCAATCGCGGCGCGGGTCTGAATCAGGCAGGAGGCGACGCCGTCCTCGCCCACGTTGTCCTGTGAAGTTTGCCCCCCGGTCGGAGGTTCAATTCCTGAGTCTGGATTTTGCGATCTCATACGCGTTGTCCACTTCTGCCGCGGCCAATTCCACCGTCGTCCTGGCCTCCAGCCAGGTTTCCTGACTGCACTGCCTGAGCTTTTCGAGTTGCTGTCCCAACTGGGTCCGTTTCCCGCGGAGCACGTCGAGGGCTTTGTTTCCCTCGGCTTTTGCCGCGGACTCGGACGAAAGGGCCACGAGTTTGGCATCGAAGTCGGCAATCCTTTGGCCGCTCTCCTTGAGTTTCGCCTCCATGCAGGAAAGGAACTGTTCCCTGTTCCCGGCCGCGGACTTCCCGACAGCGTCCACGGTGGCGCGAGCCTCGCTTCGGAGTTCTCGGGCGCTGACATGGGTCGGCGTCGCGGAACTTGTGGCGGGCGGTTCGGTGTCCGCACAGCCCATCAATCCAATGGCGCCCATCGATGCGGCGAGAACCGGATTGAGTTTCATGAGTTGAAATTGAGTTTAGGGTTGGAAGCGGCCGATTCGTGAAGAATCGGCCGCTAATGATTGACAAGCCTTTTGGGCTGCGAACCTCTTTTACTCTTTCTTCTCCTTCTTGGGATGGCACTTCTCGCACACCTTGCCACCCTCGGCGGCCTTGACGCAGCACTCGTGCTTGCACTTCTTGCCGGCTTCGACCGTGGCCTCACAGCATCCCTTCTTTTCTTCCTGAGCCACGAGGCCCGGGCCGAGGAGCAACGTCGCGGCGAAGAGAAGGGCGCCGAGTGATGTCATGATTTTCATGTTTCTTCCTTTTTGGTTGTTGTGTGTGTTGGCTGTTACGTCATGCCGGGAACGAACCCCCGACAATTCGGCTTCAGCATTTGCAGCCATACTGACCGCTGGCTGAAAGTGTTCTGCGGTATGGCAGCCGGCGGCGGCCGAGACCACCCGCCGCCGTCGCCAGGAACTGTGTTCATTTCGGATCACGGCTCGGAACTTTGTGTCTTGGTGACCTGGCCGGGCGGCGTCGACGCCGCGGGCGGCGCTTCACGTGTAATCGTCGTGGCGACGAGCACGCCGTCCATTTCCTCGTACTGGAAGGAGAGCTTGTCACCAATCCGCAGGTCGCTCATTTTGCCGCCGGCCTTGCCGGCGAGGACGATCGGGCAATCCTTGGCGAGGATGAACTTCTTCTCCGAAAGCAGGTGTTGAGCCTTGAGAGTGCGGTCGTCCGCGTCGATGGCTTCGACCGTTCCTGTGAAGGTCGCACCGGACTGTTCGATGCGTCGGGCGAGCTTCGCGTCTCCGGGCCCCAGGTAACTCACGGTCACCTTGTGGCCGATTCTCAGGTCCGACAGGCTCTTCGGGTCATCGCGGAAGAGCACCTTGCACGAGTCGCCGGCGATAAAGGTCTCAGTGTAAAACCCCCGTTTGACTTTGACGGTATGGGCCTGGGGATCAATCGCGGCAATGTTCCCTCTGAAGACCAGGTTCTTTTGCGCGACCTGCCTGGCGACCCTGACGCCATTGTTGTCCAGGTAACTGACTTCCACCCGGTATCCTGGACGAAGATCCTGCAATGCCGCCTCTGGTTTGTCTTCCAGGGATATCTTGCAGTGCTCGCTCGAGTGGAAGGTCCGGGTGGACCAGAAACCTCGCACCGCGAAGGTCTTTTCCTTTTGATCAACGGCTGTGACCGTGCCTTTGTACGACTTGGATTGGGCCGTCGGGGAATCGGCGGCCGTCGCCCAGGCCGCCAAGGCCAGAAGCAACAATGTCACCAGCACAGCCCTGACCCATGGAACGCTTGTGGTTTTCATGCTGTGTCCTTTCGTTCAGGTTCAGGTCGATTAATTCTTCGGAGTTCAGTCTTCGACCGTGGCGCAATGGATTGAACTGGTGCGTTGAGTGCCTGCATTGCGTGGGTCGATTCGCTGGAGGTAGCGATCATTGGTCCGAGAGTGATAACGACAGTTGGCGTCCCCATGACGAAGCGCCTCCCATCCTTGGGCGCGGGCGGCGAGCAACTCTTGAGTGGTTTGAAGGAGCATGTGCAACTCGAGGGGCTTCTTCATCACGGCATCGGCGCCCACGACGCGCGCTGTTTCGACGCGGCTGGTCGTCTCCGTGAGGAGAATGGTGCAGACCACCGGTTTGAAGGTGATCCACTCGGCCAGGAGATTCCACGCCCTGCCGTTGTTCAGGTCGAGATCCAGAACGAGCACGTCGGCCTCCGCCATTTCCGAGGCGCCGATTGCTTCCTTCTGGCCGTCGGCCAGAAGGACATCGTATCCGCAAGCGGCAAACGCCTCTCGAACGAGATTGCGCAGGTTGTGCTCGTCCTCCACGAGCATGATTTTGGGTTTCATAGATTGACTTAGTGACACTTCGAGGATTTGGCGGGGGTTGTGCGGCAACTCATGCGCAACTCCCATGGCTTCGGAGGGTCCCATCGGGTTCGCAAATCCTCGAACAGCCTCCCGGCATCGGGGGCGATGTAACGCGGTTTGCCTGTACGGCCGGTCAAGCGCCGGAGCCTCTCGTCTTTGGGCTCGGCGAGCACTTCCGCGATGGTCTTGAGCAATTGGCTTACGTCCAGAGGCTTCTCCATGAACGCGCTGGCACCGGCGGCCGCAGCGACGGGATACTGGTCGGAATGGCCGGTGATGATGACGATCGGCAGACAGGGATTGGCGGCTGTGATTTGCGCGAAGGCATCCCAGCCGTTGCGGATGGGGAGCCCGATATCCAGCATGAGCAGGTCAATCTGATTTTGCCTGGATTGTTCCACGGCTTCCTGTCCATCAGCGGCCACAACCACGCCGAAGCCTGCGCTTTCCAGGACTTTTTTCATGGAATCCCGGACGGAGGCGTCGTCATCGACCACCAACACTGTTTTCTTCATAGAGAGCCAATTGAAATTCAAACCACCCGCAGACCGAGGTGAATTCGTCTGCGGGTGGTGCGAATGCGGCCGGCTGGAGCCGTCGTGCGAGCCGCTGTTTTAAGAGCGATGACTCAAGCACTCCGGTCGGTTCACTCGAGCCGGCCGCTTCGCAAACCTGCGCCCAATGGGCGTCATCGGATCCAAACTGGTCATGAGTTGCCTCAATGAGCGCGTCCGTCACCGAATGGCGGCTGACTTTCCGGCGCTGCCGGGAGCCGCGTTTGGGTGTCTTCTGGCCGTTCAAACAACTTCCCTCCTCGGACCTGGGGGCCTCCTTGACGGAAATACTGAATGACGAGGCGCTGAAAGGCTCTGGAACAATAATCGTTTTCATACTGTCGGTTTGTCCACGGGTCGTTCATGGCGCTCGCTCACAAACAACTGCTTTGGTCGTCAGGGTTCTTCTAGCCGGTGGCGTGCCAATCAGATGGCTGATGGCATCCAGTGAGATTTGCGCGGGATTTGCATCGCCGTTCGTTCGGAACGCGGTGGCGAGTGGAACAATCCATTCCACCTGTGGTCTGCAAAGAATCATCCAGGCGGTGCCGAGGGTGTTTGTTCCTGGACGCATTCTTGCAGCTGTCCTGGAAATGGATGGCTGAGGCTGGAACATGCTTTCCCTGGACCTTTGCGCATGGCGGCCTGCTAGCCGGCCGCCATGCGCGTTCTCGTTTCCTGCGGGGTTACTTCTTGGGGGACTTCGAGAATTCGTCAAGCTTGGCAGCCAGCGCGGTGCCGGCGCCCGTCGGTTTGACCTTCTTGCCAAAGAGGATGTCCGCCATGGAGCAATACTGCTCGTAATAAACACGGTTGGCCTCGCTGTCGGGGCCGATGGCGCCGCCCTTGATTGCCGCGCCACCGTAGAGGCCTTTGCGGTCGTCGTAGACGAGGATTTGCTGTTCGGTGGAAGCAACTGTGCCCGCTGCACCAGCACTCTCGTTGCCCGCCGTGCCGCGCGCCTCGCCGCCGAACTCGAAGTTTGGCTCGGTGAGTAGCCGGGTCACGTTCGTGTTCATGAGCAGGATGGCGAAGAAGGACTGCTCACCGCCAAGCTGGAAGCCCAGGCTGGCTTCGTTGGCTTCGAGGAACGCGGGCGGACTCCAGTTCCCGGTTTTCGTATCCTTCACAAGGGCCACCCCACTGCCGCCTTGATAAGCGAAGACCACCCCGGCTTTGGTGCGGTCCAGCAGAATAATTCCGTGGGCTTTCTGAAGGGTTTCCGGCGGAATGCGCCGGTCGAGCTTTTGTTGCATGGCCTCGAACTTGGCGCTCAGCTTATGGATTCGGCTGTCCAGCGTGGCCTTGTCCAGCGCCAGCGCTGGCGCCGAATTGGCAAGGCCCAGCAGCAGACTCAGCGTAGCGACACTAATTCTCGTTTTCGTACTCATAAGCGAATTTGTTCGACGGTTAATACGGCTCGCACAAAACAAGCTTTCGTCGTTACGATGCGTTGAGCCGACGCCGTGCCAGCCGGCGGAACTGCCGGGAGAGGCGTTGAGGCTCAGGCGCTTGAATCGATCGTGCTGTCGGGAACGGTTCCAATGAATGGAACAAATCATTCCACACGTGGTCTGCGCCGACTCACGCGCTTGGGCCAGCCCTTGAGCTGGCGCGTGTTCCTGTTCGTCCTCGTGGTGGCTGCGGGCGCGCTGGTCATCGCCTGGATTGACACCACGATCTATGGGCGCATGCACCAGCTGGAACGGGACTTTGGCGCGGTGAAGACCGAGCGCTTCTATCACGCCGTCCGCATGAGGAGCGCCCTGCGGCACCAAAACGATGCATTGTTGCGCTACCACCTCAAGGGAGAGCGACGCGACCTCGAGCAGTACCAGGCGGAGTCGCAGGACCTCAAGAAATGGATCGCCGCGCGCGCGATGGAGGTCTCCACCGACGAGGAGCGCGCGCTATTGCAGCAGCTTGGAAACGCCTACGAGGTGTATCTCCGCGAATGCATCCCACTGCAGAAGCGGAACAAAATGGCCTACATCCGGACGGAACTGGATGAAATCAACGAGAAACTGCGCCAGCGTTCCGAGCCGTTTCTCGAGCTGTCCGAAAGGTTGATGCAGGTGCAACGAGGCGCGTTTGGCGCGTTCCTCAAACAGTCGCAATTGACGCTCGATTCCTTCCAGCGGCTCACCAAACTCTCGCTGGTGCTGCTCATTGCCCTGTCGGTCTTGCTCGTTGTGGTCGTTTACCGCGGTATGATCAAGCCGCTGCGGGTTCAACTTTCCGAGAGCCAGGCGATTATCGAGCGGCAGGAAAAACTGGCGGCCCTGGGCGGCCTGGCGGCCGGCGTGGCTCACGAAATTCGCAATCCGCTCACGGCAATCAAGTTTCGCCTCTTCAGCCTCCGCAAATCGCTGGCGGCCCAGCATTCCGAGAACGAGGACGCGACCGTGATCGCCGACGAGATTAACCGCCTGGAACGCATCGTGAAGGACTTCCTCCAGTTCGCCCGGCCCTCCGAGCCGGAGTTGGTCAATCTGCCCGTTGCACGGGTGATCCAGGAAGTGCGTGACTTGCTGAAGTCACAGTTGGAAAAATCGGCCATCGAGCTCAACGTCGAGGCGGCTGACGACCTCTGGGTGCGCGCCGACGCCCAACAACTCAAACAAGTGTTGATTAATCTGATTCAAAATGCCGCCGAAAGCATCGGCCGCGAGGGCAAGATAACGCTGCGCGCGGTAAAAGACCGCGATTCGCTGGGCGGCGTTTCCCTCTCGGTCGCCGTGATCGAGGTCGCCGACACCGGCAAAGGCATTCCCCCGGACGTGCGCAAGCGGCTCTTCGACCCCTTCTTCACCACGAAAGAAGGCGGCACCGGCCTGGGACTGCCCATCGCCGCGCGCATCGTCGAGAAGCTTGGAGGCGAACTGCGTTACGAGACCGAGGTCGAGCACGGCACCACCTTTAAGATCCTGCTGCCGCATGTCGGAAATGATGAAAGCTAAAATCCTGCTCATCGAGGACGACGCCGGCACCGCTTCAGCGCTTCAAAAAGTCTTGCGCGAGGAGGATTACGGGGTCGATGTCGCCTCCCGCGGAGACCTGGGACTGCGCCGGGCGATGGAACAGGCCTACGACGTCGTCATCACCGACTTGAAACTGCCCGGACTGGGCGGCCTGGATCTGGTGGCCCAGCTTCACACGGCCCAACCCAGGCTGCCCATCATTCTCATGACGGCCCACGGCACGACCGAGACGGCCATCGAAGCGACCAAGCTCGGCGCCTTCGAATACCTCATGAAGCCGTTCGAGGCCGACGAACTGTTCGACCTCGTCGCAGCAGCCGTGGGCACCGGCCGGCTGATGTCCGAAGCCATCGACCTGGGACAAGCCCGCAGCGCCCAAACTGCCATCATCGGCAACAGCCGCGCCATGCAGGCCATCTACAAGGAGATTGGCCGCGTCGCCGCCACGCCCGTCACGGTGCTCATTCGAGGCGCGACAGGCACCGGCAAGGAACTCATCGCCCGCGCCATCTACCAGCATAGCGACCGGGCGCAACAACCCTTCATCGCGGTCAACTGCGCCGCCATTCCGGAAACACTGCTGGAGAGCGAACTCTTCGGCCACGAACGCGGCGCTTTTACCGGCGCTCAAACCCGCCGCATCGGCCGGTTCGAGCAGGCGCACGGGGGTACGCTGTTTCTGGATGAGATTGGCGACCTCAACTCCAGCACTCAGGCCAAGCTCCTGCGGGTGCTCCAGGAACGGGTCATCCAGCGCCTCGGCGCCGCGGAGAACATCCCGGTGGATGTTCGCGTCCTGGCGGCCACTCACCGCGATCTCGAATCGGCCATCCAGGACAAGGAATTCCGCGAAGACCTTTTCTACCGTTTGAGCGTCGTCACCATCAAACTGCCCGCGCTCAATGAGCGGGCCGAGGACATTCCGGATCTGGTGCGTTTTTTCATCCAGCGCCATGCTCGGCAACTGTCCGTGGAAACGCCTTCCATCCAGCCGGAGGCCATCGCCTACCTCCAAGGCCGGCCGTGGCCCGGCAACGTACGGGAGTTGGAGAATGTCGTGCGCCAGGCCCTGCTCCTGGCCAAGCCCTTTGGAATCTCCATGGAGCACGTCCAGCAGGTCGCCGAAAAAGCCCGGAAGCCCGGGGCCGTCAACCAGCAGACCCACGCCGCATACGTCACGGAATTGCTGGCCGCCGTGCAGCGTGGCGAAGTCGTCAACGCCTACTCACGCATGATCGCCGAACTGGAGCCGGAGTTGTTCCGGCAAGCCATTGCGCTGGCCCAGGGCAACCAAGCCAAAGCTGCCCGCTGGCTTGGCGTCACCCGGCTCAAGATGCGCGGCAAACTAATCGAACTGGGCCTGCACCGGAACGCGACCGGGGCGGGCGGCCAGGATGAGGAAACGCAAAACGTGACTCGTAAAACGTGAGATCGGAAGCTGGGCACGAGTAACTACCGCCTTCACTCAAGATGCCGCCTCGTTCGAACCCTATTGGCTCAAGGATCCTAATCAGCTTTTCGCCAGTCGCCGAATGCGCAACGCGGCCTTGACACCTTGCTTGGCGGGCAGTCGCACGGCGTGGCGGATGAGCCATTTCCGTTCCTCCGACGCGCCCGCGGCCCAGCGTTCGCAAATTTCGAACGCCAGCGCCGCGTGGTCCTTGGCGATGTCGCCGAGGTGATTCGCCACGCTGCGGCGGACATAGAGGTCGGGATCATCCTTTAACGCCTCGAGAATCGGCAGGGTCGGACGCGGGTCTTTAACGAATGCTGGAATCCGCATCGCCCACGGCAGCCGCGGGCGCGTGCCTTCAGAGCAGAGCCGGCGCACGGACGGGTCGGCGTCGCGCGTCCACGCCATCAGCCGCGCGAGCGTGCGTTCCGGCCAGCGAATCAGAAATGCACGAATGGAAAACTCCGCGCTGAACCGGCGCGTGAGTTCATACTGCGCCCGCATGGATACCTCGAAGGGGTCGCGTCCGCCGTTATCCTTCTCCTCCAATCCGTAGTTCGCGACGAAACTCACGTGTGGCAAATAGAAAAACACCGCCAGGCCGATGTCATCCGTGCGCGCGAGCGGCGGCGTGAGCGAACGCAGCAACACGGCGACGGCGTCCTCAAAAACCGGCGGAAGATGCTCCCGCAACGCCTTCGCGATGTGATGTCCGCGCGCCAGAATCGCCAGCGGTTTCAGCCCGTCCATCGCCTCCCGGCGGAACGCCGCCGCGTCGAACTTCGGATGCACAAGCGCCAGATTGCCCGCCAGACACTCGACCGCCTCCCGGTCGAGTAGCGCCTTCAGCGTGCTCCCTTTCTGAATGGAGCGCGGCGCTTCGGGAATTCGCAGTTGCCGGGGCGTGGCCATCCAAGGAAGCCTAAGGCAAATCGTCCATCGATGAAAGCGGTCAAAGCCCGGCTCAAATGCGCAAAATGCTCGTAACCCATCCGCTGATGGCAGAATCATTTCCTTGATGAAGCCCCGCCGGATTCCAGCCAGCCACCCTGTGCCCACAACCGCCCTCCGTTTCGTCTGCGCCGCCAGTCTGGTTGTGCTTCTTCTGCCCGGGACCGCTTTGGCTGCTGAACCCGATGCGATTCCGCTGTGGCCCGGCGGCGCTCCGGGTTCCGAAGGCCGGACGGACAAGGAAGTGGTGGAACAAGGTGCGAACGGGGAGAGCAAAGTGTCCAATATTCACCGGCCAAGCCTCACTCCTTATTTGCCGCCGAAAGGGAAAGCCACGGGGACCGCTGTGATCATCGCTCCGGGCGGGGCGCATCGGTATCTGGCGATCGGCCACGAGGGCTACAATGTCGCGCGATGGCTGAGCGAGCGTGGCATTGCGGGGTTCGTGCTGAAGAACCGCCTCGCCCGCGAAACCAACTCCACTTACAAGATCGAAGTCCACGCGCTCGCCGACACCCAGCGGGCCATCCGCCTGGTCCGAAGCCGGGCGGCCGAGTGGGGGATTAACCCGAAGCACCTCGGCGTGATGGGATTCTCGGCCGGTGGCGAACTGGCGGCGTTGGTGAGCACGCGCTTCGACAACGGCAATGCGGACGCCAACGACCCGGTAGAGCGCCAGAGTTGCAAGCCGGACTTCCAGGCGCTGATTTATCCCGGCCGGTCGCGCGATATCGGGGCGACTTCAAATTCTCCACCCGTCTTCCTGGCGTGCGCCTACAACGACCGGCAGGACATCTCGGAGGGACTCGCCGAAGTCTATCTCAAATTCAAGAAGGCGGGCGTTCCGGCGGAATTGCATATCTACGGCACCGGCGGGCACGGGTTCGGCCTGCGCTCCGCCAACACCAAACCAGTCGGCGCATGGGCGGCGCGATTCACGGACTGGCTCGCCGACAGCGGCTTCCTGGCGAAGCCTTGAGGCTTGCATCACCATTATGAACACCAGTGCGCAATTCACTCTTAACGGAAAGCCGCAACGTGTTTCGACCGACTCCAGCCGCACGTTGCTCGAGATCCTGCGTGAAGACCTTGGCTTGACGGGCGCCAAATATGGCTGCGGCGAAGGCCAGTGCCGGGCCTGCACGGTGTTAGTCGACGGCAAACCGACTCCTGCCTGCCAGACGACCATGGAGGAAGTCCAGGGCCGCTCGATCGAAACCGTCGAGAGCCTGGCCCGCGGGAGCCAGTTGCATCCCGTGCAGGAGGCGTTCGTCAAGGAGGGCGCCATGCAGTGTGGTTATTGCGTGCCAGGCATGATCCTGGCCACGGTCGGGCTGCTCCGGCGAATTCCCAAACCGACCGACAGCCAGATCATCGAGGGACTCAACGGCAACCTATGCCGGTGCTGCGGCTACCCAAACATCCTCAAAGCGGTCCAGCGCGCGGCGCAATCCACGAAGGAGGCCCAATGAACTCCCACGTGCAGGAATTGGAATTCACCGAGCCGGAGCGATACGAACTCCACGAAGGGCCTTACTATCATTTTGAAGTCAGCCGCCGCCAATTCATGCAGGTGCTCGGCGCTGGCCTGATGATGTCCGTAGCTGTGCCATCCGTCTTCGCCCAGCGCGCCGGCCGGGGCGAAAGCAGCGTGAGCCTGGCGCAGCGGCTCCACGTCGGAGCGGATGGCTTCGTGACCGTGCTGACGAGCAAAGTTGAAGCGGGCCAGGGCTCCCGTACCCAACTGACCCAGGCCGCCGCCGAGGAACTGCACCTCTCTCTGGAGCGCGTGCGCCTCATCATGGGCGACACCGCTGGCCCGGACGACGGCGGCACCGCAGGAAGCCGCACGACGCCTTCCAGCGTGCCCGCCATTCGCAAAGCCTGCGCCGCCGCCCGGCAGTTGCTCGTGGACACCGCCGCCGCTGCGTTCGGCGTGGAGACCAAGGGCCTTTCCGTTCGCGATGGCAAAGTCGAAGGACTGCCCGCCGGCAAATCCTTCAGCTACGCCGACCTTGCGTCCGAAAAGCACGCAGACGTGCTGAAACGCGACGTTGCGCCGGGTGTGACCGTGGCCGAAGTGGCGCAATGGCGTGTCCTCGGCACGCCCGCACCCAGAGTCGGCGCCGTCGAAATCGTCACCGGCGCGCAAAAATTTCCCTCGGACATCGCGCGGCCCGGGATGTTGTACGGCAAGGTCCTTCGCCGGCCCTCTTACGGCGCGCAATTGACCGAGATCGACCTGGCCGCGGCCCGCGCGTTGCCGGGCGTGACGGCCGTGCACGACGGGGATTTCGTCGGCGTGGCTGCGCCCACGTCGTTCGCCGCCGAAGCCGCCCTCGAAGCGGCCGCGAAGACCGCTAAATGGAAAACGGCGGAGCATCCGTCGAGCGACGAGCTTTACACTCACCTTCGCGCAAAGGCATCTGGCCGCTCGCGTCCGGACAAACGCGGCTCGCCCGAGGAAGCCTTCAAGACCGCCAGCAAGGTGCTTCGCGAAAGCTACCAAATCGCTTACATCCAACACGCGCCAATGGAGCCGCGCGCCGCCGTCGCGGAATGGAACGGCGAACAACTGACGGTCTGGACCGGCAGCCAACAACCCTCCCGAGTGCGGGACGATTTGGCGGGCGGCCTGCGAGTGCCGCGTGCGCAGGTGCGCGTCATCGTGCCCGACACGGGGGGCGGCTTCGGCGGGAAACATTCCGGCGAAGCCGCGGTGGAAGCCGCCCGATTGGCGCGGGCTGCAAAAAAGCCGGTTTCCGTTCGCTGGACCCGGGAGGATGAATTCACCTGGGCTTACTTTCGGCCTGCCGGCGTGATCGACGTCGCAGGCGCTCTGGACGACGCAGGCAAGCTCGTCGCCTGGGAGCACATCAATTTCAACTCAGGTCCCTCGGCCATTGCGACGCCGTACCAGGTGGCCAACGCGGCGACGGAGTTCAAGAATTGCGACCAGCCGTTGCGGAGCGGTTCCTATCGCGCGCTGGCTTCGTCAGCCAACACCTTCGCGCGGGAATCTTTCATGGACGAACTCGCGGCCGCGGCCGGTGCGGACCCGTTGGAATTTCGACTGCGCCACCTGACGAACGACCGTCTGCGCGCCGTGCTCGTGGCGGCGGCTGAGCGGTTTGGCTGGCGCGGTGCGTGGAAGAAAAACACGTCGCGGCAGCCCGCGGGTGTCGGCCTGGCGTGTGGCATTGAAAAAGGCTCCTACGTGGCCTGCTGCGCCCGGATCGAAATGAACGGGGGCGACGGCACATTCAAGGTCGTGAAGGTGGTCGAGGCCTACGAGTGCGGCGCGATCCAGAACCCGGTGAACCTGAAGGCGCAAGTCGAAGGGTGCATCATCCAGGGATTGGGCGGCGCGCTGACCGAGGAGATGAAGTTCAAGGACGGCCGGATTCTCAACGCGAAGTTCTCCCGCTACCGTGTTCCGCGGTTCAAGGATGTGCCGGAGCTCGAAACCGTGTTGCTCAACCGTCCTGACCTGGTCTCGGCCGGCGCCGGTGAGACACCGATCATCGGCATCGCGCCGGCCATCGCCAATGCCCTGTTTAACGCCGTCCAGGCGCGCATCCGCTCGATGCCGATTCGGAACGAGAACTTCCGGGTGGCGTGAGCGGGATCAGTTGGCGCTCGTCCCTATCGGCGGCGCTCCCAATGCGTTGCCGTTGTGGTATCCCATGGGCTGTACGCCTCAACAGGTGTTTAGGTGTTACATTCAGTGTTGAAGTAACTTATCGCCAGGCCGCGGTGTCTCATCTTAGACTAACCACCTTGGTCCATGCCTGGCCTTCTATGAACTGGCTGGCGTCAAACAGCTGGAAGCCGCAACGCGGAGCTTCACTCCGTGGGGGCCTATTATTGGGCCGGGCCATCCTTATGGCGGCTTTGGCAATGGTGGGCCCGGCGGCCTCCAACGCTGCTTCCAACTCCGCGAAGACCGGCTTCGGGCGGTTTCAATCGGACATTCTGCCCATCCTCAAGGAATACTGCTTCGATTGCCATGGCGACGGGATGAACAAGGGCAAAGTGGCTTTCGACGAGTTCAAAACGCAGGACGAGTTACTGGCCAGGAAAGAGCTTTGGTTGGCGGTGCTCAAGAACGTCCGTGCCGGGCTGATGCCGCCGGAGAAGAAACCCCGTCCCTCGGAAGAGCAGAAGCTGATCTTGGCAAACTGGATCAAGCACGATGCGTTCGGCATCGATCCGAATGATCCCGATCCCGGCCGCGTCACGGTCCGCCGGCTCAATCGCGTCGAGTACCGCAACACGATTCGCGACTTGACCGGGTTCGATTTCAAGGTCGAGGAGGAACTGCCTCCCGACGATACGGGCTACGGTTTCGACAACATCGGCGATGTCCTGACGCTTTCGCCGCTGCTGTTGGAAAAATACATGCAGGCGGCCGAGACGATTGCGGCCAGTGTGCCGAGAGTCACGCGGATCGTAGCTGAGAAGAAATTGCCGGGCTCCTCCTTCCGGAAGTCCGAGGGCCAGGGGTCGGGTGAGAGGCTCTCCTTCTACGACGCAGCAAAACTCGGCAACAGTTTCACCGCGCCGCATGCCGGGAATTACCGGCTGACACTCGAAGTGGAAGTGCTCGGTCAGTTCGCGTTCGATCCGGGCAGGTGCGAGTTGGTGTTCAAGGCGGACGATAGGGAACTGCTGAAGAAAGAGTTCGGCTGGGAAAATGGGACGAAGTTCAAGGTCGACTTCGAGCAGAAGTGGGAGACCGGCGAGCATCCATTGGAGCTGGAACTGGTTCCACTGACGCCGGCGGACCAAAAGAAGAACGCGCTTGATTTGCGGATTGTCTCCGTGCGTGTCCAGGGGCCTTTGGAGGAGAAGCACTGGGTGCGGCCCGCCAACTTCGAATTGTTCTTCACGAAAGACCCGCCCACCTCGACCGCCAAACGCCGCGAATACGCTCGTGAAGTGCTCAGACGGTTTGCGAAGCGGGCCTATCGCCGGCCGGTGGACGAGCGGACGGTGGATCGGCTCGTTTCGATTGCACAGAGCGTGTACACGCAACCCGGCAAACGCTTCGAGGACGGCATCGCGCAGGGCATCGTGCCGGTGCTGGCTTCGCCCCGTTTTCTCTTCCGCGTGGAGGAAGTGAAATCGAGCGGCCGCCGACGTGAGGAGGCGGTGGGGGCAAACCGCCTCCTTACGTCGGCGGCTACAGCGCATCCCTTCGTCGACGACCACGCGCTGGCCTCGCGGCTTTCCTATTTCTTGTGGTCCACGATGCCGGATGAGGAACTGTTCCGTCAGGCGGATCAGGGAACGCTTCGCCAAAACCTCGATGCGCAGGTCAAGCGCATGCTGGCGGACCGCCGGTCGCGGGCGCTGATTGAGAATTTTGTCGGCCAGTGGCTTCAGGTGCGCGACGTTGATGGCATCGACATCAACGCCTTCGTCGTCTTGGCGCGGGACCGCGGCGAGGAGCGGGACTTTGCGCGCCGGCGCCAGAGGTTCCAGGAACTCATTGGTATCCCGGAGGAGAAGCGCACGGAGGAACAAAAAGCGGAGCTTCAGCGCATGTCCGAGGAGCGCCGCCGCCGGCAGGGCAATCGGCAGAACATCGAACTGGATCGCGATTTGCGCCGCGCGCTGCGCGAGGAGACCGAGCACTACTTTGGATATATCGTGCGCGACGACCGCAGCGTGCTCGAACTGCTCGACAGCGACTATACGTTCCTGAACGAACGGTTGGCACGGCACTACGACCTTACCAACTTGAATCTCGCGGGTCCGGAGTTTCGACGCGTCAGCCTGCCGGCAGACGGCCCGCGCGGCGGCGTGCTGACGCATGGGTCGGTCCTGATCGTTACGTCGAATCCCACGCGCACTTCCCCCGTCAAGCGCGGCCTGTTCATCCTCGACAACATTCTTGGAACGCCCCCGCCTCCTCCTCCGGCGGACATCCCGTTGCTGGAAGACTCGGAAAAGGAGTTCGGCGATCGGAAGCCCACGCTGCGGGAGACACTCGCGGTGCATCGCGGCAAACCGCTTTGCAGTTCGTGTCACAACCGCATGGATCCGCTCGGCCTGGCGCTGGAGAATTTCAACGCACTTGGCATGTGGCGCGACAAGGAGCGGGGTCAGACCATCGACGCTTCCGGCAAGCTCATTACCGGCGAACCCTTCCAGGACATCCGCCAGGTGCGGCACGTTCTGGCCACCCATCATCGGCTGGAGTTCTACCGCTGCCTGACCGAGAAGCTGTTGACCTACGCGCTGGGCCGGGGGCTCGAGCCTTATGACGTGGACACGGTGGACCGAATCGTGGCGCGCCTGGACCAGCAGAGCGGCCGGTTCTCCGCCTTGCTGCAAGGCATCGTCGAATCCGCCCCGTTCCAGAAACGTCGAAATCCAGGCACCCCGGACCGTCCCGAGACGCCGAAGTCGGGTGAACAACGAGCCGAATTGAGATAATCGCCATGAAAACCAACTACGCGCTGGCCGAAACGCTCGCCGCCCAACGTCATGCCAGCCTGAGCCGGCGCCGCTTCCTGCGTGGCCTCGGCGCTTGCGTCGCCCTGCCTGCGTTCGAATCGCTCTTGTTCGCGGGACCCGCCGCGCCCAAGGCCGTCGGTGATCTTGCCAGGACCGCCACCGGCGCGCCGTTGCGCATGGGCTTCGTCTATTTTCCGAACGGAGCGATTCAGTCCACCTGGTGGCCCAAGGGCGAAGACGAAGACTTCGAGTTGAACCGCACGATGCAGCCGTTGGAAAAGGTGAAGCACCAACTCCAGATCCTCGGCGGCATGGACCACGTCAACGCCACGCCCGGCCCGGATGGCGCCGGCGATCACGCCCGCGCCAGCGGCACGTTCCTCACTGGCGTGCGTGTGAAAAAGACCGCCGGCTCGGACATCCGCGCCGGCGTCTCGATTGACCAGGTGGTGGCGCAACAGGTGGGTCATCTGACCCGCTTCCCGTCGCTGGAATTGACCTGCGATGCGGTGCGCAAATCGGGCAACTGCGACTCCGGCTACTCCTGCGCCTACCAGTACAATCTCGCTTGGCGCTCCGAGAGCACGCCCGTGGCGCCGGAGCCCAATCCACGCCTGCTCTTCGAGCGGCTTTTTGGCGCAGGCGCACACGGCGAGCGCGCGGAGGGCTTGAAACGCCGCCGCGACCAGCAGCGTTCCATTCTGGACTTCGTGATTGAGGATGCCCGCTCGCTCCAACGCCGGCTCACCTACCGCGACAAACAGAAACTCGAGGAGTACCTGGTCAGCGTGCGCGAGATAGAGCAACGGATCGAGAAGGCAGAACACTTCGGCGCCTCGCCGGATCCGGCCGTGGCGACGCCCGGCGGGATTCCCACCGGCTTCGAGGACTACATCCAGGTGATGTTCGACATGTTAATCCTGGCGTTCCAGACCGACTCGACGCGCATCGCGACGTTCCTGCTCGCCAACGAAGGCAGCAACCGGGCCTTCCCGGAGATCGACATCGCCGAGGGCCACCATTACCTCACGCACCACCAGGGCAAACAGGAAATGATCGACAAGGTCGCCACCATTGACCTTTGGTACGTGCGCCAGTTCGGCAAGTTCCTGGAAAAGATGGAGCAAACCAAGGACGTGGACGGCAAATCGCTCCTGCACAATTCGATGATTGTGTACGGCAGTGGCAATGGCGACGGCAACCGCCACACGCACGTGAACCTGCCAGTGCTCCTCGCCGGCGGCGGCGGCGGCGCGCTCACACCGGGCCGGTTCATGAAACACGGCGGCGTGCCCATGAGCAACCTCTTGCTCAGCCTGGGCGACCGAATGGGTGCTCGAAGCGTGGAGCGGTTGGGAGATTCCACCGGCCGGGTCGAAGGTATTTGAAAGCCGCGGACTTCGAGGCGGATAAGTCCACTCATGCGGAAGCTCTTGCCATTTGCGCTCCTGGTTCCCACGGTCTTGTTGCTCGCGTTATTCGTAGCATCACAATTCGGGCTTGCGCGCACTTATGGAACCCCAGGGAGTTTGCTTCTCGGCGCAATCGCGTGGACGCTTCTATTCCTCATTTTGTACGGCCACATGCGCAGTTGGCGCTCGGTTCGAGTGTTCTTGGTCATCTTCATTATTGGGAAATTCTCTGCCATCCTTTGCGACCAGTTGACTTCGGACATCCCCATCAGTCGAGTCTTTGTGGAGCTCGCCGGCGCGGCGATTCTCGCTTGGCTGATGTTCGGATTCTTTTGGCCTAAACGATTGAGAGAAGACAAGAAGTCCCCCTAAGCAGCGCCCGTGATGGTCGGCGGTCGGCGCGTCCTCAATCTCTTGGGTCGACCCGGAAAGCGCGTCAAGCATCCCCCAATATCAAGGCTCTACTTCCCGTGCGCCTTCACAAAGTCGATGCACTGCTTGATTTCGGGCACGGAGTGCTCCCAGTTGTATTCGTATTCGACCGAGATGTTCCCCTCGAAGCCCTGCTTCTTCAGCTCGTCCAGAATCATCCCGATGCGGCCCACTCCCGTCCCGTAAGGAACGTCGTGCTGGCCGCCGCCGATCTCGGTTTTGTCCTTGAGGTGACTGCTGATGACGCGGCCCTTGAGCACCTTGATGCAATAGAGGGGATCGAGTCCGCTGGTTTGCCAGTGCCCCGTATCCGCGCATGCGCCAATGCGTGGATCGCGGTTCTTGGTGACCTCCACGATGTAGTGCGGATCCCACACCCGATAGTTCGGGTTATTGACCTGGCGGGGGTGGTCATGGATGCCCACGCGGATGTCGAACTCCTTCACGAGCGGTTCGATGATATCGAGCTTCGAGACGTCCTCCGTCGTAATGCCGTAAAGGCCAATCCGCTTGGCGAACTCGAAAATCTTCCGCCACTCCGCTTCGTCCTTTCCGCCGACGACACCGTAATTCACCGCCTTGATGCCGTGCTCCTTGAGCTTGGCCTCCACTTTCGCGATGACCTCCTCGGACGCGTTGTGGTTCCAAACGACTTTTGGATCTTCTTTCGTGAGTTTCTGGCCTGGATAGAACTCGATGACCTTGCCGCCGGCTTCGGCCGTTTTCTCGATTGCCTCCATGACTGGGTAGCGGTTGAACGAATAGGCCTGGCAGCCGATGGCGAAGCCGTTCTGTTTGAATTCGTCCGGGATGGGGCCGGCGTGCAGACCGCAGGTGAGAGTGGCAAGGGCGACAATAATGATACAGAGTGCTTGGAGTAGTGGGCGCATAGGCTTATGGGGAAATGGCACCCGGAAGTGCGCAGCCTGTCAAGCACTGCGCAGTGACCTGGCGGCGCCTTGAAGCGCTTGGAGCGCCGACTTCAGTATCAACAAACTTAAGCCCGAACAACCCAGATTCCTACACCTTTGCCGATGCAACCGCTGTGGTAGCATCGCCGAGCGATGCCAGAAGGTAGCCCGGGGTTGAGCGAAGCGACACCCCCGGTAGCGTTCGGCCGGATGTGTGTTCCGATACAAGGTAACATTTTCTTCCGGGCACATGGGTTACATGCTTTAGCCCGCCTTGGCGTTCCCCTGACTGCAAGGCACTGGTAGCTTTTTGGGTTAAGCTCTCGATGATGGCCATCGAACTGTTCATCGGGCACGTATCCAATGTTCGCCTTGCCACAGGTTGGCTAATGGCCTACTGCTACCCCCGTCCGACTAAACGTTTTAACGATTCAACGATTCAACGATTCAACGAGTTCACAATGAGCGCCCCTCCCCTCGCAGGCAAACTTGGCGTCGTCTTCGGCGTCGCGAACAAACGCTCCATCGCGTGGGCCATCGCGCAGGCATGGCACAACGCGGGCGCGCGGCTGGCCTTTACCTACCAGGGCGATCGGCTCAAAGACAATGTGGAGGACCTCGCCGGGACGTTCGGCGCGGACACCCTGATCATCGAGTGCGATGTGGCAAAGGATGAGCACATCGCCCGCGTGTTCAGCGAGGTGGGACAGAAGTTTGGCCGGTTGCACCTGCTTCTGCACTCGGTGGCTTATGCGCCTCGGGAGGCGCTGGAGGGCGACTTCCTGAACACCAGCCGGGAGGCGTATCGCGTGGCGCACGACGTCAGCGCCTATTCGCTCGTGGCGCTGGCGCGCGGCGCGGCGCCGCTGATGACTGAGGGCGGCAGCATCGTGGCCATGAGTTATTACGGCGCGGAAAAGGTCGTGCCCCACTACAACGTGATGGGCGTGGCCAAGGCTTCCCTCGAAGCGAGCACACGTTACCTCGCCTACGACCTGGGCCCGAATAAGATTCGCGTCAACTGCATCAGCGCCGGCCCGATGAACACCCTGGCCGCCCGCGGCATCGCGGGCTTCACGGACATGCTCAAACATTACGAGGCCCACTCGCCGCTTAAGCGGAACGTGCTCCCGGACGAACTCGGCGCCACGGGCGTTTTCCTGGCCAGCGACGGCGCCGCAGCGATCACCGGCCAGGTCATCTATGTGGACAGCGGATATCAGATCATGGGGATGTAGCAGCCGAATCGGATCGTCCGAACTTCTAACCGTAAAGAACGCAGAGAACTGAAGCTGCGTTGAAGCCGGATCTCCTCTTCTCTCTGTGTTCTCTGCGTTCTTTGCGGTTAAATAGGTTCGATTCGCAGCGAGAAGCACGGAGTATCCCCGCCCGGTCTCCGTCCAACGGACATGAAACGCGCGCTTTTGTTTCTGCTCGGTTGCCTGGCATACGTCCTTCCGGCGCACCCGGCCGGGCTCATCATCATTCACGATGAGGATTTCTGGCGCCGGCCGCCCCCGCCATGGATGCCGTCGCCCAGGCCGCCCCGTCCCCCGCCCATCGTTTACCCTCCGCCGCAACCGGTTTGGGCGCCGCTGGAAACCAGCTTCACGAAGGCTGACGTGCGCATCAAGGACCAGCTTGCGACCACCGCCATCGAACAGGAATTCTACAATCCGAACCCCCGCCAACTCGAAGGCACTTTTCTTTTCCCGGTGCCCAAGGGCGCGCACCTCGACAAGTTCACGATGGAAATCAACGGCAAGCCGGTGCAGGCCGAGTTGCTGGATGCAGGGAAGGCCAGTGGGATCTACGAGGACATCGTCCGTCGGCTCCGTGACCCCGCGCTCCTCGAATACTCCGGGCGCGACCTGTTCAAGGTGCGCATCTTCCCCATCGAGCCGAACGCCCGCAAACGCATCACGCTTTCCTATTCGCAACTCCTCAAGGCCGACAGCGGGCTGGTGAATTTTCTCTTCCCGCTCAACACGGAAAAATACTCCGCCCGCCCGATCAAGAGCGTCAGCGTGAAAGTGGACCTGGAGACCAAGCGTCCCCTCAAATCCATTTATTCCCCGAGCCACAAGGTCGAAATCAAACGCAACGGGGCGAACAAGGCCGTGATCGGCTTCGAGGCCACGGATCTGAAGCCCGACAGTGACTTCCAGCTTTTCTACGGTCACGACGAGGCCGATCTCGGCGTGAGTCTTCTGACTTACAAAACCGCCGATAACGACGGCTACTTTCTCCTGCTCGCTTCCCCGGGGACTGAAACGAAGAACACCAAAGTCATCCCCAAAGACGTCGCGTTCGTGCTCGACACGTCGGGCTCGATGGCCGGCGCGAAGCTCGAGCAGGCCAAGAAGGCCCTGGCGTTTTGTGTCGAGAACCTCAACGAGGGCGACCGCTTCGAGGTCCTTCGCTTTGCCACCGAAGTCGAGCCGTTGTTCGACAAGCTTTCGGACGTGTCGAAGGACAATCGCCAACGTGCGCAATCGTTCATCAAGGACCTCAAGCCACTCGGCGGCACTGCCATCGACGATGCCCTCAAGAAAGCTCTCGCCCTGCGCCCCGAAAAGGCCGACCGACCCTTCGTCGTCATTTTCCTCACTGACGGCCGGCCCACCGTCGGCAACACGGTCGAAGACCAGATTGTCGACAACGCCAGGAAAGCCAGCGCCGGCAACGTGCGCGTCTTCTGTTTTGGCATCGGCACGGACGTGAACACGCACCTGCTGGACAAGATCACTGAGGAAACCCGCGCCTACAGCACCTACGTCCTCGCCGACGAGGACATCGAAGTCAAAGTCAGCAACTTCTTCACGAAGGTCAAAGACCCGGTGCTCGCCAGCCCGAAGATGACCTTCCCCGACACCGTGCGCGTCTCCAAGCTCTATCCTTCGCCCTTGCCGGACTTGTTCAAAGGCGAACAACTCGTCCTCGCCGGCCGTTACTCCGGCAAGGGCGATGGCGCAGTGCAGATTGAGGGGACGGTGAGCGGGGAAAAGAAGCGCTTCGCCTACGACGTGCAGTTTGCCGACACCGCCAATGATCACGACTTTATCCCGCGTCTCTGGGCCACGCGCCGTGTCGGGTATCTGCTCGACGAAATCCGCCTGCGCGGGGAGAACAAGGAGCTTAAGGACGAAGTCACCGAGTTGGCCCGCAAGTACAGCATCGTGACTCCTTACACGGCCTATCTCATTCACGAAGACGAAGCGCGCCGTGGGATTACATCGGACTTGCGCACGTTTCGTTTCGAAGACCGGGCGCAACTCCGGGAGGCGGAGTCGTTTTACCAAGGGCTGAGCCAGTCGAAAGATGGAAAGAGCGGCGTGGCGGGCTCGCGCTCCTTCAGCCGCTTGAAGGCCGCGGACGCCTCAGGACCTGCCATTTTCGCCGGTGGCGAAGAGTCCCTTCGCGCCGCCACCCCAATGGTGGTTCCACCTGCCGCGCTCAACCGTTCGAGTGCGGCAAGGACTGCCGGGGGTGTGGCTTTGACTCTGGATAGCTATGCTGGCCGCGCCGAAGCGGCCAGGCAGATCGCCGATCAAGGCCGGTTCACCGGCGGCAAGACGTTCTTCCTGAACGAAGGCAGGTGGATCGATGCCGACCTCCAGAAAGCCACCAACGCCGCCATCGTCGAAGTCAAATTGGGCTCCCCACAGTACTTCGAGCTTCTCAAGAAGGCGCCGAATTCGGCCCAATGGCTGTCCCTCGGCGAGCAGGTTGAGTTCGTACTCGACCGGAAGATTTACCAGGTGAAATAGAAAGCTACTCCCGCACCCACGTTCCCTGTCCGGTGCGGATGTAGTAGCGATACGCCTTGTCGCCGAGCAAGCCGCGCAGAGCCTTCTCGGTCTCATCGCCCATGGCCTTTAGGGCCTCGTCTTTCTGGGCCGGAGTCAGGTTGGCATCGGTTCGGACTTGCGCACGATAGTCTTGCGCGACCTTCTTGTAGCCGTAGGCTTCGATGGCCTTTTCCTTTGGCACCTTGAAGCGCGAGGCCAGCGCATTGAGGCGGTGGTAATCCTCGTCCTCGCCCCGTTTAAACTCAGCATAGCGCGGATCGCCGAGGCCTTGACGAATGGCCTCCTCGGACTGTGCCTGCTCCAGTTGCATCTGGCGCTGGGTCTCTTCGTCGAGCAAGGCCACGTCGTACTTGGCCCAGCGCTCGTCAAGAGGCTTGCGCGCCCGGTAAATCGTGAGGAACTCCTGCTCGGTTGCCTTCATGCCATAGAGGGCGTAGCGAATGGAGTTGGCCGTGGGTGACATCCACAGGTCGAGTTGTCCCCGTTCCTGAGGGGTCAACAGGCTGCCCAGTACAGTCTCTCGCTGCTCGTGCAGTTGGCGCAACTGAGATCGCTCGGCCAGCGAAAGGGCCTCTCCATCATCGAGCTCCTTCCCGCGAATGGCCTGCTCCGCCTCGTCATATCGTTCCAGGAGTTCACGCACCTGTGTTCGCCGTTCCTCCGGCAGGAACGCGAGACGGCGCTCGCGGTAATCCTCCTGGCCGGTCTGCTTCATGCGCTCGCGGGTTAGGTCGGCGTTGACCAACTCGCGAATGATGTCGCGTTTGCGCTTTTCGATCTCGCGCTCCCGCTTGACCACTTCCTGTGGGTCGACGTCGTTGGCCATCTCTTCCTCCTCGGAGTGCCAATACTTCAGTTCGGGCCTCCGGCCGTGGAGGGCCTGGATTTCAGGGGCCATCACCTTGTCGAGGTCGGCAACAATGAGTTCGCGGATGGTCTGCTCCGGGCAGCCGATGGCGCGCAGACGGGCGATGTATTCCTTGTAATCCTCGGACTCCAGTTGCGACCACTGGAGGTCGTTGGTCACGATGACTACGGTTTCGTGGGTGGGAGGCGGGGTTGCCGCGCGCCGGGCGCGAACGGAAGGATCCAGTTCCTCCGTCGCAGCGCCGGCGACAGGTTCGCCCATGTGCGTGCGCAGGAAATAGAACAGAATCCCCAGGAACAATCCCAGGTTCAGCACGAGCAGAGCGGCGATAAAGCGTGAGGGTTTCACAAGTCGCGACGCGGCCACCACTGTGGCACGAGAGAACATCGGCGGGAAGCCGGAAAGCACAATTCCCTTTTTACCGGGACGGAATCTCCTATATTGCGGCGCGTGATTGACACGGACACAAAGCTGGCCGCTTTTCTGCCCGCACTTTCCGCCGCCAAATGGGTGGCCATCGATACCGAGGCGGACAGCCTTCACGCCTATCCTGAGAAACTGTGCCTCATCCAGGTCAGCATTGAAGGGGCGGACGAATTGCTCGACCCGCTCTCGGGCATGAGCCTTCAGCCGGCCTTCGAAGTCTTCTCCCAGCACGAACTCATCCTTCACGGAGCGGACTACGACCTGCGCCTGTTCCGCAAGCATTGCGGCTTCGTGCCGACGCGCATCTTCGACACGATGTTCGCCAGCCGGCTCCTGGGGGTGCGCGAGTTCGGGCTGGGCAATCTCGTGGAGAAGTATCTCGGCGTGAAGCTCGAGAAAGGCCCGCAGAAGGCCAACTGGGCCCGCCGTCCGCTCACCCCGCGCATGGAATCCTACGCCCGTAATGATACCCGCCACCTCAAACCCCTGGCCGACATACTCGCGGCGGAACTGCGCGCCAAGGGCCGTCTCGATTGGCATCGGCAATCCTGCGCCCGGCTCATTGAGGATAGCGCGCAAATCGTCCCTCCGGATCCGGACACCGTCTGGCGCGTCAAAGGCAGCGTGCATCTTCACGGGCAGGCCCTGGCGGTGCTGCGCGAGTTGTGGCGCTGGCGCGAGGAGGAGGCGGTCGCCTCAAATCGTCCGCCTTACTTCATCCTCCCGCCGGAGTCGATGATTGCCATCTCCGCCGCGGCCGCTTCCGGCCGCGAAATCGAGCCGGTGATTCCCCACTATCTTACGCCGCGCCGTCGCAAGGGAGTTCTGAAGGCGGTCACCCAGGGATTGGCGGAAAAGCTTCTCCCTGGCCCCGTGCGGCGGAGAGGCCGGCGACTGAATGAAGCCGAGAAGCGCCGCCTCCATGCCCTGGAGGAACGTCGCAATCGGCGGGCGGCCGAGCTGGGGCTGGACCCGACGCTCATTGCCAGCCGTTCGCTGCTTATCGGGTTGGCGGGTCGATGGGAGGAACACGACCCGGAACTGCTTCCGTGGCAGAGGGCGCTGCTGACGTGAGGAAGCAAAACTTCGGCTGGACATGCCAGCCGGGCTTCCTGTTCATAGAGCGCGTGATTCCTCTGGCACATCGGACGGCCTCGCAGCCATGAGCGGCGCGCTGACGGCATTGACGATGACGCCTCTCGTCGGCGCCGCCATTATCGCCGGGTTCAATCCGGGGCGGAAGGCGCTGGCACGGGGCGTGGGCCTGTTTTTCAACGCGCTGGCATTGGCGATGGCGCTGCGCTTGTGGTGGAAGTTCGACCCAAAGTCCGGCGAGTTGCAGTTCCCCGAGCGCTACGACTGGATTCCCTCGCTGAACGTTCAGTATTTCGTGGGCGTGGACGGGCTTGGACTGCTCATGGTGCTCCTGGCAGCGCTCATTGTGCCCTTTGCCCTCCTCGCTTCCGGAAATTCGCAATCCGCGAGCCGCGAACCGCAATCGGGGCCGGGTCCTTCCTTCGTCTCGCTCCTGCTCTTTCTCCAGGCGGGACTTTTCGGCGCCTTCACGGCGCTGAACTTCGTTCACTGGTTCGTGTTCTGGGAACTCAGCCTGGTGCCCGCCTATTTCCTCATCAAATTGTGGGGCGGACCGAACCGGTCGGCGGCGGCCAACCAGTTTTTCATCTACACGATGGTCGGGAGCGTGACGCTTTTGCTGTCGATGCTCGCGGTGTTTCTGGTCACCGGCTCTTGGGACTTCATCGCGCTGGCGGAAAAGGTGCGCAGCGAGGAGCTCAAGTCGTTGTTCGATGTCCGCCTTGCCGGCTGGTACGGACTCAAGCGGGACACTTTGGTGTTGCTGATTTTTGCGGGCGCATTTCTCGGTTTCGCGGTGAAAGTGCCGCTGGCGCCGTTCCACACATGGCTTCCGACAGCCTACGCGGAGGCGCCCACGGGCGTGGCGATGGTGCTCACCGGCGTGATGTCGAAGATGGGCGTGTACGGCTTCCTGCGCGTGCTGATGCCGATCTTTCCCGAAGAAATGCGGGTGGTGCTGCCGTGGTTGCTTGGGTTGGCGGTGGTTACCATCGTGGCCAGCGCTTGGGCGGCGATGACACAGCGCGACCTCAAGCGCATCGTCGCGTACTCGTCCATCAATCACCTCGGTTACTGCCTGCTGGGAATCTTCGCCGCAACGCAAGTTACCGGCGGCGAGCCACGTTGGACCACGGAGAAGGCTGCGGCGCTCAATGGCGTGCTGCTGCAAATGTTCAATCACGGCATCACCGCCGCCGCGCTGTTCTATTTCGTGGGATTGATCGAGCAACGCGCCAGCCGCCGAGGACTGGAGGACTTCGGCGGTCTTCGCAAAGTGGCGCCTGTGTTTTGCGGGCTGATGGGCATCGCGATGTTCGCGTCGCTGGGCTTGCCGGGCCTGAATGGCTTCGTCGGCGAGTTCCTGATCTTCAAGGGCGCCTTCGCCTTGAGCGGCTGGGCAGCGACGCTCTCCGTGCTCGGCCTGCTGACGACGGCGGTATTTCTGCTGACAATCCTGCAACGGGTCTGGAACGGTCCACTCGAGCCGAAGTGGTCGGGCTTTTCCGACCTCACGCTGGGCGAACGTTGCGTGGTGCTGCCCGCCATAGGGTTGATGTTCCTGCTTGGCCTGTGTCCGCAGGTCGTCCTCGCCGTCGTCAACAGCACGGTGTTGCAACTGGTCGAGGGATTGGCGAAGTAGCCATCCAGGAGCGCACGCCGCTTTTCTCCGCGCGAATCCAAAAGCACTCGAAGAAATACGCGAACAAAGCTGCCACGGTCCTTCCGGAAGGATCATGCGCCTTCCCATCCCCGCGCTCGTCTGACAAAGTCATCCCATGCCTGAGCTTGCCGAAGCCGCATCTGCTGTGGGCGAATCCGCATTCCCGCGGACGAGCACTCGGCTGTACAACGACGACTTGGCCCCCGTGCCGCAGTCGCGGCGCAAATGGCGCTTGGGCAGTTTCGCGGCGCTGTGGATCTCAATGTCGGCCTGCATCCCGACCTACATGTACGCCTCATCGCTGATCGGCGGCGGGATGAACTGGTGGCAATCGATCCTGACGATCTTCCTTGGCAACGTCATCGTCCTCGTCCCGATCCTGCTCAACGCGCACGCCGGCACGAAGTATGGGATTCCCTTTCCGGTGTTCTGCCGGGCGTCCTTCGGCACGGTGGGCGCCAACGTGCCGGCGCTGTTGCGCGCGCTGGTGGCGTGCGGCTGGTTCGGCATCCAGACGTGGATTGGCGGCGAAGCGATCTACAAGATTCTTGGCGTCTTTTTTCCTTCGCTTGCCAACGCCAGCGCCGTGACGGGATTCGGCGTGACGCTGCCGCAGTTCCTCTGCTTTCTCTTTTTCTGGGGCATCAACATGTGGGTCATTTACGCGGGCATCGATTGCATCCGTTGGCTGCTCAACATCAAGGCGCCGCTGCTCATTGCGCTGGGTTTGGCGCTGGTTTGGTGGGCCGGGCAGAAGGCGGGAGGCTTCGGCCCGATTTTCTCGCAGTCCTCGGCGTTCGACGTGGATCAGCCCAAGGAGGGCCAGTTCTGGCAGTTCTTCTTTCCGGCGCTGACCGGAATGGTGGGCTTTTGGGCGACACTTTCGTTGAACATCCCGGACTTCTCGCGCTACGCGGTCTCGCAGCGCGATCAGATCCTCGGTCAGGCGTTGGGGCTACCTCTGACGATGGCGCTTTACTCCTTCATTGGCGTCGCCGTCACTTCGGCCACGACGATTATTTACGGCACCCCTCTCTGGAATCCGGTGGACGTGCTGACGAAGTTCAAGAATCCCGTCGTGCTGGTCGTGGCAATGCTGGCGCTTTGCCTGGCCACGCTGGCAACGAACATCGCCGCCAACGTCGTCAGCCCGGCGAACGATTTCGCCAACGTGTTTCCGAGAAGAATCTCCTTTCGCATGGGTGGGTTCATCACGGGCCTTATTGGCATCCTGATCATGCCGTGGCACCTGGTCGCCAACTCCGAGCGCTACTTCGCCTGGCTGATTGGTTACGGCGCGTTGCTCGGACCGATTGGTGGCATCATGATCGCCGACTACTACGTGCATCGCTCGCGTAAACTCAACGTCGCCGCGCTTTACGATCCCCGCGGTGAATACCGCTACACTGGCGGGGTGAGTTTCGCCGCGCTCGTGGCGCTCATCGTGGCCGTGCTTCCGTCGCTGCCGGGATTTCTCGTGCAGTCACAACTCATCCATTCGGATCGTTTGCCGGACCTCGCGTCGCGCCTGAACAATCTGCTCGGCGCGCCCCTGTTTGTGCCCAGCGAATTCGCGTCTTTCTTCACCAGCCTCTACAACTACGCCTGGTTCGCAGGCTTCGGCATTGCGTTTGTCGTGTACTTGGTGCTTCGCAAATGGCATCTTTTACGGAACTGGAACCGAACGCGTAGCGTGGCAGCATGAGAGTCGACAACCATGAAAACCCCCACTCTCCCGCCCTTCAATTACCAGCCCAGGCCCTACACTGGCCCGTCTGCCGATGAAGTCTTCGCTCTGCGCAAACAGTTCCTGAGCCCAGCCATCTTCCACTATTACAAAAAACCCATCATGATCGTGGAGGGCAAGGGACAGTGGCTCTTCGATGAGAAGGGGCGGCGTTATCTCGACGGTATCGGAGGCATCGTGACGGTGAGCGTGGGGCATTGCCACCCGCACGTCGTCGCGGCGGCGAACGCACAGAACGAGACGCTCCAGCATACGACGACCATATATCTGCACCCGAACATCGCGCTGTACGCCCGAGACCTGGCGGCGAAGATGCCGGGCGAACTCAAGGTGGTCTATTTCGTCAATTCGGGCTCCGAAGCAAACGATCTGGCCCTGCTCATGGCGCGGGCCTACACGGGAAGCTACGACCTCATCGCGTTGCGCAACGCCTATCACGGCAACAGCCAGTCCACGATGGGACTCACTTCGCATCACACGTGGAAATTCAACGTGCCGCACAGCTTTGGGGTGCAACACGCCATGATGCCGGACACGTACCGCGGCCCCTACGGCAAGGACGATCCTGAAGCGGGCCGCAAGTACGCGGAGGACGTTCGCAGCCTCATTCAATTCGGCACGTCGGGACAAGTCGCCGGCTTCCTCGCGGAGTCCATTCAGGGCGTTGGCGGCGCGGTCGTTTTCCCCGACGGCTACCTGCGCCACGCCTACGGTCACGTGCGGGCCGCGAGCGGCCTGTGCATCGCGGACGAGGTACAATCGGGCTTCGGTCGCACAGGAACGCAGTTTTGGGGGTTCGAGACTCAAGGCGTCGTGCCGGATATCGTCACCATGGCTAAAGGGATCGGGAACGGTTGCCCGCTCGCCGCCGTCGTCACGACACCGCAAATCGCCCAGGCCCTCGCCACGCGAATCCATTTCAACACCTTCGGCGGCAACCCCGTCGTTTGTGCCCAGGGCCGCGCGGTGCTCGAGGTCATCGAGCGCGAGAAACTTCAGCAGAACTCCCTTGAGCTCGGCGCCCACCTCAAGGCCGGTTTCATGAAGCTCTCGGAAAAGCATGCGCTGATCGGCGACGTGCGTGGCCTCGGCCTGATGCTTGGTGTGGAATTGGTGAAGGACCGCAAGACCAAGGAACCCGCCATGGACGAAGCCGCTCGTGTTTGGGAAACCTGCAAGGACACGGGCCTGCTCCTTGGCAAAGGCGGTCTGTGGGGCAACACACTTCGCATTAAGCCGCCCATGTGTTTGACCCGCGCAGACGCGGACTTCCTGCTCGAAGTGCTCGACGCTGCGTTGGCGGCAGCGTGAGCCCGGCAAGCGCTCACTTGGCGACGGCCACCTGGATCTTCGACACCACACGAGTGACGCCGTCGGTTTCAAGGGCCAGCTTCATCGCGCGCGCGATGTCTTCGTACGACGCGACCGAGCCAGTGAGGGTCACCACGCCCTCTGTCGTTTCAACGCCGACCCCGCGAAGGCCGGATTCCATCAGCAGTTTCCCTTTCACGGAAGCTGTGATCGTCGCGGCGGAAACGCTGTTGCTCACCGCCGCGGTTTTGTCGCGAACGACCTGCCCCGAACGGGCGAGCTCCACTTTGATCTCTTCGACAAACTCCTTGATCGACTTGCCGACCTTCCACGCGGCGTAAGTGACGCGGTCACGGGCTTCGTCGAACTGCGACTTGGTTTTCTCGCGCTGCAAATACCAAAGCAGGCCCGCGCCCGCGGCCACGCCAAAGAGAAAGACGATCAGGATCTTCTTCATGGGAAGCGCCTCATGAGGGGGCGGCGAAAGTCTCCGCAAGCGCAACGGCCTTCAGCATCGCCTTGGATTTGTTCACGGTTTCCTGGTACTCGGCTTCGGGCGTCGAGTCGTTCACCCAACCACCGCCGGCTTGGACATAGGCGCGGCCATCCTTGAGCAGCGCCGTGCGGATGGTAATGCAGCAATCCAGATTGCCGTTGAAGCTGAAGTAGCCGACGCAACCGCCGTAAGGGCCGCGCGTGGTTTGCTCAAGTTGGGAAATAATCTGCATTGCGCGAATCTTGGGCGCACCGCTGAGCGTGCCGGCCGGAAAGGTCGCTCGCATGAGGTCGAATGGCGAGCGTCCGGCGCTGAGTCGGCCTTCGACCTGCGACACGATGTGCATGACGTGGCTGTAGCGCTCGATGATCATCAGGTCTTTGACCTGCACGCTGCCGAAATCGCACACGCGCCCGATGTCGTTGCGGGCCAGATCAACCAGCATCACATGCTCGGCCCGTTCCTTGGGGTCGGCCAGCAGTTCAGCTTCGAGCGCGGCGTCCTCGGCAGGCGTCTTGCCACGCCGGCGCGTGCCGGCGATGGGCCGGATCTCGACCTCGCCGTCCTCACAGCGGACATGAATCTCCGGCGACGCGCCTACGAGGGCCATGCCGTCCAACTCGAGCAGAAACATGTAGGGAGAGGGATTGATGCTGCGAGCGGCGCGGTAGACGTCGATGGGCGCCGCCTTGACCGGCGTGCTGAAGCGTTGCGAGCCAACGACCTGGATGATATCGCCAGCGGTAATGTATTCTTTTGCCTTGATGACGTTGGCGAAGAACTTTTCCTGCGGGACATTGGACTCGAAGGGGACGCTGGGCACTTCCGCGGGAAGGGTAACGGGCGTGGATTGGACCGGTTGTTCGAGCAGCGACACCAGCCGTTCAATCTCTCCGACGGCGTTTTCATAGGCCTCTGCGGCATTGCCAGCTTCATCCACGACGGCGTTGACCAGCACGGTGAGCGTTTGCGCGACGCGATCGAAGATGAGCAATTCGTCGGCGATAAGGAAGACCATGGTGGGGGTCTTCAATGCGTCGTGAGGCGGGCGGGGAACTGTCGGCTCGATGTCGTGAATGAACTCGTAGCCGATGAACCCCACGGCGCCGCCGGTGAAGCGCGGCAGGCCGGCGACTGGCACCGCTCGATACTTCTTCAACACTTGTTCGATCATCTCGAGCCCGTCGCGCACGCTCTTGCCGCCCTCGGCATGCGGTTCGCGCAAAACCGCGGCCGTGTCCACGACCTTTCCATTCTCCAGCACCTCGACGCGCGCGCCAGCCTGGCGGATGACCGCCCGGGGATTGCAGCCGACGAACGAATAGCGCCCGAGATGCTCGCCGCCCTCCACCGACTCAAATAGAAAGGATTCGCCTTGTCCGCGAATCTTGCGGTAGGCCGACAGGGGCGTTTCGAAGTCGGCGAGCAACCGGCGAGCCACCGGGATGAGGTTTCCCTTTGCGGCCAGTTGCTGAAATTCGTCAAGCGACGGCGAATACATAGGCGGGCAGTTCATAGCCAGTCCGAGGGCGGAGATCAAACTCCGAACGGGAAGCGAGCCGTGCTGCTACTCCACGGCCCCAGCGCGCTTTCGGCCGCGCCACAAGGAGAGAAGGGAAAAGATGGAAACGGCCAAGGCGTAGCCAAGAAGGCCGAGTCCAACGCCGAGCGGAACGAGGTGGTCGCCGCCGAACCATACGAGCGTCAGGCCGACCCCGCCGACCAAGGCGGTTTGGGCCGTGTAGCACGCGATGGTCAGCGGCAGGCGCGCTTCAGCCACCGCTTCGGCCATCCAGCGCCGGTAACGCTCTTCTCCCAACGCGCGCATCAGCCAGGCTCGTTCGAAATTGTGAGCGGCGACCAACAGGCTCGTCGTGCAAAACATGACCGCGGGCAGGGGCCACATTGCGACGACACCGCAGAGCGCGACATTGAGCACCAGGCCCCAGCGCCAGCCGAGCATTTTGGCGATGGGATTGGCTTCGAGGACCAGATTGGGCGTGGCCACCCAGGTGCTGAGAAAATCCGCGCCGCGGCCCGTGACGAGCAGGGCGAGGAACACGAAGTAATCGCGGCCGCCCCATGGCACCGTGTCACTCATCACGGCTTCCCATAGATTTCTCCAGGCGCCTTGAGTTGCGGTTCGGTGATCTTGAAGCCGGCGCCGGCGCCTTCCACGGAGCGGAAGAAGCACGACTTGTAGCCTTCGTGGCACGCCGCACCGGTTTGCTCGACCTGGATGAGAAGCGTGTCCCCGTCGCAATCGAACGCAACATCCTTGACGACCTGGACGTGGCCGCTCTGCTCTCCCTTCATCCAGAATTTTTTCCGGGAACGGCTCCAGAAGTGGGTCTTGCCCGTGGCGAGTGTCGTTTCGAGAGAGGCCCGATTCATCCACGCCATCATCAGCACCCGTCCCGTCGATTGTTCCTGAACGATCGTGGGAATGAGGCCGTCCTCAGTCCACTTCAACCTGTCATAAAAGCTCATACTCAAGGCCCGCAGTTTGTCACGGCCGGACGGTGGACTGGAAGGGGAATGTGAATGAAGGCGTTCCTGCGGGCGCATCCCAGTTTCTTGCAGGGACAACTGGCCCACGGTCTCACCCCGGCCCTCTCCGCTTTGAGGGAGAGGGAGTCGCGATGTACCTCGCGCTCCAATGGGCCAGCGTCGAGACGCGCTCGGTATGTTTGCGCCAGCGAGCGCACACGGTAGCCAAGCACGGAGAAGCTTCGTCATGGTTTGACGTTCGTCGCGCTCCCTCTCCCCTTAATGGGGAGAGGGCCGGGGTGAGGGGTGAGAACTCCCATTATTGGCCCCTTGCAAAAACTGGGGTATGCCTAATTCCTGCTGCCCGGCAGGCGAGCGTCCTTGCGAGCCGGAACGAAGGTACACCGGCGATGCAGCTCGCGAGGACGCTCGTCCCACCGGCTAAGCCGCGAGATTACGAGTCTACCTCCGTATGCGGTAGTAGCGGATAGGGCCCAAAAGCGGCGCCGTGGCGCGGAAGCCGCCTGGGACGTCGAGGTTGACCATGATTTGCGATGCGGGATCGTCAACAAAGTTCGCCTGCAGGCTGGAGGCCCTCTGAAGGCGGTACGCAGTGGGGTCGGCTGGGCACCGGTCAGTGAAATCGATCTGCACTTGATTGCCCCCAACGACCTGGATCGAGGTGATGCGAGTGGGACGGAGGTCAATGACCCGGACGTTGTCGAACACGGCGAAGGTGGCCACATTGCCGATGGAGTCAAATTGATCGTTCATCCCGAGCATGATGTTGCCGCTGGTGAAGCTCGAAGTGTTCGGGAATGAGTAGACGAGGCCGCCATTGACTCGAAGCGTGATGACGCTGGATTCCTGACGGAGTTCAACGTCGGCCCATTGGAAGAAGTTCGTGCCGCCGGCGGCGAACGTCGCATTGTTGCCCGGAGAGCCCGGGAACGCATAGGGCGGGGACGTAACGAGGTTGGAAAGTGAAGTGGCCGTGCGGTTGGTGATGGCTGTGGGCAGGCTGGTGGGGGTCGGGTATGTGTAGGCCGTCCAGTCACGGTTGTTGGAGCCGTCCGTTTCAATGGCGACGTACACGCCATCGCCCCCCGCAGTGGAATTTCCGGTGTCGGTGCTTTGGGTCACACGGTTTGTCAGGGTGCCGGAGTGATTCACTCCAGCGAGTGCATGCTCGGTGGTCGAGGCCCCCCCGAGGCTCAGATACAGGTCGAAGCGCAGCGCGTAGTCGCCACTGAATTGTTGTTGCATCGGATAGAGATTGATGCCCGCCGAGCCGCGTGCGGAACTTTCGCCTTTGTTGACCTGCACGAACAGCCCGCGTGTCGTGGATCCGGCTGAGTGCGGGGCGGCAGGAATTCCACGCAGGCTGTAATCGTCCGAGAAGCCGACCCCGGAGTCGGCGAGGCCATTGTTCGCGCCAAAACGGGTAATCCAGTTGCCCGAGGTGTCCGTGTCGAAGTCGTCACGGAAGAGCACACATTCGGCTGAGTCGTTGTCGCGAATGGTCGTGAGCGCGGTGTGCGGCGAGCCGATGGTGTAGGAATCGAAGCCGGGGATGATGGTCAGCCCCAGCGTTTCGTCCCCTTCGACCTCGTCATCGCGAATCAGAGTGACACTGAAAGGGCGCTGGACGACGCCGGGGGCGACGTCAATGGTGGGCGGGAGGAAGGAGAAGTCGAAGCCTTCTGTGGCAGTCGAGTTGGTCGTTATGACCTCGACGAGGACTTCGACGTTGGTTTCGCCCAGGCGGGTCAGAATGAACTCGGGCATGTAATAGAAGCTGTCTTCGTAAACGACCGGTCGCGCGGTCGTGAGCGTAAACTGCGGCGTCTCGTTGTCCAAGATGTAGGCTGTCGCCGGGCCGCTAGTCAGGATGACGTAGTTGGTGCTCGGCACCAGGGTCAGGACGACGGTTTCGATGGGCTCCGGTTCGGTGTCGTCGGCGGGGGTGAGGATGACGCTGGCGCTGGATTGGCCGGCCAGGATCGTGATGGAGAGTTCGTTCGTGGAATAATCCGAACCGTTCAGCGCAGTGCCAGTCAGGGAATAATTCACGGTGAGCGGCGCCGTGGTGTCGCCCGCCCGGCTGATGGTGAAGCTGATGGTGTCGGAGCCGTTCTCGCTGCCGAGATTGTCGCTGACCTCCAGGCTCACCTCCGGCGGGAGGACCTCGAAGAAGCTGAACGTGCCGTCAGAACGGGTAGTGGCGCGGGTGTCACCGCCCGGCGACCAGACGCGCAGCAGTTCAGTGCCAGAGCTGGCGACGTAAAGGTTGCCCGCGGCATCCCAGCACAAGTCGCGCCCGGTGATGACGGCGGCGTGGGTCGGCACAAGCTCGCGGCGGTTCAGGTCGGGAATCCCGTTGGTCATGGGGAGGATCCACGTCTGTCCATCGTCCCGAACGGCGGCGAGCTTCCTGTTGTCGGACGAAACCTTCACAGCACGTGCTTGCCGCAGGATGTCTGTGGCGCTCGCGTTGTTCGAAATGGCCCGGCTGACCGTCAGTGAATTCCAAAGCACGCTGGTCCCGGACGAGGCGAGCACGGCGACGCCCACTTCTGTTCCATTGAAACGGTTCTGCATCACGATGAATTTGCCGTCCGGCGCGGTGTCGTTGTCGGTGGTGATGTGGGCGTTGGCGCCGAGCAGGGGGCTGGGCACTGCCACGGGCACGGGCGTGACGCTGGACGGCAGCGGCCCTGCGCCAATATCCCAACGCATGAGCCGATTGAGGTTGCCGGACAGGTTGCCGTCCGTGGACCAGACCTGCAAATTCGCTTCTGCGAGTGAACCGCGCGCAATGGGCGAGCCGCCAATCAAACCGTGCACTGTGCCGCCATTGGCCAGGCCGATGCCCGCCAGCACGACCTCCCCGTTGTTCGCGTCGGCATCCACACGATAGAGCGTGCCGATGTTGGTCCCAAACCCCCCGATGTAGAGGTAATTGTCCTGGCCGACTTCAATGCGGAAGGGTGTCTCGGGGTTATCGAACGTGTTACCTGCGTCGAAGGTGAGACCGCCGGTGTTGGCCGTGTCGCCGCGGCCCAGCGCGTCCGTGCCATCGGCGTTCAGTACGTAGATGCCGTCGCCGCAAGGCCGGTTGCTGTTGGCGACGGAGGTGTTGAGCGCGCGGGAGTTGGAGACGTAGATACGGCCGAAGGCAGGTGTGCCAGGGTTCGGGTTCACGGCGACGCCGCGCGGGAAGGAGAACCGGTTCAGGATGTTGGTGTCCGAACTGATTTGCGTCCAGGCGGGAGGAACGACCTTGCGCACAACTATCTCAAACGACGTCGCCGCGTCGAGGTTGAAACTGTGCGCGCCGCTGCCCAAGGCCCCGAGGTCGATCGAGGAGGCGCCGCCATCGAACATGACGGTGACATTGTCCGCCGACTCATTGAGGATGAACGACACCGTGCCCGCATTGTTGGAAACCCCGGAGGCATACGGCACGGCTCGCGCCACGGCCGTCAGGAGCAAGCTGCCCAGCGTGGCGACGAGAAAACCTATCAGCCTGCCGCCGGAATTTGTAAGATGAGGGAATCCGGAGATACACAGTACGCCCTTCATGGAATACCTAGGGTTAATGGGTTGGTGATTTCGGGACGACGAGTGCTTAGCACAAAGCCTCGCCTCGTGCACGCAGAATTTTTGGCAAGTAGCCTCTGGCCTGCCCGCGCCGAGCGCAGCGAGGCGGATGAGGACCGTGGCGACCTACCTGCCCAATGCCGCCTTCGTAGCGGCTTGCAATTCTTCGAGCTCAGGCTTGAGCGCTTGTTTGTCTTTCATGGCCATGCGGTCGATGAACAAGATCCCGTTCAGATGATCCACCTCGTGCTGGACGGCCCGGGCGAGCAGACCACCGGCCTTGAAGGAGAAAGATTGGCCGTCACGATTGAGCGCTGTGACTTCGATGGCCTCCGGTCGCGAGATGTCTTCAAAAATCTCGGGAAAGCTCAGGCAGCCTTCCGGGCCCGGAACCGGCGCGCCGGTGGGCGTCACTTGCGGGTTGATGAGCACCAGCGGCATGAATGCTTCGACCTCTGCCTGTTGGCCGTCCCGTTGCAAGGTGGAAGGGCGGTCTTTCACGCCACGCAGATCGAGGACAGTCAATTGCAGCGCGTAACCGACCTGCTGCGCGGCCAACCCGATGCCCGACGCGGCATGCATCGTCTCGAACATATCATCGATCAACTTTGTAATTTCGGGAGTAATGCGCTCGATCCGCGCGCCTTTCTGGCGCAGGACCGGATCCCCGTATTTGCGGATGGGCAGGATCATGCGTTGTCGGGGAGCGCTCTCACACCTCGGGCCACTGGCGCATCAACCCGGCGAGGTCCTCGACACTCGGGCTCTGTGCGGTGCGAACGTAATACCCGCTGCTGCTGACACCACACAGGGCGCTGGCGGCATTGTCGAACTCCAGCAACTTGCCCAGGCAGAAGCCGGCATTGAAGTGATCTCCCGCGCCCGTGGTGATCAGCGGCTTCTCGACGAATGGGCCATCGACGAACGCAATTGCCCCGCCGCCGGTCGCCAGCGCGAAGCTGACGGGATGCACGACTAATGTGCCGACGGGTGTGCGTTGCTGAATGCCCAGTGCCAGGGCGCCGAGGCCATCGCGAGTGCGGTTGGCCGTGTTCAGGCCGAGAACGTCGCCCACTTCGTACGCCTCCTTCTCGTTCAACCCGAGGATCACCTCGAAATACCTCCCGAACGCCGTGATGAGTTCGAGTGCCCGTGCGATGTCCTTGGGAGTGCGCTTCTCCGGGTCCGCAAGGTCGAAGAACATGAGCCGGCGGGCGCGGGCCTGGGCAGGGCAGAATTCCGACAAGAGCGACGCCCACAGGTCGCTCATCCCGGGAATCATTGTCCAATTGACGAACCCGACGAAGTGCGCGGTCGAAAAATGGTCGATGAACTTGTCGCGGCCGTAGCGGCGCTGGATGTTTTCCCAGGTCACTTCGTTTAATGAAGTCGTTTTCGTCAGCATCAGCTTGCCGTCATCGAACTCGAGCGCGTCCGTGTGCCCGGGGTCGGCGATGCCATGCACTTCCGCGTTGCGCGCGAAATCGGCGAAGACCGGGTGAAGGTTGGGATAGCCCAGGGCGCCGACGTAAGTCACCTTGATCCCGAGTCGGGCCATCGCGTTGGCCATGATCGGACCGTTGCCGCCTAGCTTGGTGCGCTGGTTGACTAGTTCGATATTGGTGCTTTTGCCGGCCGCGCCTGCCAATCGCTCCGCCAGCGCTCCAATGCCGCTGAGTCGGACGAAACTCTCGGGGCCGCTCCGTTGATCGACCACATGGATGATCTCATCCACGAAGCCGTCCAGCCCGATGAAAGCGCGGAGCCGGGTGACCCGCTCGAGGTTGCAAAGGAGCTTCGCAGCGGTCTGTTCGCGGAATTCTTCGGGCTGTAACATGTCGTTCAGTAATCTGTAACCAGTATTCGTGTTCAGTGATTCGGCTCGATTCTGTCGCGACAGACTGTAGCCCATCCTCAGTGACTCATCAGCGGAAATTGCACTCCAAAAACTGAATGCTGAAAACTGGTTACTCCACCTTCACGCCCAGGATTTGCAGTATCCGCTCCAGGTCGTCATCGGTGAAAAACCGGATGTCCAGTGCGCCTTTGCCCTCGCGATAGCGGAGTTGGACCTTTGTCCCGAGACGCTCGCGCAATTTGTTCTCGAGGCTGGCAACGTGGGCGTCGCGAAGGGGTGTGGCCGCAGTGGCCTTGCCGCTTTTGCCGGGTGCCGATCCCTTGGCGAGATGGGCGACCAGTTCCTCGGTCTGGCGGACGTTCAGGCCCTGCTTGAGGACGCGCTCGGCCGCAAGGCGCTGCTCGACCTGACCCGGAAGGCCGAGGATCACTTTGGCGTGCCCGACGGAGAGACGGCCATCGCGCAGGAAGACTTGCACCTCGGCGGGCAGCTTGAGAAGGCGAAGGGAATTGGCAACAGCCACGCGGCTCTTGCCGACTTTGCCGGCGACATCCTCCTGGCGAAGCATGAACTTCCCGATGAGTTCGGCGTAGCCCTGGGCTTCTTCCAGCGGGCTCAGGTTTTCGCGTTGAAGATTCTCGATGAGGGCGAGTTCGAGCGCGGCGCGATCGTCCGCCTCGCGGATGATGGCCGGCACCTCCCGCCAGCCCAACTGCTGGGCCGCCCGCCAGCGGCGTTCGCCGGCGATCAGTTCGAAGCCGTCCGGTCTGGGGCGCACGACCAGTGGCTGGATGATCCCCTGGGCCTTGATGGACTCAGCCAGTTCCTGCAGCGCTTCCTCCGTGAATTCCTTGCGGGGCTGAAACGGGCACGGATGAATTCTGTCCAGTGGAATGCGTTGCACCCGGTCGCGGGGGTCGACCGGCGACGCAGCCGTGATGGTCGTCGTCGTCGAGGCCGTCGCGAGCGGCGCAGGAGGTTTTGGCGGGGTCGCCGCGCCACCGAGCAAGGCGCCCAAGCCGCGGCCCAGAGCGGGTTTTGTCATGCAGCGAGAGTGTCAACGCGAGGGCGAAACGTAAAACGAAAAAGGTCACTCCCTCTCCCCTGAACGGGGAGAGGGCCGGGGTGAGGGGTGAGGCGGTTCACTTTGGCCTGTGCCGCTAAATCCCCAATTCGCGCTTTACCATCGCGAATGCGTTGATCGCCTTCTCCAAGTCCTCCCGCGAGTGCGCTGCGGAAATCTGTGTGCGGATGCGCGCCTTGCCCTTGGGCACTACGGGGTAGCTGAAGCCAATGACGTAGACCCCCTGCTCCAGCATCGCGTCGGCAAAGCGCGTCGCAAGGGCGGCATCGCCGAGCATCACGGGGCAAATCGGGTGCGTGCCGGGAAGAATCGTGAAGCCCAGCTTTGCCATGCCGTCGCGGAAGAACTTCGTGTTCGCCTCCAGCTTGTCGCGCAGGTCGGTCGACTCGGTGAGCAGTTCGAGCACTTTAAGCGACGCGCCGGTGATGGTCGGCGCGAGCGTGTTGCTGAACAGGTACGGACGTGAACGCTGGCGAAGCAGTTCGATGATTTCCTTGCGGCCGCTGGTGTAGCCGCCGCTGGCGCCGCCCAGCGCCTTGCCGAGCGTGCCCGTGAGAACGTCCACCCGGCCCATCACGCCGCAATGTTCGTGCGTTCCCCGCCCCGTGTGACCCATGAAGCCGACGGCGTGCGAGTCGTCCACCATCACGAGGGCTTGATATTTGTCCGCCAGGTCGCAAATGGCGCGCAGATTGGCGATGTAACCATCCATCGAGAAGACGCCGTCGGTGGCGATCATCTTGTGTCGCGCGCCGCCAGCCTCTTTGAGCTTCGCCTCAAGGTCGGCCATGTCGTTGTTCGTGTAGCGGAACCGCTGCGCCTTGCAGAGCCGGATGCCATCAATGATGGAAGCGTGGTTCAGCTCGTCGGAAATGATTGCGTCCTCCGCGCCAAGCAGCGTCTCGAACAAGCCGCCGTTGGCGTCGAAGCATGAGGAGTAAAGAATCGTGTCTTCCGTGCCGAGGAATTCGCTCAGCTTCCGCTCCAGTTGCTTGTGGACGCCCTGTGTGCCGCAGATAAACCGCACACTCGCGCAGCCGTAGCCCCATTGGTGAAGCGCCTCGTGCGCGGCGCGCTGCACGGCTGCGTGTTGCGCAAGGCCAAGGTAGTTATTCGCACACAAGTTCAGCACCGGCTTGCCATCGCTCACTCGAATCATCGTGCCCTGTGGCGTGACGATGACGCGCTCGGTCTTCCAGGTGCCCGCGGCGCGGATGTCGTCGAGTTGGTGTTGGAGGTGTGCTTTGAATTGAGCGAACATAGCAAAGACGACTAGCTGGGAAGCGTCAGACTTCCAGCGCGTCACTTATGGTGTAAGGGCAGTAAAAGGTCTCGAACCTCGTTAGAATATCGCAATTCCTTGAGAACATTCTTTTTCGCAACCTGAGCAAACCATTGTGGTTTGGTGGCATCGTCTGGCACAAGCATCACCACGTTTTCCTGGACGCGCCACCAACGCCCTCGCTCACTACGAGCATCTTCCGAATACATGCGCTCGAATGAGTATGTGCCATCGCTTCTCAACTGCAGTCGCACCGGATGCTTCGCCATCCGCGAGTCGTAGTAATCGCCAGAAAGAGGCGTCTGACAGCCGACGAGCGCTATCGCTAGGCATGCCAAGCAGACGTGACGAAAGATGTTCATCGTCAATCTTTGCGCATTTGCGGAAGCGTAGTGCGCCGACTCGCGTCGTGCAACAGACGAGGCGCGCGGTGAACTCTCCCGGAGGGAGAATTGAAAATAGCCCGGCAGTTCACTGCCGGGTTCCCGGTCGCAAGTACTTCAGTCCTGGCGAAGAGACGGCTGAATCCGGCGTATGTCGGCGCCTGTCCTATTCCATTTTGTCGCGCCTTCAGGGCTCGCAGATTTTCTTAACCGTTGACCCAGGGCGCCGCTCGCAGACTCGCTTTGCCCTGGGCTAATATCTTTTGGGCTTTCAGCCCAGTTCAGCTGGAAATCGTTCCGTCGATACCAACACGCCAGAGCCACGTTACCTCGTCCGCGCTTCGTCGAACAGCGCGGTGCTGAAGTAGCGTTCGGCGCGGTCGCACAGGAGCGTCACGACTTTGGCCGAAGGGCCGAGTTCGCGGGCCAGTTGCAGCGCGGCTACCATATTTGCGCCAGAGCTGGTGCCGACCAGTAAGCCGAATTCGCGCTGCAATCGGCGCGTCATCGCCATTGCGCCGGCGCTGGTCACTTTGACTTCGCCGTCCAGCGGCGCGCCGCGCAGCAGCGGCGGAATGAACCCGTCGGCCACGCCTTCGATGAAATGGCAGCAGGGACATTCCCCCGCCAGTAACGCCTGCTCCGCCGGTTCCATCGCGATGATGCGCGCCTTGGGCCAGCGGGCCTTGATGGCCTTGCCGCAGCCGGCGAGCGTGCCGCCGGTGCCGAAGCCGGTCACGAAGGCATCAATCGGCCCGTCCACCTGGCTCAGAATTTCCTGCCCGGTTTCGTGCTCGTGATCGGCGGCGTTGAGCGGATTTTCGAACTGGCGCGGAAGAAAGTAGCGCGAATCCTTCGCCGCCATTTCGCGCGACATCTCGATGCCGGTCTGGTAACGGCCCGCGCTCTCGAAGAGGATTAACTCCGCGCCGAGTTGGCGGATCAAGCGGCGCCGTTCCTCGCTGGCTCCCGCGGACATGAGGATGGCGACGCGATAACCCATCGCCGCGCCGACCATCGACAGGGCGATGCCGGTGTTGCCGCTGGTGCATTCGAGGATGATCGAATCCGGGCGCAGCAACCCGCGGCGTTCGGCATCGACCAGCACGGTCTTGGCAAGCCGATCTTTGATGCTGCCGCTGGGATTGAGGAACTCGCATTTGGCGAGAATGCTCAGCCCCTCTGGCTCGAAGCGCAGCGTCACCATCGGCGTGTGTCCGATGAGCGATAGCACGGCCTCGGCGCGATGGGGCGTGGGGGAACTCGAGGGGTTCATGTCTTGGGAATTGAAACCACGGATGGACACGGATGAACACGGATTTTTTGGGAGGATGTCTCTACTGCGATGGACAAGCCTGCCTGCCGTAGGATTGAATTCCGTGTTCATCCGTGTCCATCCGTGTCCATCCGTGGTTCAAACTCTTGTTTAAGAGCGCTCACAGTGGTTCTCTTCGCGGTTCGCTGCTTCGACTGCCCAGGTTGCCGTAGCGATGGTAGTCGTGGCAGACGCTTTGTTCGCGCAAATACCAAAGCAGTTCAACGCGGCCTTCGGCCAACACCGGTTCATCGGCCAGGTAGACGCCCGTTTCGGAGGCGGTTGTCCGCACGACTTCGGGAACCCGGTCGGGCGCGGCGTAGCGAATCCGCTCATCGGCATGCGGCGGCAGCGCGCGAACGTGTGCGGCGAGCTGTCCGTCCATTTCATCGAGGAACTCGATGGCGGCGGCCCATGAATCGGTCCACTCGTCGAGCAGATTCACCGCTTCGGCCACCGCGCCCGGCGGCGAGCTGACGACCACCCGGGCGCCCGTGATGTGCGCGGCGCATGCACGGGCGAAGATCTCGAAGGCCGTGTCTCTCGGAGCAACGCGCACGCGGATGACACGAAAGGGCAGGTAACGCCGCACATTGTCCTGGCCGAGCAGCCGGAAATGGTCGTGCTCGCGGCTGAATTCGTTGCGCCACCAGTGGTCGTAGCTCTCAATGGCGTGTAGCAGCCGACGTAAGGAGGCTCTGTCTTCGGACAACGTGTTGCGTGTTGCGTGTTGCGTGAAGACGGAATCGCGCACGGCACGGCGGAGGGATTCCAGGTGTTCGTGGGCGACGGGCTCGTTCGCAGACTCCGAGAAGTCGCCCTCTTCGAACTTCATGAACTGGGCGACATAGTTCGGTCCTCCCGCCTTCAGGCCGGGTCCAAACGAACTCTTGCCCATGCCGCCGAACGGCTGGCGCAGCACGACGGCGCCGGTGGTCCCGCGGTTGATGTAAAGATTGCCCGCGCGCACGCCTGACTTCCACTGAGCGTGTTCGCGTTCGTCGAGGCTGTGCAAGCCGCTGGTGAGGCCGTAGCCGGTCTGGTTGACGAGAGCGATGGCTTCGTCGAGACGTTCAAAGCGCATCACGCCCAGCACCGGGCCGAAGAACTCGGTGCAGTGAGTGTAGCTACCCGGGCTCACACCGTATTTCACGCAGGGCGACCAGAGCCGAGGACTGTCGCCGACCTGCCTGGGCATCACGGCCCAGCTCTCGCCCGGCTCCAAAGTTTTGAGCGCGGTCTCCAGGTCGCCGCCGGGAGGCCGGATGAGCGGGTTGACGCGCGTTGGCAATTCCCAGGCGCTGCCCACGTGCAAGCTCTTCACCGCATCGCACAGGGCGCGCTTGAATCCAGGGTCATCATAGACCTCGGCCTCGAGCAGCAGCAACGACGTGGCGGAACACTTCTGTCCGCTGTGACCGAAAGCGCTTTGGACAATGTGCTTGATGGCCAGTTCGCGATCGCTCAGGGCGGTGACGATTGTGGCGTTTTTCCCTCCCGTCTCCGCAAAGAGTCGCAAGCCTGGCCGCGACCGAGCCATACGCAGCGCGGTGTCCGTTCCGCCGGTGAGAATCACCGCATCGACGCCCGGATGAGCGACCAACCGCTGGCCCGCGCCGCTGCCAGGACAGGGGGCGAATTGCAACGCCGTGCGGGGCACTCCCCCGCGCCAGAAGCACTGGCAGAGTTCCCAGGCAATGAGAACGGTATCGGAGGCGGGCTTGAGGATGACGGTGTTGCCCGCCGCCAGCGCCGCCGCAACTCCACCGCAGGGGATGGCAATTGGAAAATTCCACGGCGGCACAACGACCGCGACACCACGTCCCTGAGCTTGTAGCCGCCGACGTGAGGAGGCGGGGTCGGCGGTCTTGGCCATCGAATCGTCCGCCTCCTCACGTCGGTGGCTACATAGTTCGAAGAAGAACCGTACGCTGGCGCGGTAGAACTCGACGAAGTCGATGGCTTCGCTCACCTCGGGGTCGGACTCCGCAAGGGTCTTACCGCCGTTGGCAAGCGCCGCCCACATCAGCTCGGCGCGCGCACGGCGCAGTTCCTGCGCGACACGTCCCAGGATTTCATTGCGCGCATCGACGGAGAGTTCGCGCCAGCACGCCCGGTCCGCCTGCGCGCAGGCGACGGCGCGGTCGATGGCGGCCTCGTCCGCCTGCATGTAGCGCGCGAGCACGACGCCCGGGCGGGAAGGGTCGAGGCATTCGCCTGTTTGAAAGGGAGCTGAAGACACAATCTCGGAGGACTTCTCCTTCTCCCCTCCCCCTTTCTCCCTTTCCCCCTTTCCCGTTTTCCTTTCTGCGACCTCCTCCCCCGCAATCACCAGCGGAATCTCCGCACACGACACCGCCTGCCGCGCGACGATGCGCTCGGCCCAATGGCTGTTCTGCGGCAGCGACCAGTCGGTGTCCGGCTCGTTCTCGAGCTCATCCCAGCGCCTCTCCGGGCGCGGCGCATCGAAGCATTCGGTCAGCCGATTCTGCGTCCGTCGCGGCGCGTCGCTCGCTTCGATGGTGAACGATTCGCGGAAGCCGCGCTCCAGTTGTTCCCAGTCCGGCGAGCCGACCTTCAACTTGAAGGCGTGCCGCAAGAAGTTTTCCGGCCCGGTGTTCTCATCAAGGCGGCGGATCAGATAGCCGATGGCGTTGAGGAACTCCTCGCGGCGACAGGCCGGCGCGTAAAGCAACAGGTTGTGCGTGTGCTCGAGCAAGGCGCGCCGCTGGTGGTTGGCCATGCCCTCGAGCATTTCAAATTGCACGCGGTCACCCGCGCCAACCCTGGCCGCGAGCACGACGCCATAAGCGATGTCGAACAGGTTATGCGAGCCGATGCCCACCCGCACGGCGGCGAGGTTTTCCGGCGCCATCGCCTCGCGAAGCATGCGCTTGTAGTTCGCATCGGTCTCGCGCTTGGACTTGAACGGCGCATGGGGCCAGTCGCGCAACGAAGCCTCGACGCGCTCGGCTTCCATGTTCGCGCCCTTGACGATGCGGATCGTGATGGGCGCCCCGCCCGCCGCGACACGCCGCCTTGCCCACTCATTGAGTTCGCGTTGAACTCGAGCTGAGTCCGGGATGTACGCCTGCAAGGCAATGCCCGCGCTCGCCTGCTCCAGGCCGGGCCGATCGAGCGTGCGCATGAACGCCTGCGCGGTGAGGTGGAGGTCGCGGTATTCCTCCATGTCGAGATAGATGAACTTGGGCGACTGAACGCCATCGGTATGCGTGAAACGGAGACGAGCTGCCCCGCGGTAAAGGAGTTCCAGCCGGTCGCAGAGCACACGCAGGGTGTGCTCCCGTGCCAACGGGGAAATCTGCGAGTAGAGCGTCGAGATTTTCACGGACAGCACCTCGAGCTCGGGAAGCTGGAGCGCCGCAAGATATTTCTCCAGTCGGCTTGCCGCCTCCTCCTCACCCAACAAGGCTTCGCCGAGAAAGTTCACGTTCATGCGTACGCCCTCGCGGGAACGGGCGCCAAGGTGTTCCTGAAGCAATTCGGCTTCCGCGGGCAACACGACGTTGGCTGTTTCGTGCTGCATGTGTTCCTTGACCAGCGGCACGGCGACGCCCGGCAGCCAGCCGCCGAACGTTTGGAAGCCGCGCAGCAACGCGCGATCCAATGGGCTGAAAAAGCGCGGCACACCTTGCACGTCAAGGATGTGCGTGAGGTGTTCGGCGGTGCGCGCGGCCGCGCGGCTGCGGAAGGCCTGGTCGGTGAGTTGAACGAGCGTGAACTTGTCCGCGGGCGTTTGCAGCATCCGATCCAGTTCGGCCTGCTGGCGCCGTTCGGCGGGCGTCTGCAACTCCGTGGCGCGGGCCTGCAAAGCGCGGGCCAGTGCGACGGCCTGCTCGATGAAGGCCTGGTTGGCGAGTGAACCGGGCGTCGTCATGAAGTCGATATGGAGTGCGCCGGCAGAACGCAGCGGCGGCGGCGCTTTGGCTTATCTGGGGGCACGGGACCGGCAAGCCAAAGCGGAGTCGCGCTTCGCTTGCTTCCGCACTCGAACGTCGCTGCCTTCGTGACAATCATGGCCCCGGCGGAGCATTCACTTGCTCAATTCCAATCCAGGATCACTTTGCCTGACTGGCCGGAGAGCGCAACCTGGAAGGCGGCTTCGAACTGGTTGAAGGGAAAGCGATGGGTGATGACCGGCCGGATGTCGAGGCCGCTCTCCAGCATCACGGACATCTTGTACCAGGTCTCGTACATCTCCCGGCCATAGATGCCTTTGATCGTGAGCATGTTGAAGACAACCTTGTTCCAGTCGATGGGGATGGGCTCGGAGGGGATACCCAGCATCGCGATTTTTCCACCGTGGCACATGTTATCGAGCATGTCTCGCAAGGCCTGCGGGTTGCCGGACATTTCCAGGCCGACGTCGAACCCTTCCTTCATGCCGAGTTGCTGTTGAACGTCTGCGAGCTTGCCGGTCGTCACGTTGAGCGCCACGGTGGCGCCCATTTGTTTGGCGAGCTTCAGCCGGTAATCGTTGACATCCGTGATGACGATAAACCGGGCGCCGGCATGCTTCACGATGGCCGCGGCCATGATACCGATCGGGCCGGCGCCGGTGATCAACACGTCCTCCCCCAACACGTCGAAGCTCAGCGCAGTGTGCACAGCGTTGCCGAATGGGTCAAAAATGGACGCCACGTTACGGTCAATGTCCGGGCGGTGATGCCAGACGTTGGTCATCGGAACGGAAATGAGTTCGGCGAACGCGCCCGCGCGGTTGACGCCGATGCCGCAGGTGTCTTTGCACAAGTGCCGGCGGCCGGCCAGGCAGTTGCGGCAGCGCCCGCAGACCACGTGGCCCTCGGCGCTGACGACGTCGCCCGCGTGAAAGTCGCTGACGTTCGAACCGACTTCGACGACTTCGCCAACGAATTCGTGCCCGACGACCATTGGCACGGGGATGGTCTTCTGCGCCCAGGCGTCCCACTTGTAGATGTGCAGATCGGTGCCGCAGATGCCGGTTTTCTGGACGCGGATGAGCACGTCGTTGATGCCGGGTTTGGGGACAGGGACCTCCTCCAGCCAGAGGCCGGGCTTCGAGTGCGCTTTGACCAGGGCTTTCATTGCATTCTTGCGGCTTGCCAAGAGGGACACCGCTCTCCAGTATCCCGGAAACAATGTTCGATATACTAGAGGCTGATTCCGGTATGCAAGACAATTTTCCAGTATATCGAACAGCGTGCGGTTCATTTTCTTGCAACGCACGCTTTACCACGGTCTCACCCCTCGCCCCGGCCCTCTCCGGGAAATCGACATTTTTCTCGCGAGGCTTCGCCCGCGGGAGGGGAGAGGGAGCGCGATGGGCCTCCTGGGTGCATCGGACAACGGGTGCCGCATCAACGAATCGACATGAGCACGCGACACCGAACTGACGGCGCCAACCGACCAGCCGACACCATTCACCGGCATTTGGGCCACCGGGTGAAGCAACTCCGCTCGGACCGCGGATGGTCCCTCGAGGCGCTCGCCAGCGCCAGCGGGGTGAGTCGCTCGATGTTGAGCCAGATTGAGCGCGAGCAGGCCAACCCTACGCTCGCGGTCACGCTGCGCATCGCGCAGGCCGTCGGCATGACGCTCGGTGAGTTATTGCAGGCTCCCGGCGCGGCCTCGTCCGTGTCGGTCATCCGCGCCGACGATCGCGCCTACCATTATCGCTCGGACAAGAACTGCCGCGTGCGCACGCTCTCGCCGCTGAACCTGGAGAAGGACGTGGAGCTGTACGAAGTACAGCTTCAACCCGGCGGCGCGTTGCGCAGCGCGCCGCATTTCGAGGGGACACGGGAGTTCCTTACAGTGCAGAAAGGCCGGGTGCGCGTGGAGTCCGCCGGTGACTCCGAAGTGCTGCAACCCGGTGATTCAGCAAGCTATCGGGCCGACGTGCCGCACGCCATCGTGAACGCGGGCCGAAGCGAGGCGGTCATTTTCCTCGTCGACATCTACCGCTAAACAAACTTCGTCTTCCCCGGCACGGCCATTGGCGCGATGGGGAGGGACATGTCCCAGGAAAGGTTTTCCGGCACCAGGCGTTCCTTGGAGTTTAACAATTCCTCCCAGGTAATCTCCTGCCCTGTGTAGGCGGCCATACGGCCCATGATGGCCATGAGCGTGCTGTTGCACATGTGCTCTCCATCGTTGAGGCGCTGGCCGGTGCGGATCGAGGCCAGGAAGCTTGCGTGTTCATTCTGGTACATCTTGCCGAACATCTGAGTTTCCGTTTCCGGCCCTGAGTAACCCCAGTCTGTTTCACCGGTGAACTCCACGGAGCGCCGCCGTCCGCCGAGCAACCCCATGCCTTTGCTCCCGGTGATGTAGTCCTTGGTTTCACTGTGGCAGCCGGGAATCTGCCGTTGCGCCATGAATCCGCGCACGCCGTCGGCCCATTCGTAGTTGACTTCAATATGGTCGTAAATGTTTCCCTCGTTATTGGGCGTCTGACGTCCGCCCACGGCCGTGCACTTGAGCGGGGGCACGTCTTTCATCGCCCAGAACATCTTGTCGATGCTGTGAATGGCCTGCTCGACGAGACCATCTCCCGAAAGCCAAACGAAATTGTACCAGTTGCGGACCTGCCATTCGACGTCCCCCATGCTGTCGGGCCGCTTGTTGGCCGGAGGCATCGGCTTTACCGGACCCGTCAGGTAAGTGTGGTAGAGAGAGCGAACGTCGCCAATGGCGCCGTCGTGCAGGCGCTTGAAGAATTCGATGCGCGACGTGTTGGCGCGCCAGCAGAAGCCCGATTGCACGGCCAGCCCCTTGCGTTTGGCTTCGGCGGCGCTCGCGCGCACCAGGTTCACGCCGGCGACATCCGTGGCGACCGGCTTTTCCAGGAACGCGTGCTTGCCCGCTTCCATGGCTGCCTTGAAATGCTGCGGACGGAATCCCGGCGGAGTCGTGAGCAGCACGGCGTCCACGCCCGAGGCGAGCACTTTCTCGAACGCATCCAGGCCCGTGAATTTCCGTTGGGCAGGCACCTGAATTCGCGATGACTCCTTCACGCCTTTGGCCACTTCCCTCAGTCCCACTTCGATTCTTGAAGCGTCGATGTCCCCCATGGCGTGGAGGACAGTGTTGGAATCGGCGGCCATGGCGTCGGCGGCCGCGCCGTTTCCACGGCCTCCGCATCCGATGACCCCCAACTTGATCGTGTCGCCCGGCGAGGCCGCAGAGGATTTGGTGCCGAGAATGGCAGGCCCGGCGATAAGCCCGCCAAGCGTTGCCGCGGTGGAGGTCTTGAGAAAGTTGCGACGAGTGGTCGGTGTGGGATCGTTCAATTGCATGGCAGGACTGACGTTGAGTGAGGGCTTTGTCATCAAACAGTAATTCAGCAATCAGTTTTCAGTGCTCAGAGTCGAGCGCACAATGACAGGCTGACTGAATGTTGAATACTGATACTGGCTCCCCGCTACGGACGGCCGAGCCGGAAGAACTGCGTCATGTCGGAAGGCGGAAGGCTCACCACAATGCGGCCGCCCGCGACGACGGGGGTGACCGTTACTGGCGTCCATTGCTCAATCGGCAGCACAAGCGAGGAGGCGGTATAAACGCGCCAGTTCGTGTAGGTCGCGGGCCAGGAGATCTCGATTAGGCCATCGGCCACGCCGATGGAAATCAGCGGCTTCGAGGTCTCATCCAGGTAGCCGCTGGCGGTCAACTCGAGATTGAACCCCAGGTCGGTGCTCGTCGCATTGATCTGGTGGACTTCCACTGCGACTACATTGACGCCCTCCGGCAAGTTGCTGATGGGAATGTTCGTTGGGAAGTAGGTCAGCTCATCGATCGCGCTGGTGGCGGCGGGCGTCGCGTAAGTGATCGTACCGGCCGGCATGTTGTCGCGGTAAGCCTCGAGGCCGTTGAGATGGACGACCGCGCCATCGTCGCGGGTGAGCTTGAAGAGCAGGTTCGTATAGATGGCGCCCGGAGAGACGACGAATGATTTTCGGAAGTAGATCGTCGGGTACCGCGCGCCGACGGGGCCGATGTTGATCGTCGTCGTTGCGCCGTCTTCCGCACCGAGGCGGGCCTGGCCAATCGGCCAGAAGCCGTCGTTGTAGGCGGGGGCCACCCAGCCCGTGCCCTGGCTGACGTTCGTGCTGAGGTATCTCCAGACCGAGTTGCTCGGAATGAATGTCGTCGTGATGGCTTGCCGCACACTGTGGACGGTGAGTGGCGAGGAATCGACGGTGTAACCGCGGCCGTCGGTCATGCGCGCGAGCATCGTGTGTGGGCCGACACCGGGCATCACCCAGGTGAAGTGGAACGGCGAGCCATTGGTCTCTCCCAGTTTGACGCCATCGGCGAACAACTCGACTTTCGCGAGGCTCTGGCCCGCGCCGGCGTAGGCGGTGCCATCGAAGGCGACCGTCGCCGTGCTGAGGAAGCTCGAGCCGGCGACTGGCGAGGTGAAGTAAACCCGTGGCCCGGTCGTGCCCACGCCGAGCAGTTGCAGGTTGAACCCGGCATCCGAACTGGTGGCCGTGGCCTGGTGCACCTCGACAGCGACAAGGTTGCTGCCGGTGACGAGGTTCAGGCCGGCGAGAGGGGCGACCGTTTCAAAGAACGTGGTTTCGTCGGGGGTATTGACCGTCGTCGACGCGAGAGTGCTGCTGCCGATAGCGCCTGCGGGCATGTTGCTCCGGTAAACCTCGACGCCATTCAAGTAAACGACTGCGCCATCATCACGCTGAAGTTGGAAAACCAATTCCGAAAGCACAAAGGGGTTCACGACATTGAACCAGCGCCGGAAGTAATAGCTGACCCGACCCTCGGTGAGCGGGGTGGCCTCGCCGTCCAGGCCGAAGCCGAAGCGGGCCGGGGCGGCGGGCCATGCGGAGGCGTTGAAGCCTGTGCCCTGCCAGCCGGAACCCACAGCGGCCGCGTTGTCCCAATAATTCCACGATGCCCCCGCGGGGATGAACGTCAATAGGACGGGCGCGGTGGGCGGCGGCGGATAGCCGACCGTGATGGAAATCGGCGGGCTGGTGATCACGCCGGCGCCGATTGTCGCGCGTGCGGTGATCGTGTGCTGACCAACGGGAGGGTTGCCCCACGTCACGTTGAACGGACTCACTGCGGACTGACCTATATTCGACGAGCCGGCGAAGTATTCGACCAGGACGATGGAAGACGATGGCACCGCCACCGCGGAGAGTGCGACGCTGGCCGGCGAGTTGTAGTGCGTGCCGTTGGCAGGACTGCTCAGGAAAATGCCGCTGGCCGTATTGGTCGCGGCCAAACCGGTGAGCGCGAGGTCGAATCCCAGGTCGCTGCTGCCGATGGAGTTCTGGTGGATTTCCACGGCCAGCACGTTGGGACCGGCGACAAGGCCAGCAGTGCTCAGGAGCACGTCGAGCGGTGTTCGTTCCGGCGTGCCATCGACGGCGGCGATGGCCAGCGAGTTCCAGTTCACCGGGCCGTCCTGGAGATTGTCCCGGAACACTTCGGCGCCATTCAAATAGACCACGGCGCCATCGTCGCGGGCGATTTGCAGGAACAGGCCGGTCAGTGCCTCGGGATTTGCGACCGAGAATGTCTTGCGGAAGTAGGTTGTGATGTGTTTGGCCGTGGCGCTCGGGCCGTAACTGACGGTCGTCAACTCGCCATCGCCTCCGTAGCCCAGGCGGGCCGGGCCGGACGGCCACCCGCGGTCGTTGTAACCCGGAGCGGTCCAGGCAGAGCCGAGGTCATCGCCCTGGTCCATGTACTTCCACATATCACCAAACGAAATCAGCGCTGTGCCGAGCGGCGGTTGGAGGAGCTCGACGAAGACGGACTCGCTGGCGACGGTGCCGCCCGCGGTGTCGGTGGCGATCGCGGTCAACTCGTGATCACCGGGCGGCGCCGCGGGCCACGCGAAGGCGAATGGCGGAACGGTCGCGGTGCCAACGAGCGCGCCGTCACTGTAGTAATCGATTCTCGACAAACCCAGCGTTCCACCCACGACCGTTTGCGCGGATAACGTCACACTGCCGGGGAGCGGGATGGTCTCGCCGTCCGCGGGGGCGACGAGCCAGCAACCTCGAGTCCGGTTCGTGGAGACCAGGGCCGTGAGGCTGAGATCGAAACTCAAGTCCGAAGAATCCGGCGCGCTCTGATGTACTTCGACGGCCAGGTAGTTTGTGCCCGGTTGGAGCAACGCGGGATTGATGTTGAAATTGAAGAATGCCGCGCCGTCATCGGCAGCACCGATGGAGGCCAGCGTCGAGTAGGCAATCGTGCCGGCCGGCATGTTGTCGCGGAACAGTTCGTGTCCGTTCAAGTAAACGACGGCGCCATCGTCGCGTTTGAGTTGGAGGGAGAGGTTGGTCACGCCACCGGGATCGTTTACGCTGAAAGTGCGCCGGAAGTAGACCGTGGGATAACGACTGGCGGCAGGCCCGCCGTAGATCGTCGTTGCTTCCCCGCCGTCTCCAAAGCCCAGTTCCGCCGCACCGGAGGACCAGGAGGAATCGTTGAACGCCGGGGTCAGCCATGAAGCGGGCTGTGCGACGTTGGTGGACATATAGCGCCAGGTCGAACCGGCGGGCACCAAGGCAATCGACACCGGTGCCTGGACCGGCTCCGAAATCGTGATGACAACGGGAGGCGACGTCCGCCGTATGCCGCCCGAGGTGGTGGCGACGGCCGCGAGCAGGTGCCCTCCGACGGAGGGGTCGCTGAGAAGAATGCTAAACGGCGCTGAGTCGTCTTCGCCCACCTTCACCGCCCCGTCGAAGAATTCGACGTTGGTGAAGGCGCCGACGGTGATGATGGCGTTCGCCGTCAGCGTGACGTTGGCGGGCGTGGTGAAGAGGGCGCCGTTCTCCGGGCCGGTGAGGTAAACCAGGTTGGCTTGGACAACGTTGGTTGCGCTTTCGGCGGTGAAGCTCAGATCGAAGCTGGCGTCGGACGTGTCAAAATTGGCCTGGTGGAGTTCGACGGCCAGGACGTTCGTGCCCGTGCGCAGGAGGCTGGTGTTCACGGGCCCCGAGAAGAAATTCTGCGAATCGACGGAAGCCGAGGCAAGGTTCGTGGACCTGATGGCGCCTCCGGGCATGTTGCTGCGGAACACCTCCACCTCGTTGAGATAAACGACGGCACCGTCGTCGCGCAGGACGTTCACAGACAGATTCGTGTACAGTGCGGAATTGGCGACGGTGAATACGCGGCGGAAGTAGGTCGTGACGAATTTGAAGCTGGGGTTGGGGCCGAAGCCGACCACGGTGGCTTCGTCGCCTTCGCCGTAGCCGAGTTGAGCGGGACCGGAGAGCCAGGTTGAGTCGTTGAAGTTGGTGGCGATCCAGGCCGTGCCCTGGTCGCTGCCATTATCGAGATACTTCCACGTCGAACCGGTGGGGAGGATCGTCAATGGCGGCGCGGGTGTGCCGACAATGAAATCTCGATTTGTCGCATTGGGACCGACTGTCACGGGGTTGCTGAAGAACGGATGAATGAAGAGCGTGGCACCCGTGAGGGGTTCGAGGGCACTCAACGTGTAGCTTCCAGCCGGCAGGGAAGCGAATGTGTAGGCCCCGTCGCTATCGGTATAGGCCAGTTCGGTGTTGGCAGAAACCTTGATGCCGCTGAGTGGCCGGTTCTGGCCGTTGAATACGCGCCCGCTAATGCGGAAGGTGGTCGGGTTGCCGACACGCACGACAATCGAGTCACGGCCGACGCCGCCTTTCATGTCGCTTACGGTGCATTGCACGGTGTACTGCCCGATGGAGGGAAAGGCGTGGACGGTCGTTGGGCTGTTTTCGTAGGTGATCGTGTCATCATCGAACGACCAGTAGTAGGCGAGCGGGTCGCCATTCGCATCGGTTGCATTCGCGCTGAAGGTGATCGCCTGGCCCACGGCGACATTCGTCGCACTGGCGCTGAGCACACAGAAGGGCGGCTGGTTTGCCGGGAATGTGCCAGTGTTGACCACGACGTCGATGGATTCGGGATACGTGTGCCCTTTGCCGACGGGCGTGACGTGCAGGCCGACCGCGGGGTCGCTGAACGTACGGCCGATCACGATGGCATTGTCGCCCGAATTGCCCGTCTGGCGCACGTCGAGCATAATGCTGCTTTCGTTGCCATTGCCGGTCCAGAGGAGTTGCACGCCGTTCGGGAGGGCGGTGCCGGGTTTTCGCTGGCGGAATTGGACCCAGTAATTCTGGTTGGCGTTGCGCGCGAATTTGAGCCCGCGCAGACCGGAACTGGTGTCGAGATCGAAGCAATACAGCCGGTAGGTGCCGCTGCCGAGCGCGTTGAGGTTGGCGATGTCCGAATCGTGGATCCAGCCGAGGTAATTCTTGTAGCGGCTGTTGTATTGGTTGGGATTGCCGCCGCCGCCCATCGGATCGTCCCCGTCACCATACTCGACGCTGCTGCCAGCGCCGATGAGCGTGCGCGGAGTGGTTTGCCAGAAGTTGGCATGGTTGAGCCCCAGATTGTGGCCGAACTCGTGGCCTGCCGTGGCCGCGTCGAAGTAGCCGTTGGCCAGGTGAAAGCCGACGCCGCCGACGTTGCCCAACCCCGCGTAGCTCGCCGCGGGCCGGCTGCCGGTGACGTAATACACGAAGTCATAGTCGGCGCTGTCCATGCCGTAATTGGTCCGCGCCACGTTCTTGATGGCCGTGAAGATCGAGCCCAGGCCCGCCGAATAGCTGGTGACGCTGCCGGGCATGAGGATTTCCGGCGAGATGTCCGAGCCCTGGCGCAGCGGTGCGAAGACGAGTTTGCCGTAGGACAACTGGATCATGTAGTTGCTGAAGTTGGCGAAGTGGGTCAGCGCTGCATTCGTGCTCATCGCCACGGCTTGGTTGGTCCAGTAGGGGCGCAGGCACAACATGCGTTTGCGGCCTTCGGTGTAACTCGAGGCGGCAGTCCCCTGGCTGGCGGGCACGAAGAAGGCGCCGCCTTCGATTCCTGAGCCCGCGACCCACTGCGCCGCCCAATCCTCCGCGTGGACCCGCCCGCAAAAGGTCGTGATGTTCCCCGCGAGTTGCACGGCGGTTTCCTCGGCATTGACTGTCCACGGCCTGCCCGAAACTGAACAGACTGGCTCCGGCTGTCGCGCGCGCCGCCGGGACTCCTTCAAGTAGGCGAGTTCCGTGGCGTCGAGAACGCGCGCGGGCGACTCGCTCAGCGCCATGAGGAACGGCGCGGGCTCCAGCCCGTTGGCCGTCGGCGGAGCCGGCGAAGCGGCGGCGGGCACTCGAATGCCGTTGAGCGGCACGCCGGACTTGGTGACGAAACGGACCCCTCTCCCGTACGTGAATGCCTGGTGCCTCTCCCCGTCGATCACGGCGTAACGCAGCACCGGCGCCAGTCCCGCTTCGTTCCCAGGCACGGGGCGGAACGCGAGCACCTCAAGATCGCCGGTCGCGTTGACCGGCTGTTCGAGGAGCGCCTTTACCGCGTCCGGCATCCGCTCGCGCACCGACTGCGGAACAGCAAGTTCGAGGGCGCGCTGGGGATTGGACTGGATTTGTTCTGCCATGGCCGCCAAACGGGCACGGGCCAGTCGGACCCCCTCGGCTTCCATCGCGGCGCCGGCTTGCGGCGTCGCTGTCGCGTAACGCCGGGTCCATTCTGCGAACTGCGCGAAGGTCGGCTCCTCCACAGGGCGTGCCCAAAGTTCCTCCCGGCTCGGCGGCAGGGTTCGTGGACTTGCCGCGGAGGGCGGCGGACCCGCCACAGGCAATGGATCAACGGCTTTGGTCCGGTTGCGCTGTGGAAGCAGCAGGGTTCCAAGGAAAACAAGCAGGAGGGCAACGACAAAAAGGCCGCCCAGAATTCGTGGTCTCATGATTTACGGCGAATCGTGAATGCTGGACACATAGCCCAAAAGTCACGGGGTGACAATAGTAGGATTCATTTGGATGACACTTCAGTCATCTGATCGCCGAGCAGACAAGCGCTCGTATGGCGCCCCAAACTCGCAGCCTGGACGCGGTGAGTTTCCGGTGAAGCTTGCTCGAATACGGAAGGCCGTGGGGAGAAACTGTCTGAAAAATGGGCGGAATGAGGCCATTTCGCCGGCGACCTGGGTACCGAAAACCACATTCTCAGCTTCGCGCGGCGGCAGGCTGGCAGTTCCCACAAGCGAGAATGGCATGGGAGCTGCGCATAGTGGGGAAGCGAATGAATTTACGCTGCCGATGAACCGGAACGCCAAAACGAATCGATTCCTGGTCGCGCGAGCCGCCCTCACCACACCGATGGCGACGGAAACCTGAGAGACTTCCATGCGCTCAAGCGATTCCTACCCACTGCCAGGCCGGATTTCGGGCAGGCGAGTTCCGGGCTCGTCGGCAGCGCAGTTTCCAACGGGCGCGCGCAGGCGCAGTGAACCCCGCGAGGGCGCATAAGTCGCCCGCGCGCGCCCGATTACGATGTCCTTCCCGTGTGGGAGGGATGGCGGGTCCTTGGTGTCAATTCTGTGTGTCCACCAAGGCCCGCCGTTCTGTTTTCTGGAGTTGGAACGCGAAGGACCGAATGCAGCAAATCTTCAGGCGCTGATAGGTGGTTCGTAGCTCATGCAACCGCTGATGAGGATAATCGCAGATGTTCTCTCGTGGTTCATGAGCTTTTCAGCGATTGGAGGTTTCAGCTATTAGTGGTCTTGGGGAAGTTTGCGCTGCAGAGGACGCCGACCATCGCTGACGTGCTCGCTGGGAAAGCGTTGGTCATATCTGCGTTCATTTGCGTTCATCTGCGGTTCACCAAAACCGTGGGCGGCTTGGCAGCGCTTTCGCAAAATCGTGCTCGCCAGTATCGGCTTATTCCATTCAAATCCGCGTGCATCCGCCATGAAAGCGATACTCTCTCTTACCATTCTCACCGCCAGCCTCAACCTCTTCGCCGGCAGTTCCTGGCCCCAGTTCCGCGGGCCAAACTGTTCGGGCGTCGCAGAGAAAGACAAACCACCCATCCAGTTCAGCGCGGAGACGAACCTTCTCTGGAAAACCGAAACGCCTTCGGGCCTGTCGTCGCCGTGCATCGCCGGCGATCGGCTTTTTCTGACGGGCTTCGAAGGGGGCAAATTGCTTGCCCTGTGCTTCAATCGTCGCGACGGCAAGGAACTGTGGCGGCAGGAGGCGCCTCCGGGAAAGATTCCCGAGGCTCACAAAGTAAGCAGTCCGGCTGTGGCCACGCCCGCGACGGATGGCAAGCGGGTCTATGTCTATTTCGTTTCGTTCGGCCTCGTGGCTTACGACTTCCAGGGTCGCGAGCAATGGCGCAAGGCGTTGCCGGTCGGCTTCGTGATGAACGGCAGCGGCACCTCACCGGCCATCACGGGCGATACCCTGGTCCTTAATTGCGACCAGGACGAAGGGGAATCGTTCCTGGTCGCCGTTGAAGCCCGCACCGGCAAGATGCTTTGGCAAACACCCCGCGCCGGCGTGCTCAGCAGCAGCTTCACGACTCCCATTGCCTGGAAACACGGCGGGCAGGAAGAGGTTGTGGTGTCCGGCAGCATGCGCGTGGCGGGCTACGACTTGCGTGACGGCCAGGAGCGTTGGACGGCCCGCGTGCTGACCTCGGTGAGCGTTGCGCCGACTCCCGTCATAGGGGACGAACACCTCTACGTGATGTCGCGCGGCGTGCCGCCCACAGCAATGGGCACGTTCGAAAGCTTTTGGGGCAAGCATGACAAGAACTCCGACGGGAAGATTTCCGCGGACGAAGTCCCCGCTGAATATGGAACCGGCATCATTCGTGGCATGGACCGCGACAAGGACGGCTTCATTACCGAGAAAGATTGGACCTCCATGACGAACCTCTTCGCCAAGGGCGACAGCGGATTGTTCGCCTTGCGTCCGCCGGGCGCCGGCGATGTCACGGGCACGCACGTCGCATGGAAACAGACCAAGGGCATCGCCGGAATTTCGTCGCCGTTGTATTACCAGGGACGCGTTTATTCCGTGCAGGACGGAGGGCGGCTATCGTGTTGGAACGCCAAAACAGGCCAGGTGCTTTATGAGCAGGAACGGCTTGGTGCAGAAGGCGAGTATTACGCCTCGCCCATCGCCGCCAACGGACATCTCTACCTGACATCGGCCCGCGGCACGGTGACCACCATCCGCGCTGGCGATGCGTTCGAAGTCAAAGCCCGCAATCAACTCGGCGAGTCCGTCATGAGCACACCCGCCATCGCGGACAACAAGTTCTACGTGCGCAGCGCCAAGCACCTTTGGGCGTTCGGGAAGAAGTGAGCGCGTAGCGCTGGCTTCCGGGCGACAATCTCTGGGGCTTCCCTCCCCATAAACCCTGGTAGGGCCGACCTGCTGGTCGGCCTGGATGCGCGGCAATCCTACCGCGGTTCGGGGGTTCAAGGCGCGAAGTAATGGTTCGGAGAATTCTCACCCCAGCCCCCGGCCCCTCAGGTTTAGCATTACTCCCCCCGTCGACTCTTGCGCGAGACGCGGCTGGAACTCGCAGCCGGGACGGTCGCGCTGCGTTGGCCGGCCCCGGAATGCTGCCCGAATTCTCCTTGACGAAGATAACAGAATCGTCATCGTGCAATCGACACCACAGGCGTAGTAAACCACGGAGCGAGTTATGAGAACGCGCACTGTTTTGAAGCCTCTTCTGCTGGCTGTGTTCCTCGCCAGCCCCGGTCAGCCGATACGTGGTCTGGCCGGTTCCTTCGCAAACTTCGAGACCCCGCCGGTCCAACCCGTCTCACTCAGTCCGGACGGCAGCCGGCTCGCGGTCTGCAACCTGCCTGACGGCCGGCTGGAGCTCTTCGACGTCACCTCGGGCACGGCGCTGGCCTTGGGCAGCGTGCCCGTCGGAATGGATCCCGTTTCTGTTCGCTTTCGCAATGCGGGCGAAGCGTGGGTGGTCAATCACATCTCCGACTCCATCAGCGTCGTGGATGTGGAAACCCGGCGGGTGGTCGCCACGATTCAAACGCTCGACACACCAGCGGATGTGGTTTTCGCCGGCTCGCCGCGGCGGGCGTACGTCTCGTGCGCAATGCCGAACACCGTGCAGGTGTTCGATCCGGCCACGCGCTTGCTCGTGACAAACCTGGTGATCGACGCCGAACGGCCCAAGGCGCTTGCGGTCAGTCCAGACGGGCGCAAGGTTTACGCCGCGATCTTCGAGTCGGGCAATGCCACCACGATCCTCGGCCCCAAACTCACCGCGAGCTCGTACGACAGCGGGGCGAACGTCGTGAGCATGTTCAGCGGTCCTTACCGCGGTCAAAACCCGCCGCCGAACAAGGGCACGAACTTCAGCCCGACTCTCCGGAGGTCGTTCACAAATAGTAATCCGGCGCTCACGATCAACAATGCTTTCCCACCCCGTACCGGGCTCATCGTTCGCAAGAATTCCAACGGCCGCTGGGTGGACGACAACACGGGGGACTGGACCGAATTCGTCTCGGGCACCAACGCCGTGCTGAGCCGGAGAGTGCCGGGTTGGGACCTGGCCGACCGCGACGTGGCGATCATCGATACGGAGGATTTCTCGGTCACCTACGCCACCGGCCTGATGAATTTGTGCATGGGGATCGCGGTCAATCCGGCCTCCGGGGCCATTACGGTGGTCGGCACGGACGCCATCAACGAAGTGCGGTTCGAGCCGAATCTCAATGGCGTCTTCGTGCGATCCAAGATTGGCGTGGTGCATCCGCTCACGCTCGCCAAAACGGTGAAGGATTTGAACCCGCACCTGGACTACGCCAGCCGCACGCTCCCGCCGTCCGAGCGCGACAAGTCGATCGGCGAGCCTCGAGGCATCGTGTGGAACTCCAGCGGCACGCGCGGATATGTCACGGGCATGGGCTCGGGCAACCTGGTCGTCATCGATGCTTCCGGCGAGCGTGCGCGTGCGCTGCCGATCAAACTGAATGAAGGCCCGTTGGGCCTCGCACTGGACGAAGCTCATGAGCGGCTCTACGTCCTGAACCGCTTCTCTTCGAGCCTTTCCGTTATCAGCACGGAATCGGAAAGTCTGCTGGCCGACGTGCCGTTCTTCGACCCGACTCCGCGTACCGTCAAAGCCGGCCGGCGCCATCTCTACGACACGGGGCTTTCCGGCCTGGGGCAGGCGTCGTGCGCTTCCTGTCATCCCGATGCGCGCATGGACAGGCTGGCGTGGGACCTCGGCGATCCTTCCGGGGAACTGGTGTGGACGAGCATCAATAATAACGGTTACCTCGCGACCTGGTACTACCATCCAATGAAAGGCGTCATGATGACCCAGACGTTGCAGGACATCATAGGGCACGAGCCGTTGCATTGGCGGGGGGACCGGTCTCACATCGGGGAGTTCAACCAGACGTTTACCAATCTTCTCGCAGCGCCGACAGCGCTTGCGACCAATGAACTGCGCGAGTTGAGAGATTTCCTGGCCACCGTCCAATTCCCGCCCAATCCGTATCGCACTCTCGAGAACGGACTCTCCACCAACGTGCCGCTGCCAGGCCATCGGTCGCTGACCGGCACGCCCCTGCCCAATGGGGACGCCTCGACGGGCTTCCAGCGCTTTCAGGACTTTCACTTCAGCTCCTGTGTGGTCTGCCATACCATGCCCACAGGCCTGGGCGTCAACTTCACCAATAACTTGCAGCGCACGGCCGTCCCGCTCATTGGCACGAATGGCGAGCAGAACATCGCGCAGGTTTTGCGGCTGGAAGGCGGACTACCCGCGAAGGTAGCCCAGTTCCGCAACATAGCTGATAAGCTCGGCATGGATGGCTCGAGCACTCAGTCGCGGGCGGGCTTCGGTCTTGGCCATGACGGGGGCGTCGACACGCTGGAACGATTCATTGTCGGCGAGGGAGGAGTCGGGTTCCCGGCCGGAAGCACAGCAGAGCAGGAAATGGCAAACTTCGTGGCCTTCCTGCTCTCCGTGTCCGGCTCGGATCTGCCGGTCGGCACCAATGCCTATGTCGGGGCGATCAACCTCCACCCCGGTCCGGCGAGCCAGGATGTGCCCGCAGGCGTCGGCAGGCAACTCACGCTGAGCTCATCGCAACGCGTGCCGCTGCTGGATGCCATGCTGGCGCTGGCCCATTCGCCGACCAGTCGCGTGGACCTCATCGCGAAAGGCTCACAAGATGGCGAGGCGCGGGGCTGGTTCTACGACCGGAGCGCGGGTCTTTTTCAGTCGGACCGCCGGAACGAGACGCTTTCGGCCGAAGCGTTGATTGACCTCGCTGGCCCCGGCAACGAACTCACGTTCACCCTGGTCGGCCGTGACACCGGCAAACGCCTGGGCATCGACCGCGACAGCGACGGCGTGTACGACGGTGATGAGCTTGATGCGGGCACAAATCCGGCGGACCGGGCATACATCTTCCTGGTCAGCCCCCCTCAACCCACCGAGGTCATCGTCCACTCGAACACGGCGCTTCGAGTTGTGGCCGAATCGACGGTGTGGGACTTCTATTACCAGTGGTTCAAGGATGGCGTGGCCCTGCCGGACGCCACCAATGCCGTGCTGGGGTTGACGAACGTGCCGTTTGCAGCCACGGGCGATTACAGGGTGCTGGTGGGCAACTCCGTCCGCACGACGGTCAGCGCGCCGGTCCGGCTCACGGTCATCCCATTGCTGGCCAGCATCGTCCCCAATACCCAGAACGTACACGTGACTTCCAACGCGACGTTCGGCGCGTTGGTCACGGGAGAAGGTCCGTTTGGCTATCAATGGCTGCATGAGGGCGTGGAGCTGCCCTTCGCCAACGCGTCCACACTCATCGTCACCAACCTGCAATTGGCCGACGAGGGCCTCTACTCAGTGAGGGTCGCGAATGTTTACGGCGCGTATGAATCGAAGCCCGCCTCGCTCGGCGTGCTGATCCGACCGGCCTTCATCGTGCCGCCCCTGAGCCAGGAAGTGATTGCCGGCGGCACGGCCACGTTCAGCGCGGTCATCTCGGGCTACCCGCCGCCCTTCGGTTACCAATTGCGCCGCGGTGGGTTGCTCGTGACCAACTACATCACCAATGACCGGTTCGTCTTCTTGACGCTGCCCAATGTGCAGCAGACCAATGTAAACTTTTATTTCCGGATCATTGTGACCAATGCCGCTACAGCGCCCTTGAGTGGCTTGCCGAGCGATCCATTCACCGTGACCGTCCTGGCCGATGACGACGCGGATGGATTGCCCGACTTATGGGAAGCGGCCCACGGCTTCAATACGAACGATCCTGTTGACGCCCAACTCGACTCGGATCACGACCTGCAGTCGAACTGGCAGGAATACATCGCCGGCACCGACCCATTCGATGCGTCAAGCAACCTGAGAATTGAGTCTGCGATACTCGGAGGTGAAGCCGGCCGCGAATTGCTGCTGCGGTTCGAAGCCAGGTCGAACCATACCTACACCCTGCAGTTCCGCGACCGGTTCGACAGCGGGCCATGGACGCGCTCGGTTGACCTCTTCGCGACCCCCGAAGACCGGTTCGTGACGGTGACCAACCCGGTTCCGTCCGGCGCCAGTTCGCGCGTGTACCGGGTCGTCACACCGCGGGCGCCTTGAACCTCGCCGGAGATCAGGTCAGGGGCTAATTGCCCTGCCCGAACTCATTTCCCAGCGCTGGTTGAACAATGTCCTTCACCGTCGTCCTCTCTTTCACCGTCGGTCGCAGCGCCGCCTTCAGAGTCTCAGCCGACAAGCCCAGCGAAAAGGCGATTTGGGGATCCAGGCGATGACGGAACACGAGCCCGGCCACTTTCAGCTCGAACGCGGTCAGTGACAAAACCGCCGCCTTGATGCGGTTCTGCTCCAAGGCCGTGCCCGTCAGGCTCAAGAGATCCAACAGGTGCTGTGCATCGGCGGCTTGCAATTCAGTGCCGGACAGAGCGGTGACATCGCCCCGCAATCGAGCGAGTTGTTCGGCCGGGGTTCCGCGAGGGTCGAACGATTCCGTATCGACAAGCAGCGGATCCGGGAATGCTTCTGCGACCGATTCCCAACGCACGAACTTGAAACTGGTCGCGATGTTCTCCAGTTCGCCGTCATCTTCGACCAGCACGCGCGGTTCGTTGTCACCATCTTGCACGACCAGCAAACCGTGTGGAAACGCGCGCCCGAGCGGCACGTTGATGACGTCGGCGCCGTCCGATTCCTCGACGGAGTCGACTCCGTTTCTTGCGGCGATATGGAAGCTGCCCAGGTAACCGTTGGTGGCGCGATCCATGACAATGAAGGTGTTGTTCCCCTGGCTCGAAACCAGCAGATAACCCTGGTCACCAGGGCCGTAGTAAATTGTCAAACCTTCCACGTCCGCCTGCACCACGTCATCATCGACCGTCAGGATCTGGACGAAGTTGGAGCCACCGTCCGGCTCGGCAGTGAATCGCACCACGCCGAAGCCTTCCATTCCGACGTAGAGGCGGTTCAGAAACCGGTCCACAACCATGCCTTCGGACTGGGAATCCTCCGGATCCCCGGTGGGCACCGGCACCTCCAGCGTCCGCACGGTCGTCGCCGTGACCTTGCCGGACGCATCGTTGCTCAATTCAAGCTGGGCCACAAATTTGCCGCTGCGTTGCGCGACGAAGGCGTAGCTCTTGCCGGAGACCGGGCTGGTGTATGTCGCCACGCCGTAAGCCGTGTGGGTTCCATCGTCGATTCCAAAGATGGACGCGGGCATCGAACTCGACGTGATATCGGTCAGCCTGCGCGTCACAGGATCGATGCGCCAGACGACCAGCGTGTCATTCGCCCGGTCGGTGGCCACGGCGATGTCGGCGCGAACGTTCCGCAGCTTGTAGTTGTAGATGAGGTCGACGTTGTTGTAGCGAAAGGCGCCGTAGACTTCCGGGGCGAACAATTGCCGCACACGCCCCTCCAAATCGAAGACCACCAACCCGCCATTCTTCAACGTGCAAATGACGAGGCTGTCCTTCGGGCTCGTGGGATGCACCCAAATGGCCGGGTCATCCGAGTCGCCTTGCAAAACGCCCCGCGGCACCGGATCGCCCGTGTCGAGCGTCTGAGGAGTCTCAAGGACGGGGAACGCAATGAATGGGTCGGCTGCACGTCCACCGCGCGGCGAGAGCAGGATGAGGGAAGTGAAGAGCAAGGAGAACGCAGTGCACGATTGTAGAAAGGAAACGAATGCTTTCATGGGATCGAGGGTTTAGGAGTTTCGAATTGAGGTACAGTCAATTTCGGGCATGAACTCCTTCTAGCACTGCTACAGTCACCCGGGTAGAAACGTTCCGGTAACACTTCCGTGCGGGACTGGTGACGATCAGTGTAGCCGGCGGCGTGAGGAGGCGGCGACTTGGATGCGCGGCCCATCCGCCTCCGGTCGTGCGAGGCTGCGCGGCAGCGCAGCCCTACCATCGGAAATGACTTTTGGCACCAGTCTAACGAAGTGTTCCAGCCCGGAGACGATCGAGCGGATAGAACGTGTCGCGCCACCGAACGCCACCTTGCTTCAATGTCACGACGGCAGATTTGAGTGCGGCGTAGAACAGGGTCGGAAATACCACCGGCGCGAGCGCCGCATAGCGCCAGGGCCAGCCCAATCGGCCGGCCAGCAGGCTGGCGGGCCATATCATCGAACCGAGCGCTATCCCCGCTGCGATGCCCGCGGGCGTTCCCGTGAAGGGCCCGAGCACCGCGCCCAGCCACACGAGTGGTGCCCCCAGGCCCAGGACGAACGCCGCGCTGGTGCGATATTCCAGTGCGGCGAAATAGTTCTTCTCCATGATTTGGATCATGTCCCGGAGCGTCTTGCCCCAGTGACATTCCACATCATCGCCACCAAGGAACGCCCGGGTACGGTGGCCGGCGCGGCGCAGCACCAGGCCGAACTTCACGTCGTCGAGGACCGTCATGCGTAGCGCCTCGTAACCGCCCGATGCCCGATAGGCGCGCGTTCGGACGAAGTTGAACGCACCCATGCCAAGATGGCTTTTGGGTCGATCGCGGTTCACGCCGGAGATCCAGTTGGCCAGGCTCATCAGGAAGATGAGGTGCCAGGCGGCGGCGCCCGCCGTTTGTGGCGCGATGCCAGGCGTCAAGGTGACGTGCTCGACTTCCTCCTGCTCGGCCCTCGCCACGGTCCGGGCAAGCACGTCGGGCTTCAACCAGCAATCCGCGTCGGTGAAGAGAATCCAATCGCCTGACGCCGCGTTCGCGCCGATGTGGCAGGCGTGGCACTTGCCGAGCCAGCCCTCCGGGAGCGTGTCGACGCGGCGCGGCTTCACGCGCGCATCTCCATCGGCGAGGCGCTTGAGGATGGCCCCGGTCGCATCCGTGGACCGATCATCCACGACGATGACTTCCACGGACACGTCGCGCTGCGCAAGCAGATGGCGGACGGTGTTTTCAATCCGCGCCTGTTCATCGCGCGCGGCAAGCACCACGGAAACGCGAGGCGGGCTTCCCGGACTTGTGGAAGTTCTTGTGGAGGTTCGTGAAGGCAACCGACGAACCCAGCGCAAATGGAACAGCGCGCCCGCGGTCATGAACGCGAACCCAGCTGCGATGGCGTCGAACAGAAGCGTCAGCCACATGGACGTGCCAGCGACCTTGGTGGCCGGGACGAGGCTGGTCAATCGTGGACTCTCCCCTGGTTGGAGCGCGAAGCTGACGAATGCGTGTAAATTTAGCTCCTAATGCGTGCATTTGGAATTCTAATTAAATACTTTCAACGCTGCTCCAGGAGGGGCGAACGGTCTCCGACCCCGTGGCAGCTATAATGCTCCAATGCTGGCAGAGATGCTTTGAACGAGGTGAGCTATGAAAATTCGTCCGCGTCCGCGCGCTTTTACCCTGATCGAACTGCTGGTCGTCATCGTCATTATCGCAGTCTTGGCGGCGCTCCTTCTTCCGGCGCTTGCCGCTGCCAAAAAGAGGGCATTGCGCAGCAAGATGAACTCGGCTGCGGCCGCTGCGCAGGCGGCCACGGGGCCGGAATCAGCTGGAACTGCGACAGCCGCCGCCCCACAGCGGCCCCTCGCCAGCGTCAAGAGCTTCACCGCCGCCGTCTCGCTGCAGCCACGTTTGAGCGTGGCTACGCCACAACCCGAATCGATCTACACCGCGCAACTCACCAGCAGATTTGAAGTGTTCAATCCTGCCGGAGCGGGTGAGTGCGAAGTGTCCCTGCCGTTGCCCCCGCAGATCATCTCGCTGGCCGACCTGGAAGTTACCGTCAACTCGCAACGCAGTCAGGCCGTCGAGATCCGGCGCGACAAGCTGGTTTGGTTCGGCACGTTGCCGCGCGACCCGACGCCCATGACCATCGCCTACTCCGCCGTCGGCAAAGGGCTCTACGATCTGCAAACCCCGCCCGGCGCCATTTTGGACACGTTCCACATTGATCTGACCGCCATCGGTTCCGATGTGCGCATGCTCGAACTTTCGCTCCAACCTACCAAGTACGTTCGCGCGAACGGTCAAAGCACCTACACCTGGGATTACAAAAATCTTCTGTTCGGACGGGCAATCTCGCTCGATGTGCTGGGCATTGCGCCGATCGACCGTCTCGGTGAACTGACGTGGCTTGGCCCGTCCAGCGTGGTCATCTTCGGTTTGATACTGGGGTTGTTCGCGCGCGCGTTCTACATTCAAACCGTCGACCGGTGGATGCTTCTGCTGATCATCGGGACATTCATGGGCGCTTACCCGTTGATGTATTTTGCGCAGGAATTCATTTCCCTCAACACGGCAGTCTTCGCCTCCTCAACACTGATTCTGGTGGTCATTGCCATCCGTTCGTGGACTATCATGGGCAGGTCCCTGGCGCTGCTGGGGGTCGTCCTGCCGGCCGCCGCCATTCTCGGACTTACCCTCCTGGCGGCCATCCACACGCGGCTTCAAGGGATTCTCATTACCATCACAGGTCTGGGCATCTTCATCGTGGCCATGCTGTTCATTCCCCGGATGAAATTGGAGCAACGCTCGAATACGCCTCAGCCTTCGACGGCTTGAGCAAACCCCTGACTTTTTGCAGGGACGGCTGGCCCATGGCCTCACCCCTCACCCCAGCCCTCTCCCCGTTAAGGGGAGAGAATCCTCCGGACTTTGTGCGCGCATTGCGCCCCGTAACCTCACGAGAGCTCTTTTGGCCGGCTTGGACCACAAAAGGATGCCTGCCCTGATTTCCAATG
>Ga0134127_10000164_pt1 | contig 79481 bp, 72 predicted proteins | sample KB31753_FD_96459 | JGI IMG/M metagenome (GOLD analysis project Ga0134127, IMG submission 96459) | Terrestrial soil microbial communities with excess Nitrogen fertilizer from Kellogg Biological Station, Michigan, USA - KB3-175-3 | ecosystem: Environmental > Terrestrial > Soil > Unclassified ... | reverse complement strand
GACTTCGATGCACAGCGGAAAACTGCCTTTTTTAAGCCCCTCTCCCTTGGAGAGGGGTTTGGGGTGAGGCGAACGCGGTGCCAAGCGCAAATACTAATTCCTTAAGTAAACGACATTGATTGGTCATTGGTCATTAGTCATCTGTCATTAGGTGTTGCGATTATACCAATGACTAGTTTCAAATTTCTAATTTTAGGATTTGCCCAAACGGCAGATCCTTAATAATGTTCATAATTTGTTCGGTCTTGTCATGCAAACCCACCTTATCCAGCGATTTCTCAGGCCTGTCAACCCTAAAGTATGCCAAAAGCGTAAATTTATCATCCCGGAGCTGAACATAGTCGGGTATTTTTGCAACGCCTTTTACTTTGATGATGTACATAGTAGTTCATGGTTCATGGTTGATAGTTCATGGTAGAAGTAGGTGGTATATAACAGAGGCATATTGCTTCTCTGCTATGAACCATGAACTATGAACTATGAACTTTCCCCAGCACTTCCTTCACCCGTTCTGCCGCTTCTTTTAACAAAATGGCTGAATATACTTTTAATCCTGAATTATCTATCAGTTGTTTGGCCTCAACCGCGTTGGTGCCTTGTAAGCGAACGATAATAGGCACCGGAATATTGCCGATCTCCTGGTAAGCATCTATTACGCCCTGTGCCACGCGGTCGCAGCGAACAATGCCGCCGAAGATATTGATCAGGATAGCCTTTACATGCGGATCCTTTAAAATGATATTGAAGGCCGCCTTTACGGTTTGCGCGTTTGCGGTTCCGCCTACATCCAAAAAGTTGGCGGGCTCGCCGCCGGCCAGTTTTATGATGTCCATGGTGGCCATCGCCAAACCGGCGCCGTTCACCATGCAGCCTACGTTGCCGTCGAGCTTGACATAGTTCAGGTTTGATTTGCCGGCTTCCACCTCCATCGGGTCTTCCTCATCTAAGTCGCGCAAGGCCGCAAAATCGGGATGACGGTATAAAGCGTTATCATCCAGGTTTACTTTGGCGTCAACAGCTAATATTTTATTGTCGGATGTTTTTAGCACCGGGTTGATCTCGAATTGCGATGAATCGGTGGCGTCGTAAGCTTTGTACAATGCGGTGATAAACTTCACCATATCCTTAAACCCATCGCCTGAAAGGCCCAGGTTAAAGGCAATTTTACGCGCCTGGAAAGCCTGCAAACCAACTTTCGGGTCAATTTCTTCTTTGTGTATCAGTTCAGGGGTGGAGTGCGCCACTTCTTCAATATCCATCCCGCCTTCGGTTGAATACATGATGATATTGCGGCCCTTTGAACGATCCAGCAGCACGCTTACATAATACTCTTTGGTCGGGGATTCGCCTGGATAATAAACATCTTGTGCGACCAATACTTTATGTACTTTTTTTCCTTCGGGACCGGTTTGCGGGGTGATGAGCTGCATGCCTAAAATATTGCCTGCTTTTTCTTTAACCTCCTCAAGGTTTTTGGCAAGTTTAACGCCGCCGCCTTTACCCCGGCCGCCGGCATGTATCTGGGCTTTAACCACCACCCAATCCGACCCAAAATCCACTTTTAATTTTTTTGCGGCCTCAACAGCCTGCTCAACGGTTTCGGCTAAAACGCCCTCCTGCACCCTTACGCCAAAGCTTTTTAGTATTGCTTTGCCCTGGTATTCGTGAATGTTCATGTGTTTTGAAGAATTTGGCCAAAGCTACGATTTAGTTTTTTATTAACAGTCCGAAAGTCCGAAAAGTCCGAAAGTCCGAAAGAAAAAATTGCCGGGAGATTTATAGATTTACCGGAACAAGGAAATCAATCTTCCGGACTTCCGGTCTTTCCGACTTTCGGACTAAAAACATAACTTCGCCCCATGCTCAAAGCTATAAACATCCACAAAGCATACGGACAACTGGAAATACTAAAAGGGGTTGACCTGGAGGTAAAAAAAGGTGAAATTGTGACCATTGTGGGTGCCTCCGGCGCCGGGAAAAGTACGCTGCTGAATATCCTTGGCACGCTTGACCGGGCTGACCAGGGGCAATTGTTTATCAATAATATCGAAGTAAGTAAGCTAAACAACACCAACCTAAGTGATTTCAGGAACCAGCGCATCGGTTTTATATTCCAGTTTCACCACCTGCTGGATGAATTTACCGCGGTAGAGAATGTATGTATCCCGGCGTTCATCAAAGGCGTATCGCGCGGCGAAGCGGAAAAAAGCGCCGTCGATCTGCTTAAGCGTCTCGGCCTGGGCGAAAGATTGACCCATAAACCAAATGAACTCTCGGGCGGCGAGCAGCAGCGGGTGGCGGTTGCAAGGGCCCTGATCAATAATCCGGCGATCATCTTTGCGGATGAGCCATCCGGTAACCTTGATTCAGCCAATTCGCTCGAGCTGCATAAGTTATTTATCAAACTGCGCGACGAGTTTAGCCAAACATTCGTCATTGTGACGCATAACGAGGAACTGGCCAATATGTCGGACCGGACGGTGATGATGAAAGACGGATTGATAGGCGCGTAGCCTCACCCAACCCGCTCCAAAGGAGAGGGCTATAAGAACAATAAATAAGATTATCCGGCGTCAAAAAGTCCTTCTCCTTTGGAGAAGGATTTAGGATGAGGCGAGCGGAGTGCAAGAAGGAACACTTAATGTCATGTTTATCCTAATCACCGGCGCGGCAACCTCCAAGGCTTACAAGATTAAAAATAATCTCGGTACCGAGAACATAATCCTGGGTGATTATGCCGAACTGCCTTTAACCATGTTGTCAGATACGATGATCCAGTTGCCGAACCCGGCATCGCCATCATACACACACGAAATGCTGGCCTTGTGTTTGACCAAAGAAATTGATCATATTTATCCCTTAAAAAACGAAGAACAAATCCAGCTAAATACCGCCAAACAACTATTTGATGAATATGGCATTGTCATTACCCCGGCCTCCGGCCATGAACTATGAACCATCAACTATGAACTTATTTACCATCGATACCGGCTTTTTCAAACTCGACGGCGGCGCCATGTTTGGCGTGGTGCCAAAAACCATTTGGCAAAAGCTCAACCCCGCTGACGAAAATAATATGTGTACCTGGGCCCTGCGCTGCCTGCTGATCGAGGACGGCGACCGGGTGATTTTGGTCGATACCGGCATCGGCAATAAGCAGGACGCTAAATTTTTCAGCTTTTATTACCTGCACGGCGATGCCACCATGGACAGTTCGCTGGCCAAACATGGCTTCCACAGGGATGATATTACCGATGTTTTCCTCACCCACCTGCATTTCGATCATGTCGGCGGGGCGGTGGCCCGGGAAGGAGAAAACCTGGTGCCAGCTTTTAAAAATGCGACCTATTGGAGCAACCAGCGGCACTGGGATTGGGCGACAAACCCGAATGAAAGGGAAAAAGCATCGTTTTTAAAGGAAAACATCCTGCCAATACAGGAAAGTGGGCAGCTAAAGTTTATTCCTGTTGAAGATGGCGTCGCTTTCACGCCAAATATCAGCGTGAAATTTGTGTTTGGCCATACCGATGCAATGATGCTGCCGCTGATCAGCTACAAAGGCCGGCAAGTTTTATACATGGCCGATCTGCTGCCCTCCGTGGGGCATATTCCGCAGCCTTACATTATGGCTTATGACATGTTCCCGATGAAAACCCTCGCTGAGAAAAAGATCATCCTGGCCGAAGCGGTCGAAAAAAACTACGTTTTATTTCTGGAGCACGACCCTGTGAATGAATGCTGTACGCTGCAAATGACGGAAAAAGGAATAAGGCTGAAGGATACCTTTTTGCTGGATGAGCTTTAGCCGGAATAACCTGATCGATTTTTAATATTTTTTTGAACAGTGTTGTTTTAGAATAAATTTTTGTAAATTTATTTTCGCTACGTTTTGTGCCCTGGATGATTTGATAAATTAGTGTTGTTTCGAAAAAAAATTGAAATGATACCCGGTTTTAAGAATTTTTCAACCTTTACAATAAATGAGAAGACAACCGCGCCTCCACAAAAATCGTGCAATAACCTGCATAAAATCAACGAAATGTAAAGATTTATTTATTTGAAAGTTCCCGGAAAAATCCGGCAACAATTTCGTACCTTTGCACGTTCATTTCTAAAACAAAAAAGAATAGAGGTTACTATAAATGAGACAACTCAAAATAACCCAATCCATAACCAACCGTGAGTCGCAGTCGCTTGACAAGTATCTTCACGAAATTGGTAAAGTTGACCTGATAACAGCCGAAGAAGAAGTAATATTAGCTCAAAAAATACGTGAAGGTGACCAGGCCGCGTTAGAACGCCTGACCAAAACAAACTTACGTTTCGTGGTGTCTGTTGCCAAACAATATCAAAACCAGGGCCTTACCCTGGGCGACTTAATAAACGAAGGCAACCTGGGTTTGATAAAAGCTGCAAAGCGCTTTGATGAAACCAAGGGTTTTAAATTTATCTCCTATGCCGTTTGGTGGATCCGCCAGTCGATATTGCAGGCTATCGCCGAGCAGTCGCGTATTGTGCGTTTGCCCCTTAACCAGGTAGGTTCATTAAGCAAGATCAGCAAGGCATTCTCCAAGCTGGAGCAGGAATACGAGCGCGAACCATCGCCCGAGGAATTGGCCGATATGCTGGAAACTACTGTTGATAAGATATCCGATACGCTGAGCAACTCGGGCCGCCATGTATCCATGGATGCGCCATTTGTACAGGGCGAAGAAAATACCTTATTGGACGTACTGGAAAACCAGGAGCCCAATACCGACTCGATACTGATCAATGAATCATTATCTGAAGAAATAAAACGTTCGTTGTCTACATTAACCGAACGCGAGCGCGAGATCATCGTATTGTTCTTTGGTTTAGGCACCAATCACCCGCTTTCGCTGGAGGAAATTGGTGAAAAATTCAACCTCACCCGCGAGCGTGTAAGGCAGATCAAAGACAAGGCGCTGCAGCGGTTGCGTCATACTTCGAGGAGTAAGATTTTGAAATCCTATTTGGGGTAACCCCCAAGATTTGACAATCCCGTACCTGCGGGATTGTCAAATCTGATAATGTCATTAAAAGCCATCGCGAAACCGGTGGCTTTTTTTGTTTGCGATATCTCCCCGATAATAAACCACCCAAATTTCTGTTTGATAGGTTGTCGCAATTAACCTTTTGAAACGAACCGCCATCCTCACTTTTCAATACTATCGCATCCTGTTGCTGTATAACCTGGCGTTTACAATTTTATGGATAGGCATCGCATTTTATGGCTTTGGTGAGTTGAATGTGGTCGCATTGTTTTGGGCTAAAGTAAGCGGGTTTGTATCGGCAGCTTTTATTCACTACTATTCCGCTAAGGAAAGCTATTTCTATTTTCGCAACGCCGGCTACCGGATGCGGCGGGTGATCATTACCGCCTTTTTAGCAGATGCATTAAGTTTAATTGCCATTTTCCTGTTATTCACAATCATCACCAATGCAGCCGAGAACTTTAAACGTTGACAGCGTTGAGCTGTCATTCGACAACCGGAAGATACTGCAGGATGTTGCCCTGCAATGCAGCCAGGGCGAAATTGTAGGCCTGCTGGGACGCAACGGGTCGGGAAAGTCGTGCTTATTGAAGATCATTTTTGGTTCGCTTAAACCCACCTACCGGTATGTAGGCATTAACGGAAAGTACATTTATAACGGCTATACAAACGGTGCAATTGCTTATTTGCCACAACACAATTATCTGCCGCACGGCATCAGGATCAGCCGCCTGGCCCGGATGCTGATAGACCCTGCTTTTTGGGATGAGTTTATTGAACAGCCCGCCTTTCAAAAGCATCGCCATAAAACCGCCGGCCAACTTTCGGGCGGTGAATTGCGTATGCTGGAAACGCTGATGGTGGTTTACAACAGGGCCGATTTTATCTTGCTGGACGAACCGTTTACCCATATATCGCCTGTTCAAACCGAGTTTTTTAAACCTGTTATAAAAGCCTGCGCCAAACGCAAGGGCGTCATCATTACCGATCACCAATATTATAATGTGCTTGATGTTGCCGACAGGCTGATCATTTTAGAAAACGGCTGCACCAAGCCGGTTTACGGTGTTGACGATTTGGTCACGTATCGCTACCTTAGCGGTATAAAATAATACGATGACGATCCCGATCTACCAGGCTGATGCCTTTACAGATACCCTTTTTGGAGGCAATCCGGCAGCTATTTGCCCGCTGGAAGAATGGCTCCCGGATGAAACCATGCAAAAAATTGCCGTGGAGAACAACCTTGCCGAGACTGCCTTTTTTGTAAAAAATGATACCGGCTACAAATTGCGCTGGTTTACTCCTGAATACGAGATCGACCTGTGCGGGCACGCTACATTAGCGTCCGCACATATCCTGTTCACGGAGTTAGGCTACCCCGGCGAAGAAATACATTTCGAGACGGTGAAAGCCGGGACACTGACGGTGACAAAAGATGGCGATAAATATGCCATGGATTTTCCATCGCGGCCGCCGATCAACATCGAGCCGCCCATCGGGCTAATCGAGGCTTTGGGCGAGAAACAACCGGTTGAGGTGTTAAGGTCGAGAGATTATTTTGTGGTCTACGAGTCGGAGGATGAAATAAGAGACATATCCCCCGATTTTTTTGCACTCTCTAAAATGGACACGGTGGGTGTAATTGTTACTGCCCCCGGTAAAAAGGTTGATTTCGTGTCGCGTTTTTTTGCACCCGGCGCTGGTATCCCTGAAGACCCGGTTACCGGTTCGGCACATTGCAACCTCATCCCATACTGGGCCGAGAAACTCGGTAAAAATAAACTGCATGCCTACCAGCTGTCAGCCCGCAAAGGTGAGCTTTGGTGCGAGCTAAATGGCGACCGGGTGTTGATCAGCGGTAAGGCGGTGACTTATTTAAAGGGGGAAATAACCCTCTAGCCCCCTAATGGGGTACAGGAGTCCTGTATCCAAATAGGGGTTAAAATCCCCGCATTAGGGGGCCAGGGGGGTTAATATCCCACGGTAAACCTTTCCCTAACATGCATGGGGTTTTCCAACTCATCAACTACAGCCACGGCATAATCCTCCATCGAAATAAAGCTTTTACCGTTAGCATCCACGATGAGTTCGTCCTTCCCCGTGCGGAATTTGCCGGTGCGCTCGCCGGGCGCAATTTCAGCGGCGGGGCTAAGGTAAGTCCATTCAATATCTTTTTCGTTTTGGTATACTTTTAATGCTTCACGTTGTGCCAGCGCGGATTCCTTGTAGGCTGCCGGAAAATCCGGTAGATCCACCAACTGTTCGCCCCTGCTGTTTTTCAGACTGCCTGCGCCGCCCACTATCAATAACCGTTTTACGCCGGCTTGCTTCAGGCCGTTTAAAAGCGGTACAGCTACCTCAGTAATGGTTGAAGGGGGATTAACCCCCTGCTTATAATTAAATGCACTCACTACGGCGTCATGGTCAAATACGGCCGATTCCACGTCCTGCGAATTAAACAGGTCGCCTTTGGCAACTTTCAGGTGCGGTTTTTCAAGGGTATAATTTTCAACATGACGCATTACCGCGGTAACATCATGCCCGCGGTTCAGCGCTTCATTAACAATACGGCTGCCAATGCGGCCGGTTGCTCCAAATACGGCGATTTTCATTTTGGTTGAAATGGGTTGTAATATGTTGTAGAAGTTGTAAAGGGTTGGAAATGTTTTGGAGATTTTTTTGGCGCCGTAAAGATATCATTATTCACTCGAACGATTTTTTACCCTTCTACTGCTTGCGCCGGGTCGAAATCCCAAAAATGACTTTGTATCAGCATGGACGCTGATAGCTTTAGGAAGTCAAGCGACAGGATTGACCTGGCGGGCGGGTCATTACCATTTTCAAACAGCCTGTTCAAAACCGATTTAAATTGGCCGCAAGTCTAACACGCAGTTTGCCCCCAATATTTAGCCCGTCAAAAAACTCGTAATCTTTTGGACCGCGCGTAATTTCCCGCATGCAGGCAAACAATACTTTACGATACGGGTTATGCTTTTTCATTTCAACAAGTTGACCGCTAAAACAATTTTATTACCACGACTGCTTTTAATCCTGGGGCTAACGTTGTTGCTGTGCGTCGAGGGCTTTTTAGCGTGGCGGCTGCACGCGCTTTCAAGCCAGCAGGAGCAGATCAAGTCGGATTACTCAAACGTAAACAGCATTACGCTGGGCTTACTGTCGGTAGATAACTGGCGCGATAAGGTGGCGGGAATAGTTAACCAGCAGGTGAAGCATTTTAAACTGTCGCCCAAAGAAAAAAAGGAATTACAGGTGGAGGTTGAGCAGGTGATCTATGCGTTGATCGATAAAGCCGAGGCCATGGTCAACAAACCACAAAAGTCGCTGGGGGCTAAGCTAAAACAACTGGTGGTAAAAACTTTTGTAAAAACAGATAAGATCAGGGCACAGGTACCCACGTTCGCCAGGTCGATCATCGCAAAGGTGGACAACCCAAAGCAAAAAGCTCAGTTAAGTTCGATGGCGATGAGCAAGTTCAACGCCGCCCGGCATACTTACGCTTTGGACAGCGCGCGGGATGCTAACCAATCCCTAACCGGTAAAATGTTCCGGAAATATGGAGTGTCATCGCTCGATGCGCTTGGCAAAAAGCAAACGGTTTTACTGGATGATATCCGCACCGAAATGTATGTGTACTGTTTTGAGATGCTGGGTTGCATTTTAGCGGTTTTGGCTTGCTGGTGGTTTTTACGCAAGCGTGTGGATTTGCATGGCACCTTATTCGTAATGTCCTTATTGTTCGCGTTTATTCTTTTAGCGGTGGGTTTAACCGCGTCGATGATCGAGGTCGACTGCCGTATCGGGTCGCTGGATTTTGTATTGCTGGGCCAGCATGTCGTTTTCCAAAACCAGGTGCTTTTTTATGAAAGCAAAAGTATTATAGGTGTGGTCAAAGTATTGTTTCAACAACCCGCCGCCGATTCGATCGCGGTGGGGGCGCTAATCCTCTGTTTTAGTATCGTATTCCCGGTTACCAAGCTGATTTCTACAGGTGTGCACCTGCTTAGCAACAGGAAGATCGCTGAAAACCGGGTGATCAAATTTTTTGCCTTCCAGTCGGGAAAATGGAGTATGGCGGATGTGATCGTGATCGCCATCCTGATGACCTATATTGGCTTGAATGGTTTGCTGAATAACCAGCTGGCTACCCTGAATATCAACAGCGAAAATTTAACGTTACTCACCACCAACAATACAGCTTTGCAGCCCGGCTATATCATTTTTATCAGTTTTGTGTTGTACGGGCTTATCCTTTCAACCATCCTTAAAGCCATAACCCCATACGATGCGCACTAAGCTACATAACCTGGCGTTGATAGTAGGGTTAAGCGTTTTGCTGGCCGGGGCGGGTTATTTTGGCTATCGGGTACATAAACTCGTAAAGGAACGACAAGTTATTAAACAGGATTACAGCCTGGTGAACAGCATCACGCTGGGGCTGCTTTCAATCGATACCTGGCGGGACCGCCTTTCCGCCGTTATGGACGACCGGATCAATGGTTATAACATCACCCCCCAACAAAAAAAAGATATTCAGGCGGCTGTGGAAAAGGAATTGCACGCAATGATCGCCAAAGTCATCAAAGAGATCGACAAGCCTCAAAAATCAATTGGCGGTAAGTTAAAAAAAATGGCTTTTCACGTACTGGCCGATTCAGATTCCCTGCAGGCCCAGGTACGGCCATTCGCCAGGACTATCGTGCGAAAGGTGAGCAGCCCGTCAAGCCAGGCCCGCCTGAAGCATATCGCTTCCGGTAAGATGAATGAACTTGAAGACCAAACCTTTGATCAAACCAGCGAAGCAAATGAGCAGGTTACCAAATTTATTTACCACAAATACCAGGTACACGACACTGCCGGTTTTGAAAGCACCGTCAATCAGCGTTTGGATACGATATGGGCGCTGACCATTAAAAACACATTTTTTATGCTGGGGTGCGTACTGGCCGCGGTACTGTTGTGGGTGCTGATGCGCAGGCAGGTGCATTTGCAAACAACGCTGTTTGTAATGGCATTGCTGTTTGCCGGTGTGCTGCTGGTGGTGGGGTTAACGTCCCCGGTTATCGAGGTGGATGCCCGTATTAAGTCGCTTGATTTTATCCTGTTGGGCGGGCACGTAACCTTTCAAAACCAGGTGTTGTTTTTTCAGAGCAAAAGCATCTCGGGAATTATCACCACATTGCTTAGCCAGCAAAAGCCCGACGCGGTTACAGTGGGTATACTCATCCTGCTGTTTATCGTGCTGCTGCCTTTTATCAGATTGACCGCTAAGGGCTTGCATATGTTTTACAAAAACAGCAAGGTCATCAATTACCTCGCTTTCGAATCCAGCAAGTGGGATATGGCGGATGTGATGATCGTGGGAATGCTGATGACCTATATCGGCCTGAACGGAATTCTGAAAAGTCAATTAGCTGATCTCAATATCCATACCGCCGCGCTCACCACCAACACGGTAAACTACACCTCGCTTCAGCCAGGTTATTTTATATTTTTGGGGTATGTGGTTTTTGAACTGGTATTATCCTACATATTAAGGCGAAAGGCGCCGGCATTTGTAAAGCCAAAGCGGTACAGAAAAATTAAACAGGCCGATAAATAGCAATTAAGTTTCGATGACTTTTGACAGGATTACTTGTCAGCGCGGCCCCATCACGCAAGCCCCTTACACGCCTGGATTCGGGAGCAAAATAAGAACCGGAGCAGCTTTCAATCACCGCTATAAAAAAGCGAAACTGCCTTACTAAACGGTAGTCAACTTAACCGATCTTGCGTTTTCAGAATAGCGAATGATATCCTTTCAATAATGTGCGCGATGGATTGTGACTAATAGCAAAATAAAAGGGCCATTGAAATTCGAGCGCAACGATCAATTCCATTTTAAAACCTTACACCTTCTTTCAAAAATTGTTAATAAAAAATGAATTATTTATGATTAATTTGAAGGTTGGAATATTTGAGACCCGCGACGGATAAATGCAGCTTACCAAATTAGAGATTAAAGGATTTAAGAGCTTCGGCGATAAAATTACCATCAATTTTAATGAGGGGGTTACAGCCATTGTAGGGCCGAATGGTTGCGGAAAGTCCAACGTGGTCGACTCCATTCGCTGGGTGCTGGGCGAGCAAAGCACCCGGATGCTGCGGTCGGAGAAGATGGACAACGTGATATTTAACGGCACCAAAAGCCGCAAAGCCGCCAACCTGGCCGAAGTATCGCTCACCTTCGACAACACGAAAAACATCCTGCCCACTGATTTTACCCAGGTAACCCTTACCCGCAGGCTTTTCCGCACAGGCGAAAGTGAATACCGCTTAAATGATGTGCAGTGCCGGCTGAAAGATATTACCGACCTGTTCCTGGATACCGGCATTGGCGCTGATTCCTATTCGATCATCGAGTTGAAAATGATCGACGAGATCATCACCAATAAGGAAGGCTCCCGGCGTAACCTGTTCGAGGAAGCATCGGGTATATCGAAATATAAGCTCCGCAAAAAACAAACTTTCAGTAAACTGAAGGATACCGAAGCCGATTTGGACAGGGTAGAGGACCTGCTTTTTGAGATAGAAAAAAACCTTAAAACGCTGGAGAACCAGGCCAAGAAGACCGAAAGATATTACCGGCTGAAAGAGCAATACAAGTCGCTGAGCATTATGCTGGCTTCATTCCGCATAGCGTCTTTTAGCGAATCGCTGGCCCGGATAGAAGAATTGGAGCAAAAACACCGTGTCGAAAAATCGGGGATTGTTGCCGGGATCGACACGCTTGAGGCAACATTGCAGCATCAAAAGCTGGACAGCCTCACCAAAGAAAAAAATCTTTCCACCCAGCAAAAGGCCACGAATGAATTTGTGGCCAAAATAAGGGCTTACGAAAGTGAAAAAAAGATAAAGAATGAGCAGCTAAAGTTTCAGCAGGATAAAGAATCGCGGCTAACTGAGGAGCTGGAGCGGGACAGGAACCAGTTGAACCACGTACTTTATAATATTAAACGCCTGGCGGAAGAGAAAGCGCAGGAGGAAGAAAACCTGCAGACAGTACGCGAAAAAGTGGCGGACTTAAAAGCCATTGTTGATGAGCTGCGCGAAAAACAAGCGGCTGAACGAAACGGGCTGAACGAATTAAGCAATATCAATACCCGCCTGCAAAACCAGGCGTACAAGGCCGAAAAAGACCTTGACATCCTGCAGATACAGCAGCAGGCCCTGGAGCAGGAGGGCCAGCGCAACATGGAGGACGCCACCAACAAGGAGGCAGAACTTTCGCACTTTAACGAAGTGGTAGCGGCACTTGAGTTAAGGGTAGGCGATGCTGAGGCGGATCACCGGCAGGTGGTTGAATATGAAACGGATCTGCAGGAGCAAATAAAGGCAGCTGAAGATGAGGCGCACGCGTTGCAGGAAAGCATCATTAGGGAAGGGCGGAAGCTGGATGCAAAGCAAAACGAGTATAACCTTACCAAAAGTATGGTGGATAACCTGGAAGGTTTTCCGGAGTCCATCCGCTTCTTGAAAAAGAACACCGACTGGTCGAAAAATGCGCCTTTGTTTAGCGATATTTTATTTTGCCGCGAGGAATACCGGGTGGCGATAGAAAATTACCTGGAGCCGGTGATGAACCACTATGTGGTCGAAAATTATAGCGAGGCCATAAAAGCCATCAATTTATTGGGGAATGCGACGCAGGGGAGAGCGCAATTTTTTGTTTTAAACAGTTTTGCAGCACAAAAAGAAAATATTCCGGCAAATATTGACGGCGCCGTTCCCGCGCTGAATGTTGTTGAGGTAGATAAACATTATCAGCCCCTGTGCGATCATTTGCTGACGAATGTTTACCTGATTGACGATACCAGCGAAGGCGCGCTCAACGGCGCCGAATTGCCCGAAGGGGTGGTACTGATTGGCAAGAGCGGCAAATTCAACAAGTCGAAATACGCCATGGCAGGCGGCTCGGTGGGGTTGTTTGAAGGGAAGCGCATCGGGCGGGCGAAAAACCTGGAGGCTTTGCTAAAAGTGATCAAGCTGATCGATATTGAGCTGAGCGATTTTAAAACCCGGTTTGACGAATTGCAGCGAAAGCTTTCTGAATTGAGGTCGGCCGGCAAAGCTGCAGAAATAAAACAAAAGGAGCATGAGCTGAACCTGTTGAATACAGAGTTGATCACGGTTAAGACCAGGCAGGAGCAATATCAAACCTTTATTGAAAATAGCCTTAACCGCAAAGAAGATATTGCGCGCAAAATAGAAAGCATAAAAGCCGAACGCATGGCACTGCAGCCGCAGCTGGAGGAACTGAAAGTTCAAAAGCAGACCCAGAATGACCTGCTGATAGAGAAGCAGGCAGGGTTTAATGAGCTGAACGAATATGTTTCCGTGCAATCAAACGCTTATAACCAGGAAAATATCCGTTTTCATCAGCAGCAGAATAAGGTGTCAGGATTGGTCAAGGACCTGGATTACCGGGAAGTTCAGCGCGAAAGCCTTGAGCTGCGCATTAAACAGAATGGCTCCGAACTGGAGAAAGTAAAGATAGCGATACAGGAAAATTTGCAGCAGGCTGACAACTCCGACGAGGACCTGATAGAAATGTACAACCAAAAGGAAGAGCTTGAAAAGGCGACCCAGCAGGCTGAGCAGGAATATTATGACTGGCGCGGTAAAATATCCGAAACGGAAAATGAGATCACTGCCCTCCGGCGCAAAAAAGACAATGCGGAGATCATCGAGAATGAGCTGAAGGATGAACGCAATAACCTGAAAATTGAGCTGAATGCCTTAAAAGAAAGGCTGTCGGTAGAATTTAATATAGATATTCAAGAGCTTCCGGAAGCCGAAATGAATGATGGTGAAAGTGAAGATGATATCCGCGAAAAAGCTGACAAACTAAAACGGCAGCTGGACGAGTTTGGCGCGATAAACCCGATGGCGGTGGAAGCTTATAACGAGATGAACGAGCGTTACACCTTTATCCAGGCGCAGAAAAAAGACCTCAGCGACGCCAAGGCGTCCCTGCTGGCGACGATACAGGAGATAGATGATACCGCCCGCGAAAAATTCATGCATTCATTTACGCTGGTGCGCGAGAATTTTATTAAGGTTTTCCGTTCGCTGTTTAACGAAGAAGATTCCTGCGACCTGATCCTGTCCGACCCGCAGAATCCATTGGAATCGGAGATAGATATTATTGCCAGGCCGAAAGGAAAAAGGCCTTTATCTATCAACCAGCTATCGGGCGGCGAAAAAACATTAACAGCCACGGCTATCCTTTTCTCGCTCTACCTGCTTAAACCCGCACCGTTCTGTATTTTTGATGAGGTTGACGCCCCGCTTGACGATACCAACATCGATAAGTTTAACAATATTATCCGGCGTTTTTCGTCGGAATCTCAATTTATTATCATCTCCCACAACAAAAGAACTATCGCCAGTACGGATATCATTTACGGCGTAACCATGGTGGAGCAGGGAATATCAAGGGTTGTCCCTGTCGATTTGAGGGAACTGGTTGATTGAGTGATGCTGATAAAAAGCAAAAGGTAAACGGCACAGGTTATTCATGAACGGGAAAGACTTACGAAGTTTTTAAAACTTCGTAAGTCTCGCCTAATGAAAAGCCTTCCGCCTTCCTAAAAAACTATTTCTTCCTTAACAATCGCGCTGTCCTGAAATTGGCTTGTTTGCCAATCATGCCAATAAAATGGTGCTTATTCAGCATAGTTTTTTTAGGGTTCAAAGCGCTAAAGGCGAATGCCCTTGATTTTGCACCTAAACCCTGGATCACCGTTTTATGTACCGAATAAGTGCCGGTATTGGCGTAGCTCAAAATGTCTGACAGTAAACCCTCGGTCGGGTCGCCCCAATTTTTGGTTAAGTCGTCATAGTCGTTTACACCCGGGTAACTGCTGGTGCCGGGGGTAAAGCCGCCATAATATCCTCCCTGTCCGGCTGAATTTTGAGCGGAGAACTCAGGAGTAAACATGGTATATTTATTGATATTGATATCAAAAAACCCTACAGGTTTACCATAACTGGTTTCGCCTACAAATTGTACATCCATTTCGGGACGCAGGTTATTGATGGTCAGCTCACTGGCCGAAGCGGTTTGCCCGGTGATGATAAAGAATACCCGGTTAACGGCTAATGTCCCAACCTTTTGAAAGTTTACGGCGTTGCCTGCAACGCTGAAATCCAATTGGCCATAGTTATAATCGGGGCTACCCTTGCGCCATTGGTTGTGCAGCAGCGGGTCCTTACCGGCAACCAGGTTACTGTTGTAATAAGTATTGTACATTAGCGAGCCGTCTTTTGCTGCGGGAACGATCAGGTTGTCAATATGCTCGGCTGTTGATACGTAGCCGCCTCCGTTGTAACGAAGGTCAACCACCAGGTCGGTAACGCCTTTTGCAGCAAAATTTGCAAAAATTGGGTTAAGTACGGGGTCTGCAACCGCATCGGACACAAAAGAATTAAAAACGATGTAACCCAGCTTTTTGCCGCTGGTTTCAGTAAGTATCGTGTCTTTTAAAACCGGGTTAACATTATAATTCCCTACGCTGAAGTTCACATTGTAGGTGGTGCCGTCGGTTCTTTGTAATGTCATGGTGATGCTTGAACTGTTGTAAATAGCATTACTTACAAAGTTCAGGTTGGTGCTGGTGCCCGATCCATAGCCCGGCGCGTCGTATGAAATGCTGGTGCTGCCATTTATTGCAGTGATCTGGTCACTGCGCTTGATCCCCGCCATACCGGCGGGAGAGCCGGCATAAACGAACTCAACCCGAAGATCATTTACCTGGTTATACTGTACATCAAAACCAAAGTCGCCCTTGTTGCCGTTTAACGCTGCGCTCTCGCTGCCATCGTCGATAAATGAGTATTTTGCAGTACCCGGATTAAATGTAGAATACTCATACGGCGCGTTGGTTGCCGGGTTGATCGCGTATTGCGATAAGGCATCAAGCTCGGCGCTTAGCGCATTAATAGGACTGGGGTCGGTAAATCCTCTGGGATTGAAAGTGCTGTAGCTAGGCAGCTGGTTAAACCACAGGTAATCTTCGGCCGCATAAAGGTAAACGGAGTCCTGTATCAATTGCTGCGCGGTGCCTGTTTTAGTGGGGCCGCCGCCATTATTATTGTTGTTGGGCTTTTTACTGCATGAAGCAAGCATACCGGCCGAAAGAACAAGCGTTAAGTAAAATATTTTTTTCATTTCCAATTTATTAGTGTCGTTTCTAAATAGTCCGGGTTAGTGTAACGAACGTAACCCGAATATGGTATTCTCTATAAAAAATCTTCTGCGTTAATGTAGTCTATTCCGCAAACATCCGCACAAAGCCTGTCAGTTTCCGGGTTTCCGATCATCAATATATCCCTCCTCAGCAGATCCTGATCTTTTAACAGCTTATGGATAACATCAGGCTCAGGTTTTGGAGCAATCTCCCAGGCGAAGTAAACGGTCAAATAATTCCCCAGACCGTGCCATTCCGTTTGTTTTATTTTATTCAACTGCTGCAGCGGCTCGCCGTCGGTCACAATAAACAGCTTTTTCCGGTCAATCACAATTTCCTGCAGTAAATTTAACATTTTTTCGTATAACAGCAGCTTTAGCGGAAGTTTGGCATTGATTAAAAGCCGGTTAAAATTGCCGCGATATTTTTCATCCACATCCATCTTCGCCTTCAACCGGTCGAATACAACATCCTTCCCTTCGTTATTATACGTAGTTACCATCAGATCGGTTGCCGATTTTGCATCTATAAGTTCGGTGTACTCCAGCATTGCAGCAAAAAGATAGTAAACCTGGTACAAATAATCTTTTTCGGGGTACAGTACGTTATCCAGTTCAAAAATAAAAGCCTTTTTACGCCTGTCTAAATCGCTGTATTTCATTACGTTTTATTTTGCCATATTGATACAATTAAAATGCGATAGTTCGCAATTTATTCTTTTTTAGTTTACGCCGATGACCTATTTTTGTTCGTCGTGTGTGGATAAACTCCAGGCTTCGGCAAAATTAGTACATCAAAATGTAATCTTATGCCAATTCAGGAAATAAGCCCGATCGCAAAAAAAATGCAGGTAAAACCTGGAAAACACTGGCTGTTTTACAATATACCCGATAATTACCTTGCGGCGCTTGAGCCATTACCCGATGGCACAACCACAACATTTGAACCGGCCGGAAGCATTGATGGCGTTCAGTTGTTTGTTAAAGACAGCGCCGACCTGGCCGGCGGCTTAAAAGTTGTTGCTCCGCTGCTGAAACCCGATACCGTTGTCTGGGTAACTTATCCAAAAAAAGCGTCCGGCATCAAAACCGACCTGGAGATGACCAAAAGCTGGGACGAGGCCACCAAATACGGGTTGCGCCCCGTAGCTGCGGCAAGCATTGACGACAACTGGACCGCTATACGGTTGAGACCTGAAGAGCAAGCTAAGGTATCCGAGTTTGGCAACGAGGAGATAGAGAAAAACGATCATTCCCACTACATCGACCTGGCAAACCGGAAGATCATTCCCCCGCCGGAAATGCAGGTTGTTTTAGGCAAATCGACTGCCGCAATGACCTTTTTTGAGTCGCTCTCTTTCACCAATAAAAAAGAATACGTGGTTTGGATCCTCTCTGCCAAACAGGAAAAAACGAAAGCGGACAGGCTTGAAAAGTTATCTGAAAAGCTGTTGGCCGGGAAGAAAAATCCGTCTGAGAAATAGTTTAGTTTAGTTGTAAGGGTTGTAGAGGTTGTAATGAGTTGTAAAGGTTAGTAAGGTTTTCCCGCCAATTCTAACTTATTACAACGTCTACAACTTATTACAACATTTACAACCTCTGCAACTTTTTTCAAAGAAAAAGTTGCGTAACCGAATGGTTATGCTTATAATTGTAACCGAATGGTTACCTGTTTTGATTTTGTATGATGAGAAGAGATGTATTCCAGGCAATAGCCGACCCGACCAGGAGAGAAATAATTGATCTGCTGGCGCGAAATCCGCAGAACTTAAATTCGATAGCGGATAATTTCAGTATCAGCAGGCCCGCCATCTCCAAGCAGATAAAGATTTTAACCCAATGCGGGCTGGTAACCATCACCCGGCAGGGTAGGGAACATTACTGTTCGGCTAACCTGAAAAAGTTTGGCGAGGTAGCCAACTGGATTGAAAAATATAAGGTGTTTTGGAACAATAAACTGGATGCCCTGGGCGACTTTTTGGAGCGGGAAGCTGAAGCAGACAAGAATTCATCACTAAAACCAGATAAAAATGAAAAGTGAACCTGTAATTGTAGAGCGCGTTTACAATGCGCCCCTAAAAACGGTGTGGGATGCCATTACCGACATAGAAAAAATGAAGCAATGGTATTTCCCGATGCTGGAAGAATTTGAACCTGAAATCGGCTTTGAAACCAGGTTTGACGTAAGCCATAACGGTAAAGTTTTTGTACACATCTGGAAGATAAACGAAGTTGTGCCATTTAGAAAGATCAGCTACGAATGGAAATTTGGCGGCTACCCGGGCGATTCTATCGTTTCGTGGGAATTATTTCCTGATGGAGAAGGCACCAGGATCGTTTTAACCCATACCGGTATCGGTAGTTTCCGAGGGGACCTGCATCCTGACCTCACAGCCCAAAATTTTGAAGCCGGCTGGACCAGTTTTATCGGCACGGCGCTGAAAAATTTTGTTGAAGAAGAAACCGATGTTGAGAACTGATTTATAAACGACGAATATGGAAACAGAGCCTTTTGTTATTGAAAGAACCTTTAATGTGCCTGCCGAAAAGGTTTGGCAGGCCATTACCGACAGGGATAAAATGGAGCAATGGTATTTTAAGCTGGAAGAATTTAAACCCGAAGTTGGTTTTGAATTCCGCTTCGACGGCGGCCCGCCTGAAAAAGTTTACCACCACATTTGCGTAGTGACCGAGGTTGTTCCCGGCAAAAAGCTTGTCCATAGCTGGCGGTATGAGGGTGAGCCGGGTGAATCGTACGTTACCTGGGAGTTATTTCCGGAGGGTGATAAAACCAAAGTAAAACTTACGCATGCCGGTCTGGAAACCTTCCCGGCGCACCAGGACTTTGCGCGCGAAAATTTTGTCAAAGGCTGGACGCATATCGTCGGGACATCGCTGGCAGAATACCTGGGCGGGGATTGACGTTGCATTTACCCTACAAAGGGCTGATCAACCGGCTCGGCCCTTTGTAATTATTGTATTATTTTTGCCTGATGACACAGCAACCCAATAACCCGCTGCACGGCAAAACTTTAGAAATGATATTGAATGCCCTTGTAGCGCATTACGGTTGGAATGAACTGGGTAATCGTATTCGCATTAACTGCTTTACCAGCGATCCGAGTGTGAAATCAAGTCTTAAATTCCTCCGTAAAACCGAATGGGCCAGGAAAAAAGTGGAAGAATTATACCTCGGCACTCCCAGTTTATACCTTGATGTTTGATTGGAGCTTTTGGCCTATTTTTACCTGCGCCCGGCGGATTTGGGGGGCATTTTAGACGATTTGAGCAGACTTAGCAAATTTTGCCGCCGACCAGGGCGCACGATCAAATAACTTTTTTTATTTTCAATCAATTGTTACTTAACTTTGAAGATAACGACTGTGGCAACCCCGGGTTGGAAGATAGGCGTGCAAGAAAACAACGGAGGCCCATTTTTGTTTGATTGTTGTCACGCAACTAAAACCCCATTGAGTTGAGCCCAGACACCCCGCAAACGAAGAAGATCAGCAGATTTAAACAACTGTCGATACAGCAGCGCCTGCCTTTGTTTATCTGTATGTTGTTGTTGACGGTGATCGTAGTTTTTTCCTGGATATCCTATATAAGCGTCGAAAAAGCGTCGATGGATATGGGATCGGAGCGCGTTACTACGCTTGCCGATAAGTTAAGCGTGATGTTCAAACAATCGTTGGATCAACTTTCCACATCGGTAAGTGCAATAGCTTCAGACAATAGCGTAAAAACGTATTTAAAATCGCCAGACAACGCCGACCGGACCAAGTTGCTCGACACCTTCCGGAAACTTTTAAAAAAAGATACAGTAAATAAACTGGTGCAGTTGTTTAACGGCCAAAAACAGGTGCTCAGCTCCGGGGAAAACGGATTGCGGTTGAACATCAGCGTCGATTCCCTTAAAACGCGGATGCATTCGAAAGACCGCGTTTTAAGGGCCGGCAAGTTTGTGCAGTTTAAAGGTTCAATTTATTATCCAATCATTGCGGCCGTCACTGACAGCGGCAAAACGATTGGTTACGTGGTTAACTGGAGGATATTTAAGACCACGCCGGAAAGTTTGGTGCAGTTTGGCCAGTTGCTGGGCAGTAACGGCAAGTTGTATTTTGGAAATGACGACCAGGTTTTTTGGACGGATATGATCAGGCCGGTGGAGGGACCACCGGTTGATGCCGCCTCGCTTCGGCAAGTGGCCCAATATTCACGCAAAGGGAATGAGCCTGTTATCGCGTCCATGCGTAAAATAGGTGATTCGAGATGGGTTATACTCGTCGAGTTATCCAATGAATCCTTCCAGAAAACCGCCAGGACTTTTTTGCGTTGGGTGACGTCAGCCGGAATATTGCTGATTATAGCCGGCAGCTTTGGAGGCTGGCTGATGAGCCAGACTATTACTAAGCCCCTAAAACAATTAAGCAGCGCGGCTGTGGCTATTGCGGATGGTAATTACTCCAGCCGGGTTGATGTGGACAGGGATGACGAGTTGGGCAAATTGGCCAAATCATTCAATATTATGTCGGCCAGGGTACGCGCCACCCAGCAGGAGCTGGAGCAAATAGTGGAAGAAAGGACGCGCGAACTGCAAACGGCTATTACCGACATTAAAGACCAGCAGGAAAGCGACCGGAAGAAAGATGAGTTTATCAGCATTGCCAGTCACGAGCTAAAAACGCCGCTGACCACGCTCAAGGCTTTTTTTCAGCTGGCGGGCCGCGAAATGCAGCCGCAGCAGAAATCGTACAACTTTTTTGGTAATGCTAACAGGCAGCTTAACCGGATGGAAAGGCTGATCACCGACCTGCTGGATGTGTCAAGGATCAACTCGGGTAAAATGGAGTATAATTTCGAAGAGTTCGATATTCAAAAACTGCTTAAAGATACTATCGAAAGCGCGCAGCAAATTTCGCCGGAACACCGGCTGGTCCTCGAAGAGTCGACAGCCGTTAATGTGAACGGCGACCGCCATCGTATTGAACAGGTAATTGTGAACCTGTTGAGCAACGCGGTGAAATATTCGCCCGAAGCTGATAAAGTATTAATTTGGTCGGAGTTGAAAGGCAAAAGCGTGCTGGTGACCGTAAAGGACTTCGGCATCGGCATCGCCAAAAAGCATCTTGGTGATTTATTCGACAGGTATTACCGCATCGAAGGAAGCCAGTACCGTTTCCAGGGCCTGGGCCTCGGGCTTTTCATTTCATCCGAGATCGTAAAACGTCACGGCGGCAGTATTTCCGTACAAAGCGAGCCGGGAAAAGGGTCGTCGTTTACGTTTGAGCTGCCGGTGTGAAAAATTTTTAAAAATTTCTTTTGCGATAACTAACGATTGATTTTTGCCGTCACTAAAATCCGGCACGAAGTTTCTCAAACTTAAAAACTTCAATAATGCCTTAGCCTGCCGGGGAGTAATAATTCAGGCGGGGTAACTTCAACCAATATGTCCGTCAATTTTTCTTTCAGCGTTTTATCAAAATAGTCAAATACGATATAGGCTTCCTTTGTTTTATCCCGCAGCTCAAACACCCGGTTATCAAGCGCGCGGGTAAATCTTAAAGGATTATCGGTTTTGCGGATTTTTAATTCATCTATCTTAAATATCATTTGTCGCGGCGGCTTTTTATTCCAAAAAAGCAGGTTAAATGTAAACGGGGTGACAGTTACCATTTCACCTGTGATAGATACCTGCCTGCCGATTAATACCACGATGGAGCTAACCCTGGTAACCAGGTTATAGGATACAAACACCGCGACAAATATTAAGATTGTTTCGGCCACCAGGTAGGCGGGGTTGATGGAATTCCCGGATACGATAAAAACCCGCGACGACCAGTACGCAAAAACAAGCCATAATGGTCCCAGAATACTTAACAGCCGTCCTTTAATAAAAGCGATTACATTCGTCAGCGCCTTTGATGCTTTGAAATTAAAACTGTTATTGTAATGTACAACGGGGTTTAATTCCATGTTTGGTGGGTTTGGGTTTCGCGATATTCATGCTCACCAGCTATCAGGCGCTCATTGGACGATACATTAAGTTAAATTGGAGCTTAACCCAAATGTAGTTAGACGAAAGCGTAAATGCAATCCAAATATCGGCCAACAAAAAAACCAGGCAGCTTTCGCCGTCCGGTTTCACTACTATAATTGATTGATCGTCTGAACCCGAATTTTTAGAATTAAAGAATTTGCAGAATGATTAGCGAACGCTTTATACAAATTCTAATCATTCAATAAATTCCACAAATTCGGGTTCAGACTAAAACACCTGCTCAAACTGGTTCACCGCGTCTTTGCTTTCCAGTATAGAGTGCCCCATCAGGAACTCATCTACCTTGCGGGCGGCTTCGCGGCCTTCAGATATGGCCCAAACTACCAGCGACTGGCCCCTGCGCATATCGCCGCAGGCAAATACTTTGCTTACGCTGGTGCGGTAAATGCCTTCTTTGGCTCTTACGTTTTTGCGTTCATCCAGCTCAACCCCAAGGTTTTCCAGCATCCCGGTATGCTGCGGGAACAGGAAGCCCATCGCCAGGAACACCCTTTGACACTCAATTTCCCGCTCGGAGCCTTCTACTTTGGTGAATTTTATGGGCCGGTTCATCACGTCCAGTTCCCAGGTGATATCCACTACCCGGATAGCCCGAAGGTTACCGTTTTCATCACCCAAAAACTCTTCCGTGTTGATACCCCAGTAACGGTCGCAGCCTTCTTCGTGGCTGCTCGTGGTTTTCAGCACCATCGGGTAAGTGGGCCATGGCATATGCACCGTACGGCCGACGGGTGGCTGCGTCATCACTTCAAACTGCTTGATGGAACGCGCGCCCTGCCGGTTGGAAGTGCCTACGCAGTCCGAGCCGGTATCCCCTCCGCCTATTATGATCACATCTTTGCCGGTGGCCAAAATATCTTCCTGGTTGAATTGGATGCCGCTTACACGTTTGTTCTGCTGCTTCAAAAAGTCCATCGCGAAGTAAATCCCTTTCAATTCCCGTCCGGGGATATTCAGATTGCGCGGAATAGTTGAACCGCCGGCCAGTACTACCGCATCATGGGTACGGACCAGCTCGTCAGCGGGAATATCACGCCCGACTTCTGTATTGCAGATAAAATTAATGCCATCTTCCTTCATCAACTCGATCCTGCGCTCTACAACATTCTTTTCGAGCTTAAAATCAGGTATCCCATAACGCAGTAATCCTCCCGGGCGGTCATCACGTTCGTAAACCGTCACCAGGTGGCCGGCTTTGGCCAATTGCGCCGCCGCGGCCAGCCCCGCAGGGCCTGAACCGACTACGGCAATCTTTTTCCCGCTTTTAATTAACGGTGCTACCGGTTTAACCAATTTCTTTTCAAAGGCAATCTCGATGATATGTTTTTCAATCTCCTCAATGGCTACCGGCGGCTTGTTTATACCCAAAACACAGGCGGATTCACATGGCGCCGGACATATTCTGCCGGTAAACTCGGGGAAATTATTGGTTGATGATAAAATATTGTAAGCCTCTTCCCAATTTTTGCGATAAACGGCATCATTAAATTCTGGGATGATGTTTCCCAGCGGACATCCTGAATGGCAAAACGGGATGCCGCAATTCATACACCGGGCGGCCTGGTGGTTCAGCCCCTCGGCGCTGTATAAACTTTCAAATTCCTGGTAATTTTTTACGCGTTCAGCAGCGGGCACTTTTTCAGGCAGTTCCCTGTCAAATTCCATAAATCCTGTCGCTTTTCCCATTAGCCTATAGTTTGGTATTGTAATTTCTGTAAAACTTTCTTGTACTCTTTTGGATATACTTTCACAAATTGCAGGGCCACCTCGTTCCAGTTTGCAAGCATGTTTTTTGCCACGCGGCTGCCTGTCAAGTGAACGTGCTTGCGCAGGAGTGCCATAATCTGCTCTTCGTCCTGCGGGGTCAATGGCTCAAGGTCAACCATTTCTTTGTTACAGTTTTCCTCGAAGGTGCTTGCCGGGTTATAAACCCAGGCTATCCCGCCACTCATCCCGGCGGCAAAATTCCGGCCGGTTTCCCCTAATATCAGCGCTCTTCCGCCGGTCATATACTCGCAGCCGTGGTCGCCAATGCCCTCCACAACTGTTGTAGCGCCGGAGTTACGCACAGCGAAACGTTCGCCGGCCATGCCATGGATGAATACCTCACCGGATGTTGCGCCATAAAGCGCCACGTTGCCGATGATGATATTTTTTTCCGGCGTAAAACCTGCATTTGCCGAGGGATAAATGGCCAGTTGTGCGCCGGATAGGCCCTTGCCAACATAATCGTTGGCCTCGCCTTCCAGTTCGAACGAGATGCCTTTGGCCGCGAATGCCCCAAAGCTTTGCCCGGCGGAACCGATGAACTTATAATTGATGGTATTATCCGGCAATCCCGCCGAGCCATATTTTTTTGATATCTCGTTTGACAGGACAGTGCCAATGGTTCGGTCCACATTCCTGACGTCGAAGGTGGCAAATACCGGTGTTTTATCTTCCAGCGCAGGCTGTGCCGCTTCCAGCAGCCTCCAGTCCAGTATTTCTTCCATGCCATGATCCTGCTTTTCGCTGTTATAAAGCGTCAGTTCCTTCGGATTGGTTACCGGGTGCAGAATTCCGGTGAGGTCGATCTTCTTTGCCTTCCAATTTGTCAGGCCTTCTTTAACCTTCAGGAACTGCACGCGACCAACCATCTCGTTAATGGTACGGAAGCCCAGCTCGGCCATGATCTCTCTTAATTCCTCAGCTATAAAACGGAACAGGTTGACAATGTGCTCCGGCTTGCCCGAGAACAGTTTCCTTAACTCAGGATCTTGTGTGGCAACGCCCACAGGGCAGGTATTCAGATGGCATTTTCGCATCATGATACAGCCGCCTGCAACTAATGCCGCAGTGGCTACACCCCACTCCTCCGCGCCCATTAAACAGGCAATGGCAATATCGCGGCCTGTTTTCAGCTGGCCGTCGGTTTGCAAAACCACGCGGCTGCGCAGCTTGTTGCGTACCAGCGTTTGATGTGCTTCCGTCAGTCCAAGTTCCCAGGGCAGCCCGGCATGTTTGATGGAACTGATGGGAGAAGCGCCCGTACCGCCATCATACCCGGCGATCAGGATCACATCGGCATGCGCTTTTGCAACGCCTGCAGCTATAGTGCCCACGCCGGCTTTTGATACCAGCTTAACATTGATTCGTGCGGCACGATTGGCATTTTTAAGATCGAAGATCAGTTGTGCCAAATCTTCGATAGAATAAATATCGTGGTGTGGCGGTGGCGAAATTAAGCCGACGCCGGGTGTTGAGTGCCGTGTTTTAGCTATCCAGTCATCAACTTTGTGTCCGGGCAACTGACCGCCTTCACCAGGTTTGGCGCCCTGGGCCATTTTTATCTGCAGCTCGTCGGCATTAGTCAGGTAGTTGGACGTCACGCCGAACCGTGCCGAAGCAACTTGTTTTATCGCTGACCGCATCGAATCGCCGTTTGGCAGCGGTTCATATCTCAACTCATCTTCGCCGCCTTCGCCGGTATTGCTTTTGCCCCCGATGCGGTTCATGGCAATGGCCAGCGTGCTGTGCGCCTCGTGCGAGATAGAGCCGAATGACATAGCGCCGGTTGCGAAGCGTTTCATGATGTTCTCTGCCGGTTCAACCTCGTCCAGCGTGATCGGCTCGCGATGGTGCGCAAAATCAAGCAGTCCCCTGATGGTAAAGTGTTTCTCGGTTTGCTCATTGATCGTTTTTGCGTAGTTTTTGTACGTTGCATAATCATTGGTGCGCGTGGCATGTTGCAGCAGGTGTACCGTTGTTGGGTTGAACAGGTGCGATTCGCCGCGGCGCTTCCACTGGTAAATACCCCCGTCGGGCAACAAGTGAGCGCCTGTTTTTGAGCCACCGAAACCTATTTTATGTTTGCAGAGCGATTCCCTGGCGATCTCGTCCAGGCCTAAGCCGCCGATCCGGGTTACAGCACCGGTAAAATATTTATCGACAACCTGTTGGTTAATACCCAAAATTTCGAACACCTGCGAGCCATGGTAGGATTGAAGTGTGGATATTCCCATTTTTGAGAATATCTTCAGCAATCCGTCATTAACCGACTTTACGTAGTTCTTTTGCAGCTCCTTGATATCAAGGGCAGTCTGCAGGCTGCCATTATTTTTGATCGTTTTTATTGTCGACAACGCCAGGTAGGGGTTGATGGCGGTTGCGCCGAATGCCAGCAAACAGGCAAAATGATGCACTTCCCAGGTATCGCCCGTTTCAATTACCAGCCCCACCTCGCCGCGGCGGCCGGTCCTGATCAGGTGATGATGCACCGCCGAAACGGCCAGGAGCGATGGGATAGGAGCGTGATCGGAGTCGATTGCCCTGTCCGAAAGGATCAGTACTTCGAATCCGTCGTTCACTGCGTCTTCGGCATAACGGCAAAGCCTTGCCAGGCCTTTTTCCAGGGAGCCGGGCATCCCATCGGCGTTAAAATAAGTTTGCAGCGTTTTGGCATGGAACATCCCCGTATCAATACTCCTCAGCTTTTCCAGCTGGTGATTTTTTAGGATCGGGTGCTTCAGCACCACGCAATGGCAGTGCATTTTATCTTCATCCAGCAGGTTGCCATTGTTACCGATGAAGGTAGAAAGGCTCATCACCAAACGCTCGCGTATCGGGTCGATCGGCGGGTTGGTTACCTGGGCGAAAAATTGCTTGAAATAACTGGAAAGATGTTGCGGTTTGTCTGACAAAACTGCCAGGGGCACATCAGTACCCATGGAGCCAACGGGTTCCTTACCGTCGAGCGCCATCGACTTGATGATCGTATCGATGTCTTCGCGGCTGTAGCCGAATACCTGCTGGTAACGAAAAACCGAATCATCCGTTAAGCTGGCGAAGGCTAAACGCGGTTCGCCAAGCTGGCCCAATTCTATTTTGTAATCTTCGAGCCATTGCCCATACGGCTGGCGCGAGGCTACCTGGTGCTTGATCTCGTCGTCTGTAATGATCTTGCCTTTTACCGTGTCTATCAATAGCATTTTCCCCGGCTGCAGGCGGCCTTTTTCAACCACCAGGCTCTCATCCAGGTTTAGCACGCCGGCTTCCGATGCCGCGATAACGCGGCCGTCATTGGTGATCACAAAGCGCAGCGGGCGCAGGCCGTTACGATCTAACAGTGCGCCGATCAGCTTACCATCAGTAAATGTAATCGCGGCGGGGCCATCCCATGGCTCCATTAGTGCCGCATGGAATTCATAAAATGCTTTTTTAACGGGGTCCATCTGCTCATTGCCGTCCCAGGCTTCCGGGATCAGCATCATCATTACGTGTGGTAAGGAACGGCCGCTGTGCAGCAATATCTCGATGATGTTATCCAGGCAGGCAGAGTCCGACTGGTTATTATCGATCACGGGCAGCAGCATCTCCATTTCTTCCTGTGTGAAATAGGGAGACATGTACGATTTCAAGCCAGAATAAAACCAGTTCAAATTACCGGTCAGTGTATTGATTTCGCCGTTATGCGCGATCAACCGGAACGGCTGCGCCAGTTTCCACGATGGGAAGGTATTGGTAGAGAACCGCGAATGGATCATGGCAAAGCCCGAAGCCATGCGCGGGTCGGTCAGATCGTTAAAATATTGGCGAAGCTGGTAGGTGGTCACCTGGCCTTTGTATACAATGGTTTTGCAGGACAGCGAGGTAAAGTAAAAATGCTCGGCCGCAGCAGGTATTGTCTCGGTAATGGTTTTATTGATGTAGCGTCTTAATACGTATAGCTTACGTTCAAAATCTTCCGGATTATGGATATGATGCGGCCTTTGTATAAACAATTGCTCCACATCGGGTTCGGCTTTGCGCGCGGTTTCGCCTATTGCAGACGAATTGACCTGCAGTTTTCGATAGCCCAGTTTTTGCAGGCCCAGTTTTTCAATAGCATTGGCTATTATCGTGCGGCAAGCTTTTTTTAAGGTTGATTCTTTAGGGAAAAATATCATTCCGACACCGTATTCACCGGGTTCGGGTAAGCTGATTTCCAAATCGGAACATTCTTCCATTAAAAATTCATGGGGCAATTGGATCAATATCCCTGCGCCATCACCTGTTTCGGGGTCGCACCCGCACGCACCGCGGTGTTCCATGTTTTCCAGCATGGTGAGCGCGTCGTTTATGATCTGGTTGGATTTATGCCCGTTGATATTGGTTATAAACCCCGTTCCGCATGAGTCGTGTTCAAATTCCGGCCTGTAGAGGCCCTGTCGGCTTTCATCTTGATCCATCATTTATTTATAATACCGTTTACAAAATGGTCAACTACGAAGATACTGATAGAAAATTTTAATTGAAAATTTCTTAATAGTTTTAATGAAATCTAAATAAACTTATATCTATAAATTATTAAATTATGATATTGGCAATATTTATGCTTTTTTATTGTAATAATGTAAATTGAATTTTGGATATTCGATGAGCGCTTGGGGGAAGTAGTCTGCCAGGTTAGTATATTGTTATCCCCGGGCTGTATAACTCAACTTGGTTTAATGACCAAAACCCGAGGTTTTTTGCTTGCCGCGTGCGAGAGATAAGCACTATCTTTACGTCAATGAAACCGGAAATATTTATTGAAACATCAAGACTGATCTTACGTGAATGGCTGCCTGATGATGCCGCGCCCTTCATTGCCCTGAACAGTGACAAGGATGTGATGCAATATTTCCCTTCGGTAAAAACAGCGGAGGAAACGATGGCACAAATAAGGCGCATCGAAGATCATATCAAACAGCATGGCTTTGGTTTTTTTGCTATGGAGCGCAAAGATAACGGCCATTTTATTGGTTTTACCGGCCTGGTATACCCCAGCTTTGACGCTCATTTTACCCCTTGTGTGGAGATTGGCTGGCGATTAAATAAAAAGAGCTGGGGATATGGTTATGCGACCGAAGCAGCCAAAGCGTGCCTGGAATTTGGGTTCGAGGATATAAAGCTGGACAAGATATATTCATTCACTGCTGTTCAAAATATTCCATCGGAAAAAGTAATGCAACGGATTGGGATGGCGAAGGAAGGTTACTTTGAGCACCCGGCGATGGAAGACGGGCATTTTTTACAAAGACATGTTTTGTATAGCCTGGCAAATCCCGGCGGTTGAAAATGCCGGGACGGTTGTAAATTATCATGCACCGTTAGGATGTTGAAAGATTGAACATCGCCTTTGGCGACAAATCGTTTAGTTTTATAACCGTGAATCCCGCAAAACAGCAAATAGCTATTTACAAGGCGCTGGACAGCTACCGGGCACAGCTCGATACTATTCCTGACGCACTGTTTACCGAAACGCCGAAAGGCGGGGGCTGGTCATTCGCAGAGGTATACAGCCATGTTTTACAGGCTACCTTAAGCTCGTCAATTGCATTGGATCGTTGCATAAATAATAATTGCAAGCCTACCAACAACAGGCTCACCTTTTTGGGGCGGCTGATGATGTTCACCGGCAGGTTCCCGCCGGTGAAGATAAAAGTTCCAGAAAAGGTTAACGCGGTAATTCCGGCCCTTAAAATAGACAAAGAAGAAGCCAAAAACCTGTTGATAAAATGCCGTAAACGGATGGATGAATTGATGCCGCTGGTTAAAGATGCACCACCCGCTGCCAGGCATAAGCATCCGCGGCTGGGTGCGCTGGATGGCAGGCAGTGGCTGAAATTTATACAAATACACCTGCAGCATCATTTAAAACAACTGGAACGGATAAGGAAAAAATTTAAAAGCAGGTGAAACCTTTTACATTTAACGGAGTCTTAACATTTAAATAACCTGATTGGCGGATATTTGCAAAAATTGTAAGGTATGCATTTTGAGTTCGCATATTTAATAGCAGCCGGATTGTTATTCCTGGTAGGAATATTTTATCTGAGCCCTTTTGAATTAAAAGTAAATAATGACGACGACGACGAATAATCGTTGCCTGCTTAATTACCTGCTTTTTAACCGGTATTTTTTACCGGACGGAACATTATCCCCCAAATTTCATGGCAAAACGCGAAGTTGACCTAGTGGTTATTTCCGATGTGCATTTAGGCACGTACGGATGTCATCCTAAAGAGCTGCTCAAGTATCTAAAGAGCATCAAACCCAAAATCCTTATTCTTAACGGCGACATTATCGATGTGTGGCAGTTCAGTAAATCGTACTGGCCCGAGGGACATATGAAGGTGGTGCGCCGGATATTAAAGTTTGTTACCGAGGGTATACCGGTTTACTATCTTACCGGCAACCACGACGAAATGCTGCGCAAATTCACCGACTTTAACCTGGGCTCATTCCAACTGTTAAATAAGATTGTGCTGAACATCGACGGCAAAAAGGCCTGGATATTTCACGGTGACGTTTTTGATGTAACCATGCAGCACTCCAAATGGCTGGCTAAGTTGGGCGCAGTTGGATATGACACGCTTATCCTGATCAACAGCTTTACCAATTGGATTTTAACCGCCATGGGCCGGCCAAAAATGAGCTTTTCGCAAAAAGTTAAGGCCCGTTTTAAGGAAGCGGTGAAATTTATCAATCAATTTGAACAAACTGCCGCGGACCTTGCAGTAGATAAGAATTACCAGTATGTGATCTGCGGGCATATTCATCATGCCGAGATCAGGGAAATTGAATCAACTGATAAAACCGGCTCGGTATTATACCTCAATTCAGGCGATTGGGTTGAAAGCCTTACCTCGCTTGAATATCACGATGGTAAATGGACCATATTTAAATACGAGCCGGAGGCCTTCCATACAGATATTGATGAGGATGATAAAACCGACGCAGAAGACCTCGACGCCAAACTGGATGTGAAAATTCTGCTCGAACGCTTCAAACAGGAGGCGGGGTAATGTGTTAGTTGTAAAGGTTGTAACAAGTTGTAAGGTTGTAATAAGTTGAAAAGGTTGTAGAAGTTTAACCTTTTCAACTCGTACAGCTTCTACAAGCCCTACAGCTAAATTAACCTTACTTCTTGCCTTTGGAAAATAAAAATCAATTCAACCTTTACAACCACTACAACTTTTACAACCTTTACAACCATTACAACTAAACATGAAAATCCTCTACGCTATCCAGGGAACAGGTAACGGCCATATTAGCAGGGCGCGCGAAATTGTGCCGCTGCTGCAGCAATACGGCGAGCTTGACCTGTTAGTTAGCGGTACCGAGGCTGAGGTTAGCCTTGCTCAGCCCTTAAAATACCGTTTCCACGGGTTTAGCTTTGTTTTTGGTACCAACGGAGGCGTTGATAACTGGGCAACTTTTAAGCTGATGAACCTGCCACAACTTTGGAAAGACATCCATAGCCTGCCGCTTAAACAGTACGACCTGATCATTAATGATTTTGAACCGGTGAGCGCCTGGGCATGCCGCTCATTAAAGATTCCCAGTGTTTCGCTGAGCCACCAGTGCTCGTTTAAGTCGCCTAAGACGCCGCGCCCGGCCAAATGGAGCTGGGCCGAGTGGCTTTTTAAATATTACTCGCCCACTACAAACCAGGTTGGCTTTCATTTTGAGCGGTATGACGACTTTATACATACCCCGGTTATCCGCAGCGAGATACGTAGTTTGCAAACATCAAATGCCGGGCACTATTCGGTTTACCTGCCCGCCTTTGATGATAAGCTGCTGGCCGGTATATTAAACAAGGCAAAAAAAGTGCAGTGGCATATTTTTTCCAAGCGCCAAAAGACGGCTTACGTTCAGGATAATGTCCAGGTGTTCCCGGTTAACAACGAAGCATTTAACGCAAGTCTGGCCAGCTGCGAGGGCCTGCTCACCGGCGGCGGCTTTGAGGGCCCTGCGGAAGCGCTTTTTTTGCAAAAAAAGGTAATGATGATACCGATGAAAGGCCAGTACGAGCAGCAATGCAATGCCCTGGCCGCCTCGAAGCTGGGCGTACCGGTAGTTTATGATATTGACGATCAGTTTGTGTTTCATCTGAACAACTGGATCAGCAGCGATAAAAAGGTCGTTGTCGATTTTCCGGATGAAACCGCGGCGGTGGTGGATGACCTGGTGAAGCGGTATGCACGGGGGTAGGACAGTCGGATTTTCGCCGCCCAGGGGTTTCAAACGCACGGGCATGATAATTTATTAACTCCTTAACGCGAATTTTCTCCTAATTTCGCCCCGGAATGATCAATTTTTTCAAGAACCTCAACCCGTTGAATATATTATGGCTCGCCGTCGTATTATTTGTGCTGCGGGCAGGTTATTTATTCAATTTACCCCTCAAAATCGATCCATCCTATGCGGCCCCGTTTGAAAGGCTCCTGCTTTCTACAAATTTCCACTACACCTTTTCGCCGTATTTAAATATCCTGATTGCCGGTATGATCGTATTGATACAGGCCTTATTATTAAACCGCCTGGTCAATCATTTTAACCTGCTGGGCAAACCTACTTTTTTGCCTGCATTGATGTACATCACCTTGTCGGGCTTGTACACGCCCTTCCTTGTATTAAGCGCCCCGCTCATCTGTAATTTCTTTGTGATCTGGATGCTGTTTAAGCTGATCGATTTTTACAAAAGCAAGGATTCAAAGTCCGACGCCTTTGACCTGGGTATGATCGTTGCCGTCGGGTCATTGATCTACCTGCCTTTTATTTTCTTTTTTCTCCTGATCTGGATCTCGCTTATCATATTCAGGCCATTCAACTGGCGCGAGTGGATAGCTTGTGTAATTGGCTATGCAACGGTATTTTTTTTCCTGGCTGTTTACTATTATTGGGGCAACAACCTCGGCAGGTTCGAAGATATTTGGTTACCGCTTGCCACAAAGTTTCCTGCTGCCGTAGCTATCAGCTATTACGATTACCTCATACTTATTTCCATTGCCATCATATTGGTACTGGCCATGGTGAGCCTGCAGCAAAACTATTATAAAAGCTATGTTCAAATACGCAAAACCTTCCAGTTACTGCTGCTTACTTTTTTGATCGCGGCGCTTACATTTTACACCACCGGCGCCTTCCGTCTCAGTCATTTCCTGTTATGTACGGTACCTGCCGCGATTTTCTTTTCGTACTATTTCCTGCACGCCCGACGCCGCTGGTTTTACGAAACGCTGTATATTTTATTGGCGGGCATCATAGTTTACCTGCAGTTTAACACTTTTTAACTTTTACTTTCGCTCAATATAAAGCGGTTATATTAATTTTGTGACGTGAAGCTATTTTGAGCTCCGCGAGATAAAGAAATCGCTCGCGTAATTTTGGAGCTAATCATTTAAAAAAATCAACCAGATGAAGTTTGGCGTAGTAATATTCCCTGGATCCAATTGTGATGAGGACATCATCTATGTATTGGAGAAGATACTCGGCCAGCAGGTAGTGCGCCTGTGGCATAAAGATCATGACCTGCAGGGCGCTGACTTTATTGTGCTGCCGGGCGGGTTTTCGTTCGGCGATTACCTGCGCTCGGGCGCAATAGCCCGTTTTTCGCCCATTATGCAGGAAGTTATCCGTTTTGCTGCCGACGGCGGATATGTACTGGGTATTTGCAATGGCTTTCAGATACTTTGCGAAGCCGGATTACTGGAGGGCGCCCTGTTGCACAATGAGAACAGGAAGTTTATCTGCCGCAACATTTACATGAGACCGCAAACTCAAAACTCGTTGATCACGGCTCAGATCGATCCGCAGCGGGCATTGAAAATACCGGTTGCACATGGAGAAGGCAATTACTTTGCTGATGCTGATGTGCTTAAATTGCTGAATGACAATGACCAGGTGCTCTTCAGGTATTGCGATGAAGCGGGTAACATTACGGCAGCATCCAACCCGAATGGTTCGCTGGAGAATATTGCCGGTATATGTAATACTGCAAGGAATGTATTTGGTTTTATGCCGCACCCCGAACGGGCATCGGACCCGCTGGTGGCCAATGAGGATGGCCTGGCCATTTTTGAATCTATATTATCGATGGTTAAAGCCTGATGGCAAACCTTGTTATCGACATTGGCAACTCCTACACAAAAATTGCTGTTTTTAAACGGGACGAAATGCTTGTTAGTGAGCAATTCGAGGTGGTTGATAACGCCATAATAAATAAACTGATAGCTGGTAATGACATCGCCGCGGCGATCATTTCAACAGTAAAAAAAAAAGAAACGACTGAATGGCAACAGCTGCTGGCCGCAAAAGTTAAGCTGAGTTATTTTAGCAGCGACATGGCCGTGGGGCTAAACAACCACTACCTTACGCCGGGCACCTTAGGGACCGACAGACTGGCGGGAGTGATGGGAGCGAGGCGGGTGTTTCCGGGAAAAGACAACCTGGTGATCAGCGGAGGCACCGCCATCACCTATGATTGGGTTGACAGGGAAGGCAATTATTTCGGCGGCAGCATATCGCCGGGTTTAAATATGCGTTATAAGGCTTTAAATTATTATACTGATAGTTTACCGCTGATAAACGCAGACGAAAGCTTTGACAGTACATATGGCGACAGCACCGATGCCGCCATTCGTTCGGGCGTTCAAAATGGAATTAAATATGAATTAACGGGCTTTATTGAAAGCTATAAAAAAGCAGGCGACGAACTGAATATTGTGCTCAGCGGGGGCGATAGTATTTTTTTTGATACCCTGTTAAAAAATAGCATCTTTGCGCCCTGTGTTAAAATCGAGCCATTCCTGGTTCTTAAAGGATTAAATGCAGCTTTATATAATAATAATGACTAAACGTTACAGGATCTTTATAACAATTTTATTTGCTGTTATTGCTTTTGGGGCAAATGCGCAATCAACTGCCACAACAAGCTCCCCATATTCGCGCTATGCTTTGGGTACTATCGACCCGATATTATTACCGCAAACCATCGGGATGGGCGGTATTGCAACGGCCATCAACCGGATAAGCCTTTATAACAACATCAACCCCGAAAATCCCGCTTCGTACGGACTGATAACCCTGACTACAATTGACGCCGGTTTCAATACAAATATCATGAATCTGAGCCAAACCGGCCAGACCGGAGACCATAATTCCAATTTTAAGTTCAGTCACGTGGCATTTGCTATTCCGGTTTCGAAACAATCGGCCCTAAGCTTTGGTTTGTTCCCCTACAGCGAAATGGGTTATAATACCAAGGTCACCAAAACAGGTTTTGGAACAGGCTCCTCCGTCGACACGAACGCTACCAATTATGTGTATAACGGTGATGGCGGGCTGTCAAAAGCATATCTGGGTTATGGGTTTGGTATCGCCAGGCATCTGTACATCGGTGCAAATATTTCTTATATTTTTGGCGACCTGCATCAGTACAGCTCGACACAAATACCTACTTTGTACGGCATGCTGAACCCGATCATCGAGCAAAGCAACGTTGTAGGCGGAGTAAATTATGACTATGGCGTGCAGTATTCTTTTGATTTTGGCGAGTACAGTAACCGGCACTTGGTGCTGGGATATTCTGCCCAGGCAAACACCAGCCTTAATTCTACCAACTCCTATATTGTAAGCCAGTTTACCTACGGAGCCACTGGCGCAAACCCGGCGGCCGATACGATTTTGAACAGCCGGCAGGCAAAAAGTAAGATCCAACTTCCGCAGATAAATCATTTCGGCATGTCCTATCAATACGACGGGCATTTCCTCATCGGCGCGGATTATACGATGGGGCACTGGTCATCACTCAGCATTGATGGCATTAACCAGGGCTTGCGCGATAGCAAAACCCTTAATTTTGGCGGAGAGTATACGCCTAACCCCACTGCCCTGCGCAACTACTTCTCCAGGATGGACTACCAGCTAGGGTTTAAATACGACCAGTCATACCTCTACCTTAACAATACGAATATTAAAAGTTATGCGTTAACCTTCGGAATGGGTTTCCCGCTAACGCCGGCTAACGCGGGCAATAGTTTTTACAAAATAAACTTTGCCGCCGAGCTTGGACAAACCGGAACCGTAGCCCAGGGGTTGGTTAGGGAAAATTATGTCACTTTACATTTAAATTTCGTGATCAACGACCGTTGGTTTATAAAGTACAAATTCGAATAGATACCGCCATGCGAAGTCGGGCAAAAAAGTTGTTCTTCCAATGTTTGCCGGCACTGTTTCTTTACATGCTGACGCTGAGTTCGTGTGAAAATTCGCTTAACGATATTAAAAAGATCGCTTCGAACGAAGAAGACAAACCCATGTCTACTTCCCATGATGTGGACGTTATTTACAGCGACTCGGCTAAAGTGAAGATAAGGATGACTACGCCTTTGATGATCGAGTTTGATGATCCCAAGAATCCATACCGCGAGATGCCGAAAGGTATTAAAGCTACATTTTACGAGGATGACCTTTCGGTAAAAGGGACGATAACGTCTGATTATGCAATTTCAAAAGATAAGGAAAATGTGATCATCTTTAAAAAAAATGTGGTGGTCACAAACGCGCAGGGTCAAACGTTTAAAAGCGATGAGCTGGTTGACGATATGACCGCTAAAAAATTTCATACCGACAAGCCTGTTGAGATAAACTTAGGAAACGGAGACATTATGCAGGGAGTAGGCGCCGAGAGTAACTCAACTTTATACCCCTGGCATATTGAACGCTCAACCGGCATATTTCATGTGGATGAGAAGGATGAACCGGGGAAGCAGTGATGTTGTTGTAATGTTGTAATGTTGAAAAGTTGGAAAGTTGTAATGTTGTGCCATCGTAAACAACATTGCAAGGTTGTAGTAAGTTGTAACCTTTACAACCCTTATAACTCGTTACAACTACTACAACAATCGCCCTAAAGGACGACCAAAATTTGTATTATAAAACTTTGCTAAAAGTTGTATCTTGCGCCCTCTTTTTAATAGGATAAAAATTATATAGGTATATGGGTATCATGGGTTATTTGCGGGAGCGGATGGGAAAAATTCTCGCAATATCAATCGGTTTTTCGTTGTTTGTTTTTGTGGCACTTGACGTAGCAAAGTCGGGTGGCTCCTTTTTTAAGGACGACCGTAATGTGTTAGGCGAAGCTGCAGGCGAAAAGATCAATTTTGATGTGTTTAACAAAAAAGTTGAACAAAGCAGCGCGCAGTTCAGGCAGGGAGGCCAGGGTAGCTTATCACCCCAGATCACCAGCTATGTGCAGGAAAATGTTTGGGATATAATGGTAAGACAGGCAATTCTGAAGAAAGAAGTTGACCGTGTAGACCTGCAGGTAGGGCCGGATGAATTAAACAACATGGTTGATGGTAATAACCCCGATCAACAGATCGTAAGAGCCTTCAGCGATCCTAAAACAGGCCAATTCGACAGGTCGCGCATCGTAGGCTTTCTGCAACAATTGCCCAGGCTCAGCGTGGATATCCAAAATCAATGGAAAACGTTTGTTGACGACCTGGCTGATTCGAAATTATCTGAAAAATATGTGTCGCTGGTGAGCAACGGCTTGTATGTAAACTCCCTGGACGCGAAGGACGAGTATGCCGCAAAAAATAAGATCGTTAATTTTAAATACGTAAGCCTGCCTTACAGCTCAATCCCGGATAACAAGGTAACGGTTACCGACGATGACTATAAAAGCTATTACAACGATCATAAATCAGAGTTTAACAATCCGTATGAATCACGGACACTTGATTTTGTAAGCTTTAATGCAGCGCCCTCAAAGGCCGACTCTGCAGCCGTAAAAAAGCAAGCTGATAAACTGGCGGCCGATTTTAATACCTCCACTAATGATTCCCTGTTTGTGCAGATCAATGCGGAAACCAAAAAAGATGCCGTGTACCTGCACAAGGGGCATTTGGGTAACCCGAAACTTGATTCGGTGATGTTCAACGCGTCAAAAGGATTTATTTATGGGCCATACCTGGCAAACGGAAGTTACAATATTGCCAAACTGGTTGATTCGCGGACTGAACCGGACTCGATAAAAGCAAGGCATATATTGATCGATGAAAACACCATGGGGCATGACAAAGCAATGCATGTGGCAGATTCATTGAAGAAATTGATACAGGGCGGCGCATCCTTTGCCGACCTGGCCAGCAAATTTTCGACCGACAAAGGGTCGGCAGTGAAAGGCGGCGACCTGGGGACATTTGGACGGGGCACGATGGTGGCCCCCTTTGACGATGCAGCTTTCAGCGGCAAAAAAGGCGATTTGAAAATAGTTGAGTCGCAATTTGGAGTTCACCTGATTGAAATTCAGGATACTAAAGGATCTTCAAAAGCAGTGAAGGTAGCAATAGTCGACCTTCCTTTAAAGGCCAGCAGTGAAACCCAAACCGCAGTTTACAGCAAGGCCCAGGGTTTCCTTGGTTCGCTGACGAAAGACAATTTTGACCAGCAGGTTAAAAAGGACGGACTAAAAAAACAAACGGCCGCCGATATTAGCGGCACTGCTGCTTCTGTTGCAGGTATACAAAGCGCCCGCGACCTGGTACGCTGGGCATTTGGCGCCGCAAAAGGCGACATCTCGGATAAGGTTTATATCGAAGGTGATCAATACGTGGTAGCGCGGCTGGTTCAAATAAAGCCAAAAGGCACCCTCTCCCTTGAGGATGTAAAAAAACAAATTCAACCGATGGTTTTGAATATTGTTAAAGGAAAGCAATTGAGCGCAAAACTTCAGTCGGCGCTCAGCGGTTCTGCGTCAATAGACCAGGTTGCCCAAAAAGCAGGTGCGAAAGTAATGCCTATCCAAAATATGGTGTTTGCAAACCCGGTGATCCCCGGCTCTTCAGCCGAGTACAAGTTAGTGGGTACTATTTTTGGTTCGCAGCCAAATAAATTGTCAAAACCTATTGAGGGACAAACCGGTGTTTATGTGTTTGCTGTAGACAGTTTTACCAATCCGCCGCCGTTAACCGATGCACTGCGTATAAAGCAACAGCTGGGTCAGGCGTTAATGCAACGAGCCGATGCCCAGATATTTGAGGCCCTGAAAGATAAGGCGAATGTAAAAGATTACCGCGCCAAGTACTTATAAGGATATTTTAAAGTAATTTTATATCCGGGTATAACGTTGATGGTTATACCCGGATTTTTTTGTTTTTGTTTGTGGTTAGTATTTTGATTTTCAGCAAAAGGTTAATGTAAGTTCGATATAGTTTTTAGTTCTGGCATTGCGTTTCGCCTCACCCCAACCCCTCTCCAAAGGAGAGGGGCTTAAAAGGATTAAAATTTAATCATTTTGCATCGAAGTCCTCTCCTTTGGAGAGGATTTAGGTGAGGCTAAACGAAATGCTATTAAAACGGGAAATGTTAAAATGGAAATACAGGAAAATTTTGTCAATAAAGTCGCCTTAAGCGGGCTGGTAACCCTTGATCCGGCTGAGTTTTACCCGGCGGGCGAACGGGTAGTGTACGATATTAAGGATAACTTGTTCCAGGGTTTGATGCTCCGCGAGAAAGATTTCAGGGAGTTTGTAAAAGAACACGATTGGTCGCAATACCAGGGTAAATTTGTAGCTGTAACTTGCAGTGAGGATGCTATTGTGCCGGCCTGGGCTTACGTGCTGCTTGCCAGCAAACTTGCGCCTTATGCCGCCGAGTTAGTTTTTGGCGATGGGGAGGTTTTGGAAACCATACTGTTTTTGAAGAATATCGCAAAATTGGACGTTGAACAGTACAACGGCCAACGGGTAGTTTTAAAGGGCTGCGGCGATGTGCCGGTACCGGTTTCTGCTTACGTAGAGCTGGCAAAAAAACTTACCCCGGTGGTAAAAAGCCTGATGTTTGGCGAACCCTGCTCAACGGTGCCTATCTACAAGAAAAAAGACTAAATTCATAAATAATACGTTTCTGGAAGAAGTAATTAAATGAAAAAACATCTTCTGATAGCAGCACTGACAGCTGCATTTGCCGGTCATGCATTTTGCCAGAGAACAGTTGCCATGATAACGCCGGTATTTAAGGTAGGCGAGCAACTGAACTATAAACTTAAGTACGGTTTTTTTACGGCTGCCGAAGCAAACCTGAGGGTGGAAGCCAGTGACAAAACATTCGACGGCCACCCGGTATATCATATCGTGGCAGATGGCAAAACCGCAGGTGCTTTTGATATCTTATACAAAGTGCGCAACCGTTACGAAACTTATGTAGATGAAAAGACACTGGAGCCGTACTTTTATACCGAAAACCGGCACGAATCGAGCTACAAACACAGCGACAAGGTAACATTTAACCATAACGACGACAAGATCACGGCAGACAAAGGCGTCTTTCCTTATAAAGGCAAAGTGTTCGATTTTTTGTCAGCGTATTATTTTTCGCGCGGCATCGATATTTCAAAAATTAAAATTGGCGATACGTTTAGCCTTGACTACTTCCTTGAAGATGGCGTACACGCCCTGAGCATCACCTACTCCGGCAAGGAAAGAATAAAAACTGACCTGGGAACGTTCAATTGCCTTAAGTTTAATCCGACCATTATCCCCGGCAGGGTTTTCAGGAAAGACAGTAAATTGTACCTGTGGATAACCGACGACGATAACAGGATACCATTACGCGCTCACGTTGAGCTGATTGTGGGCAGTATTACAATGGACCTTACCAGCGTTAGAGACCTTAAATATCCGTTGAATCCGATAAATAAATAAGCACCGGGGTTGAAGAATCAAGAGGCAAGAATCAAGAGCCAAGAATCAAAAGACAAGAATCAAAAGACAAGTTGGCGAAAGACCCGCATTGAAGGCGGCGGTAAGATTTGCCTTTTTTTCCTTTACCTTTGACGCCTGGTTTAATAGAAAGATATGATCGAAGTTGGCAGCGTGTTGCTGCATGAAGATGTAGTGAACGAGCATTTCGTTTGCAATTTGAACAAATGCAAGGGTGCCTGCTGTTTGGAGGGCGATTCGGGCGCACCATTGGAGGCTGCTGAACTGGACATACTGAATGAGATATATCCGAAAGTGAAACCTTTTATGACAAAAAAGGGGATAACCACCATTGAGCGAACCGGAACCTATGTAAAAGATTTTGAAGGCGATTACACTACTCCCTGTGTTGACGTAAATAAAGAGTGTGCCTACGTGATATGGGAAAGCGGCATTACCAAATGCGCCATTGAAAAAGCTTACCAAAGCGGCGCCATCAATTGGAGAAAACCTATATCCTGTCACCTATACCCCATCCGTATCACAAAATACCCCGAATTTGACGTGCTGAATTACGATCGCTGGAGCATTTGCAGTCCGGCCTGCGCGTTCGGCGCTGACCTTAAAGTTCACGTTCATGAATTTTTGAAAGAGCCGCTGATCCGTAAATATGGCGAAGAGTGGTATAATGAGCTTGAGGAAAAACTCAGGTAATTGTAAAACCCCGGCCCAATACACTCAAGACTGAGCAGCATTCACGAGCAAATCATGGGCATCGACTAAAAACGTAGCCATTGCTACTTTCCCGTTACATCCTGGTAATTCAAACCACGTGGCCTGCTGATAACAATATGCGTTAAATAACGGTATAAAAAAGGGTGAAAATACGGGTCTGTTTATTCGCGCCGGGGTGTTAATATTACATTAATTTTTTAAGCTACCAAAACGCTAAACCTTTTTCGCAAAATCTAACCAGCCATATAGAGGCACGGTGAACTGCCGAACCCCGGTATGCACCGTGCCTTCTTGTTTTTAGCACAGGCGATGGTGTAAATAAATAACGGATTGTTTGCAAACCGGCATCGGCGTACACTGTCAAATTATTGCAGACCGCTTACGGTCAGCTGCTTACTGCCTGCTGCAGACTGCAAACCGGCGCCGGTGTACAATATCAAATTCTGCAAAGTGCTTACTGTCAGTCACTTGCTTATTTAAGTGTTCAAAAAAATCGTCAAAAATGGACAGATTTTGACGATTTTTGTTTTTAATCGACTATAAATCAACCGTTTTCGTAGCGGTTTAGCAGGTGATCGTGTGAAAAATGTGAACACTTTAACGTCTGTTTGAACCCATCTGTTATCGAAAAGGCGCTATAATTTTAAAAGCTATCTCCATGCGCCGGATACGGAAAAATCTATCAGAGACACGCTTTGTAGCAATATTTTCAATTAAATTGGATAATATTGTAAACTGATACGGATCGGAATAACATTACCTATGAAAGTAGCTTTAATAACCGGTATTACCGGGCAGGATGGTGCGTACCTGGCGGAGTTTTTATTAAAGAAGGGATATGAGGTACACGGCATTAAAAGAAGGTCATCGCTGTTTAATACGGACCGTATTGACCACCTATACCATGATCCGCATGAGCCCAATGTACGGTTTAAGCTGCACTATGGCGATCTAACCGATTCGACAAACCTGATCAGGCTGGTACAGGAAATTCAGCCGGATGAAATATACAACCTGGCAGCCCAAAGCCATGTAAAGGTAAGCTTCGACACGCCCGAGTATACCGCTAACGCTGACGGAATTGGCACGCTGCGCATATTGGAAGCGGTACGGCTTTTGAAACTGGAAAAAAAGACCCGAATTTACCAGGCCTCAACCTCGGAACTATACGGGTTGGTACACGCGGTGCCTCAAAATGAAAACACACCTTTTTATCCACGATCACCATATGCCGTCGCTAAGCTTTACGGCTATTGGATAATCGTAAATTACAGGGAAGCGTACGATATGTTTGCCTGTAACGGCATCCTTTTTAACCACGAAAGCCCAATACGCGGTGAAACCTTTGTGACACGGAAAATTACCCGCGCCGCATCAAAAATTGCCATGGGCCTGCAGGATTGCCTTTATATGGGCAACTTATCCGCGATGCGCGACTGGGGCCACGCCAAAGATTATATAGAAGCGATGTGGTTGATGCTGCAGCAGGAAAAAGCTGAAGATTTTGTAATAGCTACCGGCGTTACCACAACTGTGCGCGATTTTGTAAAAATGGCGTTCGCCGAATTGGGGATCGAAATTGAATTTAGCGGGAAAGACGAGAGTGAACGCGGGGTGATCATTGATATTGACGAGGAGAAGGTGGCCGGGCTTGGCTTAAACCGTGATGCCTTGAGTTTCGGCAAAACAGTAGTGAAGATCGACCCAAAATATTTTAGGCCGACCGAAGTGGATCTGTTGATCGGGGATGCGACGAAAGCGAGGGAGAAGCTCGGCTGGAAGCCGCGTTACGACCTGCAGGCTTTGGTAAGCGATATGATACAATCAGATCTTCACCAGGTAAAAAAAGATGACTATTTAAAAAAAGGCGGCTTTAAAACACTGAATTATTTTGAGTAGAATTGTTAAACTATTCATTTTTTGATATGAAGAAAGTTTTCACCGGTATAGTTCTATTGCTTTCAATCGCAGGCGCTGCCAGCGCGCAGGTTGAGTATCAACCCTACTCATACCAGTTTTATCAGAAACTTAATGAGGACGTGTATTCAATCAGCACCAGGCAGCATACAGCGATGAAGCCGTTCTTTGTGGACGATTCGTTGTTAAAACCTCGTTACGATTCGCTCATGAATTTCGGGAATGACGGGAAGCAGCACGGTCTCGGTTATCAAAAACTGTTTAATGAGCACCTTATAGACTCCAGGGGGGCGAATTCGACTTTTTATTTCGACTTGTTACCTGATGTGGGTTTGGGAAGGGATTTATCCGGAAAATTAAACACTAATACTACTTCCATCGGCGCCCAATTTGGGGGCACGGTAAGCAACAAATTTTATTACTATGTAAGCGGGTTTTACAACAGCGTCCTTTATCCCGAATATCTTTCCACGTATATCAACCAAACCGGTATTGCCCCCGGCCAGGCAGCGGCTAATACCTATTCAACATATGGGTACGATTGGAGGTACTACACAGCGTTGCTATCCTACACGCCGGTAAAATACCTGAACATAACGCTCGGTAACGACAAAACATTTATCGGCGATGGGTACCGGTCGGTATTGCTGTCGGATTATGCTTCACCCTATCCATTTTTAAAATTAACGGGTACTTTGGGTAACGTGCGCTACATGGCTATGTGGACGTATATGGACGACCCGGTAGCTGCTTCAAATTCGGTTTCTAATGTTTCGCGCAAAAAATTTGCCGTTTTTCATTATCTCGACTGGAACGTTTCAAACCGGATATCCGTTGGTTTTTTTGACGCTATTATCTCCTATACTGTTGACGACGTTGGCCACGCCCGCCCGCTTGATTTTACTTATTTAAACCCCATCATCTTCTTAAGGCCGGTTGAAGCGTCGAACGGTTCACCTGATAATGCATTGCTGGGGGCAACCGCTAAATATAAGATCAATGATCACCTGGCTGTGTACGGCCAGTTTGCATTGGATGAATTTCAATCTGCCGAATTTTTTACGAATGACGGGAGTTCCCGCAACAAATATGCCTGGCAGCTGGGTTTCCGCGGGTCGGATCTTTTTGGAGCAAAAGGCTTAAATTACCTTGCGGAATACAATACGGCCAAACCGTATACTTACTCTGAGCGGTCGTACATTGAAAACTATTCGGACAATGGCGAGCCTCTTGCGCAGCCCTGGGGTGCGAATTACAGGGAGTGGGTTGGGTTACTGAACTATTCATATAAACGTTTCGATTTTAGCGGCGAGGCGGATTTCGGCCGGTATGGTTTGGACGAAAACGGCTTGAACTGGGGTAAGGATATTTTCGAGCTGTATACCAACCCGGCGAGGGGCGCCGGTGGCTCAGATGGCGCGCTGGGCAACTACACCGGCCAGGGGTTAACCACTAATTTGACATACCTGGAAGGGAAAGTAGCTTATGTGCTGAATCCTAAGTACAACTTAAGGATAGAACTGGGAGCGATCTATCGCAGCGAGGTCAACGCTCAGCTCAACGATAAAACAATGTGGTTCACTATCGGTCTGCGCAGTTCATTCCGGAATATCTATAACGATTTGGCAAGTTTTGCAAGCCACGGCGAGCAGGGACTATTTGGCCCGCCACAGTAAAGCCGGGGTATCGGTTTGCTTCAGAAACGCGGCGCTATGAAGCGATAATATGCTTGGCCTGCGGTATTCCAAGCAATTTTACATTGGTTGCAATGGCTTTAGCATCATAGCCGCATTCGGCCCATAATTCCGGTTGTTCGCCGTGTTCCACTACCGTATCCTGGATGCCCAGCCGCACAACCTGGGCGCTGTAATTATTATCGGCCATAAATTCAAGTACCGCGCTTCCCATCCCGCCTTCAAGGCAACCGTCTTCAACGGTAATCAGTTTATTGAATTTTTTAAACACTTCATGCAATAAAGCATCATCAAGCGGTTTAACGAACCGCAAGTCGTAGTGCGCGGGGAAGTAGCCCTCGTTATTCAGCATGGCAACCGCATTTACTGCTTCGTTACCGATGTGTCCGATAGTTAAAATAGCAACGTCGTCGCCATCGCATATCATACGGCCTTTGCCAATTTTTATGGCTTTGAACGGCTTTTGCCAGTCAACCATTACACCGTTGCCCCGGGGATACCTGATCACGAAAGGCCCCATGTTATCCTGCTGGGCAGTAAACATCAGGTTACGCAATTCCTCCTCGTTCATCGGAGCGGAGACGGTCATATTCGGGATGCAGCGCATGTAAGCCAGGTCATAGGCGCCGTGATGTGTCGGCCCGTCGGCGCCGGCAATGCCGGCACGGTCAAGGCAAAATACAACGTTTAGGTTTTGGATAGCCACATCATGTATTACCTGGTCATAAGCCCGCTGCATAAAACTGGAATATATGTTGCAGAAAGGGATCAGACCCTGGGTAGCCAAACCTGCCGAGAATGTCACGGCGTGCTGTTCCGCTATTCCCACATCAAATGCCCGGTTGGGCATCGCCTTCATCATCAGGTTGAGCGAGCAGCCGGAAGGCATGGCCGGTGTAACGCCCATTATTTTTGGATTTACTTCAGCCAGTTCGATAATGCTATGACCGAACACATCCTGGTATTTCGGAGGCTGCGGTTTGTCTGGTTTGGTTTTCTTGATCTCTCCTGTTATCTTATCAAAAAGGCCGGGGGCGTGCCATTTGGTCTGGTCTTTTTCAGCCAGGGCGTACCCCTTGCCCTTTACGGTAACACAATGCAGTAGTTTTGGCCCGGGGATATCGCGCAGATCGCGCAGTACTTTTACCAGGTGCTCCACGTCATGCCCGTCGATCGGTCCGAAATACCGGAATTTGAGAGCCTCGAAGAAGTTGCTGCGTTTGAGCAGGGTGCCTTTGATGCTTTTCTCCAGCTTCTGCGCTATTTTGAAGGCATCAGGACCAATTGCTGATATTTTGGTCAGTACGTTAGCGATATCATCCCTAAAGCGGTTGTAAGGCTTTGAAGTGGCAATATCTGTCAGATATTCTTTTAAGGCCCCCACGTTAGGGTCGATGGACATGTTATTATCGTTCAGGATAACCAGCAAGTTCGAATTTTCGATACCTGCATGGTTCAACGCTTCGAACGCCATACCCGCGGTCATTGCGCCATCGCCGATCACTGCCACATGCTGCCTGTCAGTTTCACCTTTGTATTGCGATGCCACCGCCATTCCCAATGCGGCGGAAATAGAGGTAGAAGAATGGCCCACGCCAAACGTATCGTATTCACTTTCGGAGCGTTTGGGAAAACCACTTAAGCCACCATGAAGGCGGTTGGTATGGAATAACTCGCGGCGGCCGGTAAGTATTTTATGGCCGTATGCCTGGTGGCCTACGTCCCAAACGAGTTGGTCATAAGGAGTGTTTAATACATACTGCAAGGCGACAGTAAGTTCGACAACACCCAGGCTGGCAGCAAAGTGACCGCCGTTTACAGATACAACATCAATAATATACTGGCGCAGTTCCTGGCATACCTGCTTCAATTCCTCAACCTTAAGTTGCTTTAAATCAGATGGGTAGTTTATCGTTTGTAGTAAATTTCCTGCCGGGACTTGCATGAATAAGAAGCAGATATATTAAACTGCAAATTACGGTATTTTTTAATAAAAGTGTAGAGAAAAGTTATTGAAAAATTGGTAGAGGCGTGGGAAGGTGACATAGATGGACCAATAAAAACACATACACCGGCGTTAGAAAACAAATAAAACAAATAGCGTATATTTGTTTATATTTTATTGAATGCATCATGGACACCCTGATAATTCAGCTAACAAATCAAAAAGCGTATAAGTTGTTGGAGGATATGGAAGAGCTGAATCTCATCCGTGTCATAAAAAAGCCAGTACAAATAACCTCGTTGCGAGGTCTTATAAAAACACCAATGAGTAACGAGGAAATTGACAAACAGCTTAGTGATATGCGCAACGAATGGCAGAGAGATATTTAATCGACACTTCTGCTGTTATCAAATATTTAAACGAAACACTTTCCTACGAGGGGCTTTCCTTTATGGAAGAGGTTCTTAAAGATGCCGGCATAATTTCTTTTATTACTGAAATTGAATTACAAGCATGGAACCCACCTGACGAAAACGATTTGCAGGTCTATAGGCTTTTCATTTTGCAGTCGGCGGTGCTGGGCGTTAGTGAGGAGATTATCCAGGAGACAATTCATGTAAGAAAAATATACAAACTGAAATTGCCGGATGCAATAATTGCCGCTACTGCAATTTCTAACGAATTAACATTGATTTCGGATAATGACGAGGATTTTAGGCGAATCCCGGAACTAAAGTATATTAACGCAAACATCGTTAGTCGAGCATAAGTAATTTTATTAGTTCTATTTCCAGGTATGACCGACGACAACTTTGCCATACATCTCCCCCAGTTCGAAGGTCCTTTCGACTTGCTGCTTTTTTTTATTGAGCGCGATGAACTGGACATTCATGATATACCCATCGCCCGCATAACCGACGATTTCCTGAGCTACATCCACCAGATGACCATTCTCAATATGGAGATCGCTTCGGAATTTATTTTTGTGGCGGCTACGCTGATGCGGATAAAGGCGAAAATGCTGCTGCCGCGCTATGACGAGAACGCCGACGAAAATGAGGCCGACAGCAAGGAAAACCTGATCAGGAAGCTGATAGAGTACAAAAGATTCAAGGAAATATGCGTGGAACTGCAGCCTTTTGAAGAGGAGCGGTTTAAGCAGGAAAAGCGCGGGAATATCAAATACGATATTGAACAGGCTGATGTGCCGCCACTGCCTGGCGAGGAACTATCCGAAGTTAACCTGTACAAGCTGATGACGGTTTACGGCCGCCTGCTGAAACGTTTTATGACGCGGACCGAAGAGGTTACGCATACGGTTGTTCAATATCCATACACCATCGAGCAGCAGAAAAAGGCCATTGAAGAGTTGCTGAAGATCAACAAAATGATGGATTTTAAAGCCATTGCCGGGCAATCGGAAAATAAGGTTCATTTTGTTTACAACTTTTTAGCCGTGCTGGAGATGCTGCAGCAGGAAATGATCGAGATACAGGTGGGGCTGGGGTATAATAATTTCAGGATATCGGCGAGGTGATCCGCCGTCGCTGAAGCTATGGCGGACGAGGAAGGCGAAAGGTAAAAGGGATTCTCGCGTTAAGGATGGAAGCGGATACCGGCCGCCTTCGCTAAAGCTATGGCGGCTGAAAGCCTCTGGAATGTAAGATTGTGAATAAGCGCCCAAGGCCTGCAGGCGTATGAGCGGACAGCCTGACCCGCCTTCTACCAGGCGGGGGACGCCCAAATGAAGAACCAGGAGCCAGGATCCAAGAACCAGGAAGAAATTAAATGGATCTCCCTCACTCATTTGTCTTGATTCTTGGCTCTTGGCTCTTGATTCTCAACACACCCGCCTGTTTTTTCACAATCTCCGGTCTCAAATCTCATATCTCAAATCTAATTTCTAATTTAGCCCCCGTTTTACTGATACAATGAAAAGAGACAAACTGATTTTTAAGCTATTGGATGAGGAGCAGCAGCGCCAGGAAGAAGGCATCGAGCTGATCGCATCGGAAAATTTTGTTAGCCGGCAGGTGATGGAAGCCGCAGGCTCCGTAGCCACCAACAAATATGCCGAGGGCTTGCCTGGCAAACGCTATTACGGCGGCTGCGAGGTGGTTGACGAAATTGAAACCATAGCTATTGAGCGCGCCAAGCAATTGTTTAACGCGGAATGGGCCAATGTGCAGCCGCACTCGGGCGCGCAGGCTAATGCCGCAGTGATGCTGGCTTGTTTGCAGCCGGGCGATAATATTTTAGGGTTCGACCTGTCGCATGGCGGGCACCTTACACATTGTTCGCCGGTAAACTTTTCAGGTAAATTATATCAGCCTCATTTTTATGGAGTGAAGAAAGAGACCGGCATGGTGGATTATGACCAGCTTAGGGAAAACGCGCTCAAGGTAAAGCCAAAGATGATCATCTGCGGCGCTTCGGCCTACTCGCGCGATTGGGATTATGAGTTTATCCGCAAAACGGCCGATGAGGTTGGCGCTTTGGTGCTGGCGGATATTTCGCACCCGGCGGGGCTTATTGCCCGCGGCTTACTGGCCGACCCGATGCCGCATTGCCATATTGTTACTACGACTACACATAAAACCCTGCGTGGCCCCCGTGGGGGTATGATATTGCTGGGCAAGGATTTTGAAAACCCATGGGGGCTAAAAACACCAAAGGGCGAAGCGCGGATGATGTCGAACCTGCTGGATATGGGTGTTTTCCCGGGTACGCAGGGCGGGCCGCTGGAGCATATAATCGCAGCAAAAGCCATTGCCTTTGGCGAAGCGCTTACCGAAGAGTATATGAAGTATATCCTGCAGGTAAAGGTAAACGCGGCGGCCATGGCCAAATCGTTTAACGACCGCGGGTACGAGATCATCTCAGGAGGTACCGATAATCACTTGCTCCTGATCGATCTGCGCAACAAAAACATTACCGGCAAAGCGGCCGAAAATGCATTGGTAACAGCAGATATAACTGTGAACAAGAACATGGTACCGTATGATGATAAGTCGCCGTTTGTGACCTCAGGGATAAGGGTTGGCACTGCCGCCATTACAACCCGCGGCCTGAAAGAAAAGCATATGGATGAGATCGTCGACCTCATTGACGCCGTTATACGCGACCACGAAAATGAGCACAATATTAAAAAAGTAAAGAAAGACGTGCATAAGCTGATGGAAAAACATCCGCTATATAAAGATTAGTCTAAAGTCTAAAGTCGGTAGTCTTAAGCCGGAAATCCTGAGTCGACTTTTGACTTAAGACTTTCGACTTTTGACTCAATCCTGCAACCTTTTTGCCAGTTATCCGTTTAAATGGGGTGTAGTTTATAACATTTACTATTTTGGAAACAGACTTAAGAGTACACGTATTGGTGGTCGATGACAATAACATCAACCGGCTGCTGATCAATAAAGTATTGTCCAAGTGGGGCGCTACTGCCGATTTCGCCGAAAACGGGGTACAGGCCGTTGAAAAGATAAGTGCTAACCGCAATTATGACGCCGTTTTAATGGACGTTTATATGCCCGAAATGGGCGGCATCGAGGCCACCCAGGTTATCCGTGCAATGGAAGATCCCTATTTTCAGCAATTACCTATCATCGCATTAACCGCATCGATGCTGAGCAGCGAGCGCGCACAGATCGACGAATCAGGCATGAACGATTTCATCCTGAAACCATTCGACCCGCAAAAACTGTTCGAAAAACTGAGCGTTTACCAGAAGGTTTAAGTTGGTTCATGGTTCATGGTTGATAGTTCATGGTAGGAGGGGCTTTTAGTCCATAGACGATAGACCATAGACCATGGCGCATTTTTCTACTATGAACCATGAACTATCAACCATTAACTATTCCGCGTACCCAATCGCAGCAACACTCACCCGCACCCCGTCAATTTGCAACAGTTGCATACCACAGGCCTCCAGGGTCGATCCGGTGGTCACCACGTCGTCAACCAGTAAAATATGTTTGCCGGCCAGCCGTTCGGGGTATTGCACCGTAAACACTTCCTGCATATTGCCGTAACGCTCAAACCGCGATTTATGGGTTTGCGTTTCCGTGGCGGCCGGGCGCACCAGGTTGCCCGTTTCCAGCGGAACGTTCAAGTGCGCCGCTATCCCTTTGGCAAACCACTCCGCCTGGTTATAGCCGCGCTGTTTCAGCCGCTTTTTGTGCAGCGGCACAGGTACTACCAGGTCGACAGAATTAAACACCTCATTTTTTAACAGCTGCGCGCCGGCCATTTCGCCCAGCAGGGCGCCTATCTCCTTCATTCCCTTGTATTTCAGCCCATGCACCAGGTTTTGCACCTTGCCGCCTTTTATAAAATAAAACAGCGCATAAGCCGCCTCCAGCTTTATCCTGCCCCAAAATTGCTGCGCCACCACATTATCTGCATGCAAATGGAAATTGGTGTATGGCAAACTAAACCGGCATTCGGTGCAGATCAGCTCCTCGCCGGCCACCAGGCTTTCCCCGCAGGCCGCGCACAACTGCGGAAACAGCAGCGATACAAAATCAGCCAGGTAGGTTTGTTGCAATTTCATTGCCATGAAGATAGGGAGGAATTTTTGATTTTTTGGGCTGATGCAGACAAAGTCCGGTTGCTCACCGACTCGTCATTGCGAGAAACGAAGCAACCTCTACGTAGGACATTCAACGAAACGCTATGCAATAATGCCCGGCGTGCCGCTGACAGGTAATCCGCGCATAACAGGTCCGTTGATTAGCATGTGCAGAGGTTGCTTTCCCGAACTTCGTCGGGACAGGCTGTTCCTCGCAATGACGTTCTGGTGGGGGCTGGGTTAACTTAAACCTGCGCAATACCCCGCTGGTACGAACCCTTCAAAAGCCATCCCAGCACAGCCCCCCAATCCACCCACTCCTTAATTATATTATTATCGTAACTTAACCGTTTACAATCCATATGCGGTCATCACCATTTTTACGGCCTTGCTGCATGCTAATAGCTGTACTGTTTTTGAGTTCCTGTTATTCCGAATATAAAGCTATACCGGGTACCCGGATCGGTAATACCGGCCACATCTACGTCGGCATGGATGTTGAGGCCACGACTATTTTTCCGTTTATCCCCTGGCACTATCACACCGTGGTTACACTCACCAACCGCGGAAGCAAACCCGTGTATATATCCAGCCTGGCGGTAAAGCTGAAACGCAATGGCCGAAAAAACGAACGGCTTTTGAACCATTTAAGCGGCGATACCATCCTCCTTAAACCGGGCCAATTCCGGGCATTTCCATTGGAGTTTGCCAAACGCTGGCCGGTGGCTTTTCCGCATAAAGTCACACTCGATGTCACCGCCAACCTGGGCGACAGCAGCGGGCACACTCCCATCGGCCAAAGCTTGCAATATATTCGTTATATGTATGTAAATGTGGGTGGGGATTGAGGGGGTATAGTTCTGGGTAGACGGGATGTAGTCGAAGATTACGCGAATAGCTAATCCGTAGATAGTCCAAACAGCGGGACGAACCTGCCGCTACGAAAATTTAAGATAAACAATTGCATTATTATCATTATTTTTGTGTACAGTGCATGGGCGCATATATTACTGACATGACGGTGGTCACCAAAAATATTGTAAACACTTATTCCAGGCTTTTTGAAGGGTTGGACCCTTTGACCAAATCGGAGTTGCTTAAACGTTTAACAAAATCGTTAAAAAAGGAACACAGTAGTGCCGACAAGGCATTTTACGGGTCTTTCGGCACGTTTCCCGATGAAAGGCCTGCCGAAGAAATTGTCGAAGAGATCAGGGCCTCCCGTAAATTCAGAGAAAAAGATATTAAGTTCTGATGCAATACCTGCTGGATACCAGTATCTGCGTTTTTTACCTGCGCGGAAAACTCGACTTAGCATCAATAATCCGCGAAAAAGGCCGCGCCAATTTTTTTATTTCTGAGATTTCCATCATCGAATTGAGATTTGGCGCGGAAAACAGCAATAATCCCGAAAAAGCCCACAAAGCCGTTGACGAGTTTGTAAATGGACTTTCCATTGTCCCTGTTTTTGGGTGTATCAGGCGTTACGCCAGGGAGAAAGTACGTTTGAGGAAACTTGGCCGGCCGCACAATGATGAATTTGATCTGTTAATTGGAGCAACAGCGATTGAAAACAAACTCACGCTCGTAACGGATAATACTAAACATTTCGAACAGTTGGACGACATTGTTGTCGAAAATTGGTTTATCCGGTAATGGCGGCTTTGTCGATGCGCCAGGTTGGAGCGTGTCTCACCGGAGTCAAAGACTCCGCGCATAGCCAATTCGTAGACACAGACTACGAACAGCGGTGGGTAAAAGTCGATTTATAAGTATTATATTTGATTTTAAATTTTTCACAATATTTCCATTTAATGCAATTTATCGTTTGTAATAACTGCGGCACTTCAGTCCCCGATACCGCTAATTTCTGCGGCGAGTGTGGAAATACTCTAAAATGTAAGGAATGCAAAGCACCTTTAAACAAAGGAGATAAATTTTGTCGGGAATGTGGTGCTGAAGTAAAGGCCAGAACGCCAAGTAATAGTACTCCAAATACTTTCTCCTTTCACAGAAAAGGAGATGAAATTAGGTATGATGTAGGCTTAAGCAATGAAGTGGGAAAAGAAGGAATTAAGTCACTAATCGAAAGTATCGCTCAAACTAACATTCCACGCACTATTGACATCCAAACGATAGAAGAAGATAGAAAAAGACTAGCAAACAATTCTGGGCCGGTGAATGCGGAAAATATTCCACCTCTGGAGAAGCCGACCCCGCAAAAACCGGATAGTGAACGGACCGATGCAAGTTCAGAACATACAGAGACAATATATCCTCACATAGACGATTTATTGCATAAAAGAAAATATAGTGAGATGGAATGGATACTTGTTTTTGCATTTATCGAAAGTGGGTATGGGCAACATACATTCACCAAGGAACAAGTGAGGAATGCATATCTCGGGAAAAGAAAGAATAAATCCAGGGTTAATAATTTCAGTGGAAATTGGAACGGGCTACATAAAACATATTTAGATACCGCCAGTGATGGTGTTTTTAGAATCGAATTTGAGAAACATCAGTTAGTTTCCGATTTTGTGTTGGGGAAAGTTAACGGAATTATAAAGGGAGCTTACGAAAACAGTAAACCATCGGCAGCAAAAAAAGGAACAAAAGAAAAATCAGAAAGTGCAACACCCTCTAAACCTTCGAAGTCTTCAAAACAAATCGCCCTGGAAGATTTCGATGTTATTAAGAACACCACTAAACCTTCTTTACAGGAAATATATGAAAAGATTAGGCCAAGCAGTAACAAAGATGTGTTTGGGTTGATTGCATATTATATATGTTCTTTTAATAAAGCGGAAAACTTCACCGCTGGAAACATCGATTATGCCTATCGGATTTTAAAACTTACACGCAAAAATCACTTGGTACAGTTGATAAATAATGTGAAAAATGAAACACAATGGTTTGAGGGTACAAATAGTGGTGTTTGGAAATTAACAAGGCTTGGAGAGGTTGAACTCGAAGCAATGTTTAGGTTATAAATATTGCATTTATGGAACTCCTAAAAAAGTTTGTTAATAAAGTACCCAGCTTTTCCGAATTATCCGCAGGAAAGCAAATCAAATATTTTGTGTATTTCCTTCAGCAAGTTGAAAAGATGGATAATATTGCTGCTAAAAACGTAAAGCAATGTTTCGATGACTTGCATTTAAACAGCTATTCGAATATTCCTCAATATCTTACGCGATATGCAAAAAAAGGAATAGATCAAGAATTCTTAAATACAAAAAAAGGGTATATTCTTTTAGCAAAAACCAGAGAGCAAATTGAAAAAGAGGTGGCAGTTCCAGCGGAAATAACACCATCTGACTCTTTGTACCCCTTGGTTATTTTCGGTAAAACTCCAAGCTACCTGCGTGCATTTGCAGAAGAAGCAAGTGCGTGCTATGATTTTGGATTGTATAACTCCTGCCTTTTTATGTTGAGGAAAATTTGTGAAATTCTTATCATAGAATTATTTGAAAGTAAAGGTATCGAAACAAAAATTAAAACGCCCAAAGGAGATTACGTCCAACTTTCCGACTTAATCAAATCGGCTATTTCAGAGGGGACTTGGAAACTGTCAAAAATTGTTAAAGAAAACCTACCCAAAATTAAACTACTGGCAGATTCTAGTGTTCATAGTAAGCGTTTCCGGGCAAGAAAAACAGATATAGACCCAATGAAAACGGATTTAAGAATTGTTTTCGAAGAGCTGATAACGCTTGTTGACTATCCTATAAAGAAAGATTAAATGATAATTTGTAATAGCCTTTTAAATCTTGTTAAGAAAACTGTCGGCCTCTCCATTGGTAGTTATCGGAACTAACTCACAACCTGACGCTATTATGCAGCGCACAGACCAAAAGGACCAAAAGCGTAAGGTACCATTTCCCTGCAGAGTGAAAGCCGTTTTTCCGCCATTAATGTTATCTATTCTCTCTTACTTTTTCAAGAAAGGTGTTAAAACTGCCATTACTAGCTTTTAATGCACTGTTGAGTTTGTCAAATGGTGCCGTCAGTTTAAAACGTCTTTTTTTACCTCCGCCTTGATATTCTACCTCTGCAATTATTTTTTCATGCATCAAGATTGGAAGCAAGTCATCGATAAAATATTCGGCATCCTTCCCTAGTTTAATGCGAAACACGTTATCATTAATTTGCGAACCTCGAATAAATCTTCTCAATGCTTTCTGTACGAGCGCTAAATCTTCATCAACCTTAATTTCTGTCTCAACTATTTCTTCAATTTCACTATTTCTCTCAAAAGTGAATCCAAAAGACAATAGTTCTCTTTGAATATTAAATGGGTCATAATAATCTAATTCCTTAGTTGTATTTTGAACAGAAATTATTTCACATTGTTTGAATAAACACAAATCAACTTTGGTGTGATTTTGCCCTATTTCAAGATTGTCAAATGTACATGACTCAAAAATACAATTGTGGATAGTAGAACCTACCATGGCAGTAGTTTGAAAGTATGAGTTTTTGATTATCAAATTTGTAAGTGATACGCCTTTGAGACTGTCTACCGGAAAAGCATAATTTTCTAACACGATTCCGAAACTGTCTTTTGCAGATAAAATTTTCAAGATAATATTGCCGCAGTTTTCTTTAACATACGAAGTGGAATTCTCATTAAGTTGAATAATTTTGAAAACGTTGGCGGCTTCCGTTAAACTGATACCATCTTCTTTTCTGCTATATGTTGCAATGACCTCTACCGTCTGGCCGAATATTAAGCCTCTTCTAAGTAGGTTCTTGAATTCTTGAATTTTGTTGGATTTTAAAGCATTATAGAAACTTATTCCTAAGAAAAACTCCTGAAATTCTTCGTGGTCAAACCGCAATTGATTAGTGCCTTCGGCCTTAACTATAAGAGCATGTTGTTTAAGTCGCTCCTTCACCTGTCTACTAATCTGAACTGAAAAGCCATTCGACTCCGAATAGAGATCGGCCAACAAATCAATTATACTCAGAGAAAGTGCGTTGGTATTATTCAGCCACATTTCTTCAGCCAAGGTCGCCAATAACTCATAATGCTGTTTTATAGTTAGCAAGGGTTTATGTTCCCCCGAAATGTCAATCCATTTAGTATCGGCCTCTCTCACGATGATGGCATCAACAAAATTCGGAAAGTAATCGGTTGAATTAATCAACGCCGAAGATATCTTGCTTATGTTTCCGGTAGATTCGACAACGCTTAGTAGTTTATTTACTAAAACGGGCCTTGTTAATAAAGGATGGTCAGCTCCAAGTTGGTCTTTTACAATATTATAAATCGCCTCGCCGTCTTCAATATTCCTCGTTATCGCATATTCTTCAAATTGATCTTTGTTCCATCTGTTTATTGCAACTTTTGCAAACGCAACGGAATCCATACTAATTGTATCGAACAATTTCGCCTGAGCACCAAAACCCTTATAATCAAAATATGCTTGTCTCGCTGCAATTAAAACGTTACCAGAGGAATTGAGCTTAGTCATCAATTGTCCCGTTGCTGACAACGCTTCACCGCTGGAATTGACCATGAACATTTCTTCAAAGCCGTCAAAAGCTGGAACAATTAGACCTAGTTTCACTAATTCGATAAAAGATTCGTAATAAAAAAGTCGAAATCGCAAACGACTGACCAATGATGCTACTATAATGTCGTCGAATCGTAAAAAAGGTCGGCCTCCTAAAGGTATTGGAACTAATAGCCAATCTGTTTTCTTTTTTTTGAAAAGCTCAGCCTGTTTGACAGCTAGGTGGTTAATAATAGTAGTTTTTCCTTCACCGGCATCGGATGTTAGATAAACGACACTTGTTGTCCCGGGAATTTTTTCACCCAATTTTGCTCGCAAACACTCCGTAACGTTATCGGTAGGTTTTTCTGTTTCTGACGGATCACTATCAATGTCATCCAACAAAACGCCCGTTGGGTTAATGAAGTCGTCAATAATGGGGGAGTACTCTTTTATTCTATCTGCTAATTGTTCTAATTGGGCTAGTCTTTTTGCAATCCAAGTTCTTGCCCTGCTTTCCTCCTGATCCTCTTTAACATAAACTTCTCCCTCCTTGTCTATCAACTGTATTTCTATACATTCACCTCTAATAAAGCCGGTGACGTTTCCTCTATCGACCATAATATCATCAGCACTATCTGCAAACGAGATCAATACTCTTTTGAAATCTTGTAGGTTCATTTTAAAGGCTTTTCATATAATAATTTTGACTAACTGTTCTACTATAATGTACGGGAGTCACTCTACCACTTTTGGTATGGAAATGATAAACTTTGCTTCCCATGGTTACAGACGTTAATATACCCGGCCAAAAGTCGTCATCTGATGACACTATGCAATATTTTTTTTCAAGTTGGGCGATTGAAATCATATCCGATGTTAACATTGTATCAACGAGCTTTTGCTCTTGCCGAAAAAAAATATCTTCAACTTTTGTGCTATGACATTGACTGCAAACGCCATTTTGAACAAAGTCATATACGTGTAAAACAGGGCAACCTGCTCGTCTACATCCATTAACGATCGGATGATTTGCTCTTAATCCGGACGGAATCCCATTCCTTCGAAAAGTATTAGCTAAGTGTATAGTTGGTTGAATTGTCAAACTTGTAGCTAATTCTGCCTTAACAATTACTTGAGAACTCGAGTCCGACAAAAGCGCAGTAATAGGGAAATCACGTCTAATGTCAGCATTTAGGTTTTGTGCCTTTACGGTTATGGAATTATTTTGATACCAACCGCCATAAAGTCTGACGGTTACATTTTTGTCATCTACTTCAATTGGTGATAATTTACTTAAAATGGTCTCGATAATATATATTAGTCCTTTAGTTTGATCGCTAATATCAATATTATCGTAATCAATCAATAGGTTAAAAGGCATGGGGATAAGGGTATTTCGCTTAACAATTGTCAAGATAAATATAATTTGCATAGTAACAGCGAAATATATAAAAATAGAATATAACCCACATAGTCTTATCCCCGCTGTTTGCAGTCTTTTCCAGCCCTTGTTAGCGTTTTTTTCACCAATAAACCATGATGCTGGCGTAATTTCGTGCCTTTTATTAATTTACGAAACCGGGCGGATTGGTGATAACAAATTTGACGGAAAGCACGGTAACCGGTGCGGCGGGTTCCGTCCAAGTCCCCAGCACGTGGGACCTTGTTGGTGAAAACACCAAACAAGGGCGGGCAGAGCCCACATTTGTCAAGTGTGCCTTGTCAAACTTAAATCATAAACCTTAATACATTATACATGATTGGCCAGGTTCTTTTTTCTAAATCTAAATCAATACATTGATCTTTTGCGTATATCTGTACGGATGCACATTCCAGTTTATCAACCTTGCCCTCAACAAGGGTTTTCATTTCAACACGCGTAATATCTGCTAAATTGTATGACATAACGTCATCAGTATTAAATATCAATATCCTTTCATTGGTCAATAGCCACCAAAATAATGGGTTTCGATAATAATTTATTATTGGTTTTTCATCTGTTCTAAGATGAGTTTTTTCTAAAATTAAATCCCATATTAAAGGATCTGTTTCCCTCCACAATTTTGTAGCCTGACATTCCGTTTTGCTTCTTTTAAACTTGGCCTCAACTGTTGAAACACTTTTCATTATGACTTTTTGCGACGACGGTTTAATCCGGTTCACTTTACTAATGTACGAAACCGTGCGGATTTGAGCTGCCGAATTTAACTGACAGGTTTAAGCGGCTCTACAATTCCTTACGAACCAGTTTTTCGACACCCTCACGAAACGTCTCTCCAATGGACATCTCCAATCCATTTATAAAGACACTGTTTTTACGCACCGCTGTTATTGCAGCAATGGCAACTACCCAGGACTTGTGGATCCGTATAAATTTATTTTGAGGCAATTCAGTTTCTATGGCTTTGAGGCTCGTTCTCACGATCAAAGGTTTCCGGTCACTTTTAATATTTATTTTTATATAATCTCTTAATCCTTCGATAGAAATGATGTCGTCAAACATTACTTTTACCTGGCTGTAATCGGCATTCACAAAAAAATATTCGGCAGCCGGTTGCTGCTGCTTATTTGCTTTAAGTTCATAAAGTTCTTTGGCGCGGTTACAGGCTCGGATAAATCTGTCCAACGCTACTGGTTTCACTAAATAATCCACTACCGACAGATCGTAGCTCTCTATTGCATATTGTTTGTAAGCGGTAATGAAGATCACCAAAGGTTTATTTTCGAGGCTGCCGATAAATTGCAAGCCGCTTAACCCCGACATTTGAATATCAATGAACACCAGGTCGATCTTATGTTCCTGCAAGGCTTTCATTGCTTCAAAAGCATCGCTGCAGGCGGCCTCCAATTTTAAAAAAGGCACTTTGCTGATATTATCCTGCAATAGCTGTAAAGCCAACGGTTCATCATCAACTGCGATACATTTTATCATGATTTAAAATTTAGTTCAAGGGTAACCGTAAACCAATCTTCTGTTTTATTTATGGTAAGCTGATGCTGCTTACTGTACAATAATTCCAATCGCCTTTTTACATTTGCCAGCCCAATGCCCGAAGTTTTATCCTTAACAGCTTCGGTGTTTATAAACCGGTTTTTTACAGTAAAACAGAGTTTATTGTTCTCAGCATTCATTGCTATTTCAATTTCCGGGTTGGTTACCGATCCCGTTCCGTGTTTAAATGCATTTTCCACAAAGGGTATCAGCAGCATCGGTTCAATGGAATGCCAGTCCTCTTCAACGTTTAATGAAACACGCAATTTAAGTTTTTCACCGAACCGCTGCCGCTGCAGGTAAATATAACTTTCAAGATTTTCTATTTCGGTTTCCAGCAGCACTTTCTCTTCATCTGTCTCATATAGCATATACCGCATCAATGATGAAAGTTTATGAACGGTTGGCTCCAGTTCATCACTTTTTAACCGGACCATCGCGGCTATATTATTCATGATATTGAACAAAAAATGTGGGCTGATTTGGGATCGTAAAAAAGAAAGTTCAGCTTTTAGATTTTCCCGGGCCTTTTCAGCGGTTTCCCGTTGAGATTTTGCCCTGTCGCTGATTGTTTTATAGGCTATGCTGGCGATCGTTGTAAATAAAAAAGTAATCAGGTGATGCTCGAAGAAAAGCGTAAGATTGAAAGGCCTGCCGGGTATTTCGAGTTTGAAAAACAAACTATGGATCAAAAGGATCAGGCCAAAGAAAACTGCCCCGGCAAGCAGGTAAAAAAAATACTTTCCTTTATAAATTAAACGGGGAACAAGCAGCGCTGTGTTGAGGTAAAACAGCCCGACCCAAAGTATTTTGGTAAGCGTATCCAAATACAGAAAAGACGTATTATTACTATGGATCTCATGTTCTCCGTTATCATAATAAGCCGAAGTAAACAGGTAAGGTAACAGAAATATGCCGGCCCATACCGCAGTGTGAATGAGGATGGTTTGATTTTTAGTTAACCAATTTGTGCTTTTCATTTTCAAATTAATAATTCAACATAGATTGGGCATATTCCGCTTGAGCAAATGGCAAAACAAAACTAATGCTTATCAATACAGTTTTACTCTTCGCTGCTCGTCAGTTTGAGGTGAATTGGCAGGATTCGATTTTGCAGACGCCCCAAACCGGTAAACAAATGCAATATTAAATACCCTGGTGTCCATGCTCATGGTTAACCGCGACTGCACATCCTGGAAATTTTGTATCTCTTTTGAGCTTTGGGTATAAAAAATATCCTTTACATTCAGCTTGATGCTGGCCTTATCGTTGAATAGTTGTTTGGATATGCCTGCCGACAGTTGCCCGGCCGGTAATACGATGGCTTCCCCCTTATCACGGTTGCGGCTTAAGAAGTTGCCGGCCAACTGCGCCGACCATCCATTCGGCAAGGTAAACTGATTGTTTAAATTTAATGAAAGAGCAAGTTGTTTTGCATGGAAAGGGTAACCGTCGATTGCCCCGTCGTATTCGTTTTGATAAAGGTTTGCAAAAAACTGGACACCGTACCATTTGCACACCTCAAAGTTGGCGCTTTCTGTAATGCCATAGTTGTACCTGGTGCCAATATTACCCACACTCCGTATAATTACCGAATCCTGGTGGATAAGCGTTTCGTCGATCATATTATGTGCGACGCTATAATTGATCGTCGTTGTTAAAATACCTTTATAAGAATGGCTCAACTCAAAATTTGTGCTGAGTTGCGGCTGTAAAAAAGGATTTCCCGTGGCATAAGTGTATTTATCCATAAAGCTAATAAAGGGATTCAGATCCTGGTAAGACGGCCGGTCGATACGGCGGCCCATAGAAAATGAAAACTGGTTATTGTCATTCAGCGCATAGCTCACAAATGCGGTTGGAAAAAGACTCACGTAACTGCGGCGGAAACTGGAATCTGATTTTTGTGAAAGCGAAGATTGCAGGCCCTTATAATTGGTATTCTCAAGTCTTACACCTGCCTGCAACATCCACTTACCTGTTTTTTTATTGAGGTTAAGATAGGCAGCATTGATATTTTCGGAATAGTTGAAAGCACTGCTAAGCGCAGTGTCCGGGAGCCAATTGCCATTTGACAGATCAAAAAAATTGGAAGTGTTATCTGTTTTCACCAGACTCGATTTAATACCTGTTTCTAATTTGATCCCGTTATTTAAGGATTGAGCATAATCGAGCCTTGCTGAATAGATGTCGATTTTTAAAGGAAGCAGGTTTTTTAAAACGTCGTCCTCCTGCAAAACTTCATTTGGGCTGTAGTTAAGATTGGTAATATTTTGATTGCCCGAAAAATCATAGTGCAGGTAGTCCAGGTTGGCGGTTATATCCTTTTTGCCGCTATCCAATGCCGAATGAAAATTAATATTTACGGACTTATTTTTCCAGGTATTGTCGCCGGTGCTGATGGTCTTTTCTATCGAAGTAATATTGCCGTCGGCGTCTTTAACAAAGCTCGTCGTATAGCCATCCCGCTTTTGAGGCGCCAGGAACCCTGAAGTCACAATGCCTAAAGTGGTTTGTTTATTGATAAAATAATCCAGGCCCAATTTCAGGTTATTGTTTTGGCTCTTGTATATCCGGTCGGATTGCTGGTCGAGTTCAGAGGTCTTTGTTCCGGTTGTTCCGAAAAAATTTCTTTGAATGTCAAAATCCGTAAAGCCGTTATTGATGCTGTACCCATAATTTAAAAAGGCATTTAGCTTGTCAGTCCGGTAGTTAAGCGCAATACTGTTATTGTTTTTTGCATAAACTCCCTGCCCGTAGCTTAGTGTAACGCTGCCGTTAAATCCTTGTGCAATGCTTTTTTTGGTTTTAATATTAATTACGCCCGCATTGCCCCCGGCATCATATTTTGCTGAGGGGTTGGTCATGATCTCGATCTGATTTAATTGGTTTGAATTCATAGTACTCAGCAGGTTTGCCAGTTCAGCGCTGCTGAGGTAGGAAGGTTTGCCATCGATCATGACCATTACCGGTGACTTGCCTTTTAAGCTAATGTTGCCATCTTTATCAACACTGACACCCGGGGTTTTTTCCAGCACTTCCAAAGCGGTTGAGCCTACATTGGTGACAGATGCGCCCACATTAACGATCATTCGGTCGGGCAGTTGTTCAATGAGTGGCTTCGTGCCGGAAACAACGACAGCGGCAAGGCTTTTAACCGAAGGCTGTAAAATCAAAGGGTCGAGTAAAACTGTTGGATGGTTTTCCGAGATCGTGAATACAACGGAATTTACTGCTTGAAAATCTACAGAACTGACCGTAATAAAGTAATTCCCGTAGGGAATACCCGTAAATGAGAATTTTCCTGCTTTGTTTGACGCGGTAGTTTTGAATACCGAAGAATCTTTTCCCGTCCTTAACGAAATTGTTGCTGATTCAACCGGTGTTTTTTTGGTGTCCACGGCATTGCCGGAGACAGCGGTTTCAACGGTTTGCGCCATAACTGTAACCGTGGCTAACAGTGTCGCAAAAATTATGATGATCTTTTTCATGTCGCAAAAATTATTTTCCGACACAAACCTATATTTAAGAAAAAAGCGGACTTTGGAAATGATGCCAACCCCAAAAAGTTTGTGGCGAACCGGGAAATTTTTGCGATTTATGAAATCGGCTCAGCGGGTTACAAGAGCCGAAAGCACAAAATTCATCCCTGCCGGTGAAAATAACAAACAAGGGCGGGAGACATATTTGCCTAAGTTTTATCTGGATTACTAAATGATTATTAACCCTTGAATTCTTTCGAAATGCTTCTTATTCAACGTGGCAATTTTTAAGTTGTTGGCAAGCGCTTTGCCCGATAAAAATATCAGGAACCTTGATAAGTTGGTTTAAAATTGTAGGAAAAAAAGGGAGCAGGATGCAGCTGTGGTCGTCATCGGGGGGATTCAGCTAAAGCCCTTAAATGCAAAAGCAGGTTTGGCCTTGCGCTATACCTGCTTTTATTAACTATTAACTGATCGTTTTAAATCTGTTAATTGCTCCTATAACGTAAAAAAGAATTAAAACGCTACAGCTGATTTCATAAAAATTAAAAAAATCTCTTATTTCGATAAAATAAGGTATCCCCAGTGCATTACCGCCTGCATAGTTCGCGCTCGCAATTTGGTTATCCGCACATCTGCACATTCGCACATCTGCACATTATCCTCAAACTTCCGCTTTATCCTTAATCGCCAGTTGCCCGCAGGCTGCATCAATATCCTTGCCGCGGCTGCGGCGAATGTTGGTGGTAATGCCCTGGCTGCGCAGGTGATCGGCAAAGGACTCTATTTTATCTTCGCCGGCATTCAGGTAGCTGGCGAATGCGATGGGGTTATATTCGATGATATTTACTTTGCAGGGCAGGTGCTTGCAAAAGCGGGCCAGCTCGGCAGCGTCCTGCAGGGTATCGTTAAACCCGTCGAAAACAATGTACTCGTAAGTCACCGGGTTTTTGGTTTTGGCGTAGTAGTATTTCAGGGCTTCGGCCAGCGCTTTTAGCGAGTTTTGCTCGTTAATGGGCATAATGGTATTCCGCTTTTCGTCGTTGGCGGCGTGGAGGGAAAGGGCCAGGTTAAATTTTACGTTATCGTCGCCCAGCTTTTTGATCATTTTGGCAATGCCCGCAGTGGATACGGTAATGCGTTTGGCGGCCATGTTTAGCCCCTGGTCCGAAGTGATCTTGTCGACCGACTCCAGCACATTTTTATAATTCAGCAGGGGCTCGCCCATGCCCATGTACACGATGTTGGATAGCGGGATGCCGTAATTCTCTTTAGCCTGCCGGTCGATCAGTACCACCTGGTCGTAAATTTCGGCGGCATCCAGGTTGCGTTTGCGCTCCATATAGCCGGTTGCGCAAAATTTACAGGTAAGGCTGCAGCCTACCTGCGAGGATACGCAGGCTGTCATCCGCTCGGGCGCAGGAATTAAAACACCTTCAATAAGATGGTTATCATGTAAAATAAAAGAATTTTTTATAGTTTTATCCGCACTATACTGTGAACGGTTGATTTTAACATTGTTGATGGTGAAATGCTCGTCGAGTTTAGTGCGCAGTTCTTTTGAAATATTACTCATCTCGTCGAAAGAAAAGCATGACTTTTTCCAAAGCCATTCATACACCTGTTTTGCACGGAAGCTTTTTTCATCGCCCCAAAGGCGTACAAAATGCTGGTGCAACTGTTCAGGGGTTAGGCTCCGGATATCAATTTTTTCGTTTGTAGTGTTCACACTGCAAAGGTACTAAATTAAAAAAAACTATCTTTTTAAGTACATTCTTTTTAAATTTAAAAACCATAACTAAAAGTTAAACGTTTTTAATATTTGGATTAGTCTGTGTTTTAAAACGAGAAGTATATCAAGTTAAATGAGAAGTTTTAGAGCCGATTACGTTTTTCCTGTTTGTGCCGATCCAATTAAAAATGGAATTGTTACTGTTGATGATGCCGGTAAGGTCATCGCAGTAACCGATCAAAACACCAATTCACCGGATGTTCAGCTTGAACATTTGAGTGGCGTTATATGCCCGGGATTTGTTAATACCCATTGCCATACCGAGCTTTCGCACCTGAAAGCTAAGATAGCCCCGAGTGGGGGGCTGATCAATTTTATTAAGGATATCCAGAAAAACAGGGTGAGCGACCAAGCGCTGATCCGGGAAGCTGCTTACCAGGCCGACGATGAAATGTATGGAAATGGCATCGTAGCCGTTGGCGATATTTCAAATACCAATGCCAGTATCCCGGTTAAAGATGCCAGTAAGTTATACTATCATAGTTTTGTGGAGACGTTTAGTTTCCAACCGCAGGAGGCTGAAGCTTCGTTCAAAAAGGCGCTCGACCTGTTAAAGGAATTCAAACCGCGTCCATCGTCTATAACCCCGCATGCGCCGTATTCCGTTTCAAAGGAGTTGTTCAGGCTGATCAGGAATTATTGCGAGACGAATGAAAACCTCATCAGCATACACAACCAGGAATGCGAGGATGAGAACAAGTTTTACCGCTATAAGCAAGGAAGCTTTATTGATTTGTATGCCTCATTTGGTATCGATATTCAGCATTTTAAACCGATGGCGCGCAATTCGGTACAATCCGTACTTCCGCTGTTAACCAACAAACAGCGGATATTGATGGTGCACAACACCTGCACCAATTTAAAGGATATCTATTTTATCAAACGGTTCGACAATCAAATTAGCTGGTGCTTTTGCCCCAACGCTAACCTGTACATCGAAGGCAGGCTGCCGAAGGTGGAACTGTTTGTTGACCAGGGCTTTGATATTACGCTGGGCACGGATAGCCTTGCTTCCAACGACAAATTGTGCATATTGAGTGAAATGAGGACCCTTCAGCAAAACTTCCCTGCATTAAGTACCGGCAGGCTGATACAATGGGCCACCATCAACGGCGCCAAATTTTTAGGTATCGATGATGAAAAAGGAACGATTGAGCCAGGCAAAACCCCGGGCTTAAACTTGTTAACAGGCCTGGACGGATTTCGGATAACACCCGAGACTAAGGTTAAACGATTGGTTTGAGTCTCGTTGTAAGGGTTGTAACAAGTTGTAAGGGTTGTAAAAGTTTGCAGCACCGTATAAACCTTTCACCTGTTACAACTTGTTACAACCCTTACAACTTATTATAACATACATGAAACAACACCTCGACATTATAGTGAAAGGCAGCGTGCAGGGTGTATTTTACCGCGCTACTACCAAAGCTGTAGCCGACCAGCTGGGCGTGAAGGGTTATGTAAAAAATGAGCCCGGCGGCGATGTGTTTATTGAGGCCGAAGCGGACGGACTGGCTTTAGATATGTTCTTAGACTGGTGCCGCGAAGGCCCCGAACACGCTAATGTAACTTCTTTAGAAAGCTATGAAGGCGAATTGAAAAACTATCGTAATTTTGAAGTCGTTAGGAAAGGGCTTTAATAAATGCCTTTTTAGCATTTAATTCGATCAACCGCCATTGTCTACCGCTAAAAAATTTGCCGGGCAAACCGCTATCTACGGTGTTAGTACCATTGCCAGCCGCGTACTTAACTTTTTTTTAACACCGCTTTATACCCGTTCATATGGGACTGCGTCATATGGTTCTTTAACCACTATGTACAGTTGGTCGTCCATCCTCAATGCTGTGACGGCTTTTGGGATGGAAACCACCTTTTTCCGTTACCTCACCAAGTATTCAGACAAAAAGGAAAAGGTATATAACAATGCCTTTGCGACCATCTTTTTTATAACCATCCTTTTCCTGTTGCTTACCCTGCCTTTTATGGGCCATATTGCCGACTTTATAAAAGTCGGTGCGCATTCTTCAAAACATGATTTTGAGCGTTTCGCCATCTATTTTGTCGCTATAGTGGTGCTGGATGCATGGTGCGTAATTCCTTTCGCCAGGCTGCGGGCCGAGGGTAAGCCCGGGCGTTACAGCGTGATAAAGGTCATCAATGTCATGCTGTATATTGCCCTGAACCTTACTTTCATCTGGGGGCTGCCTTTTTGGACGGCCCATCACCTGCCGGGTACAGGCTGGATACAAACCTGGTTTGTACAAGGATGGGTAGGCTACGTTTTTGTATCAAATGTTTTGTCGAGCTCATTAACGCTCTTAATGCTGCTGCCGGAATTTTTAAAGTTACGCCTCAAGCTCGACTGGAAAATGCTGGGCGAAATGTTCGCCTACAGCTGGCCGGTACTGGTTGCCAATATTTCATTTATCATCAACGAAAACCTGGACAAGATTTTATTGGGCAAGCTACTGCCGCCTTCTATCAGCGCGCGGGATGTGGGCATTTATGGGGCCTGCGCCAAAATATCGCTGTTTCTCAGCATTTTTATCCAGGCCTTCCGCCTGGGCGCCGAACCTTTCTTTTTTAACCATGCAAAAAATAAAAATGCCGGGCAAACCTATGCTAAGATAATGGATTACTTTGTGATCACCATTTGCGTCATTTTCATCGGGCTGATAGCGAATATCGAAATACTGAAATATTTTGTGAAAGGCGGCAACGCGCATCAAACTGCGTTGTATTGGACAGGTTTATCCGTTATACCGCCACTTGTTTTCGGCTATGTGAGCCTGGGCGTGTACATGAACCTGTCGATTTGGTATAAGCTATCCGATCAAACCAGGTATGGTCTTTATATTTCGGGTGTGGGCGCTATCCTAACCATCATCATTAACGTAGTCTTTATCCCGCGTTACAGCTATATGGCCTCGGCTTGGGCGTCACTCATTGCCTATGCTTCTATGATGATATTGTCGTACATCTGGGGGCAAAAAAATTACCCAATACCCTACAACCTCAAAAAAAACGTCAGCTATATTATATCATCAATAATTATCGTTTATTTATCGTTCTACGTTTTTAAGCGTAATATATTTGCAGGCGATTCGCTCCTTTTATTATACATTTTAGCTGCATTTTATTTGGAGTGGAAAGATTTTAAAGCGATATTGACAAGGAAATGAACATCAGGATAATTAACCGCTCAAAAAATACTTTGCCGGCTTATGAGACGATGCATGCTGCGGGGATGGACCTTCGCGCCGACCTGGAAACCCTTGTAACACTACAGCCGATGGAGCGCAGACTTGTACCCACCGGCTTGTATGTGGAACTGCCGGAAGGCTATGAGGCGCAAATACGCCCCCGCAGCGGCCTGGCGTTTAAATATGGTATCGGCATTGTAAATTCGCCGGGTACGATTGATGCCGATTACCGGGGCGAGATCAAAGTGCTGCTGATCAATTTATCCGACCAGCCGTTCGAGATCAATACCGGCGACCGTATAGCACAAATGATCGTTTCAAAGCACGAAAGAGTAAATTGGCTGCCGGTCGAGGAATTAACTGAAACAACGCGTGGCGCCGGTGGTTATGGTCACACTGGGGTGGGGTAGGAGTCAAGAGTCGGGAGTCAGGAGTCAAGAAACAAGACAAAGGAATCAAAATAGGAAGAGAATAACGCAGAAATGCGAACGCGCAGATGGAGTGGAATTTAAAATATAGAGATGGAGGCCGGAAGGTTAATACCTGTTTCATGTATTTTATCTTGGTTCTTGGCTGTTGTCTCTTGAGTCTGAACAAGGCCGTTGCGCAGAGTAAACCGATGAACAATGCCGACAGCCTGGAAGTAAAAACCCTGTATTTTAACGCGTTGCGCGAAAAGACTATCGAAAACCTGCCTACCGCCGTCGACCTGTTTAATCGGGTGCTGCAGATTGATGGGGCAAATGATGCGGCTATGTATGAGCTTGCCAACCTGAAGAAACTACAAAACGATTATCCCAAAGCGCAGCAGCTGCTTGAAAAAGCGGTTACTATTGCAAAGGATAATACCTGGTACTGGACCGCCCTGGCCGACTGCTACGAAAAAACAAACGATATTGATAAGTTGGAGGACGTTTTTACGCAGCTGATCAGGTTAAACCCCGACAGGCCGGATAACTATTTTGACCAGGCCAATGTGTACTATCACCAGAAAAAATACGACGAAGCGCTCAAAGTTTATGATGAGATTGAAAAAATAACCGGTCCTACGGATGACCTGCTCGCCGACCGCCAAAAAATATACCTGAAACAAAACCACATCGACCTGGCCACGGCGCAACTGCAAAAAATGATCGATGCAAACCCTTCGCAAATAAAATATTACCTGTTTCTTTCCGAGTTGTACAATGCCAACAATGGCCAGGATAAAGCGCTGAAGGTTTTGCAGGATGCTGAAAAGATCAACTCAAAGAACGGCCTCGTGCATTTGGCCCTGGCCGAGATATACCGCGATAAAAAGGACTATGAATCCAGCTACAATGAACTTTCGGTTGCTTTTGCTATCCCCGAAGTCGATATTGATCAAAAAATAAAAATCGTGATGGGTTATATACCCAAATTTCCAGACCCGGACGCAAAAGCGAGTGCGCTTGAGCTAAGCAGGATCATTACGGTTGCCCATCCCGACGAAGCAAAAGCATGGGCGCTGTACGGCGATATGCTGCTGCAAAATGGAAAAACGAAAAACGCCAAAACGATGTACCAAAAATCGGTTTCGCTGAACAACCAGGTTTATGATGTACAGGAACAACTGGTACGGATTGAAATAGGAGAAGGTGATAATGATGCTGCCATAAAAGACGGTGAAAACTCCTTATCTTACTTCCCAAACCAGGCCTGGATGAATTATTTGGTGGGCGTGGCATGGCTGCAAAAAAAGGATTACAACAAGGCACTGGGATATTTAAAAAATGCGATGTCGCTGGAAATGGACGACAAGGATTTGCTTTCGCAAGGTTATTCGGCGCTGGGCGACTGCTATCACGCACTGCAGGACAATAGAAATTCCGACCAGGCCTATGACAAAGCATTGAGCTATAATCCAAATAACGCATTCACACTGAACAATTATGCATACTATTTATCGTTAAGAGGTGATCAATTGGATAAAGCAGCATCGATGTCGAAACGATCAAACGATCTGCAGCCAAACAATGCATCGTTTGAAGATACCTATGCCTGGATATTATTCAAACAACGGGATTTTGGCGGGGCTAAACAATGGATTGAGAAAGCGCTGGCCGACGATAAAACCAACAGCGCCGTAAAATCGGAGCATTATGGCGACATTATGTTTTACCTGGGCAATGTTGATACGGCGGTTGAAAATTGGAAAAAAGCAAAGGCTAACGGCGATCAGTCGCCGGTTTTAGATAGAAAAATAAATGAAAGAAAATACATCGAATAGTTCGTTCACCATTTTTTATCCCCGAAAAGCCTTTCACATTCATATTGTTGCCATTTGCGGCCTATTGGTTTTGTTTAGCTGCAAAGCTAAAAAGCCACTGGCCATAAGAAAGCCTGTTGCCGACACTACGGTTGCGGTTAAAGCTGTCGATCCTAAAATACTTAAATTAAACTCCATAAAGTCTGCGCAATTGGTTTTCAATACGTTTTCGGGCAAGGCGCGCACTAAACTGAATATAAACGGCGAGACCAATGATGTAACTTTAAATATCCGGATTCAGCGCGATAAAAAAATTTGGGTGTCGGTAACAGCCATCGCAGGCATTGAGGCGGCGCGGGCGGTAATTACTCCCGATAGTATCATGCTTATTAACAGGCTGCAAAATTTGTTTGTAAAACAGCCGTTCAGCTATATAAACAAGTATGCGGGCAGCCAGGTTAGTTATAAAATGATCGAATCGGTATTCGTGGGTAATGCGATCCCTGAAGCTTTGAATGAAAGTTCAGACATTGAGCCTGACGGGGCTAATACCGTGATTTCGGGCAGTCTGTCCGGGTTGATCTATAAATTAATTTTAGGCGCGGATAATAAGGTTAATCAGCTGAACCTCAACAACCAGGAGGAAGGTCAGTCGATGCAGGTAACCAATGGCGTTTTCGTGCAGGTGGGTCCGCGCGTATTTCCATCGCAAATAGATATAGGCTCGGTGGTGAAAAATAAAAAAATACAGGTTAATTTGCGTTTTATTAAAGAAGACTTTGATTTGCCCCTCGAGTTTCCGTTTAGTATACCAGCGAGATATACCCAGGCAGAGTAGGGAAAGTTTAAAGTGTTAGAAATCTGACAGGGAAATAGCTATAAATTAAAAAAATAAAAAGCGGGGGTTTACGCCTGAGCAAAACCAGCATGAAATTTACAAAAACGCTATTCATATTGCTCCTGGTTTTTACTGCCTTTGCGGCGCACGCCCAGCCGGGCAGCGCTGAGTTGAAAAAGCAGCGCGACCAGCTGACCCAGCAATTAGAACAACTGAACCACGAATACGAGCAAACCGCCAACAATAAACGGGCTACCTTAGCACAGCTGAACATTTTGAAGCAACAGATCAACCTGAGGCAGGCCAAGATCGAAAATATCAATTCAGAGATCCGGGGCCTTGATAACCAAATCTCGGAAAGCACAAACTTTGTTCATAACCTCCAGGGGCAATTGGATCTTTTAAAAAAGCAGTATGCTGCCATGGTGCTTTTTACCTATCATAATCGAAGTTCGTACAATAAGCTAATGTTTCTTTTCGCAGCGCGGGACTTTAACCAGGCTTACAAACGCTTAAAATATTTGCAGCAGATCGGTACTTACCGCGAAAGGCAGGCCCATTACATTGAGCAAACACAAACCGAGCTGCATGTTAAGATAAATGAGCTTGATCAAAGCAAAAAAGAAAAAGGCAGCCTGCTGGTTGACCAGGAAAAGGAAAAAGCAACTTTAGGCGATGAACGAAAAACGCAAACGCAGGTTGTGGCCGATCTTTCGAAACACGAAGGGTTGTTAAAGCAGGCACAGCAGGACATTCAGCGAAAAATAGCAAAAACTAACCGCGAGATAAATGATGCCATTAAGCGGGAAATTGAAGAGGCCCGGCGCAAAGCTGAGGCCGAGGAAAGAGCACGGGAACGCGAGGCTGCGGCCAGGGCGAAAGCCGAAAACAGGGAAGCCGCACCCGTAAAGCCGAAAGTTGCCGTAAAGGCAATGACAACCAGCGAAGTTTTAAACGCGACTCCCGAAGCGGCAAAGTTATCCAATGACTTTTTAGGGAACCGTGGCCAGTTGCCATGGCCCGTTGCCAACGGAAACCCGGTGCAAAAATTTGGTATTTATTACGACAGCGAAAATATTAAGAATGAAAGTTATGGCTGGGATATAAAAACAAACCCGGGCGCGCCGGTAAGGGCTATATTTCAGGGAACCGTGAAAAGAATAGCAAATATTAGCGGCACCTACCTGGTGGTGATACAGCATGGCGAGTATTTTACCGCTTATTCCAATCTGAGGTCTTGCTCAGTAAGAGAAGGAGAAAAGGTAGCCACTAAACAAAATATCGGAAACGTAGCTACCGATTCGTCAACCGGTCAGGCCATCGTAACTTTTGATCTGTACAAAGGTAATACGCCCGTAAATCCCGAAATTTGGCTGGCACCGCGATAATTGATTAGACTATTTGACACTTTAATTGCCTATATTTGTAACCTCGATTTTTTAAAAGGAAAATGCACGCACCGGTTCTTTTATTTTTTAGTAACCTGTTTTCTACCGATATGGTGGTGATCGTTCTTGTTGCGCTGGTGCTTTTCGGCGGTGACAAGCTGCCCGAAATTGCCCGCGGTTTGGGCAAGGGCATACGTGATTTTAAGGATGCGTCCGAGGGTGTAAAACGCGAGATCAACGCGCAGATATACAGCTACGAAGAAAAGAAGGCCGAAGATGCAGCCGCGGCAAAATATGAAGCGGAGCGGAACAACCCTTCCCCGGCAGAAGCCAGGCCTGCGGTTGAGAATACTGTGCCGGTAAATGAAAGCGTTTTAAATGGCAGTACTGAAAACACCGGACACACCGGGGAACAAAAAGCGGAAACTGCCGATAACGAACACCCGGCGGCCCCGTTTGAAAATAAAGACAGGCCGGTTGTTTAATTAATAGGAATTAATAGTAACTTTAACATATATTAAATTTAAAGATCATGGGACTTTTGGAGCCTTGGCATATTATCGTAATCGTTCTTGTCATCCTGCTGATGTTTGGCGGAAAGAAAATCCCTGAGCTGATGAAAGGCCTGGGTAAGGGTATGAAGGAATTTAAGGATGCACAAAACGGCGAAACCGGTGGCGGTAACAGCTCGCAGCCCTCAAATACCAATACGAATACCTATACAGGCAGCGACGATAAGCCGCGCGTATAGTGATTTGAGATTAGAGACCAGAGATTAGTGAGTTGCGATTATTTTAGGCGGCAGTTCCTTGCTTTTAACCAGTTTCTGGTGCAACCCCGGTAAAAACTAATTTCTAATCACCAATCTCTGGTCACTAAATAAAAAAACTTCTCTGTAGAAATAACCATTTCTACAGAGAAGTTTTTTTATTTTCGGCCCATGACTGATTCGTACTCATCTTTAGCCCAAATAAAAGATGATATTGACCGGGGAAAAATCACGGTTGAAAAGCTGGTAAGGGGTTACCTGGGAAAAATTGAGGCTAATACGCGATTAAATGCATTTAACGAGGTATTTAAGGACGAAGCGCTCAATGCGGCATGTGCAATTGATCTTCGCATAAAAAATGGCACAGCCGGCAAACTTGCCGGAATGGTCATCGCCATAAAGGATAATATCTGCTATAAAGATCACAAAGTAAGCGCCTCGTCAAAGATCCTCGAGGGTTTCACTTCAATTTATTCTTCCACAATTGTGACCAGGTTGCTTGCCGAAGACGCGGTGATCATCGGCAGGTGTAATTGCGACGAATTTGCAATGGGCGCATCAAACGAGAACTCTTTTTTCGGCCCCGTGAAAAACTACGCTGATGAAACGAGGGTCCCCGGGGGGTCGTCAGGGGGATCGGCAGTTGCCGTACAGGCTGGTATGTGCCACGCCGCCATCGGTACCGACACAGGCGGCTCCGTACGGCAACCAGCCTCATTTTGTGGGATGATCGGCCTTAAACCTACCTATGGCCGCATTTCGCGCCACGGCATTATTGCCTATGCTTCATCGTTCGACCAGGTAGGGCCTATCACCAGGTCGATTGAAGACGCGGCTTTATTGCTGGAGGTAATGGCCGGAACGGATGAGTACGACAGCACGCTTGCGGATATGCCGGTTCCTGCGTATAATAAAAATATTACGCCCACCTCGCCAAAAAAGATCGCGTACCTGCAGGAGGCATTGTCCAGCCCGGGCGTTGACGACGAGGTAAAGAGTAACCTTGTAAAATACATCGACAAATTGCGCGCCGATGGCCATACCGTTAAACCTATCGCGTTTGAGCTGCTCGACTACCTGGTGCCAACTTATTATATTCTGGCGATGGCGGAGGCCTCATCCAATCTTTCCCGGTATGATGGCGTGCATTATGGGTACCGCAGCCCCGCCGCTGCCGACCTGGTATCCACCTATAAAAAATCAAGATCGGAAGGTTTTGGTAAGGAAGTTAAGCGGCGTATCATGCTCGGCACCTTCGTCCTGAGTGCAGGTTATTACGATGCCTATTTCGCCAGGGCACAAAAAGTACGCCGCATGATCAGGGAAAAAACCGATGCCATATTGCAGGAGTATGATTTTATTATGGCGCCTACCGCGCCTGAACCTGCTTTCCCTATTGGCAAGCGGCCGAAAGATCCCGTGGTGACCTATCTTGCCGATATTTTTACCGTACAGGCATCATTAACCGGCGCCCCCGCAATTTCTTTGCCATCGGGCAATAATAGTAAGGGTTTGCCGTTAGGCTTACAGTTGCTGGCAAAGCATTTCCAGGAACAGGAATTGTTAAATTTTTCCAGGTATTTCCTTGAACTGCAAAAAATTTAATAATTTAGTAAAAACATTGATACAAGAATAAACCCCTGATTAAGCCACGACGGAATGAAGAGACTATTTACTTTAATCACCTGTTTATTATCACTTCAACTTGCTAACGCCTCCAATACCTTTTCTCTTTTTGATAATGTATTAGCACCTGCTGCCGGCAGTTTTTACAATCCTGGCGATACAACTATTCTCCCGGTGGTAAACCAGCCTTTAGCCCTCACCGGTGAATACGGCCTGTACAAACGCCGCCTTGATTCGATAAAAAAAGACGTTCCGCTTGATTTCAATGAATACGTACAAAGTTATATTGAAATATACGCGCGTAACCGCGAAGAAATGGGGCATGTGCTTGGGTTGACTAAATACTATTTCCCGATCTACGAAAAAGCGTTCAGGGACGCGGGAATACCTTCCGAACTTAAATATTTGTCAATCGTTGAGTCAAAGCTCGATCCTTATGCCGTTTCGAGGGTGGGGGCGGCCGGTCCCTGGCAGTTCATGTACACCACGGCTAAACTTTACGGGTTAAACATGGATGATTATGTAGATGATCGCCGCGATCCGGTACAGGCTTCTTATGCGGCCGCAGCCTATTTGAAAGACGCATATGAAGAATTTGGCGATTGGCTGCTGGCTATCGCGTCATACAATTGCGGCAAAAGCAATGTTGAACATGCTATCGACAAGGCAGGAGCGAATGACTTTTGGTCGATCAGGCAATACTTGCCTGCGGAAACGAGAAATTATGTTCCGGCATTTATCGCTGTTACTTACCTGATGAACTATTACGGAAAATACAATATCATACCGCGGCCCTGTGACATGGTCATGAAAACTGATACCGTTGTAGTGAACAAATATGTTTCGTTAGGCGCAGTGGCACAGTCGCTGAACATTGATGTCAGGGAGCTTTCCCTGCTTAATCCGGCTTATAAACGGCAGATCGTTAACGGTACCGCGCAATCGCCCCGACGTTTGGTGATCCCCCAGATTGAGCATGCCAAATATGCGGCGTTGTATAACGTTTTAAATAGTACAACAGTGGTCGCCCAGGCCCCGGTGCCAATGCATGCCGAATACAATGAACCCAAACCCGAGCATCGCCAGCTATACCACGTTGTGAAGCGCGGCGAAACACTGAGCGACATTGCTGACGCATTTGGCGTTGAAATGGAGGACCTGAAGGCCTGGAACCACATTGAAGGCAGGAAAGTTGCCACCGGAACAAGGCTGCGTGTCAGCGAAAAAGCGGACGACAGCGACAGTGAACCTTCAACTAATCATGCTCATAATTACATCACCTATAAAGTAAAACGTGGAGATACACTCAGCGGAATAGCTTCTAAATTTGAAGGGGCTTCCGTGGAAAAGATCAAGTCGTTGAATAACCTGAAAAGAAACGATTTACAGCCGGGCATGACTATTAAGATCAGCAAAGGATGATTTAATTTCGGATTTCGGATTTTCGATTCCGGATTTAAAAAATGGATCCTGCATAGAAATCCGGAATCGAAAATCCGAAATCCGACTTTCTTACGGCTTTAGGGCGAAAAAGAATTGTAATTTTGGGAACTGAAACTGAGAAGATGAATAAGCCCAACCGGAACCAGGACGCATTAAACTATCACTCGAAAGGCCGGCCAGGTAAAATTCAGGTTGTGCCTACCAAGCCGACCAATTCGCAGCGCGACCTGAGCATGGCCTATTCGCCCGGCGTTGCGCAGCCTTGTTTACGCATTGCCGATAACATCGACGACGTTTATAAATATACCGCCAAAGGTAACCTGGTAGGTGTAATCAGCAACGGAACTGCCGTACTTGGCCTTGGCAACATTGGCCCTGAAGCCAGTAAACCGGTAATGGAGGGAAAGGGGCTGCTATTTAAGATCTACGCGGATATAGATGTTTTCGACCTGGAAGTAAACGCCAAAACGGCTGATGAATTTGTAAACATCGTAAGAGCGCTCGAACCAACTTTCGGGGGGATCAATCTCGAGGATATTTCAGCCCCTACGTGCTTTGAGATAGAACGCCGCCTTAAAGCCGAAATGAAGATTCCGGTAATGCATGATGACCAGCATGGCACGGCCATCATTTCGGGTGCGGCACTCCTTAATGCTTGCACAATACAGGGGAAAAAGCTCGATAAGATAAAAATGGTGATAAACGGCGCCGGCGCGGCGGCCGTATCCTGCACCAAAATGTACCTGGCCCTGGGGGTGAAAAAAGAGAATTTGGTGATGTTTGACATTAATGGTTTGATCACCCCTGAACGCACCGATCTTGACGAAATAAGAATGGCTTTTGCCAGTACGCGAAAGGATGCGGGCACACTGCCGGACGCAATGAAAAACGCTGACGTTTTTATCGGTCTTTCGGCGGGTAATGTGGTCTCTCCGGATATGCTTCGTTCAATGGCAAAAAATCCGATCGTTTTCGCAATGGCCAATCCCGATCCCGAAATTGCTTATGAAGCTGCTGTTCAGGCACGAAAAGATATCCTGATGGCAACAGGCCGTTCGGATTTTCCTAACCAGGTCAATAACGTTTTGGGATTCCCCTACATTTTCAGGGGTGCGCTGGATGTTCGCGCGACCGCTATCAACGAAGAAATGAAAATTGCGGCGGTTAGAGCCATCGCCGATATGGCCAAAAGGCCCATTCCCGAATCGGTTAACCTTGCTTACAATACTACCACTCTTAAGTTTGGACGTGATTATATCATCCCCAAGCCAATGGATCCCCGGCTGATCGTTGAAGTGTCGTCGGCCGTGGCCAAAGCCGCTATTGACTCAGGCGTGGCCCGTAAGCTCATAACCGACTGGGATGTATACCACGAAGAGCTTAGAACCAGGGTTGGTACAAACGATAAATTGCTGCGCAACCTGACCAACAAAGCGAAGCAGGACCCCAAAAGAATAGTTTTTGCTGAAGCCGATACCTATAAAATATTAAAGGCGGCCCAGATTGTTAAAGAAGAAGGAATAGCGACCCCGATTTTGCTCGGCAATGTTAAAAAGATAAAGCAGATCATGCGGGATAATGACATCGACCTCGGCGATGTGACGATCCTTGATCCGAACGATATTTGTGAGCATACTGACGAATACGCTGATTATTTATACCAAAAACGGCAGCGCAAGGGGATAACGTTATTTGAATCGAAGAAACTCATTCGCGACCGCAACTATTACGGCGCGTGCATGGTACAGTTTGGCGAAGCGGATGCGCTGATATCTGGCCTCACAAAAGATTACGCCACGACCATCAGGCCTGCATTGCAAATTATAGGCACCGAAAGCGGTGTAAAACGGGTAGCGGGCATGTACATGATGATCACCCGGAAAGGCCCTGTATTTTTTGGCGACACTACTGTAAACGTCAATCCCTCCGTCGAGGAAATGGTTGACATTACCGTATTGATGGAACATACCGTAAAGCAATTTAACATTACGCCACGCATTGCAATTCTTTCGTATTCAAATTTCGGATCCAACGACGGGCCGGTACCCGACAAAACCAAGGAAGCAGTTAGCCTTTTGCACGCACGGTACCCGGATATGATAGTAGATGGTGATATGCAGGCAAACTTTGCGCTTAACGCGGATTTGCTTGCGGATAATTTCCCTTTTTCGACACTTAAAGGGCAGCCGGCAAATACGCTGATCTTCCCTAACCTGGAATCGGGCAATATAGCCTACAAATTATTGCAGGAAATGGGAGGGGCCGAAGCAGTCGGGCCGATATTGCTGGGCCTGAAAAAACCTGTGCACGTGTTGCAGTTGGGCAGCTCGGTGAGGGAAATTGTAAATATGATAACCATAGCCGTGGTGGACGCGCAGGAGAAGAGCGATGAGAAAAGGTGAATGGTGAATCAATGTCGTTTACTTAAGGAATTAGTATTTGCGCTTGGCACCGCGTTCGCCTCACCCCAAACCCCTCTCCAAGGGAGAGGGGCTTAAAAAAGGCAGTTTTCCGCTGTGCATCGAAGTCCT
>Ga0134127_10000163_pt1 | contig 79718 bp, 73 predicted proteins | sample KB31753_FD_96459 | JGI IMG/M metagenome (GOLD analysis project Ga0134127, IMG submission 96459) | Terrestrial soil microbial communities with excess Nitrogen fertilizer from Kellogg Biological Station, Michigan, USA - KB3-175-3 | ecosystem: Environmental > Terrestrial > Soil > Unclassified ... | reverse complement strand
TCTTGTGTTGTGATTGTTCCTCGCTGCGGCGCTGCGCACCTTCGCTCGGAATTCCGCGTTTCTTGTGTTGTGATTGTTCCTCGCTGCGGCGCTGCGCACCTTCGCTCGGAATTCCGCGTTTCTAAGTCCATGCGTCGTCACGACGTACCGGCAATGTCATGCACCGCGGGCCGCCGCCGGCGCGAACCAGCTCCGCGCCCTCGAACGTAATGACGGCCCGGTCGCCCTCGGCGATACGATCCTCGCCCGTCAGAAACGACGTGCCGCTCACGACGCGAAAGCCGAAGCGCTCGAGCTCGCGCAACGTGCCTTCGTTGCGCTGGTATGACAAGATCACGCCGGGTTTCATCGCGACAAAGTTACATCCCGACGCCCATTGTTCGCGCTCCTGAATCGTGCGCACGCCGCCGCCGCAGAACACGGGCTCGATCGGCATGTCGCACTTGGCGAGCGCATCAAAAATGTTTGCACATTCGTGAATCGTCGTATCGCCTTTGTGATAATGCAGCACGGCGAGACGCTCGGGTCCGATGAAATGCGGCGGGAATACGACGCAAAGCTCGCGATCGATCTGCGTGAAGATCATGTCCAGGTGGATCGCCGTGTTCTCCTGCGGCATCACGACGACGATGACATCGCGCACCCCGGTCTGCTCGAAGAAGAGGCACGCGAGCTGGTCGATCGCCGCCGGCGTCGAGCGCTGGCTGAAGCCGATCACGACGAGATCGGGTCGCAGCGGGTGCACGTCGCCACCCTCGACCGTGTAATTCACCCGCCGCTCAGACGCGCCGTCATAGAGGATACCGCCGTTCGTCAGCTCCGGATGATGCGCGAACAGCGCCTTCATGATGATCGCTTCGGTCCAACGGATGGCGTAGCGCATGGAACCGATCAGCACCCGATCGCCCGCGACCATGCAACTGTCGCGCGTGAAGAACAGGTTCGGTACGGGAGGCAGCACGTATCCCGGCTCGTTCAACGCCTTCGCGATCGGACCCGGCGGCTCGTCGCGGCCTTCGACCAGCATGCGCACCAGCGCCTGCGCGTCGAGCTCGCTGATGTCGCGCGCCAGCGGCTCGAACGGCACGATGTCCATCGTCTCGCGAATCAAGAGCTCGCGCGCATCGGCGTTGGCGAGAATGTCGGCCAGGAGCGTCCGCACTTCGTACACCGTGGTGAAGCGCTCGAGGATCGCAATGAACCGGCGATGCTCCCGCTGGGCCGCCTCGGCGTCGATGATGTCGTCGTACAGATAATCCGCGCGATTGCCCGGCGTCACGGCGAGCAGCTCTGAGCCGGGCGAGTGCACGATTACGCCCCGTAACCGGCCGATTTCCGACGTGACGTGCGCGTGCTGGGTATGCTGGGCGGGCATTCGGCCAAAGCTAACCGCTGGTATCTGGTAAGGGGCTCTTTTAACTTGTGAATGAATTCACAAGCCCTTCTTGTCATCCGTGAAACGCATTGCAGACTCCACCGTCCGGCGCCTCTCGGCGTACCTCCGTTTTCTAGAGGACTTCGAGCAGCGTGGACTGTCGACCATTTCCAGTGAAGAGCTGGCGAAGCGTGGCGGGACCACGTCCGCGCAGGTCCGAAAGGATCTGTCGTTTTTCGGCTCGTTCGGAAAACGAGGGCTCGGCTACTCAGTGCCCGAGCTCGCCGGGCGGCTGCGCGAGATCCTGGGGCTGGGCAAGGAGTGGCGCGTCGTGATCGTGGGCGCGGGAAAGATCGGCGCGGCGCTCGTGCAGTACCGCGGCTTCCGCCAGCGCGGCTTCAACATTCTCGCGGCGTACGACAACAATCCCGAGAAGGTCGGGCGAAAGCTCGAAGGCATTCCCGTTCGCGACATCGATCAGCTCGAGCGCGACATTCCGCGCGAGCATCCCGACATCGTCGTGCTCACGGTCCCCGGCGATCAGGCGCAGCGCGTCGTCGATCGCGTGGTCAAGCTGGGCGTGAAGGCGATCCTCAACTTCGCGCCGACGCAGCTGCAGGCGCCGGCGGACGTCGCGGTCAAGACCGTCAACATGGCGATGGAGCTCGAGGGCTTGTCCTTCGCTCTCACGAACAGGGATTGATTCGCTAACTACGTCGCAGCGTCAACAATGGATCGACGCGTGCCGCGCTTCGGGCTGGGAGCACGCAGGCGACGATGGCGACGAGCGACAACAGTGCGGCGCTGCTGAGCAACACCCACGGGTCGGCTGGGGACACACCAAAGACCGCTCGCCGAAGCGCCGGCGCGAGAAGCAGCGTTCCGATCGCGCCCGCAACGACGCCGACCGCGATGACGCCCGCCGAATCGCGGACGTTCAACCAGATGAGATCGAGTGGACGCGCGCCGATCGCCGCGCGGATCGCAAGCTCGGGCAAACGCTCCTTCGCGCCTTCAGCCGACATACCATAGACTCCGACGATGGCGAGAATGGCCGCGACGGCCGCCAACGCGACGATGAGCGCTCCGGTTAGCTTGGGCACCCACGCCGAGCGCTCCACGACGTCCGACAATCGAACGGGCGCGGTCATTGGCATATTCGCATCCAGGCGACGCACGAGCTGTTTGACGGACGTTCGCATGAGCAGCGGATCGCCCCGAGTACGAATCACGAGCTCGAACGACGAGACAGCGCGCTGCGCGAACGGCTGATATAAGGTTGGCGTGCCGGGTTCGGCGAGCGTCCACTGTCTGACCATGGCAACGACGCCGACGACAGCTGCCCAATTTGTGGAATCGTCGCCGGCTCCGATATGCAGGCGTCGCCCGAGGGCTGACCCCGTCGGCCACAACAGCTTCGCGAGCTTCTGGTCGATGATCACAACTCTCGGATGGCCCGCATCGTCGCCGGTCTCGAACGCACGACCGGAGACGAGCGGAATGTCGAGCGCCGCGAAGTATTCGGGCGTGATCACGCGCTGATCGACGACGCGCGCGCGCGCGGTTGGCTGCTGCGCCTCTCCCGCAACCGTGACGCTCGCGCTGTTTCCGCTCAGCGGCAGGAAGTTCACGACGGCCGCGCGATCCACGCCGGCCATTTCGTGCGCGTTCGTCAGAAGCCGATCGACGAATGCGCCGCGCGCCGCGGGATCGGCGGGCGCCCCTGCGGGGAACGCGAGCTGAGTCGTCAGCACGCCGTCCGGTTCGAACCCCGGCGAGGTCGCGATGATGTTCCGGTAGCTCTTCATGAGTAAGATGCCAAGCGTTAGCAAAATGACCGAGAGCCCGAGCTGCGCCATCGTCAACGCGCGTCGCATGCGGCGCGTGGCGCGCGTCATTGTAGTTCCGGCGCCGCCCTGACGAAGGGCGTCCGCCGGTTCGGTGGCCGACAGCTGCGACGACGGGAGCATTCCGCTCATGATGCCGGCGATGGCCGCGACGAACAGCGTCCAGATTTCGATGCGGACGTCCATGTGCAGCGGCATCCACGCGGGGAGCTCGATCGGAATGGCGTCGCGAATCTCGCGGAGCGCGAGCTGCGAAAGCGCCACCGCGATCAACGCGCCGACGAGCGACAGCCCAAGACTTTCGACGATGATGAGGCGCGCGATACGCTGGCGTGATGCGCCAAGCGCCAGACGGACCGCGAACTCGGACCGCCGCGTTGCGCCGTACGCCAGGAGCAGTGCGGCGACATTGATCGCGGCGAGCAGTGTCACGAGCGCGGCAATCGTTTGTACGAGAAGTAGAATCGGCTTGACGCCTTGGCCGACGATTGCTTGACGGAATGGCATCACCGCGCCGTCCCACCCTTGGTCGGCGGCCGTGTGCGCGGCGGCGAGCGTCTTGACGATCGCCGTGACTTCGGCATTCGCGCTCGATAGAGTGGCGCGCGCCGCGAGGCGTCCGATCACGCGGACGTCGCGTTGGCTTCGCGAGGCGTGCGCCGCGTCGCGCTCGAGCGGCACCCAGAACTGCGCGACCTCGGGAAATCGCACACTCGGCGGCATGATGGCGATGACGCGGTGTTGCCGGCCATCGACATCCACGGCGGCGCCGATGATGTCGGCGCGTCCCCCGAACTGTGTTTGCCACAAGACATAACTGAGCACGAGCGTGGAACCGCTGGGTGATGCGACATCCCACGCCGCGGTGGATCCGACGATGGGCTGAACGCCGAGCGTGTGCCAGAGATTCGGTGAGACACGTTCGCCTTCAATTCGTTTGGGATCCCCACCGCCGAAGCTGAGCGTGGCGGTTTGATACGCCGCCAGGTCGGTGAGCGAGCGAACGCGATCATGTAAATCCTTATAATCGGGATACGAGAGTCCGGCGCGCACGCCAGGCTGCGCATGTTTCGCCGAGAAGATGGCAACGAGCTCGGATGGCGCGTGATATGGAAATGGTCGATACAACGTTTCGTCCACAAAACCTGCGACGGTGGTCGTTCCGGTAATTCCCAACGCGAACGAAACGAGTATAGTGAGGGCAACGATCGGATGGCGGCCGAGATGGCGAAGCGACGTCCGCGTTTCCAAGAAGAGCGATGCCATGCGGTGTGTCCTCGCGGGAAGGAAATTGGCTTCGCGCTAGCGTAATGCCGAATCGCGTGATTGACAACAGGAAAGATTGTTGTAGTATCGCGAACGCTCTAATGAGCAAATTGGTATACCGCATGGCGGCGACGCTCGCTCGAGCGTCGTCGAATGGTCACCCTGTTGTTTGGCCCGGAACCGGCTTTTGCCGAGGCACTCAATGTCCTCAGGGCTGCTCGAGTCGTCGCCACTGGATGCAGGTGTATCCGCGCATGGGAGCGAATTGATTCAGCTCCGGCGCGCGCCCACGGAAGAATGGATCGCGTCGCGATTCAACGCGCGTGCGTCGGATGAAGAGGGACGACTGATCGTCTGGAACACGATGTCGGGTGCGATCAGTGTGTTTCCGCCACAGCAGCGACCCATCGCCGAACGTTTGCTCAGCCGCGTGGGGTTCAAGGGCGAGCTATCGCCGTTCGGCGACTATCTGCGTGAGCGGGGATTCATCGTCGAGCGCAGCGTCGACGAATCGAAACGATTTCAACTGGTGTTCGGGCAGCAGCACTATCGCATGGACACGCTGGAGTTGATCCTCATGGCGTCGGAGGATTGCAACTTCCGATGTGTATACTGTTATGAGGATTTCGCGCGCGGAACGATGTTGCCGTCGGTGCGCGAGGGCATCAAGCGGTACGTGGAGAAGCGGCTGCCGGACTTGAATCAACTCTCGATCTCGTGGTTCGGCGGTGAGCCGTTGTACGGGTTCGAAGCGATCGAGGATCTCGGACCGTACTTCGCCGACGCGGTGCGGCGGTACGGGCTGCACTATCGCTCGCACATGACGACGAACGGGTATTTGCTGACGCCCGAGCGCGCGTCGAAGCTGTTCGAGTGGGACATTCGGCATTTCCAGATCACGCTCGACGGACTGCCGGAGCATCACAACCACAGCCGCGTCGCGCGCGACGGTTCCGGGACGTTCGAGCAGATCTTCGAGAATCTCGTCGCGCTGCATCGGCGGCCGGACGAGTTCCGAATCATTCTGCGCACGAATTTCGACGCGAACAACAGCAAATCGTTGGACCAGTACATCGATCTGATCGCGACGACGTTCGCGTCGGACGAACGGTTCGAGATCGCGTTGCACGCCGTCGGCAAGTGGGGTGGTCCGAACGACGAGGCGCTCAACGTCTGCGGCACCGAAGAGATGCGCCACGTTCAAGTGAACATCCGCCGATCGGCGCGGGAACAGGGGCTGAATCTCGGTCACGGATTGCGCGATGAAAACCGGCCCGGTCGAAAAGTCTGTTACGCCGCGCGGCCGTTCAACTTCCTGATTGGCGCCGACGGCAAGTTGATGAAGTGCACGGTGGCGTTGGACAAGCAACCGAACAACATCGTCGGACGCGTGACGCCCGAAGGTGAATTCATTCTCAATGTCGACAATCTCGCCATGTGGGTGGACCCGGCATGGCAGCATGACAAGGTCTGCTCGAGCTGTTACCTCGTGCCGGTGTGTCAGGGGCTCGCGTGTCCGATGATCCGGATCAACGATGGGCGGCGGCCGTGTCCGTCGACCAAATCGGCGCTCAAGTCCGAATTGCTGGAGACGCTCGAGCTGACGTTGCCGACGGCTCGCGCCGTGGCGGTGCCGCACGCGGCGCCGCACGCGCTGCCGCGATCGGCAGACGAGCGCGCGCCATCGAGTGCCGACTCGCCAGAGCCGACGGCAGCGGCGCTTGGAGTGGCCGGTTAAGCTCGCCCCGTCTCGGGGATGAGGCGTGGCGGCGACTGCCGCCGCTACGGTGGCGATGTCCCACATTGTTCCGGAGGGTGTATGACGGAGAAACTCGCATCGCAACCCGAGGTCCTCGAGGAGTTCTCAATTCTCGAGCTCGAAGAGCGCCTGGAATTCGCAATGTGCTGCGATTACCAGTGCGGACCGAACACCAACTGCGATGGCACGTGCCCACCGCCCGTCAAGACCGGGGGCGGCGACTGACCGAGCAGTCGGCCGACAGCAGGTTCGCCTTCCGGCGGACCTGCTGTCTTGCGCCACTGAGACGATGCACCCATGAGCCCCGCGCAGCCGCTATCGCTGAACCCGAGCATGCGTGTCGAGCCATTCGACAGCGCGTCGCTCGAGCCAATGGTGTTGTGTGAAGTGCCCGCGGCCGACCGCCGCACCTCGCGCTTCGCCGTACCGCGCACGATCTGGGAATTCGCCTCGACGTTCGACGGCCGAACGAGCACCGCCGACCTCGTGTCGTCATACTGTGCAACACATCCGTCGCACACGAGCGAGCGTCTCGAGCGCCTCGTCGACGGCTTTCTCGTTGCGCGCGGAGTGCTCGTCGGCGATCGCCCGGTCCAGACCAAGCGGGCAACGCGCTCCTCCTACCTCGGCCTTCGCGTCGCGCTCATTCCGTCATCGGTCGTGAACGTGATCGGCCGCGGACTCGGCGTGCTGTTCCGCCGTGAAGCCGTCCTCCCGGCACTCGTTGCCACGATCGCCGTGCAGGCGTGGTTCTTCTTCGGCGTCCGGCCACACGCGACGCTCTCCAGCAAGCCGCTGACCGGCGGTGACGCCCTGATCGTGATGGGCCTCGTCAGTTTCGGTTCTCTCATTCATGAACTGGGACACGCCACGGCAGGCGTTCGCTACGGTTGCCGAAAGATCACGATTGGCTGGGGTGTGTACTGGTATTTCATGGTGCTGTACACCGACCTCTCCGAAGCGTGGCGTCTCACACGACGCCAGCGCGTGGTCCTCGACGTCGCCGGCGTGTATTTCCAACTTCTCTATCTCTGCGCCATCACGGTGTGGTATCACGAGACGGGATGGCGGTTGTTGCTCTACTGCATCTTGCTGAGCGATCTGGCCATCGCCAGTTACGTGAGCCCGTTCTTTCGACTCGACGGGTACTGGCTGGTGAGCGACTCCCTCGGCATCGCCAACCTGCGGCAACAGGCGGGGGCGCTCATGGCGCGCGCGGTCGTGATGATCCGCCGGCCGGATCGCCGCGGGGATGCGGCCATTGGACTCGGGCTGGATCGCCGCGCGACGATCGCACTCACGGCCTATGCCGTCGCCAGCGTCGGCTTCTTCGCGTGGATGTGGTTTGCGGTGCTGAGCCGGTTCGGTGCAACGCTGTTCGCGACGTATCCCGAAACGCTCGGCCGATTGTGGCTCGCCGTCGCACATCGGGCCGGCGCGCTCCACATCTTCCTGGCGGTGGTCGATCTCACATGGCGCAGCATGGCCGTCGTTGGCATCTGTCTGTTCTTCTATCGAGGCGGACGAGCCCTCTTGGTTGGAGCGCGACGCGTCGTCGCCGGCCTTCGTGCTCCGCGCACTGACGAGCGTCCGATCGAGCATGAACGTATCGCACTGGGCTCCGACCATACGGACACGATCACCGCGTCGCTCAGTTCGTGACCTCTCGCGGGGGACAAGACAGCAGATGATGCCCGTCGCCACGCACAAGGAAATCACCGTCGCCGCGCTCGCAGAGGTGCTCGCGAACGCGGATGCCGCCGAGCAGGACGCATACTCCGCGGTGTCGATGGCGAGCGAGCCCGTGTTGGAAGGGCTCGGCCTGAGTCTATTCGAGACCGCGTTCCTCGCTGTATATCGCGACCGGGTGCCGCGGCAGGCTATTCACCTTCGCGCCGTCCAGGCGATGCGCCGGTGGCTCATGACGGGGTGGCAGTGGCGCGCCGACGCCGGTCGCATGCGTCGCGCCGCGGCCGCCGGCGAGCCGCCACGCCTCATGTATCGCGACTGGGATCGCGATCGACTCGAGCGCTTGCTTGCGCCGGGCCGCGGCCTGGTCCTGTGCAGCTTTCACTTTGGAGCATACCGGCATCTCTCATCGGACTTGGCTCAACTTGGTTTTCCGATCACGACGGCGATGGATCGCGCCGGCGCGGCAACCGGGTTCGCCAGCGTCCACGAGAACGACGCATTGCGCCTGGTGACGCCGCTGGACCTGGAGCAACCAGGTGCGCCGCGGCGCATGAAGGCCGCGCTGGAGCGAAACGAAATCCTCCTGCTGTTCGTGGACGGAGCACTCGGGCGGGTCGACGGAACCGGTCGCGGGTCGATCGATGTCGAATTGTTCGGGTGCCCCATTCGCGTGCGCACGGGAGCCGTTCGCCTGGCGGCGATGTGCGATGCCCCGCTTGCCGTTGTCATTCCGTCCGTGCCCAATGAAGGCGATGTGCCGACGGGACCAGGCGAGGGCACGCCGGCACCGACGCCGGAGGTGGTTCCCATGACTGGCCGCGGCGAAGCGTTCGTCGCGGAGAGCATGCGCGTGATCCTTCGTGCGCTCGAGCGCGAGATCGAACGGTACCCGAGCCAGTGGGAAGGCGCGCGTCAGTTCAACCGTCTGCGACTGCCGATGGAAGTGACGGCGCCTCTCGACGCCGCTGCCGCACAGGCCTGGATCACCGGCCAGCTCGACGCGAACGGCGCGCTGCTCGCCGATCGACGGTGCGTCGTTCAGACGAGCGTTGCGTCGGGCGTGGTGTGGACCGACGTCAGGACGATGTCCACGATTTCATTGCCGACACATCGCGGCCGACTCGCGCGCGCGCTCATGACGACCGGTGTCGATGCCGAATGGATCGACCGGCAGCCGGCGGACGAGCGCGCGGCGCTCACGGAGACGCTCGCGGCATTGGCCGCCCGCAGTCTTCTGACCGCGAATGAACGAACTGAAGCCCCCGAGCTCGTGGGAGAGCACGCATGCGACTGACTGCATATCGGATTACAAAAAGGGCGCTTGAGATGCGGCCGGCGAGTGTCCGCCGCCAGTGGATGGACGAAAGCGCCAATCGGTTCGCGTATCGCTGCCTGCCGCTGACGGTCGCGAATTCATATGGATGGGAGTTGCTCAGCGGATGCACGTTCGAGGCGGTCTGGACGGGAGGGCGCGCGCGGGAGTCGACGCAGATCGTCGGCATCGACGCCGATCCGGATGCGATCGTGTCGAATCACTTTGGTGAAGGCATTCTGACGTTCCATCCCGGATTCCTGTTTCGAACGGAAGAGGAGTACGACCTCCATGTGAGTGGGCCGGCGAACTGCTGCAAGGACGGCGTGTCACCGTTGACGGGAATCGTCGAGACCAACTGGCTCCCGTTCACGTTCACGATGAACTGGATCTTCACGCGTGTCGGCGTCCCGATACGCTTCGAACGCGGCGAGCCAATCTGTCAGATTTTCCCAATTCCGAAGGGTCTCGTCGAGCGTGTCGAGCCGGAGATTCAGGACATCTCCGACGATCGAGCGCTGATGGAGCGCTTTCACACGTGGGCGAACAGCCGGGAACACTTCAACGAGCGATTGCGCGAGCGCGACTCGCAGGAACACGCCGAAGGCTGGCAGCGATTCTACAATCGCGGCACGACGTCGACTGGTGACGACATCAGTCTTGGGCATCGTACGAGACTCAGTGTCAGACCATTCGTCGATCGCACGGTTGTCGTCCCCGCGGAACTGCCGCCGACGGCGGTTCTCGAGCGAGACGCCGCGGCGAAAACCCCGGTCGAAGCATGAGCCACGAGTCGAATCGTGCCGAGAGCGTACCGGCGCTCGACGACGACGCGGTGTGTCTCGCGTCGCCAACCGTGCTCGTCGATTCAATCGAGCGAAACGCCGCGTCCCTGTACGTCCCGGCGACGGGACTCGCGCTCAAGGTCTCACGGCCGGCATTCGAGTTGTGGCTTCGGTTCCGGCGGCCGACGCGCATCGGAGATGTGCTGCCGGAAGACGCGGGCAGGCGAAACGGCGCGCGGACGTGCATTGCGTCTTTCATGAACAAGGGCCTGCTCGTGCCGCATTCAGCGGTGCTGCGCGACTGGTCCGAGGCGCGCGCGAAAGCGGACGCTCCGGCAATGCGACCGAGCCGCTGGCCCGCACCGAAAAAGGGGGAGGAGCATGCTGGCCACTGACACGGCGCCGCTTTCGCTCGACGTGAGCGGTGCGAGAACACACAAGGCATCCGTTGCGTCCACGCTCCTGCTTCCCGCCGCGAGGATCGCGCGAGAACCGCTTCATGTCTGGGCGCAGCGACTGGCGCGCACTTTACGCGAATGCGACAAGTCGCGAATGTCCGCGCGGGAGTACGCGCGTGCAATCGCGTCCGCCGCGAACATGGTCTCACTGATTTCGATATCTCGCGGGGCGGCGGACGTGTCTCGCCGACTGTGCGAGCTCGAGGCCGAATGGCTAATTCGCTTTGGCGACGTCCACGGCGACAGCGCGATCCGCTCGCTCGCGATTCAACCGTGGGTGAACATCGGCCGACTCGATGCGCTCGAGGGAAACTGGGCGGGCGCGCTGTCGCGCTACGCCGGTTTGTCGTCGACGTCCCCGTGCTCCGCCCTCGTCGTCCTCGGACATTCCATCGAGATCGACGACGCCGTGACAGCCGACGCGCCAGTCACGCTGCGGCAGATGGCGAACAACATCTACGTGCTCGATTCACTGCAGGCGCTGTTACGAAATCATCAAGCCGGCGAAATGTTGGAATTCGTCGAGCGCCTTTCGCCGACCTGCGGGCGAGAGTTCCAGCCGTTTCTACGCGAGGCGGCGATCGTCGCGCACGCCGAACTCGGTCGCGCCGACGAGGCGGTCCACCTGGCGAGATCGGCTGCCGCCACAGTGAGTGGATGGCCGATGCTCGTGTTTCGCCTGCGACTCGCCGAAACCCTGGCAGTCGGTGACAACATGTCGTCGAGCCGTGCCGTGCTCACGCCAATCGCCAGCGTCGTTCCGCGTGTTTCGCTCGAAGCCGTGAGAGATCTGTCAAACCTCCGAATTCTCCAGCGAGCTGCCACAGTGGCCGCCGTGCTGTGCTGGCCGGAGGCGGCTTCCGCGCTTGCCCGTGTCGTGTTCGACGGTGCATCGACGGCGGGAGACGAGCCGCTGTGCATCGAAAGCGCTCGGCTGCTCTCGACCGTCGACTCGACGGACGTCGCGCGCTGGACGGAGACGCGGCAACGCCTTGAAGAGGAGACGATGTATCGGCAATATCGATCGGGCGATGTCGTTGCGGCTTCGGACGCCGTGCTCGAGGCGGAAGCGCTCGTTGCGGAGATTTGCAGTTCGTGAAGCCGGCCGCGCACTGAAACCCGGGCCGCCGTCGGATCGTATCGGAACGATGGGCCGTCTTTCGTCGAGGGATTACCGTGCTTGTCCTTCTCGGCATCGCGCTGGTGTTTCAAGGCTCGCCAGGGCCGCCGGTTCAGCAGGGCGAGCCGACGAAGCTGACCGCGGATATCCTCGAGTCAGCATTCACTGATCCGACCGCGCGGAGCATTCTGGTTCGCGCTCGCCGGGCGCGCATGACGGAGGATTCCACGCTGACCGCGTACGACGCAATGTCGTATCAGCGCATCTCGGCGGGACTCGGATTCAGAAGCATTGGTCGCGATAGACTGCTCTTTCGCCACGAGAGCGCGGCTCGCGTTCGCTGGCAGCAAGGCATTGGCGCATGGATCGACGCCACGGCATCGAGAACGGTCATTCCGCTGACTGCATTGCACGGCGACGGCAAGGTTCACAGCCGAATGAGCGACCCGGACCTGTACGCATCGATCCCGTACTTTCCAGGCAACGAGCCGCTCTGGATCGGGGGTGGTATCGCACGCTCCACGATCGACAGGCGAGGGTTGATTCATCCTCTCGCCGAAGGCGCAGAGGCGTATTACACCTATGCGACGGGCGACTCGATCACGCTCGAGCTGCCGAATGTCGCGACGATCCGGCTCATCGAGCTCGAGATTCGGCCGCGCGAGCCGAAGTGGAATCTCGCGACGGGTTCATTGTGGTTGGACGCGAGCTCGGGGCAACTGGTGCGCGCCGCGTATCGGCTTGCGGCCCCGATCGACCTATGGGTCGCGGCGCGCGACGCCGACTCCACTTCGATGGACGACTTCCCCGGATGGGTGAGATCGATGATCACACCCATGAAGGCCGAGGTGGCGGCTGTCGTGATCGAATACGGGCTGCACGACGGGCGCTTCTGGCTTCCCAGGTTGCGGATCGCAGAAGGCAGCGCGCACGTCGGATTCATGCGCGTACCGTTCAAGTTGGAAGAGCGTTTCACGTATTCCAGCGTGAATGGCGCGGACAGCTTGCCGTCGATCGCGGCGGAACCGGCGCGCCCTCACATTCGCGATCTCGTCAACCCCGAGGAACGCGCGAAATGGCGCGACTCGGTTCGGCGCGGTCTTCGAACGCGGGATTATCATCGCGCGTGCGACACGTCCGACACACGCGTGGTGACCTCGTCGCTGTACGATGCGCGACTGGTCACGGCCATGCGAATTCCGTGTGACCTTTCCAAGCTCGAGAATTCGCCGGATCTGCCCGCGTCGATCTACGATGCGAACGAGAAATTGTTCGGCGCGGACGAGCTCGAGGCCTTGAAGGGAGAGGCGCTGGCACTCAGCGCTCAGGGGCCGTTGTTGTTGGGACGTCCCGGCGCCCGGCTTCCACGCGCCGTTTTTGCGTACGGCCCATCGCTGATGCGATACAACCGCATCGAGGGTCTGTCGCTCGGTGGATCGGTCGAACAGGATTTCGGCGGGGGATACGCGGGCACCGCACTTGCGCGAATCGGTTCGGCCGACCGTGAGCCGAACTTCGAGCTTGCCGCGGCACGCTCGAATGTCGAAGAGACGATCGGCGCCCGCGTCTACAATCGTCTCGTCTCCGCGAATGATTGGGGACACCCGCTCAGCTTCAGCAGCTCGGTATCGGCGCTGCTGTTCGCACGCGACGAAGGTTTCTACTATCGCGCAACGGGAATCGAAGTCTCGGGTGACCGAGCCGCCGAGTTTGGAGGAGGCACGCGCGTGGAGTGGCGCGCCTTCTCCGAGCAGCAACGCACGGCTGCGGCGCACACGTCGTTCGCCTTCAGCGGAGGTGCGTTTCCCGCGAATGTCCTCGCGCGGCGCGGATGGTACTCCGGTGTCGGCATCGACGTCGCGAACCAGCACGGTCTCGATCCCGCCGCTTTTCGGTTGTTCACAGATCTCAGAATGGAAGCAGCCGCGGGCCAATCGACGTATGGCCGAGGTGCGGTCGATCTCACCGGTTCGAAGGGCGTCGGACCCATCGCGGGGTCGCTCACCATATCGGGCGGCAGCTCGGTCGGCAGCCTCCCGCCGCAGCGGAACTGGTTCCTGGGCGGATTACAAACGGTTCGCGGCCAAAGCCCCGACACGACACAAGCCGGTGACGCGTACTGGCTCACGCGCTTCGAGATCGGCCAGAACACCGTTGGCGTGCGGCCGACCGTCTTCGGCGATCTTGGGTGGGTCGGTGACCGAACGAAGATCCTGCAGAAGGTGCGGCCGATGAGCGGCGTTGGCGCGGGGCTGTCGTTCGCCGACGGTTTGCTGCGTCTCGACGTGGCGCGCGGCATTTATCCGCGAAAGCAGTTCCGCGTTGACGTGTCGCTCGAAGCCATGTTCTGACCGTAATCCGCGTTCAGACCGCACGCGGCAGTTGCAGCATGACGCTGGCAAATTGCTCGGGCGTGAGCGTCTCGGGTCGCGCCTGCGCAGGAACACCCGCCGTGCTCAGCACTTCCTCGGCGGTTTCCGCCGAGACGTTGGCGATTTCGCGGAGCACGCGCCGCATTTGCTTGCGGCGCATGCCAAACGCATCCTGCACGAACCGCCTGAACGCCGCTTCATGCTCGGCGCTCACCGCCGGGGCCTCGCGCGGATCGATGCGCACCACGGCGCTCTCCACTTTCGGCGGCGGAAGGAACGAGCCTGACGCCACGCGAAACAGCAATCGCGGCCGAGCGAAGCCTTGCACGTTCACCGAGAGCGCGCCGTACTCGTGTGATCCGGGAGCCGCCACGATGCGATCCGCCACCTCGCGTTGAACGAGATACACGGCGCGCTCGGGTCGCGGCGCTTGGAGCGCGTGAAAGAGGATCGGCGTCGTGATGTAGTACGGTACGTTGCCCACCACGACGAACGGGCCACCCGCTGCTTTCGCGAGATTCACGGTGAGCACGTCCGCTTCGATCACCCTCACATTCGGCGACGCTGAATATCGCTCGCGCAGGTTTGCCGCGAGCATGCGATCGTACTCGATGAGCACCAACTCGCGCGCGTGAGGCGCGAGCAGCGCCGACATACTTCCCCGCCCCGGCCCGATCTCGACGACGGTCTCGCTGCCGGTCAGTTCCAGCGCATCGACGATGCGCCGCAGGATGCGCGGATCGTTGAGAAAATGTTGACCGAGATTCTTTCGAATCGGCGGCGGCCGTCGTCCGCGCTCGCCCGGCTCTGTCACGAGGAGGAAAGCCCGACGGTCAGGTGCGCACGAGAACGATCGTCAGATCATCTCGCACGGGTGCGCCGCGCGTGTGCACGTCGAGTGACGCCATGACGCGATCCACGATCTCGCGAGGCGTGTAATCACGATATTGGCGAATCAGGTCCAACACTTTCTCTTCGCCAAGGCGTTCGCCGGCGGCGTTGCGCGCGTCGCTGATGCCGTCGGTGAACAGCACGAGCAAGTCGCGCTTCGATTGCCACTTTCGCTCGCCCGTCACCGGCAGGCGCTCGTCCATGCCGATCGGCGGATCGCTCGCGGCGAGGCGCTCGAAGTCCTTTCCGTCGGCGAGCAGGAACGCATGTGGATGCCCCGTGTTCGCGTACCGCAGCAATTGATTCTGCGGATCGACGACGGCGTAGAAGCCGGAGATGAACATCTCGGTGAGCGTGAGCTCGTCGCGCAGCGTCGTCATGAGCTGATGCAGCATCTCGCCGGGATCGCTCGTCGTCTGGGAGTGAATCGCGGCGGCGCTCATGGCGAGCGCCATGATCAGCGCCGCCTGGTAGCCGTGGCCCGAGACGTCCCCGATCATGATGCCCGTCTGCCCGCTCTTCAACCGGAAGAGATTGTAGAAGTCGCCGCCGACGCTCTCCGCGGGAACGACGCGCGCCGCGACCGTCGCCTGCGGCGCAACGATCGCGTCGTCGGGCAGGAGCTTCATCTGCAGATCGTGCGCGAGCTGCATCTCGTGCGCGAGCCGCTGTTGATCGACCGACGCCCGCACGAGCCGCGCGTTCTGAATCGCCGTGCCGATCTGCGTGGCGATCGCGGCGATGAGCTTCTGATCGCCAGCGGTGAACGGCTGTCCGCTGCGCCGATCCGACAAGTTGACGACGCCCAGGGGTTCGGCTCCGCGCGGCGCCGGCGCGGTCCACATGATCGGGACCGAAAGCATGGAGCCGCGCCGATAGGCCGCCTCCTCCGCGCACGCCTCGTCGTCATCTTCCGCGACTTGCAGGTGCTGCGCTCGAAACGCCTTCGCGCTCACGCTGCACGAATCATCCACCTTGATCGGCGGAATCTCGCTCAACGGAACGCCGCGGGCGGCAACGGCACGCAACGTGTTCGTCGGGCGATCGTGCACGAGAACCGTGGCGCGCCGCGCGCCGACGGTCTCCGAGACCTCCTGCAGAATCACATTCGCGGCTTCGTCGAGCGACACCGTGCGGCCGAGTATTTCGCTGATCGTGTAGAGGAGGTTGATCTCTTCGTAGCGTTCGGCCAGCTCGTTCGCCGCGTGCTCGACCTCGAGCGCCGATTGCAGATACTGCGTCACGACCGGCAGCAGAAAACTCATATAGCTCGGCAATTCGATGTCGGGCGCGGGGCACGGGCCGAGCGAGAGCCATGCGCGTCGAGGACCGGCGACGGCGGCGATGAGCACCTCGCCGCGCGTCGCGGCCACGAGCTGCGCGCCCTCGGCGACCGACGGAAACCGCGTCGGCGTCGGTGGATTCGGCGTCGCGGCCTCGAGCCTCGGCACGCCGGCTGGGGCGTCGGACCCTGATTGCATCCACACGCCGGCCTCGCAATGCGTGGCGTCGTGGAATGCGGCAAGGACCCGCGCGAGCTCGGTCATGTTCGGCGCAGTGTCATCCGAACGATGCTGCCGGAACCGACGGGCGCGTCGACGCGCTCCACGCGGTCCATCAGCTTGCGCATCAAAAAGAGACCGCGTCCGTCCTCACGCTCGATGTTGTCGGGGGTCGTGGGATCCTTGTCGAGCAGGCCGAAGTCGAACCCCGAGCCTTCGTCCTCCACTTCGACGACGAGCTGCGTGGTGTCGACCTCGGCGCGGACGTGGACGTGCTTGGCGGGATCGTCGCCGTTGCCGCGAAGAATGGCGTTCGACAGGGCTTCGGTGAGCGCGACCGGCACGTTGAGCATGAGCTGGCGCTGCGCGAACGCCATGACCTGGCATTCGCGGCGCACGAGCTCCACCACTTTCTCGATGAAGCGGACGTCGCTGGGGATGTCGACCTCGACGACGCGCACGTCGTCGGGCGGCGTTCCGTGATCTACAGTCGCGGGCATGCGGGAAGAATAATGACCAATGCGATTCGTGGCTCGCGAATCGTTCCTGAAGAACGACTCGCGAGCCACGACGTCATGCGGCGACGGGAGTGCAGGTGCGTCGCGCGGGTGATCTTTGAGTGCTCAGAAGCTTTGCAGCGCACGCTCGCGCGTATCGGCGATCTGGAACAGCGTATCGAGCTTGGTCAGCTCGAACAGGGTCTTGAGGTCGTCGTTGAGGTTGGCGAGCCGCAGCTCACCGCCCTGTTCGCGGATCTTCTTGGAGAGCGAGACGAGCACACCGAGTCCCGAGCTGTCGATGTAGCCGGTCTGCGAGAAGTCGATGAGAAATTTCTTCTCGCCACGCTCCAATTCATCGAGAACCTTTTGCTTCAGTTCCTGCCGGTTCCCCACGATGAGTTGGCCCTCCACATCCACGACGACGATCTCGCCCTCCTTCTTGATCGAGAAGCTCATGTCGTACTCTCCAAGTAGTTCCTCAAGTCGTTCTCAGCGGGACTCGTTCCGCGCCACCGCCGCGCTCGGGCCCTCGACGATCGTCGACGCCTGAAGCGCGGTAATGGCAGCCACATTGATAATGTCGTCCATCACGGCACCGCGCGAGAGATCGTTGCACGGCCGCCCTAATCCCTGCACGATCGGCCCGATCGCACTCGCACCACCCAACCGCTGCACCAGCTTGTACGCGATGTTTCCGGCATCCAGCGACGGGAACACGAGCACGTTTGCCCGTCCCGCGACAGAGCCGCCCGGAGCTTTCCGAGCGGCCACGACACTGGCGAGCGCTGCATCTCCTTGCAATTCTCCGTCCACAGCGAGGTGAGGCGCACGCTCCCGGACCTCCGCCACTGCCTGGCGGACCATGTCGACCGACTCACCCTCCGCGCTGCCGCGCGTGCTGAACGATAGAAAGGCCACCAACGGCTCGTCGCCGACGATCCGTCGCCGGTCCGCGGCTGCGGCCATGGCGATGTCCGCGAGCTGCGTGGCCGTGGGATACCGGACGACGCCGCAGTCGGTGAATGTCAGCACCTCTGCCCGATCGCCTCGAAACGGCGCAACGACCATGTAGAAGGAGCTGGATACCGTTCGAATGCCCGGGGCGAGACCAACCATCCACAGTGCGGCGCGCAAGACGTCGCCGGTGGTATGCACCGCGCCCGCGACGCATCCGTCGACCTGCCCTTCGGCAACGAGCGCGTCGGCGAAGAACAGCGGTGTGTGGAGAAGCCTGCCTGCCTCCTCTTTTGTGAGGCCTTTGCCGCGGCGTGCCGAAAGCAGTCGATCGGCCGCGGTTGCGGTGAAGGGATCGCTTGCCGGATCGCGAACATCGACACCGAGTGCGCGGACGGCCGCGTGTGATTCAGGCGCCGCGGGATCGAGAATCACCACCGGCTCGACGATCCGCCGCCGCGACAGTTCCGCCACCGCGGCCCGAGTTCGCTCGTCAGCCGATTCCGGAAACGCAATCCGGCGCCGCGTCGCCGCCGCGCGCGCCTGGATGGCGTCGATGAAGTTCGCGCTCACCGCGCGGTGGACTTCGCCTGCAGCGCTCGCGCGACCGCGGGATGCACCAGACTGCTCACATCGCCACCGAAGCGTGCGACCTCGCGCACCATGCTCGCGCTGATGTACGTCGTGTCCAATGACGGTACCATGAACACCGTCTCGAGCCGCGGCGACAGGTGGCGGTTCATGAGCGCCATCTGATACTCGTATTCGAAATCGCTCACGGCGCGCAGTCCACGAATGATCAGATTGGCGCCGCGCTCGCGCGCATAGTCGACCAACAGTCCGCCGAAGCTCGACACTTCGACGCGCTCGTCATCGCCCATGGCTTCGCGAATGAGGCCGACGCGCTCCTCGATCGTGAACAACGGCTGCTTCGAGGAATTCGTCGCGACGGCGACGATGAGCCGGTCTACGAACTCGAGACTCCGGCGCATGAGATCTTCATGGCCGCGGGTGATGGGATCGAAGCTGCCGGCGTAGATGGCGACGCGCATTGCGGTGGGCGTTGGGCGGTGGGGTTGGGCGGTCAGGCTCGAAAGAAAGTAATCACCGTTCCACCATACTTGCGCCGCTCGCCGTCACCGGGCAAATGCTCGTTCACGCGGTGCTCCACACCGAAGATGTCGGCGAACGGTACCGCGAGCCACCGCTCCGCGAGCTGCGTCGCGAGACCGAGGTCGTACGGCGGATCAGCGAACGCCACGTCGTACGCGCGCGCGGCGAGCTTCTCGACGAAGGCCAGCGCATCGCCCCGATGAACGACCGCCTCGGGGCCGGCTCCCAGCGCTTGCGCATTGGCGCGAACGGCGGCGATGCTCTTCGGTGAGACGTCGACGAAGTCGACAACCTCGGCGCCCCGCGACAAGGCCTCGAGCCCGAGCGCGCCCGAGCCCGCGAACAAATCGAGCACGCGCGCCCCGGCGAGCCAGGGGTTCACGATGCTCATCCACGCTTCCCGCACGCGGTCGCCCGTCGGGCGCACGCGATCGTCCGACGGCGCGTCGATGCGCCGGCCACGCCACTTTCCCGCGACGATCCGCATGTGGCGCTCCGAGTCTCAGGAGCGAAAATCGGCGAGGCGAGCCTGCACGCGCGACTCGCCCTGATACTCGTCGCGCTCGAGACGATACGCGACGTCGATTGACAGTCCGACGTCGAGCTCCTTCGCGCGCGGCGCCATCCCCCACCCGAGCGCGACGAGCTCACGGCCATCGGCATGCAGGAGCACCTTGAGTCCGTCCTTGCCGACGACGCGCGGCGGTGCAGCGACCGTCACGCCGCGCGACACGAGCAGCGGCGACGGATTGCCCATGCCGCACGGTTCGATGTGCCGCAGCAACGACTCCAGCTCATCGGTCGCGTCGCCGAACGGCATCTCGAGATCGACGCGCAGTTCCGGCACGAGATCCTCTTCCGTGAGGCGCGAGCTCGCCACGTCGTTGAACCGCTTCGCGAAATCCGCAACCCGATCGGCCGCGATCGTCACGCCCGCCGCCGATCGGTGCCCGCCGAATCGCACGAACAGATCGCGACACTCCGACAGCCCGGCGTGCAGATCGAACGCGCTGATCGATCGGCCGGAGCCCTTGCCTTCCGCACCCTCGAGCGCGATGAGCACCGCCGGCCGGCCAAACTCTTCGACGATGCGCGACGCGACAATCCCGATCACCCCGGCATGCCACCCTTGCTCGGCCAAGACGATGCCGAACGTGGACGAGAGATCGAGCTCCTGCACCAGCGAGCACGCGCGATCGAGCGTCGCCCGATCGATCTCCTGCCGGCGCGCGTTGAGCTCCTCGAGCTCGCGCGCGATGGGATTCGCTTCGTGATCCGAGCTCGCGAGCATGAGGTGCACGCCGCGCAGCGCGCTGCCCAGACGGCCCGCCGCATTTAGTCGCGGAGCGAGAATAAATCCGACACGTCCCGCCGTCAGCGACTTCCCTTCCAATCCCGCGGCGCGAATCATGGCGCGAATGCCGGGGCGCTGCGGATCGTTGAGGAGCTTCAGACCATAGCGCACGAACACGCGATTTTCGCCGCGCAGCGGCGCCACGTCGGCGATCGTCGCGAGCGCGACCAGATCGAGCATCGCGTACACCGCGTTTTCATTTCCACCTACCGCGCGTGTCAGCGCGAGCGCGAGCTTGAACGCCACGCCCACCGCGGCCAGATCCTTGTCCGGCGAGGGACATCCCGGCCGCTTGGGGTTGAGCACCGCGAACGCCGGCGGTAACGGGCCGCCCGGCAAATGGTGATCCGTCACGATCACATCGATGCCCGACGCCTGCAGCTCGGCGATCGGCGCATGCGCGCTCGTGCCGCAGTCGCACGTCACGACGAGCTTCGCGCCACACTCGCGCGCCGCACGCACCCCCGCACTCGTGAGGTCGTAGCCGTCTTCCAGCCGCCGCGGAATGAACGGCACCGCATTGCCGCCGAGTGTCGTGAGCGTGCGCACCATCAACGTGGTGGAGCAGATGCCGTCCACGTCGTAGTCGCCGTGCACGAGAATCGTCTCGTTTTCGCGCAGCGCGCGCACCAGGCGCTCGCACGCGCGATCGAGATCCATCAGGCAGCGCGGGTCGTGCAGCTGGTCGAGCCGCGGACGCAGATACGCCTTCGCGTCGTCCGGCGCGCCGTAGCCACGAGCCGCAAGCAGCCGGCAGATCGGCGCAGGCAGCTTGAGCTCGTCCTGCAACCGCGCGACGACTGTGGCGTCGGGTTCTTCGGGGAGCAACCAGCGCGCGCGAGGACGGGCGCGAACCGCGGAGAGAGTCACGCGCGAAAGCTATCGGCCGTCAACAGCACCAACAACCATCATTCCGTTGCGTACAACATCACTCCGCATTCCTCACACACTTCGGTGCGCGAGCTGCCCGTCATCGCGGCGCGGCGCTGCAGCGGAATGACGGTGTCACAGTTTCCGCACGACTGTCCGTTGAGCGGATACACCGCATGGACGCGCTTGCGCGAACGAATCCGCTCGTACTGTGACAACAAGCTGCGCGGGACCTTCTCGACTTTACCCTGTCGCACGCGGCGCGCGGCGGTGAGCTGATTCTCGATCTCCTCCTGCTCGGTCGAGAGCGTCGCCTGCGCCTGGGCCTGCGCGCGTTCCAGCTCGTCCGCCTGCTGCTGTCGTTCGTCGACGATGCGGTGGGCTTCCTGCAATCGCTGCCCGATCGAGGCTAGCTCGCGCTCGTCTTCGTCGATCATGCGCTTCGCCTGCTCGAGCTGGGCGGTCGCGGCGGTCGCTTCGCGCATCGACGTGATGTTGTTCAGCGCCTGCTGATGCTTCTCGTGCAGCGCCTTGTGCTGCGCCACGCGCGTCGCGACGTCGGCGCGCCGCTTCTCTTCCGAATCCGCCGTCTGCTTGGCCTGTTGCAGTCCGGCCAGCGCCTTGTCGCGCTCCTTCGCCAGTGCATCGAGGCGAGGTCGCAACGCGGCCAGCTTCGTCTCGAGATCGTGAATGGTGAGATCGTCTTCCTGGACGGCCAGCAGTGCGACGACGTCTGAATGCACGTGAAAATCTCCGGGCTGAGCGAAAACGGTATCTACTAATCTACGAGATTATTGACGACTGCGAGTGAAGCCCTTCCAGCGCGGCTTGCCCAGCGCGTGCATCTCGGCGGCGAGACGCTGCTTCTCGGCGATCAGCGCATCCTTTTCCGCTTCCGGCGCCAGGGGCAGCAGTCGGTCGAGCTCGGACAACCGCGCGTCGATCTCCCGCGCGAGCAGCGAGTTGATACTATCGCCGATGACGCCCTCGGCGAGGTCGATTCCGCCATGCTCGTCCATCAACTCCTGCAACACCTCGGTCGCGTCGTCGTCGAGCCCCGCGGCGATCTCGTCGACCCCTTTGTCCGGATCGTCCGTCGTCAGCTCCTTGAAGATCGCCTGATATGCCGAATCGGCAAACGCGTCCGCGCCGATTCGTTCGGCCGCGGTCTCCACGAACCGCCGCTGATGCAGCAGCATTCGCACCAGCTCACGCTCGGCGCGAACGGCAACGGCCCTATGATCGACACGGCGGTCCTGGCGACGGACGGAGACCTCGGTCCCTTCGTCGGGCGGCGGTCCGCCGGTTTCGATCGGCGTTCGCCGTTCCCGCGGCGCGGTCGCGAGCTCGCGCACCAGCGCCTCGCGAGCGATGCCCGCGACTTCGGACGTCCGGGCGATGTACAGGTCGCGCAGCAGTTGATCGCTCGTGATGCGAATGGTCGGCAGCAGCTTGTCCAGCGCGGCGCGCTTCCGCCGGAGATCAGCGAACCAACCGCCGCGCTCGAGGAGTTGGATCTTCCGGTCGAAGACGTCGACGGATGCGGCGGCGGCTTTCTCGAATCCCTCGGCGCCGGACTTCGCGACGTACGTGTCGGGGTCCTCGCCTTCGGGCAGCGTGATGACCCGCGCATTCACGCCCGCCGCCAATAGCACATCGCCCGAGCGAAACGTCGCTTTCAGTCCGGCCTGATCGCTGTCGTACAGCAGGAAGACATTCGTCGTGTATTTCCGCACGAGCGCCGCTTGTTGTTCCGTCAGTGCGGTGCCGAGCGGCGCCACCGCCTCGGTGATGCCCGCGAGCATGAGGCGAATCGCGTCGAAGTACCCTTCGACGATGATCAGCCGATCTGCCTTCCGAATCGCCTGTTTCGCCCAGTTCAGACCATACAACAAGTTGCGTTTGGCGAAGACGTCCGACTCGGCCGAGTTGAGATACTTGGGCTCGCCCTCGCCGAGCACGCGGCCGCCGAATCCCACCACGTGACTCTGGATGTCGTAAATGGGGAACATGAGCCGATCGCGAAAGCGCGCGCGCGGCTCGGGGCGATCTTCGCTTGCCCTGAGCACACCGGCGGCGATCTGTCGGTCGTCGTCAAAGCCCAACGCGGCGAGCGCCTCACGCATCGCGTTTGGGTCGCGCGGCGCATAGCCGAGTCCGAATCGATCGGCCTCGTCGCGCGAGAGTCCGCGCGACGCGAGATAGTCGCGCGCGTGCTTCGCCGCAGGCGATTCCCAGAGCTGTGTCCGAAAGAAATCCGCCGCCGACGCGTTGACTTCCCAGAGCGGCTCGCGCCGGTCGCGTTCTTCGGTACGACGCGCGACCTCGTGCACCTCGACGCCGGACCGCGCGCCGACCCATTTCACCGATTCGACGAAGTCGAGCCCGAGATGCTTCTGCACGAACGTGAACACGTCGCCCGACTCGCCGCACTTGAAGCAGTGGTATCCGCGATCGGTCACGGCGAAGTTGGGATTCTTTCCGTGATGAAACGGACACGGTCCGCGAAAGCTGGTGCCGACGCGCTTGAGCTTCACGAATTCGCCGATGATCGAGACGATGTCCGACTCGTCACGAACGCGATCGACGACGTCGTCAGGAATCACGCGAACATCGCGAGCGTGACGCCCGCGCCGCCTTCGTTCCACGCGCCGAGCCGGAACTCGCGCACTCGCGTGTCCTTGCGCAACATTTCGGCGACGCGATCGCGCAACACACCGGTTCCCTTGCCGTGAATGATTCGGAGGCTCTTGAGATCCGCGCTCACCGCGGCATCGAGCGCCTGAAGCACAACCCCTTCTGCTTCGTCAGGCCGCAGCCCGCGCAAGTCGATCTCGGTGGGAACGTGCACCTCGGGAATGTCGCCTGTCCAGACGTTCACCAGCTCTTGAGGCGACTGGTCGCTGCGCGTGAGCGATTTCCGCGGCACGGTGAGCTTGATCGCACCCATCGCCACGATGGCGTCGTCATCGCGCAGCTCGAGCACGCGACCAATTTTTCCATCGAGAGTGCCGACTTCGACGGTGTCGCCGATAGAGACGGGCGTTGGGCGTTGGGCGATGGGCGCTTGCTGTCGGCGAGCGACGTTCGCTTCCTCGCGCTCGAGACGGTCGAGCTGAGCGCTTTGCTGCGCAGCCAGTACTTCGGCGCGGCGGCGTGCCTCGCGACCGGCTTCTTCCACCGCCTCGGCGCTCGCCGCCTTGAGCGACTTGATCGTCTTGTCGATCTCGGCGCGCGCGTCGAGCAGATAACGTCGCGCGTCCTGGCGCGCGGACTTTTCGGCGACGCGTTCGCGCTCGCGCACGGTGCGTTCGCGCTTCGATACCTCGGCAATGCGTGTGCGCGCATCGTCGAGAATCTTCGCCGTCTCCGACTCGCGACGCTTCAACTCTTCGTCGCGCTTCTCCAATTGCTCGATGAGCGCCGCCACGTCACGTTCGTGCTGGGGCAATCGTTCTTCGGCGCGCGTGACGACCTGGGCGGGCAGGTTCAACCGCCGCGCGATCGAAATGCCGTACGATCGCCCTGGAATGCCTTTGATCAATCGATACGTCGGCGCGAGCGCCACGGCGTCGAACTGGAGTGACGCGTTCACGACGCCGTCGACTCGGCCGGCGAGCTCCTTGAGTGTTCCCAAATGCGTCGTGGCGACCGTCATCGTCCCGCGCGACGTCAGGTCCTCGAGAATCGCCCAGCCGAGCGCCGCTCCTTCGACGGGATCCGTACCGGACCCCAGCTCGTCGATCAGCACCAGAGAGTCGGCGGTCGCGAGGCGAAGAATCTCCGCGAGATTCTTGAGATGCGCGCTGAACGTCGAGAGGCTCGCTTCGATCGACTGTTCGTCGCCGACGTCCGCGAAGGCATTGTCGAACATCGGAATGCGACTCTCGGGGCCGACGGGAGCTGGAATGCCCGACTGCGCGAGCGCCGAGATGAGGCCGAGCGCTTTGAGCAGCACCGTCTTGCCACCGGTGTTCGGGCCGGAGACGAGCAGCGTTCGCTCGCCCGGCGACATCGCCAGATCGAACGGGACGACGTCCGCGCCCTGCGCGAGCAAGAGCGGATGCCGCCCATTATGAATCTCGAAACCCTCGCTCGCGCGCACGAGCGTCGCCGGCGCGCAGGCGTAGGTGTGACCAAACCGCGCGCGCGCGAAGAGCGAATCGAGCTCCACGAGCGCATCGAGCGCCGCGATGATCTCGGTGCGCCGCGGACGCAACTCGTCGGTGAGCGCGCGCAGGATACGCTCGACTTCCTCGAACTCGTCCGCCTCGAGCTCGCGCATGCGATTGCCGAACTGCACCGCGGCCGGTGGCTCGACGAACAGCGTACCGCCCGACGCCGAGGTGTCGTGCACGATGCCGCCGACGACCGTGTGCCCGCCGCGGCGCACGGGAATGACGAATCGCCCGTTGCGCATGGTGACGGACATGTCCGCGACGCGATGGTGTGGCTCGAGCCGCGACATCTCACGCTCGAGAATGCGAACGAGCTCGCCTTGCATGGAGCGCAGCTCGTTGCGAATGCGCCGCAGCGCAGGCGACGCGTCGTCCTTGACGGTTCCGTCCTCCTGCACAGTCCGTTCGATGCGCTCCTCGAGCGTCGGGAATGCAACGAGCGCGTCGATGAGCGGCGCGAGCACCGCGCGCACGATCGCCGCGCGCCTGGCATCGCGCAGGGCAAGCTGGGTGCGCCGGGAGGAACGCAGCAGCGTAGCGCCGGCGATCAGCTCCTGCCCGGTCCACATGCTGCCTTCGACGCGCAAGCGGCCGAGCGGTCCGCTCAGATCAGGGGTTGGGTCGGGATGCCATGGCTCGTCGCCCTGAATGGCGGAGCGCATCGCGGCGACGCGCGCGTGTTCGCGATCGAGCCAGTCGCGGTCGACGCTCGGCGACAATTCGCGTACGCGCGCGGCACCCGGGTCCGACGTCGCAAACCCGGCGACGACATCGAGGACCTTGGGCAGCTCGAGGATGGAGAGGGCGTGCGCGTTCATCACTGTAAAGCTGTCATCCTGAGCGCGAAGCGCGAAGGGACCTCCGTTCGCTGCGGCCAATCTGTCATCCTGAACGAAGCGAAGGACCCCTGTCGCTACGGAGCGCTCTCCGCGACGCACAGGAGTCCTTCGGTCGCTATGCTCCCTCAGGATGACAGGGCTTACTGCTTCGCCAGCTCCTCGCGGACGATCGCGTTGATCGTTCCGCCTTCCGCGCGGCCCTTGAACTGGCCCATCACTTTGCCCATGACGGCACCTACGTTCGTGGCGCCGCCCTTGATGGCGGCGACGACCGCGGCGCGAATCTCGTCGGCGCTCACTTCAGCCGGGAGATACTTGCCGAGCGCCTCGACTTCCGTGCGCTCGGTGGCCGCGAGATCGGCCCGGCCACCCTTGTCGTACATCTCGATCGATTCGCGACGCTTCTTGATGCCTTTGCGCAGCACGTCGACGACGTCGTCGTCGGCGAGCGGGCGCTTCAGCTCGATCTCGCGATTGCGCACGTCGGCGATGATCGTGCCCAGGAGCAACACCTGACCCTTCTGCTGCGCTTTACGCGCGGTGTTCAGGTCGGACTGCAGCTGGTCGAGCAGTGGAGCCATTGCCGTTACAGCCTAGCCGTGACGGCTGCGACGATTCTTCCGGATGGCGGCATTCATTTTCCGCTTCCGGCGCTCGCTCGGCTTTTCATAGTGGCGGTGCTTGCGGAGATCGGACAGGATCCCAGCCTTCTCGCACTTCTTCTTGAACCGCTTGAGCGCGCGCTCAAAGTTCTCATCGTCGTGGATGATGACTTCCGACAAACTCGATTCCCCCCTTCGTGGCGTTGGTCGACGCCTGTTAAGTATGGATAGCCGTGTAACTTACCTGGCGAAGGCGACGGTTGTCAACGGGCGTATGGGCGTATGGGCGTTACCCGGGCGGCCAACCCATGTCCCGGCCGCCCAAAAGGTGCAGATGGATGTGGAACACCGTCTGGCCGGCCGCTCCATTGGTGTTGATCACGGTCCGGTAGCCCGACTCGGCGATCCCTTCCGCCCTGGCGATCTCGGCCGCAATGAGCGACAGACGGCCGATCATCGCCGCGTCCTTCGCGTCGTTGAGCGACGCGACATGCTCGCGCGGCACCACCAGCACGTGCACCGGCGCCTGCGGGTTGATGTCGCGAAACGCGATGCAGTCCGCATCCTCCCGAACGAGCTTCGCGGGGATCTCGTGGCGTACGATGCGGCAGAAGAGACAGTCGTCGGCCATTCGTTAGTCCTCTCTAACTATTTGGTCCTTCAAACCATTAGCCGAGGCTAACGATTTTGCGCGCAGGCAGGCGACGGCGGCGATGCCCGCCGTCTCGAACCGCAGCGTCGTCGCCGCGAGCGCCGTCGGCCGCCACCCGTTGTTGCGCAAGCCGGCCAGCTCCTCGGGCGTGAACCCACCCTCCGGGCCGAACGCGACCGTCATCGCCAACAGCGCACCCAGTCCGGCGATACCGCCGCCGTTCACGTCGAGTACCAGCGGCAACGCATCGGACGGCAGATCGATCGCATTGGGCTCGGTGTCGTCGAGCAGTTTCGGCAGCCATGCCCCGCCCGACTGCTCGAGCGCCGAGATCATGCGAGCGCGCAACTTGGCGCGAAACGCATCGCCCTCGCCGCGTGGAGACACGCTCATCGATCGAGTCCACCGCACGGCCTGCCAGCTCGAAAGCCCAAGCTCCGTCGTCTTCTCGGCCAGCCACAACATGCGCTCGCGATCGGCGATGGGGACGCGGAGATGGATGGAGCGCGGCGGGGACACTGCCTCCGTTCGCGCGATCGTCGCTATGCAGCTCGATTTCGCGATCGTATCGAGCGTGGCGTCGGCGAGCGTGCCGGCGCCGTTCGTGAGGCGAACGGGATCACCTGGCTGCAATCGCTTGACGCGCGCGTGATGCGCGACGCTGTCCGGCAGCTCGACGGTCGTGCCTTCGTCGAGCGCGCCGTCCGCGTAGAAGGTCGCTACCGGCGCGCGATCATCGCGCTCCACCAGGCGTCCTCGGAATCCTCGTCGACGATGCGCCAACCGCCGTCCCCGAGCACGCGCTGCATCTCCTCACGTTCCGCCAGGAGAATGCCGCTCAGAATGGCGTGACCGTCATCACGGAGCGCCAGCGAGATCACCGGCAGGAGCTCGGTGAGCACCGACGAGATGATGTTCGCGAGCACGAGATCCACCGGCGCGACGAGTGGAAGCAATGTCGCGGCATTGCCCTCGATCACGCGCACGCGATCGCGCACGCCGTTGCGCTCCACATTTTCTTCCGCATTGCCGATCGCGTCCGGATCGATCTCGATCGCGGCCGCGTGCGCCGCACCAAGTTTGACCGCGGCGATCGCCAGCACCGCGCTGCCCGCTCCGAGATCGGCGACGTGCTCGCCGCCGCGTATGAGCTTTTGCATCAGGCGAATGACGCCGCGCGTCGTGGCGTGCTCGCCGGTCCCGAACGCCATCGCGGGTTCGATCACGATGGTGCGCGCCAAGTCGCGCCCGTCGGCAAGCCACGGCGGCACCACTGTGAGCGCGCCGAGCTCCTGCGCGCGAATGCTCTTCTTCCACTGCTCGGACCAATCCACGTCGGGCAGCGGCTCGGTGTCGACGCGGACGTCGTCGCTCACCGCGAGCGCGGCGCAAGCGAGGCCGTTGGCCGTTTCCTGGTCGGGTACGTGCGTGATGAGCGCGTCACCCAGCTCTTGAATGCCTTGCGCGCCCGCATGGAACAACGCCGCCATCACATCGTCGCGACGCGCGCCGGGAGCAACGCGAACGGTTACCCACCCGGCATCGCCGGTCACGCGCCGAGGGCTTCTTTCATCTTCGCCCAGAAGCCCTTGCCGCGGCCGTCGACCGGCACGCCGGGCTGCAGTTCGTTGAGTCGCGCGAGAAGGTGTTTTTCTTCGTCCGTGATGCGATCGGGCGTCCAGAGCTGCACGCGAACGTGCAGGTCGCCGGTGCCGTTCGCGTTCACTCGCGGCAATCCGCGCCCGCGCAAGTGGAACACGTGACCGCTTTGCGTGCCGGCGGGTACGGTAAGCATCGTGTGTCCCGCGACGGTGGGCGCGCTGAGCTCCGCGCCCAGCACCAGCTGCGGGTACGTCACGAGCATCTCGGTATAGAGATCCTCGCCGTCGCGCTCGAAGCGCGGATCGTCCGCCACCTCGAACAACACGTGAATGTCGCCGCGCGGACCGCCGCGCGTGCCCGCGTTGCCCACGCCGCGCAGCGTCATGTACTGGCCCGTCGCGACGCCCGCCGGAATCTGCACCGTGACCTCGCGGTCGACGCGCATGCGTCCCTCGCCGCGACACTTCTTGCACGGCGTCTGCACGATGCGCCCTTCGCCACGGCACGTTGGACACGGCGCCACGGTTACGAACTGCCCGAAGAACGAGCGTTGCGCTCGGCGTACTTCGCCGTGGCCGGCGCACGTGCGACAAACCTCGGACTTGGATCCCGGCTCGGCGCCCGTTCCCTCGCACTTGTCGCAGGGATCGAGAAGTTTAATGACGATTTTCTTATCGGCGCCGGTCGCCACTTCGGCGAGCGTCAATGGAATCGTGACTTTGACGTCCGGGCCGGAGCGCGGACCGTTCCCGCCGCCGCCACCGGCCTGCCGGCCGAACAGGTCGTCCAGGCCACCGAAGCCGCCGAAGTCGCGCATGAAAATGCCGAGCGCTTCGGAGAGATCCACGTGGTGGAACCCACCCGCGCCGCCGCCGCGCAATCCCGCCTCTCCGTAACGATCGTACGCGGCGCGCTTCTGTGGATCGCGCAGCACGTCGTACGCCTCGGTGATTTCCTTGAACCGCTCTTCGGCTTCCTTCGCGCCGTTGTTCCGGTCCGGATGGTACTTCATCGCGAGCCTGCGATAGGCCTTCTTGACGTCGTCGTCGGACGCGCCGCGCTCGACCTCGAGTACCGCGTAATAGTCGGCCATGCGTCCTTACTCCAGCAGATCGCTGAGCAATCGCGAGGTATGACTCACGAGTGCGATGACTTTTTCGTAGGGCATACGCGTCGGCCCGATCACGCCAATCACGCCGGCGAGCGAACCCACATGATACTCGGCCGTGACGACCGTGAAGTCCTCGAGGCGCGGATCGTCGTGCTCGGCGCCGATGGTGATCGAGATGCCGGGCGCCTGGCCGCGCTTGCGAATCGCTTCGCCAAGTTCCTGCGGGGTCTCAGTCAACGCGAGCAGACGGCGCATGCGATCGGCTCCGGCGAACTCCGGCTGCTCGGCGAGCACGGAGGCGGCGCCGAGCACGACGTGTTGCGGTTCGGCCAGTGGCATTGCCGCGTCGAACAACTGTCCGCCTTCCTGAACGAAGATGTTGAGCAGCTCCGCCGAGCTTGCGTCGCCACCGGCGTCGCGCAGACGCGAGCCGAGCGACGAGCGAATCTCGCCGAGCGTGAGGCCGGCCAGGCGCTCGTTGAGCACCGCGGTGACGGCGCTGAGCGCACTGTCGGCGATCTCGCCCGAGACTTCGACGAACACGGTGCGCACCACGCCGCCCTCGAGCGACAGCACCATGAGCAATCGCTCGGTGCTCACGCGCACGAGCTCCAGGCGGCGAAGGACGGAACGATCGAGCCGTGGTCCAAGCGCGACGCCAAGTTCGTGCGTGAGCACGCCGAGTGTTTGCGCGGCGCGGCGCAGAATGATTTCGATGGGCGAGCCGCCGTTGCCGCCGGTAAGCTGCTCTGTGATTCGATCTGTTTCGGACGGGCGAATCGGCGGAAGGCCCAGAAGCGAGTCGACATAGGCGCGATACGCCTTGTTCGTGGGAACGCGCCCGGCGGAGGTATGGGGATGGAAGAGGAATCCTTTCTCTTCCAGATCACTCATCGTGTTGCGGATGGTCGCGGGCGACACCCCGAGCCCGAAGCGCCGCGACAACGTCCGCGACCCGGCGGGCTCGGCGGTTTCGACGTAGCTGCGTATTACCGCTTCAAGTACGCGGCGCTCTCGTCGGCTGAGCTCCTCGGATTCCATAACTTCAAAGCTAGTAACGACTTCGGACGTGTGTCAAGTCGGCAGCGAGGCTGTCGAGACGAAGCCAACCCAGGGGTGTGAGCACGATGCGCTCGCCATCCACGATGCGCGCCCATCCCGCGTCGATCCACGGCCTCACGTGCGCGAGTTCCGGGCCCGAAACGTTCAGGCCGGACGTGGTCCTTAGGCCAAGATACACCGACTCCGCCACGCGATTGGCCTCGGTGAGCTGCTCCGATTCCTCGAGCGGGTCCTGGCGGTCGTTCAGACGGTGCACCCAATCCGCGTACGCGCGCGTGTTCCAGCGACGCCTGCCGCCGTCGAATTCATGCGCCGACGGTCCGAGGCCCGCATACGGGCTGCCAGTCCAATACGCGGCGTTGTGTCGCGCGTGACGGCCGGGCAGACCGAAATTAGAGACTTCATAATGCTCGAATCCCGCCGCGGCGAGCGCGTCATGCGCGAACAGGAATTCGGATTCATATCGTTCTTCGGGAGATTCCACGACGTCGCCGCGGCTATGCCAGCGCCCGAGCGGCGTATGCGATTCGATGGTGAGGCCATAGAGGGACAGGTGCGACGGCTCGAGCGCGAGCGCATGTTCGATGTCGCGCTCCCACGAACGTTCCGTGCGTTCGGGGAGCGCAAAGATCAAGTCGAGCGAGAGGTCATCGATGCCGGCCGCGCGCGCGGCGTCCACCGCGCGATCGATCGCGGCCGCGTCGTGGGTGCGGTGCATCCACGACAAGGCGCTGTCGTCGAACGACTGTGAGCCGATGCTGAGCCGGTTGATGCCGGCGCCGCGCCACAGCGCGACCGTCTCGCGATCGATATCGTCCGGATTCGCCTCGAGCGTCACCTCGGCGGCCGGTGCGAGATCGATGCGGCCGCGGAGCAGCTCGAGCATGCGCGCGACACCAGCGCCGCCCAGACGAGAGGGAGTGCCGCCGCCGAAGTAGAGGGAGTCCACGATCCACGGCCCCGCATCGTGGTAGCGGAGATCGAGCTCCGCCTTCAGCGCGGTCAGATACTCGTCGACGGGCACGTTGCGGCGGACCGCAATCGCGAAGTCGCAGTACGAACAGCGGCGGGCGCAAAACGGTACGTGAACGTAGGCGTGTCGAGGGGGCACCTTTCTAATATGGCGGGGCGCCGACACCGCCCGCCCCTCTACCGGCGGCGAATCTCACCCGTCAACGCACACTCGACGACTCCGCGCAGCTCCAGCCCCGTGATCGCGCTCAGACACTCCGCCACCGGCAGCGCCGAGCGTGCACACAGCTCGTCCAATGATGCGGCGCCGGCCGCGAGTGCATCCCACACCTGACGTTCGGTCGCGCTGTCGACGTCGATCGTGCCCCGCTTTTGTGGCGACAACCCCGCGAGCGTGAGCGCGTCATCGATCGATGCAATGACCTGCGCGCCTTCGCGCAGGTAATGATTCGACCCTGCGCTCTGTGGTGAATCGATCGGTCCCGGCACCACCGCAACCGTGCGGCCCAGCGCCTCGGCAAAGTCCGCGGTCTTGAGCGCGCCGCTCTTGAACGGCGCTTCGACCACGATCGTCAGGCGCGCGAGCGCGGCGATCAACCGATTCCGTTTCACGAAATGGTGCTTCATCGACGGCGCGCCCGGCGGCATCTCCGAGAGGAGCAGTCCTCGCTCCGCGATTTCCTGATACAGTCCGCGGTGCGCGCGCGGATATGCCACGTCGACGCCGTTACCAAGGACGGCAACGGTGCGGCCGCCGGCTTCGAGCGCGGCGCGGTGAGCCGCGCCGTCGATGCCCAGAGCCATCCCGCTCACGACGCATGCACCACCGCGCACGAGCGCCGCTACCAGATCGTGTGTGACGCGCAGGCCGTAGCTCGTGGCCCGGCGCGTCCCGACGACCGCGACGACCGGATCGCGCAGTGTCGCGAGATCGCCGATCGCCCAGACCAGCTGCGGAGCGTCTTCGAGCTCGCGCAGACGTTCGGGATACTCAGGGGAGTGGCGCGGGATCGTCGCGACGGACACTGGCTTTCTTCATGTCGAGAAGGCGTGACCACCACGCGGCGAGCAGCGGCTCGAGTCCGGTCCGGCCCGCGGCGCTGATGGCGTAGATGCCGAACGCGTCGGGCGCTTCGATCGGGGGTGGTTCATCGTCGCCCAGGAGGTCCATCTTCGTGAAGACCACGCAGTGCGGCTTCTGCGCGAGCTCCTCGGAGTACGACTCGATCTCTCGACGCAGCTGATCGTATTCGACCTGCCAATCCATGGCGTCCACGGGGATGAGAAACGCCAGCAATCGTGTGCGTTCGATGTGCCGCAGGAATTGCAGCCCCAGTCCGCGCCCTTCGTGCGCGCCTTCGATGATGCCCGGAATGTCGGCGACGACGAACGTGCGATTGTCCGAAAGCTGGACGACGCCAAGGTTGGGGCTGAGCGTGGTGAACGGGTAGTCGCCGATCTTCGGCCGCGCGGCGGAGATCACCGAGAGGAGCGTCGACTTGCCGGCGTTCGGCTGTCCGACGAGACCGACGTCGGCGATGAGCTTGAGCTCCATCTCGAGCGTGCGCGTTTCGCCGTCTTCGCCGGGCTGGTATTCGCGCGGCGACTGATGCGTCGCCGTGACGAAGAACGAATTGCCCTTTCCGCCGCGGCCACCCTTCGCGACCACGATGCGCTGGCCGTCGTCGAGCACCTCTCCAATCAATTCGGATGTTTGGAGATCTCTAATGATCGTTCCGATCGGCACCGGCAGCACCACGTCGATGCCCGAGCGGCCCGTCTTGTTGTTGCCCGATCCATGGTCGCCGGCGGGCGCCGTCCACGTGTCGCGGTACGTGTAGTCGAGCAGCGTCGACAAATTGCTGTCGCCGACGACGATGACGTCGCCGCCGCGGCCACCCTCGCCGCCGTCCGGGCCACCCATGGGCACGAACTTCTCGCGGCGAAACGAGACGATGCCCGAGCCCCCGTCGCCCGCCTTGACGTTGACCACTACACGATCGATGAACATGCGCTCATTTGCCTCGGACGCGCGCCCACAACAGTTGCACTGCGCGGGCGTGCTCGGATCCCAAAAGGTCGGCGAGTGCCACGATGGCGTCGTCGATGATTTCTGGCTGCACGCCGACGTTGAGGGCGCCGTGCAAATGTGAATGCAGCTGCCGGTCCTGATGCGCGGCGGCGCACGCCGCCACGATGCAGAGCTCGCGCCGCGGTAAGTCGAGCCCGGGGCGCGACAATACTTTGCCGTAGCCTTCGGTGATCATCCACTCATCCAGCCGTGGATGCAGGTGTCGAATGTTCTGGCGCAGCCGGTCGTACATCGCGCCGTACACGGCGTGACAGGTCGCTTCACCGTCGCGTTGCCATGCATCGGCATCGATCGACTCGCCGGCAGACGTCTCGGGCTCAGGATTCCATTTCCGCCATTCCCGCATGGCGTTGAGCGCGCGCGGAAAACCGGCGAACAAATACGTTTGCAAGAGCAGCTCTTCGACGTGCACGCGCGGAACCACGCCGGCGGCACGAGCAAGGGCATCGCGAATCTGATCATCGGGTCCCGCCGTGACGATGGCCGATAGTCGAACGAGCGCGCGAGTCGCGTCGTCGAACACGCGCAACGTTTCACCCGGCGAAGAATTCCGCGTCATCGTATCCCGGCGCGGCGGATCGAAAGAGCTCAGAGGGTGTGGCTCACGAGGCGAGGCGCACTTCGCCGACGACTTCGCCGCGCGTGTTGCGCAGCGGCCGGCGGAGAAACTCCTCGAGCCGCGGCGGCAGGGTGTTCGGCAGAACGTCGAAGAGCTGCAGGATGCGCAACACCGCGGGAAACTGCGCCCGTTGCGCGCCGTCGTCGACTTTCACGGCGAAGCCGATCCCCAGATCGGGCACGGCCACCGAATGCACTCCCTCAGCGCCGATCTTCGCCACCACTCGGCCCTCACTCTCCTCGATCAGCACCGTGTCGAATCGATCCGTGCCGCCGATGAGGAACGGACGCGTGCTGATGGCGTGCACCACGCGCGTCGGAACCTCTTCCTGGGCGCGCACCGCGCGCGCCAGACGCGACCAAGCGCGCGCCATGTGCTCGAGTGGGAGCGCGAAGGCGACGACACCGCAGCCGTCGACGGCTTGACCGACGTCGGACTCGGGCAAGCCGGACCACGCGGCAACCGCCTGAAGACAGCAGCGCTGCACCGGATGATCGCGGCGCTCGTAACCATAGGTATGCCAGCCCGCGGTTTGCGCGCGCGCCAACATTGCGGCGTGCTTCCCGGAGCAGTTGTTGTGCAGGCGCGTGAGGCGCGCGCCGGATTCGCGCAGCAACTTGATGCCGCGCGAGGAAAGCGGGTCGTGCGGCCCGCAGGCGAGATCGCCTTCTTCGAGACCGATGTCGTTCAGCATCTCTTGCGCGAGGGCCACGTGCTCAGGTTCACCGCCGTGCGACGCGCAGGCGAGCGCGAGTTGGTCGTCGCCCCAACGAAGCTCGTCGAAACCGCCGGCCTCGATGAGCGGCATGATTTGAAACGGCTTGGCGCATGAGCGCCACGAGCTCACGATTGACGTGTCGTGCGCCGAGGCGATGAGGCGGTCCCCGTCGCCGACGACCGCGGCATGAACGCGATGCCGCGACTCGATCTGTGAGCCGCGTGTGGCGACAACGTCGACTTCAAGGCTTCTCATGTGGTGGTGCCTGTCCCGCGCTGCACGAGGAAGTCGTCGACGGCAGTGACGACTTTCGTAAACTAATCGGACAGTTGCCGCTGTTGGGTAGCCCCCAGCGAAGCGGTCACGGGCGTCGCGCGCGCCGCGGTGAAGATGCCCGCGAAGATCAATGCGCCGCCGATGAGCGTCGCCATGCCGGGGAGCTCGCGAATGCCCGGCAAGATCGCGGCGAGGATGGTTGCACCCACCGGTTCACCGAGCAGTGTGAGATTCACGACATAGGCGGGCATGAACTTGAGCGCCCAGTTGAATCCCGTATGGCCAAGCAGCATTGGGCCGATCGCGAGCGCGGCGAAAATGGACAGCTCGCGCGGCGGCTGCGAGATGACCGGCGCCCGCGCGACGAGCGCGAACACGATCAACATCACGAACGCGGCACCGTACACCAGACCGACGTAGGGCCAGAGGTCGAGCGTCGCGCGCAGCCGCCGGCCCGCGACGAAGTAGCATGCACCGCTCACCGCGCCGACGAGCGCGAGGACGTCGCCGACAAGCGCGCGACGATCAGCTGGCGCGAGCGACGATCCGAATGCGGGTGACGCGACGACCGCCGCGCCGATCATCCCGATAGCGATGCCCGTCCACTGCATGCGCGTCGGTGGTTCGCGGAGCAGCGTGACCGAGAGAATCGCGACGATCACCGGTTGCATGTTCACCAGCACGACCGACGCCGCGACCGTCGTCATGCTCACGGACGCATTCCACGACCAGAAATGCACGGCGAGCATCGTCCCCGCGCCGAGTGCGATCGCCAGGCTCCTGGTGTCGAGCCGGCGCCACTGCCGCCAGGATCCGGTGGCGGAGAGCGCGATGGCGATGATGACGAGCGAGAATCCGATTCGCCAGATCGCGATGGCGAGCGGATGCGCGTGTGACAACCGAACCAGTGGCCCGCCGAACGAGATGCCGGCGAGCGCGAGAACGAGGACGAAGCGTCGGATGCGGAATTCCGAACGGAGGTGCGAAGCCGAGCCGAGGAACGATGAACGAGGGACTCACCCTCTACACATTACTCATTTCCGGCACAACACGCAGATCGCGCCGCGCATGTACTTCTGCGGATTTTTCCGCACGTCGTCCAGGATCGCCTGCACGTCCGTCGTCAGCTTGTTGACGCGGTCGTACAACGTCTGATCGGTGAGCAGCTTCCCGATGTTGCCATTGGGATCGGCGATCATCTTCGACAACGAGTCGCCGGCGCGCGCCATGTTCACGAGATGCACATAAATCGAATCGTCGCGCAGCAGATGGCCCACCGTTCCGTTCTTGTCATTGAGCGCAATCACGAGCGAGTCGGCCGACGTGATCACCGACACGAAGCGGTTGTAGAGCGTCGGATCGTCGAGCAGCTTCGCGAACGTGCCGTTCGGATTCTCGAATCGGTTCAGCATGCTGTTCGCCCGGCCCATCGTGCCCAGGAACTGGTCGTACAGCGCGCGATTGGTCATGAGCTGGCCGATCGTTCCCTTTCCTTGCACGATGCCGCCCGTGATCTCCCGCAGATCGTGCGTGAGGTCGACCATGTCGCTGACGGCGCCGGCCGCCTGCGTGAGCACCGCTTCGTAGTCGAGCGACGGCGCGACCGGAATCGTATCGCCGGGCTTGAGCGCACTGTAGCGCGGCGTGCCCGTGGAGATGTCGATGACCTTGTCGCCGAGCAAGCCGAGGGTCCGCACCTTGGCCTTCGAATCGGCGCGCACCTGCGGCTCGAGCGCCTGGTCGATGGCCATCGTCACTTTCAGGTTGCGCGTCGTGTCGTTGTCGACGGGCAGGAACGTGATCGACTTGATCGTGCCGGCGAACTGTCCGGCGACGAAGACCGTGCCGCCGGTACGCAATCCGTTGGCGTTCGGCAAATACGCAACGAGCTCGTACCGCTTCGCGAACAGATTCGCGGCTTGCCCGAGCTTGTAGATCGCGACCGTGAGCACAGCGAGGGCGACGAGAATGACGGCGCCCACCTTGAGCTGATCCCACGTGATGAACGAGGAGCGTTTCACGAGATCTTCCCCCGGGCATTCCGACCGGAGGTGCGAAGCGCCGAAGGGAGGAGCGATGAATAGTTCATGCCTAGGATCCGCCCAGGAAGTCTTGAATGTATCGATCCTCGCTCGCCGTCATCTCCTCCGGCGTTCCGAAGAACGTAATGTGCCGGTCATGCAACAGCGCGACCTTGCTCGCCATGCGGAATACGGAGCGGATATCGTGCGAGACGACGATGCTCGTGACGCCCAGCTCGCGCTGTAACTTCAGGATGAGGCGGGTGATCGTGCCGGTGGTCAGCGGGTCCAGGCCGGACGTCGGCTCGTCGTACAACATGATTTCGGGATTGTTCGCCATCCCGCGCGCGATGCCGACGCGTTTGCGCATTCCCCCTGATAACTCGGACGGGAATTGCTCCATGACGCGATCGGCGTCGAGATCGACGAACTCGAGCTTCTCGCGCACGCGCGCCTCGATCTCATCGTCGCTCAATTTTGTGTGCTCGCGCAACGGGTAGGCGACGTTCTCGAACACCGACATCGAGTCGAAGAGCGCCGCGCCCTGAAACACCATGCCCATCTTTTGGCGTCGCTCGAGGGCTTCCTCGAACGTGAGTGGCGTGATATCGTCGCCGTCGATGAGCACTCGGCCCTTATCGGGGACGAGCAGGCGGAGAATCAACTTGAGCGCGGTCGATTTACCCGTGCCCGATTCGCCGACGATGCAAATCGTGTCACCCTCGCACGCGGCGAGCGAGACGTCCTCGAGCACCGGAACGTCGAAGGCGAGCGAGACGTGATCCAGTTCGACAATCGCGCGATCTGACTTCTGTGACTTCGCGGCGCGGTCATTCGCCCCTGTAGGGTCGTTGCGCTCCTCGCGCTCCTCGCGTTCTTCCCGCTCCTCACGCTCGTCAGTCTCGAGCTCGGTGCGAATTGCCTTCCGAACCGCGGAGGGCCGATCGCCGGACTGACGCCGGTCCGAGTCGCGCCGCTCAGCCATACGACAGCACCGACAGCAGGATCTGCGTGATGAAATAGTCGACGATGAGAATGAGAATGCTCGTCGTCACGACCGTGCGTGTGGTGCTGTGGCCAACGCCTTCCGTACCGCCGGTGGTGCCGAGCCCGAAGTAGCATGCGGTGATGGCGATCAGCCCGCCGAAGACGAACGGCTTGGACAAGCCCTGCACGAAATCGTTGGGGATGTAGCGGAGCGTGAAGCCGTCGTTCGCGATCTGATCCCACACCGTGCGCCAGTACTGAGTGGTCGGCAACCCGATCACGAACGAAGCGATGATGTTGCCGCCGATGATGCCGACGAAGTCGTTGATGATCGTGAGCACGGGCAGCATGATGAGCGCCGCCAGCACGCGCGGCGTGACGAGCTTCTTGATCGGATCGGTGCCAAGCGTGTTGAGCGCGTCGATCTGCTCGGTCACCCGCATGGAGCCGAGTTGCGCGGCGATGCCCGAGCCGACGCGCCCGGCGACCATGAGGCCGGCCAACACGGGACCCAGCTCGCGGATCATCGACGCGGAGACGAGATTGCCGATGTACATCGTCGCGCCGAATGTCTTGAGCTGTACAGAGGACTGAAGGGCCAACACCATGCCGGTGAAGAGGCCCGTCAGCAGGACGATGCCCAGCGACTTGACGCCGATCTCGTCCATCTGCTGAATGGTGTCCTGCCCGTAGAACGGGCGCGCGAAGATGAAGCGCAGGGACTTGCCGGCGAGGACGAAGTACTCCTGAAGGGTCAGGACTTTCGACTTCGCGGCGTCATTCAGCCGTGTGAGGAATGCGGGCAAAGGGGTGGGGGTGGTTCGGTCGGGGGTCGAGCGACGGTCGAGTCCGTAGGGGGCAAGCCCTGTGCCGGAGACAACCATTCGGTTGACCTCGGATCGCGGGCCGCTAGGTTGTGCCGCCATGCCCCGTTCCCTCTCCCGCGACCGGCTCACCGCGCTTCTGACCGCGGCCGCGGAACGCCGGGTCGCCGTCGTCGGCGACGTGATGCTCGACGTGTACCTCCGTGGCGACGTCGAGCGGATCTCGCCCGAAGCGCCGGTGCCGGTGGTCCGCGTCCGCGACCGCCGATACGCGCTGGGCGGCGCCGGCAACGTGGCGCAGAACGTTCGGGCGGTCGGTTCCGAGTGCGACCTCGTCGCCGCGATCGGCGACGACGCCGGCGGCAGGCAACTCTGCACCATGCTCGGGGAGGTTGCCGCGAGCACGTCGTCGCTCGTCACGGTGGATCGACCGACCACCACGAAAACGCGCATCGTCGCGCGGTCGCAGCAGGTGGTGCGCGTGGACGAGGAGGAGGACACGGATCTCGATGGCGACGAGGTCGAGCGGCTGCTCGACGCGGTTCGACGAGCTGTGGCGTCGTCCGATGCGCTGGTGCTCGAGGACTACAACAAGGGCGTGCTCGTGCCACGCGTCATCGAGGCGTCGATGCAGGCTGCGCGAGAAAAACGCATTCCGATCGTCGTCGATCCCAAGTACCGAAATTTTTTTCTCTATCGCGGCGCGACCATCTTCAAGCCCAACCGCCGCGAGCTCGAAGCCGCACTCGGCGCCGACGTTGATCTGGAACATCCCGAGGCCCTGCCGGCGACGTTCAGTCGGTTGGGCGTCGAGCACCTGCTGCTCACCCTGGGCGAGCGCGGCATGGCGCTCATTTCGGCGGGTGGTCAGATCAAGAATGTGCCGACCGTCGCGCGCGAGGTGTATGACGTGGTCGGCGCCGGCGATACGGTGACGGCGTATCTGGCGCTCATGCTCGCCGCCGGCGGCTCGGCGACGGAAGCGGCGATCATCGCGAACTTCGCGGCCGGGGTGGAAGTCGGAAAGCTCGGCGCCGCGACGGTGTCGCCCGAAGAGGTGCTCGACGCGTACGACGCGTTCATGGCGAGCTGAATGGTCGTGCGCTACACTTCACGCCGTTCGCCGTTTGCTGCCGGTTCGGTCCCGTAGCTTAGTTGGTTAAAGCAGCGAACTCATAATTCGACGATCGCAGGTTCAAGTCCTGCCGGGACCACGTTAGATTTTCAGACCTCGGGAGCGTAGCTCAGCTGGTTAGAGCGCTGCTTTCACACAGCAGAGGTCCACGGTTCGAGTCCGTGCGTTCCCATTTGCACTTGTGTCATCCTGAGCGAAGCGAAGGACCCCTGTCTCAGCGGAGCGCGTTCTAGTGCTCCTCCGTCGGGACGGGGGTCCCTCGACTTCGGCGCTACGCGCCTTCGCTCGGGATGACAATGACAAGAGGCGGAGCGCTACGCGCCTTCGCTCGGGATGACAATGACAAGAGGCGGAGCGCTACGCGCCTTCGCTCAGGATGACACCTCGGCCCCGGCTCGACGCAGGCGGCCAGCCAACGCGTCGTCGACCCGCGCCTCGACCAGCAGCCGATCGCCGTCCATCCGCTGATCCAGGACTTCGCCGTCCCGGTGAATCTCGGCCAACATCTTTCCGTCCGCCGGCGACATGCGAATGGTCGTTAGCGGGCGCCGCGCGCGGATCGACGTCGCGAGTGCGCGACGCAGGGGATCGAGCCCGCCCTCCGTCACCGTCGACACGAACACCGACTTCGGCACGAGTGTGCCGATCCGCTCCTGCAGCGCCAAAAGATCGTCATGCTGCAGCAGATCGATCTTGTTGAACACGAGTAGTTTTTGCGTGCTGTTCACCTCGAGCTCGTCGAGCACCTGATCGACGACCACGCGCTGCTCCTCCCACGTCGCCGAGCTCGCGTCGATGACGTGCAGCAGCAAGTCGGCTTCGCGCGTTTCCTCGAGCGTCGCTCGGAACGACGCGACGAGATCGTGCGGCAGCTTCCGAATGAAGCCGACCGTGTCCGTGACCAGCACGTGGGCGCGATCGCCGAGATCGACGTCGCGCGTCAATGGATCGAGTGTCGCGAACAGCCGGTCCTCGACGAACACGTCCTGTCCGGAGAGCGCGCGGAGAATCGACGACTTGCCCGCGTTGGTGTACCCGACGAGCGAGGCCTTGAATTCGTTCTGCCGCGACTGGCGTTGAATCGCGCGGCCGCGCTGCACGTCGGCGAGCCGCTCGCGCAGAATCTTGATGCGATGGTTGATCAGGCGGCGGTCCGTCTCGAGCTGGGTTTCACCGGGTCCGCGCATGCCGATGCCACCGCGGAATTTCTCGAGGTGGGTCCACATGCGCGTGAGGCGCGGCAGCATGTACTCGAGCTGCGCGAGCTCCACTTGCATCTTCGCCTCCGCGGTCCGCGCCCGCGTCGCGAAGATGTCCAGAATCAGCTCGGCGCGATCCATCACGCGCTTGCCGAGCGCATCTTCGATGTTCTTGCCCTGGCTGGGGCTCAACTCGTCGTCGAAGATGACGAGCGTCGCCTGCAGTTCGTTCACACGCTCGCGGAGCTCGTCGAGCTTGCCCGAGCCGAGATAGGTGCGCGGATCGGGGCGGTCGATCTGCTGCGTCAACTCGCCGACGACGACGGCGCCCGCGGTGTCGGCCAGCTCCTCGAGCTCGCGCAGATGTTCGCCGACGGCGCGGCGCGCGCCCGGACGTTTGAGCGGCGCGCCGACCAGCAACGCCTTCTCGACCGGCGGCGTGACAGCTATCAAATCGCGGCTTATGTGAGAATCCTCATGGTGTCATTCCGAACGAGCGTCGCGACCGATTACCGCGCCACGCCGGTCGCGGTAAAACGACCCGTCGTCGAATACGGCACCGTGAAGTTACCCAGCCCCGACCCGACCGTCACGTCGCCGAGCACGTGATAATTCACCGCGCCCGTGTTCAACAGCGCGCGTCCCGCCGCGCCGATGCCCGCGTACGTGAAGTTCACCGGAATCGTGACGATCGTCGAATCCTTGCTCTGCACCGTCGCGCGCGTATCGAGCGCTCCGTTCGCGACGGTCACGCTGTCGCCCGCGAGATTCACGCGGTAGTTCAAATGCGTGGCATCGAGCCGGAAGCCGTTGGGATTATACACCGAGAGCTGCACGTCCAGGGAACCGCCGGTGAGTCCCAGACCGCGCACCGCCACGCTGTGCAAATTGACGATCGGATTCTGAAATGCCGCGCGGCCGAGCGCCGAACAGCCGCCGACGAGCGCCAACGCCGAGCCTGCCACGAACAACGCAATTTTTCTCATTGCCTCCTCCTCCCTCCCAGAGTTCCCCAGTACCGTCTCGTAGCTGCCACCAGCCGTGCATTCACTCCGTTTGCCCGCTCGCTTTTCGCTTCAACTCTTCCCACCACGCCAGCCGCTTCGCGATCTCCTTCTCGAACCCGAACGTGCCCGGCTCGTAAAAGCGCGAACCCTGGAGCCGCGCGGGCAAATACTCTTGCGGGATGTATGCCTCGGGCACGTCGTGCGCGTACTGATACCCCTCATGATAGCCCAGTTCCTTCATCAGCTTCGTCGGCGCGTTCCGGATGTGCAGCGGCACCGCCTCGGCCGGGAATTTCTGCGCCGCGTCGAGCGCCGCGTGTAAAGCCGTCTTCGCGCTGTTCGACTTGGGCGCCGTCGCCAGATACACGATCATCTCGGCCAGCGGCAGAAATCCCTCCGGCGGTCCGAGCATGTGATACGCCTCACGCGCCGCCACGGCGAGCTTGAGCGCCTCGGGATCGGCAAGGCCGATGTCCTCCGCGGCCATCGCCAACGCGCGGCGAAACATGATCATCGGGTCCGCGCCGCCCTCGATCATCCGCGCCATCCAGTACAGCGCGGCCTGTGGAGGCTTTTATGAAACGCGCTGAGCATGTTGTACGTCTCTTCGCCGCCCTTGTCGTAGCGCGCGAAGCGAAGCTGCAGTGCGTCGCGCGCCACTTCGACGGTGACGCGCCCGTTGCGTCCGACGTGCTCCGCCGCCGCTTCGAGAATCGTCAGCGCGCGCCGCGCGTCGCCGTCCGCTTCGGTCGAGAGTAGTTCGAGCGCGTCGGTGTCGACCTCGAGGTTCCAGTCGCCCAACCCACGCTCGCTGTCGCCGAGCGCGCGGTTGATGAGCGCGCGAACGTCGTCGGCCGTCAGCGGCTGCAATACGAACACGCGCACCCGCGACAGCAATGCGCCGTTGATCTCGAACGAGGGATTGTCCGTCGTCGCGCCGATCAACGTGATCGTCCCCGCTTCGACGTGCGGCAGAAACGCGTCCTGCTGCGCCTTGTTGAAGCGATGAATCTCGTCGGCAAAGAGAATGGTGCCGCGCCCGAGACGCCGCCGTCCTTCCGCTTCAGCGACGATCTCGCGCACGCGCGGCACACCTTCCGTCACCGCCGAAAACGGCACGAACTCGCGATCGGTATACTGTGCGATGACCCGCGCGATCGTCGTCTTGCCGGTACCCGGCGGGCCCCAGAAAATCATCGAGCCGACCGTTCCCTTCTCGATCGCGTCGCGCAACGGTTTGCCCGGCGCCAGGAGATGCCGCTGGCCGACGATTTCGTCGAGCGCGCGCGGCCGCATGCGTGCCGCGAGCGGCTGGGGCATCGTCGGCTCGAACAACGAACCGGTGCCGTGCGGTCCCCCGAACTCTTCGTCTACGCGCTTGCGTCTCTCGGCCATGAAGAAAAGCTAGCGAGAAACGTCGTTGTCATCCTGAGCATAGCGCAGCGTCGCGAAAGACCCCTTTCTCAGCGGAGCGCCGCGTATGCCTACTCCGCCGGGACGGGGGTCCCTCGACTGCGGCGCTTCGCGCCTCCGCTCGGGATGACACTCATTGCCAGGCGCTTCGCGCCTCCGCTCGGGATGAGACTCATGCCAGGCGCGGCGCGTCTTCGCTCGCGGTGACAATGCACGCTTGCTCTACAACTAGACCGCCGCGAAGCTCCGCGCGGCGAAATAGAGGCCGCACCCCGCCACGAAGCTCAACGGAATGCGAAGGCCAGGCCGATCCTGAAACTCCGGCACCAGGTTCGACGCGCCAACGTACAGGGTGACGCCGGCCGAGATCGCGAGCCCGTACCGCTGCAAGAACGACAATTGATTCGTGATCAGCACGCCCGCGATCGTCGACAGCCCGAGCATCGCGGCCGCGATCAGCGCCTTGCGACGTCCCGCACCCGCCGCCATGAAAAGGCTCGAGATCGCGAGCCCTTCGGGAAACTTGTGCAGCAGCACGGCGACGAACACCAATGCGCCCAGTCCGTTGCTGACCATCAATCCGCTCGCGACCGCGACGCCGTCGACAAACGTGTGCATCAACAATCCAACGAGCGCCGACACGCTCACCAATTCCGAGACGTGATGCGTCTCTTCACCAAAGTGGAAATGCCGGCCGATCGTATGCTGCGTCAAATGCACCAGCACGTACGCCGCGAGCACGATGACCGGCGCGATCGCTCCCGCGACGCGAATCGAATCCGGAAAGAGATCGACGAGCGAGACCGAGATCAAAAAGCCGCCGGCGAACGACAACATCGCGTCGAGCGCGCGCAGACTCCACGTGGCGCGCGACGTGACCGCGATCGCTCCCACGATGTTCGCCCCAGCGGCCGCCACGCCGTACAGTAGCGCTCCGCTCGATCGCGTCACGCCGGTTGCAATCCCAACCGTTCGGCCGCCGCGGTGACGGCGTTCACGAGATCGGGCGCCGCCGGGAAATGCTGGCGGTTGGTCTTCCAGCTCTTGCGCACGACCTTCGCCTGCTCCTCCAATCCTTTGCCCTCGAGCAGATACAGCCAGCGATCGGTGCGGGCGTAGATGAAGAGCTCGAGATAGGGATCGAGCGTCAGCTGATCGTCCGGCGTGTACACCGACAACTCGGCGCCGCCGTAGCGGGCGAGCAGAATCTTCAATCGTGCAATTCCTTCCCGCACGTCCGGCAGTGCGACGGCCTCGCCCTTCCACGAGCGACCGCTGCGCAAGTCGTCGATCACCACGTCCACAGCCGGCGGCAAGTGCTCGGTCAGTGTGTAGAACAGGTCCACGACTCGTTCCGCGTTGGCGACGACTTGCGCCGTGTATAAATCCTCTTCATGGCGAAAGGTGAATCCGTCGGCGTTCACGCGAAATCGCCGCCAGATCGAGGCCTCGGGTTGTCGCCCGCGAAAGAACATGTCGCTCCCGTGTGACATTACGGCGCGCGGCGATCGCCGCTGCCGGCTTGCTCGTGCAGCCGCTTCGCTTCTTGCAACAGCCAGTCCGCCGTGTTCCGCGCCGGATCGTCGATGACGACGTCGAGCAGCGCCTGGAGAATCTTACCGAGGGCCGGGCCCGGCTGGATGCCCACACCGCGCAAATCATCGCCGTCGATCGCCAGTGATCCAATGTCGACGGGCTGATCGAATGCGGCGCGCAACATCCGCCGGTACAACGACCCGACGGCCGCCTGACCCGGCGCGCCACCGCCTTCCGCACACCATGCCGCCGACGCGAGCCTCATAAACGCGCCAAGGTGCAGGCGTCCGACTCGCGCCACCGACCGTCGCACCTCGGCGTCGCTCGGCGGTGCGGCGCGGCTGAGCAGATCGCGCAGATCGCCGCCAAAGCTTCGCCACCGATCGACAAGCGCTTCGACGGCGTGGATTTCGTGCTTCGAGCTGCGAAGGTTGGTCATCACCTTCGCGGCCTCGCGGCCGGAGAGCTCTGACAGGAGCGCCGCGAATCGGATCGCGCGCCTCGCGGGCCGTCGCGGAACGCCGGGCATCGCCGCGTAGTCCGCGATTCGCAGCGTTTGTTCGGAGACGTCAGCCAACTGAGGCACGAGTGTGCGAAAGGCCCCGGTTTCGCGCCAGTGCAGCAACGCCGTGCTCGGGCGGCGCACCTGCTCCATCGTCTTGTCGAGCTCCTGCTTCACGCGTTCGGCGGACAGGCGTCCGAGATGCGGCGCGCTCGCTTCGATCGCGACGAGCGTCGCCGGGTCCAGCGCGAAGTCGAAGCGCGCCGCGAAGCGAATCGCGCGCAACGCTCGCAGGCGATCCTCGCGCATGCGCGCGTCCGGATCGCCGACGGCACGCACGAGTCGCCGGGCAAGATCGGCGCGGCCGCCGAACGGATCGCGCAGCTCGTCGCGCTTGGGTGAATACGCGATGGCGTTGATCGTGAAATCGCGGCGCGCGAGGTCGTCCTCGAGCGAGACACCGAATTCCACCTCGGCATGACGGCCGTCGGTGCGCACGTCGCGGCGAAACGTCGTTACCTCGTGCATCGTGTTGGCGCGGTCGAGCACACCCACCGTGCCGAAGGCAATGCCGACCGGAATCGTGCGCTTGTGACCGAAGAGCTGACGCACCTGATCGGGTGTCGCCGACGTCGCGAGATCCCAATCGAGATCGGGATGGCCGAGGAGCGCATCGCGAATTGCGCCGCCGACGCACCACGCCTCGAAACCAGCATTCTCCAATCGCTCGGCGATCTCGAGCACAGCCGGCGGTGGCGACAAGCGAGGCATGTTGGCGGATGAATTCGGTTGAGCGATCTGATGCGTGCGGGACATCAATCTAGCGCACCAAAGATGGCTAGCCACTACAACTTGGATGTTCCAATAGCGATATTGCGAAAGCGGCGCTCGTGCGTCATAGACCTGTAAATATCAGGAGCTTATTTGACCGAGCTGGAGCAACTTCTGGAAGCATCCCAGGCCGCCGAGAAGTTCAAGAAGGCGGTGCTGAGTTACTGCGTCACGGGCGATGCCGAGCTCATCCGGATTGACGGATTTGCTCCGCCGGTGAAGGTTCGCCGACTCATCGCGCACATGCTCGAAGTCGAGCCCCATCTGCCCGTGGAACGCATCGCGGTGCACGGACGCTCAGGCTGCTCCGACTTCGTCGGCACCGTGCAGGTGCACACTTCGACCGGCACCCGCGTGTTCGAGTTCGCGTGGGACTGCCGCTGGCGTGCCGAGCAGGAAGGCTGGACGGATTGCTTCGGCTTTCCCGACCAGATCCGCGCCGCCCGCGAGTACGACTGGCGCTGCTTCGAGGTCTGGCAGCCCGTCGGCGCCGAGACGGCCTCGAACGTCAATTAATACTTCTCTAATAATTCACGAATCTGTGAAACGCTGAGCCCGGCGCCCAGCGCGAGCATCACGTCGATGCGCGCCTGTTGCGGCCGCCGCGAGCCGGCGAAGATGGCGCCGCGTTCGGCCAAACGCCGGCCGCCGCCAGGATAGCCGTAGGTGCAGCCGACCCGTCCCCGCAAGGCGCGAGACGTGACGACGACCGGCTTGTCCTCCGCCACCCACCGGTCGATGCCGTCGACCATCGCGGGGGGAACGTTTCCGCGACCCATCGCCGCGATGACGACTCCCTTCCCCGCGTCGCGCGATGCATCGAGCAGACGCGAGTCGGCGCCGGCGAATGCATAAACGACGTCCACGGGCGTCGCCGGCGCGGCCGGCGTCAATACGGGAACCGGCGCGGGCAGCGCACGGCGAAAGATCACCGAACCGTCGTCGATGACGCCCAACGGTCCAAGTCCCGGGCTGTCGAACGCGTCGAGCATGTGCGTGTGCACCTTCGTGACGTCGATCGCCGCGTAGATGCGATCCGACATCACGACGACGACGCCCACGCCGCGCGAATACTCGTCGGCCGCCACCCGCACGGCAGCGCCGAGGTTGGCGGGACCGTCCCACCCGAGATCGCTCGACGTACGCATGGCGCCCGTGAACACAACGGGCTTTTCGCTCTCGACCGATCGCGCGACGAGATAGGCCGATTCCTCGAGCGTGTCGGTGCCGTGCGTGACGACGACACCATCCACGCCAGGTCGCGCGAGCTGCTCCGCGATGCGCTGCCTCAACGCCCACATGCGCTCGACCGTCATGTGCGGTCCGGGAAACGCGCCCCAGTCGTCGACCTCGAGGTCGGCGATGTCGGCCAAACCAGGAACGAGCGCCACGAGATCGGGGCCGCGCAGCGCGGGCACCGCGCCCCCCACGCCGGCGTCGTGACGCATGGAGATCGTGCCGCCGGTAAAAAGAAGAACGATCATCCGCAGAGCACGCTGCCGCCGTTCACATTGACGATCTCGCCGGTCATGTGGCGCGCGAGATCGGAGCACAGGAATACGATCGGTCCGGCGATGTCGCGCGGCGCGGCGATGCGTCCAATCGGAATGCCCGCCGCAATGCGATCGCGTCCGCCGTTCGAGAACGGCTGCTCGCACATCTCGGTGTCTACCCATCCGGGCGCGACGCTGTTCACCGTGATGCCGCGCTTGCCCAGCTCGGGCGCGAGTGATTTCACGAACGAGATCATCGCCCCCTTCGACGCGGCGTAGTCGGCGTGAAAGGCTTCGCCGCGCTGGCCGGCGGTGCTCGATACCAGCACGATCCGACCATTATCCTGCATTCGACGAATGGCGGCGCGTGTCGTATAGAAGACCGAATCGACGTTTTCGGCCATCGTGCGGCGCCACTGCACGTCCGTCATGTCGGTCAACGCCACGTCATCGCACGGCCAGATGCCGGCGCTGCCGACGAAGAAGTCCAGGCCGCCCAGCGCCGCCGCCGATCTCTCGACGAGCTCTTCGGCCCCGTGCATCGTCGAGATGTCCGACGCGTGCGCGAACGCCGTCACGCCATGGTCCTTCCGCAGTGAGGCGACAAGTCGATCCGCATCCTGCGCGCGGCTGCGATAGCCGATCGCGACGTGCGCGCCGTATTCCGCGAACAGTTGCGCCGCCGCCGCGCCGATGCCGCGCGAGCCACCGGTGATCAAGGCGCGCTTTCCCTTCAATCCGATCATAGACTGCGCTCCACGTAGTCGCAGATGAGATGCTCGATGCACAGATGCAGTTCCTGCGCGCGGTCGGTGCGATCGGTCGGAATGATGACGCTGTGATCGCTCAGCGCGCGCAATGCGCCGCCGTCTCTCGCGCTGAACGATAAAACCCCGACGCCTCGCGCCCGCGCCGCCTCGGCCGCGCGCAGCACGTTGGGCGAGTTGCCACTCGTCGAGTGGATGATCAGCAGATCACCCGTCCGGGCGAGCGCCTCGACCTGCCGCGAAAAAATGTGGTCGAAGCCGAGATCGTTGCCCGCCGCGGTGAGCAGCGAAGTATCGGTCGTCAGCGCCACCGCCGGATATGCGCGGCGATTGCGCTGATAGCGTACGACATATTCGGTCGCCATGTGCTGGGCGTCGGCCGCGCTGCCGCCGTTGCCGCAGAAGAAGAGCGTGCCGCCCCGCTCCACCGTGTCGCGCACCATGCCGAGCGCGCGCTCGAGGTCGGGGCCGAGCTCTTCGGCGGCGCGGGTCGCCAATGCGGCGAGCTCGCGCAGACCTTGATTGAAGTGTAATTGAATATCTGACATATCAGTTCTATAATTAGTGCCCGAAGACCAGCTCGCGAAGCCGTTCCATGACGCCCTTGCGGCACTCGATGGACGGCACGGGAAGCGGGTCGTCATTCGCGAGAAGACGGTGCGCGTTGTCGCGCGTGAGCAGCGCGGCCGCCTCAGCCGGCGCCACTTCGTCGAGCCACTGCCTGGCCGCGGCGAGACTCCGATGGTCCACGTGGGTATCGCTCGCGAAGCAGTCGACGAGACCGTCCGCCAGCAACTCCTCGCTCAATTTGCTCATGCGCCGCGAGCCGAGGATGGCCGTGACGTCCATCTGAATGCGGGCGCCGGCGCTTCGCCACGCGGCGACGTGCGCGCGCGTGCAGCCCCAATACCGCTCCGGGTGCGCCACGACCGGAACGACGCCCGCATCGCGCAATCGCTCGAGCTCGTCCGCGGCGTTCGGCGGGATGCCGCCGCGCGCGAACTCCACGAGGCGCGCCGTCGAACCGTCGAGTCCGAGCCTCGGATCGCGAAGGTCGGCGCCAGGCACGTCGAGCATGATCTCCCAGCCCATCGCCAATCGCGGCACGGCGGGCGCCGCCGCCGCAAGATCGGAGAGAATCTCTCTGAATCGATCGTGCGGCGCCGCGTGCGCGCGCGACGCATCGAGATGCGGCGTGCACACGACCAGCTCCACGCCCTCGGCGCCGAAGCGCTGGAGCACCGGCACCGAGGCGGCGATCGACGGCGAACCGTCATCGACGCCCGGTAAGAGGTGCGTGTGGATGTCGATCATCCGTTCGTGACGGCAGCCAGGCGGCGCGCCGCATCTCGCGCGCGCGCATCCAGTGTCGCTGGATCGTCCGCCGCGGCCTCGAACGCATAGGTGACGAGCGCATCCACGGTCAGCAGATCGAGCGCCGAGTCACGTCCCATCGACGGCCGCGCGAGCAAATCGCGCAGCAACGCCTCGGCCGCGTCGATGCATGCATCCGTCACCTCGGCACGCGGCGCCGAAAGCCGTGCGCCAAGCGCGGCTTCGATCGAAGCCGACAGCCGCTCGGGCGGCGCCGGTGTTCGCTCGCGCAGCCAGGCGGAAACGGTCACGCGCCCAATGCGCTCCGCACCAGATCCGGCGCGCGCGCGAACGCGTCGTCGAAGCGCGACGCGTCGGGAATGCCGGCTTGCGCCATGTGCGGCTTCCCGCCGCCACGTCCGCCGGCGGCCGCCGCGATGTCCTTGATCAGCGCATCGGCGCGCACGCCGCGGTCGCGCAGATCGTCGGTCACGACGACGAGCAGCGTGTTCTTTCCGTCCTCGAAGCTGGCGGCGAGCACGCCGACGCCCGATCCCAATTTCTCACGCACCGCGTCGCCGAGTGATTGAAGTTCTTTAACGTCGCCGGCGCGCACGACGCTCGTAACGAGCTGCGTGCCGTTGCCGCCGATCGCCGTCGCGCTCTTGAGCACACTCTGAAGCTGGTCGCCGCCGCCGCGCATCGCCTCGTCGAGCCGCCGCTCGAGCGCGCGCCGCTCCTCGAGCAACCCGGCCACGCGCTTCTCCACGCCGTCGAGCGGCGTCTTGAGCAGTTCGGCGAGACGATGCAGCCGCTGCTCTTCCCCGCGCAGAAGCTGGTACGCGCCGCCGGCCGTCACCGCTTCGATGCGCCGCACACCCGCCGCCACGCCCGTCTCCGCGACGATCTTGAAGATCCCGATCTCCGCCGTGTTGCGGACGTGCGTGCCGCCGCAAAGCTCCATCGAGAATTCGGGAATCGTCACGACACGCACGACGTCGCCATACTTCTCGCCGAACAGCGCCATGGCGCCGAGCGCGCGCGCGTCGTTGAACGCCATCTCGCGGTAGGTGACCGGCGCGGCCCGCCAGATCTCGCGATTGACGATCCCCTCGATCTCGACCAGCCGTTCGGGGTTGACAGGACCGTGATGAGTAAAGTCGAATCGCAGGCGATCGGGCGCGACGAGCGAGCCCGCCTGGTGCACGGCTTCGCCCAGCACCTGGCGCAGCGCGGCGTGCAGCAGGTGCGTCGCCGTGTGATTGCGCTCGGTATCGCGCCGGCGCAGCGACGGGACGCGCGCCGACGCATGGCCGAACTGAAACGTGCCCGTCATCGTGCCGATCGCGGCCGGACGTCCGTCGATCTTGCGTACGTCGTCGACTTCGACGCGCCATCCCTGACCAATGATCTCGCCCTTGTCCGAGATCTGGCCGCCCGATTCCGCATAGAACGGCGACTCGCGCAGCAGCACGGCGACACGCCCATCGGTCAAATGCTTGATCGCGGTGACTTGCGTCTCGATGTCCACCACGTCGTAGCCGACGAACGAGGCGTGCGGCGCCGCGTCCGGCGCCGGCGTCTCCCACCCCGCGAGATCGGCGAGATCGTCCGCGACCACGCCGATGCGCCGCGACCGCCGGTCCTCCTGCGAGCGTTTGCGCTGTGCGTCGAGCGCCGCCTCGAAGCCCGGCACGTCGACGACGTAACCACGCTCACGGGCCATCAACTCGGTGAGGTCGATCGGAAAACCGTACGTGTCGTAGAGCCGGAACGCGTCCTCGCCGTCGATGGTGCCGCGAATCTCGCTGCCCCCGTCCGCCGTCAGCAGCGGCGCGAGCTGCTCGAATCGCGTGAGACCGCCTTCGATCGTATCGAGGAAGCTCTGCTCTTCGATTCGCGTCGTGTTGACGATGTGCTGCGCGCGTTGGCGCAGCTCGGGATACGCATCGCCCATCGCGTCGATCACCGTTTTCACGACCTCGACCAGCGTCGGTTCCTTGCGGCCGAGCAGCCACGCATGGCGCACGGCGCGGCGGAGGATGCGTCGCAGGACGTACCCGCGTCCCTCGTTCGACGGAAAGACACCGTCGGCGAGCAGGAACGCGACCGACCGCGCGTGATCGGCGAGCACGCGATACGACGCCGGCTCGACCGCCTGCGCGTACGGCGTTCCGACGGTCTTCGCGACAGCGTCGAGCATCGGCGCGAAGAGGTCGGTGTGATACACCGACATGCTCCCCTGCGTGATGGCAGACATGCGCTCCAGACCCGCGCCCGTGTCGACCGACGGCCTCGGCAGCGGAACCAGCGTGCCGTCCGGCTGCTTGTCGAATTGCATGAACACGAGATTCCAGAACTCGACGAACCGATCCTTGTCCGACCCTTCGATGAACGCCTCGAGCGAAAACTCCTGGGCGTTCAGATCGGTCCACTCGCCGGTCGCATCATCCGGAAAGCGCCAATCCTTCACGACCTTGGCCATGTCGACGAAGATCTCCGAGCACGGGCCGCACGGTCCGGTGTCGGCCATCTGCCAGAAATTGTCCTTGTCGCCAAGGCTGTAGATGCGCGAATCGGGCAGCCCGGCAATTTCGCGCCACAGGGCGCGCGCTTCATCGTCCGAATGGTGGACGCTGACGCGCAGCAGCGACTTGTCGAGCTTCAGTTCCTCGGTGACGAACTGCCACGCGAACGTGATCGCGTCGCGCTTGAAGTAGTCGCCGAAGGAGAAGTTGCCGAGCATCTCGAAGAAGGTGCAGTGCCGGGCGGTGTGGCCGACCTGCTCGAGATCGTTGTGCTTGCCGCCCGCGCGCACACATTTCTGCGAGGTTGTCGCTCGGCGCTTTCCCTCGGGCGGGTCTTCCATGCCCAGGAAGACCTTCTTGAACTGGACCATGCCGGCGTTCGTGAACAGCAGCGTCGGATCGTCTCCCGGCACGAGCGACGAGCTCGGACGGATGACGTGTCCGTTGCGTTCGAAGTAGTTGAGAAAGCGCGAGCGGATCTCGGAGGCGAGCATACTCGAATATAGCCCCAGCGGGCGAGTTATTCCGCCCCGGGCGGGGGCGCCAACGGTGCAGAACGAGAAGATCTGACAAAATCTGACAAGATCTGTTTGCTCCGCGAAGCCATCTGATTCTCGCGCGCGAAGCGACTGTCCTTGTCAGATTCTGTCAGATCGTGTCGTGGTGCTCGTGTTCAACCGCGGCCGTCTCGTCTGTCAGCCGCGCAAGCACCCGCTGAATGTCGTCGCTGTCATAGCCGCGTCGAGCAAGAAATGCGTACAGCCGCCGCCGCCGCGTCGCCTCGTCCACCTTCGTGAGCATGCGCAACTTCTTGCGCGCGACCTTTTCAATCGACGCATCCTCATCGATGGCCTCGTCCTCGAATACCTGCGCGACCGCCTCGTCGGAGACGTCGCGCGCGACACCGCGCTTCGCGAGCTCCTGCTGAATACGCCGCCGCGAGAGTCCGGCGCCGAGCGCTTTGGAACGCGTGAGCTGTCGCGCGAAGTTGGCGTCGTCGAGCAGTCCCGATGCGCGCAATCGTTCGATCGCGGCGTCGACGTCCGCCGCCGGCTCACCTTTTCGAATGAGCAGACGCCTTAGCTCGGCAACGCCGCGGGCGCGGGCTTCGAGCATGTCGAGCGCACGATCGTATGTCGAGCGGGAAGGTTTTGTCATCGGTGTTGCCGGCGTTGCGGGTCGATGGTGTAACCACCGGGCGAAGCCCGGCTCCGCCACCGCGCCTGTGGCGCGGTCGCACCATCGCGAGGCGGTCGTCGCGGCCAAACCATCGGCGCAGAGCGCCGGCCTGACCTCACTCCGCCTCTGTAACGAAAGCGATGCCAAAAGAAAGACCGGGGAGCCGCAGACTTGTTCCGTAGGGAGTTTCCGGGTCCCAACGTCGCAAGCCTACTTCTCCCCGGCCCATTTCTCTGCCGGTGTATCGCTGTTCGATCGCTCGACCGCGTTCGTGCCGTTCCTGCCTTACTCGTCGATCGCCTCGATGTCGCCGCCAATCACCTCGCGCGGTCCGACGCCCAGGAGCGCCTTCACCTTCTCTTCGACTTCGGACATGAGCGCCGGCGTATCCTTGAGATACAACTTCGCGTTCTCCCGGCCCTGTCCAATCTTCTGACCGTTGTAGCTGTACCACGCGCCGGACTTGTCGATGATCCCCGCCTCCGACGCGATGTCCAACACCAGACTCGCGTGGCTGATCCCCTCCGCGTACATGATGTCGAACTCGGCCTGCTTGAACGGCGCGGCCACCTTGTTCTTCACCACCTTCACGCGGACGTGCGAACCCACCACGTCCTCCTTGTCCTTCACCGGGCCGATGCGGCGAATGTCGAGCCGCACCGACGCGTAAAACTTCAAGGCCTTGCCACCGGTCGTCGTTTCGGGATTGCCGAACATGACGCCGATCTTCTCACGCAACTGATTGATGAACACGACCGACGTCTTCGACCGGGCGATGGAGCCCGTCAGCTTGCGCAGCGCCTGACTCATGAGGCGCGCCTGCAACCCGACGTGCGAATCACCCATGTCGCCTTCGATTTCGGCCTTCGGCACCAGAGCCGCGACCGAGTCGATGACGACGACATCCACCGCTCCCGAACGCACCAGGATCTCGCAGATCTCGAGCGCCTGCTCGCCGGTGTCCGGCTGGGAGATCAACATCGCTTCAACGTCGACACCCAGCTTTCTTGCATACTCCGTATCGAGCGCATGCTCCGCGTCGATGTACGCCGCAACCCCACCGTTCCGTTGAGCGTTCGCGACGACGTGCAAGCACAGCGTCGTCTTGCCGCTCGATTCCGGCCCGTAGATCTCGGTGATGCGACCCCGCGGGATTCCTCCCACGCCGATCGCCGCGTCGAGATTGATCGCTCCGGTCGAAATTGCCTCGACGCGCACCTTGTTGTCCGCGCCCAGACGCATGATCGAACCTTTGCCGCAGCTCTTTTCGATCTGCGCGATGGCGAGGTTCAACGCCTTTTTCTTGTCGTCCTGCAAGGTCGACACAGCCATTATCTCACATCCTCTCGGTTAGTTGTAGTCCGCTCTGGCCGTGCAGCGTAATCGTACCGGGAAAGCGGTCGCTTCGATACCCGAATAAAATACGAAACCCCCGTCTCTTATTCAAGCCGAAATTGGAAGTGAAAATGCGTTCGGGACGTGTCGAATACGCACGCGTTCGCCTTCGACCAGCACCCCGACCACGTCGAAGCGGTAGACCTCGCTCGGGCGCCCGTGGCGGTCGATCCAGACCGACGCCGACCGGACCAATTCACGCTGCTTGGTCCAGTTGACGGCCTCGACCGGATCCCCGAACGAGTTGCCCTTGCGCGCCTTCACCTCGACGAACGCCACCGTCCCTTCCCGTTCGACCACGAGATCGATGTCGCGGTGGCCGTTCCGGAACCGGCGCTGTACCACGCGCCAGCCCTGACGCCGAAGCCACCGCTCCGCGATCCGCTCGCCCAGCTCTCCGAATTGCTGCCTGGCCGCTGACATGGGGCGAATCTCGCGTGGCGATCGTCGAACGCATCACCGAAGCAGCGCACCGCGAACCAAATCATTGCGCGTCGGTGGGCACGGCGGAAACAACCAGGGCGCACGCGGACGAACGCGGACACGGCACGGGCTCACGCGGACGACACCAGAAACGGCGTAACGGCGGAAGTCGCAGCACAACCAGTGCAGAAAAAAAAAGCCGCAAGAGAGACGCACTCTTGCAGCCCCACGACGCTCCACTGCTCTGATTTTTTGGTGTTGTGGTGTGGTCGTGTCGTAGTTCCTGGTGTTGTCCGCGTGAGCCCGCGAAGTGCCAGCGTCAGTCCGCGTGCGCCCTGTTGGTTTTCCGCCGTTCAGCGCCCAATCCGACTCAGCGCCGACACGAACTGCGCCCCGCCCATCGCCGGCACGTCGAGCGCGCTCCGCACCACGATCGGGTCGCGCTTGGTGACCCAGTACAGCCCGCGCGTCGCGTCGGCCGCACGCACGGACACCACCCAGCAATCGAACTGGCCCGCCGGCACGCGCACGCGATCCTCGCCAATCACCGCCATCCGCGTCGGCAACACCATCGTCGAGCCGAGCGTCACGAAGAGCGTACTGGCGGAATCCTCCCACGCCGGCTGAAGCGGAACGAGTCGCAGGATCGTCTCCAGCTGCGCCGCACTGACGATCGTACCGCGCGGAATTCCCGTCACGAGCGAATGGCGACCCGGAGGCCCACTCGTACCGCCATACGCGCTGTCACCGCGAAACTCGACCAGCAATCGCGCGGCGCCGATGACCGAGCTCCAATGCAACGGGCGCAGCGTCGTCGTGTCGGTGAACAGCGAGTCCGTCGAGACGCCGCCCGCGTCCAGCGTGCGCGTTTCGGCGAGCACCCACACTGAACTCCCCGCATACGTGCCGAGGGCCACCGAGACGGCGCGCGTGCCGATGTGGGTGGTGCTGACGTCGCGCTCGAGCGTGTTGTCGTAGACGAACTGCCCGGCACGAAGGGCGCTCGCGTTCACCGGCGTATTCTGCGCGCGCAGCAAATGCGTCGCACCGCCGAACGCGAGCGACGCGATCAACGCGCCGGTAACCGCAAGCGATTCACGCAGCGTACGGACGTTACCCGCGTAACCCACGTTACGCACGCAGCCCACAGATGCGATCCACCTCATCAAGCCCGACGAGCACGTCGCGCGGCTTGGGACCGTCCGGCGGCCCGAGCACGCCCGCCGCATGCAGCTGATCGATGATGCGCGCCGCGCGCCCATAGCCGACCTTGAGGCGCCGCTGCAGCAGCGACGTCGACCCCTGCTGGTTCTGCACGACGACTTCAGCCGCTTCGCGGAACAGCTTGTCGCGATCGCTCGCGTCGGCCGCGCCCTCGCCATCGGCACTGCCTGCCTCGAGCGCTTCCTTCGCGCGCACCTGGTCGAGAATGTCCGGCTCGACCTCGAGCGGCTCCTCGAGCACGAGGCCCTGCGCGGCGAGCGCCGCCCGCTTGGCATCGCGCACGCCCTGATACCACGCCATCAGGTGCTCGGTGTCTTCGCTCGAGAGATACGCGCCCTGCAACCGCGACGGTTCGGACTTGCCCGGTGGAATGAACAACATGTCGCCGTTGCCAAGCAGCATTTCCGCGCCCGCGCCGTCGATGATCGTGCGGCTGTCGACTTGCGACGCCACGCGGAACGCAATGCGACTCGGGAAGTTCGCCTTGATCAAGCCCGTGATGACGTTCACGCTCGGCCGCTGCGTCGCGAGAATGAGATGAATCCCGATCGCACGCGCCTTCTGCGCGAGCATCGCGATCGGCGTCTCGACTTCGCCCTGCACCGTCATCATGAGGTCCGCCATCTCGTCGATGATGACGACGATGTACGGCAAAATGCTGCCCTTGTACGTCGTGTCCTCGAACGCGACGTCGGCGCGCTTCGGCATCTTGAGCGCCGTGCCTTCCCCGTCGGCATGGGCCTGCACGCGCTTGTTGAATTCCTGAATGTTCCGGCAGCCGTTCGCGGCGAGCAACTCGTAGCGCTCCTGCATTTCCATCACGGCCCACTTGAGCACCGACGCCGCGTCGCGGTTGTCGGTGATCACCTTGTGGCGCAGGTGCGGCAGCGTGTTGTACACCGAGAGCTCGACCATCTTCGGGTCGACCATCAGCAAGCGCAGCGTGCGCGGCGTGTGGCGGTAGACGAGGCTCGTGATGATGGTGTTGACGCACACCGACTTGCCGGAGCCCGTGGCGCCGGCAATGAGCAGGTGCGGCATCTTCGCCAGGTCGGCGACGACGGGCTTCCCCTCGAGGTCTTTGCCGAGCGCGATGGGCAGCGCCGCGCGGGCGCCGGCGAAGTCGCGCGCTTCGATTAATTCACGAAATGCTACTATTTCAGAAATTGGATTAGGAACTTCTACACCCACCGCGCCCCGCCCCGGGATCGGCGCCACGATGCGAATCGACGCGGCGCGCATGGCGAGCGCCAGATCGTTCGACAGGTTGGCGAACTGCCGCACCTTCACCCCCGGCGCCGGCTCGACCTCGAACTGCGACACTACCGGCCCCGTCGTGCGGCCGACGAGCTCTCCATCCACGCGGAACGTCCGCAGCGCATCCATGAGCTTGACGCCCATCGCGTCGAGCTCGCGGTTCGATGCGTCCTTGTTCTTGGGCGGCACTTCGCTCAGGAGCTCGGGCGACGGCAGCGCGTCGCCCGACAGATCGAAGTGCTCGGTCGCATCGATCGCCGCTTTGATCTCCGCATCGTGCTCCGCGCTCGCCTCGGCCTTGCTCAACTTTCTCTTCCGCTTTCGATCGACGCCGCGTGATTCGGTGGCCGGATCGTCGAGCATCGCGACCGCGCCGTCGGCCATGTGTGACATGCCTGACATGAGCGACGGATCGATGGCGGGCATTTCCTCGGGCGACGGCTCGAGCATCATCGCCAACGTGTCGCCGGCTGAGGCAGCGGCCGCCCCGTCGTCCGCCTTCGGTTCGCGCTTCCGCCGCTTCTTCGGCGCCGCGTCCGCATCTTCGTCCGCGAGCTCGGGCACGCCTGCGACGACGGCCGCCGCCTTCCGATGTCCGATCAATGCGCGCACGGGATTCCACGCCAGCGTCGCCGCCATCAGCACCGAGGTCGCAAGCGCCACGACCACCCAGGCGCCAAAAATTCCGAACCAGCTGGTCCACCAGCCGGCGATCAACTCACCCCACAGACCCGCCGCGAGACTCGGCAGTCCGGGCGTCGGCGCGGGGGTCGCGAGTGCCACGGCGATCGGCAGGACCGTGGCCATTCCCGCGAAGAAGATCATCCACGAGCGATCGGTTTCGGATTCGAGGCGGCCGAACAACCGAAGCGCGCGCACCGCGGGCGCGAGCGGAACCAGCACCGCCGCGGGCCATCCGAAGAACGTCACGAGCGGTTGCGCCAACCAGGTTCCAACGACTCCGACGCTCGCCTCGACACTCACGCCCGAGTGAAGCTCCGCGAGCGCGAGCACACCGAACGCGCCCGCGAGAAAAACCGCGAACAGCAGCAGCCCGCTGCCAAGGATCTCGCGCTTGAGGGCCGCGATGCGCTGATCCTTTGCGTTGGGAAGTTGAATCGACGTCATGTGGTTCGGGATCCTGGGCCGTTCGGTCGAAATCGTGTCAGACACCGGCGCTCAACGGATGACGCGCCAGCGTCGCGAACGTTTTTTTCAACGCGCGGCGAGCATCAAATCAGTTTTGTGATGGGCGGACTAGCGTTCTCGTTCGGGCCCGACCTTCGTGATCTGCCGATCCTGATACACCGGAATGACCGGGTACGAATCGACCGTCGCGCACGCCACCAGGTCGTCCGCAAAGCCGGCCTTCTGCAACGCTTGTCCATGCTCGGACGCCTCGAAGAGCTTGTCCACGTGCTCGCCGTATTTGCGATCGATGAGCGCGCAGGCCTGCGCCGCATCGTTGAGCTCCACGTTGGTGAGCCGCTTCGACACGTTGTAGACGTAGCGGCCGGCGCAGCCCGCGTCCTCGAGCGCGAACTGGCGCTCGCGGCCCGCGCACACCACGGTGATGTCCGTGCCGCCGCGCAACGCGGCACGCAGCATGGTCAGCACCACGGTGTAGTTGACGTAGGAGCCGATGACGACGTCGCGCGCGCCAGCCGTGTTCACGATGGCGGGCGTGCCGTTGGTGGTCGTCATCAGCACCGTCTTCCCTTCCACGGCCTCGCGCGTGAACTCGAGCGGCGAGTTGCCCAAGTCGAAGCCGGGGATCGCGAGCATCTTGCGTTCGCCGGCGAGCTTGACGTCGCGGCGCTCGAACGCCTTCGCGCGCGTGACCGCTTCTTCCGACGTCTCGAAGGGGATGACCGCGCGCGCGCCGTTCGTCAGCGCGGCGGCAATCGAGGTCGACGCGCGCAACACGTCGATCACGACGACGACGCGTCCGGTGACGTCGGCCGGCGCCACGGTCTGTCCGCCGAAGAACACGTCGACGCGCACTTACACGGGTTCCTTCATCAGCTCCGTCTCGCGCTCCAGGAACTTCGTGTCCACGTCGCCCGCCATGAAGCGCGGGTTCTGCATCACACGAGCGAGAAACGGAATGGTCGTCGTCACACCTTCGATGATAAACCCATCGAGCGCCACGTGCATGCGCGCGATCGCTTCCGCACGGTCGCGTCCCTGGCAGATCAGCTTGGCGAGCAGCGAGTCGTAGAACGGCGGGACGGTGTAACCGTCGTACACGTGCGTATCGAGGCGCACGCCGGGACCGCCCGGCGGATGAAACGCCAGAATCTTTCCCGGCGACGGTTGAAAGTTTCTCGCGGGATCTTCGGCGTTGACGCGCACTTCGATGACGTGGCCGCGGAGCGGCGGCAGCTCGGTGATGCTCAGCTTTTCGCCGGCAGCGACGCGAATCTGCTCCTTCACGAGATCGACGCCGGTGAGCATCTCGGTGACGGGATGCTCGACCTGGATGCGCGTGTTCATCTCCATGAAGAAGTACGAGCCGTCTTCATCGAGCAGCATCTCGATCGTGCCGGCGCCGACGTAGTCGATCGCCTTCGCGCCGGCGACCGCGTCGCGGCCCATGCGCGCGCGCAGATCGGGCGTCATCGCGGGACTGGGGCTTTCCTCGATCAGCTTCTGGTGGCGGCGCTGCACCGAGCAGTCGCGTTCACCGAGATGGATCACGGTGCCATACTTGTCGCCCATGATCTGGAACTCGATGTGCCGAGGGCGCGCCAGGTATTTCTCGACGTAGACATCGCCGTTGCCGAACGCGCTGAGCGCTTCCGACCGCGCGAGCTGAAACGCCCGCGCGAAGTCGTCGGGATCCTTGGCGACGCGCATGCCCTTGCCGCCGCCGCCCGCCGCCGCCTTGATGATGACGGGAAACCCGATCTTTTTCGCAAACTCCAATGCTTCGTCGACGTCCTCGACGCCGCCCGGCGTGCCAGGCACGACGGGCACGCCGACGGCCATCATCGCCTTGCGCGCGGCGGCCTTGTCGCCCATCACCCGGATCTGATCCGCCGTCGGTCCGATGAACGTGATCTTCGACGCCGCGCAGATGTCCGCGAACTCGGCATTCTCGGCCAGAAATCCATAGCCGGGATGAATGGCATCCGCGCCGGTGATCTCGGCCGCGGCGATCAGCCGCGGAATGTTGAGGTACGATTCGCGCGCCGGGGCGGGACCGATGCACACGTCGTCGTCCGCGAACCGCACGTGCAGCGATTCGCGATCGGCCTCGGAGTAGACCGCCACCGTCTGCACGCCCAGCTCGCGGCATGCGCGAATGACGCGCAACGCGATCTCTCCGCGATTGGCTATTAGAACTTTATTAAACATGATATGTCGTGGTCATCCCGAGCGAAGGCGCGTAGCGCCGAAGTCGAGGGACCCCCGTCTCAGCGGTGCGCTGCTCCGCCGTCGGGCCGGGGGTCCCTCGACTCGCTCCGCTCGCTCGGGATGACACAGAACCCTGATTTGTACGATGTGTCCTCACCCGTTCGGATCCTCGAATCCCGCCCACGAGCTGTCGCTCGTGCCGGCCACGCCCTGAACGCGCAGCGCGAACTCCGCGGGGCTCGTGGCGTAGAAGACGGCGCTCTCGTACGAGACGATGCCGCGCGAGTAGTGTTGCATGAGCGACTGATCGAAGCTCTGCATTCCGTATTGCACCGCGCCCTCTTTGATGAGATCCGGAATGTTCAGCATCTTTTCCATGTCGCGAATGTTGTCGCGGACCGCCGCCGTGTTGATCAGCACTTCCGCCGCCGGAATGCGCCCGTGCTTGTCGGCACGCGGCACCAGGCGCAGCGAGACGACCGCCTGTAGCGCGCTCGCCAGCGAGAATCGCACCTCGGCCTGTTGGTGCGGCGGATAGAACGACAGCACGCGGTTGATCGTCTGCGTGGCGTCCATGGTGTGGAGCGTCGAGAACACGAGGTGGCCCGTGTCGGCCGCCTTGAGCGCCGTATCCAGCGTTTCGAGATCTCGAATTTCGCCGATGAGGATGACGTCCGGATCCTGACGCAGCACGCGCCGGAGCGCCTGGCCGAAGTTGGCGGTATCCGTGCCGACTTCGCGCTGGTTGATGTGGCAGTTGATGTCGCGGTGCAGGAACTCGATCGGATCCTCGATCGTGATCACGTTCGCGCGGCGATTCTCGTTGATGTGCTGGATCATCGCCGCCAGCGCCGTCGACTTGCCGGAGCCCGTGACCCCCGTGACCAGCACGAGGCCGCGCGGCTTCATCGCGATCTCCTCGAGCACCGTGGGGAGATTCAGCTCGGCCAGCGTGCGCGCCTGATACGGAATGGCACGCATGGCATAGCAGAGCGATCCTCGCTGCTGATAGACGTTCACGCGGAAGCGGCCAATGCCCGGCACGCCGATCGCGAAATCGCACTCCTTTTCGTCCGCGAACTGTTTCACCTGCCGCGGCGTCATCAGCTGCTCTGCCAGTCCCTTCAGATCTTCCGGACGCAGCGGCGGCTGCTCGAGCGGCTCGAGCTCACCGTCCACGCGAATCGTCGGCGGACGCCCGACTTTGAGGTGCAAGTCGGATCCGTTGCGGCGGATCATCTCCTGCAGCACCATCTTGAAGTTGATGCCGCCGGCCGGCGCGGTGCCTGGTGGCGCGGCGCCCGAATCGCCGGCGGTGGGCGCCGGATTAGCCATGCGGATCGATCTTGAACAGCACCTGGCCGTATTCCACCGGCTGCGCGTCTTGCGCGAGCACTTCCTTCACCACGCCGGCGTACTCCGACTCGATCTCGTTCATGATCTTCATCGCCTCGATGATGCAGACGATCTGCCCCTTCGCCACGCGATCGCCCACGGAGACGTATGCCTTCGCGCCAGGCTCGGGCGACTTGTAGAACGTGCCGACCATCGGCGATTTGACGTCGAGTCCCGCGCTCTTCGCCGCTTCACCGGACGTCGCGGGCACGTCGCTCTCGCTGACGGCGGCGAGGCCCTGGGCGGGCGACAGGCGCGGCGCCGCCGGCAGCATGGCCGGCATCGGGATCGGTGCGGCGACCTGCACCGCGCCGCGCTGATTCGGACTCTTGGAGATGCGAATCTTCATCCCCTTGTCCGACGTAATCTCGATCGAGTCGACGGTCGATTCGTCGATCATCTCGATCAGCTTCTTCACGTAGCGTAAGTCGATCATAGGCCTCGAATGAGTCGCGCCGAACGACGCGATGCCAGCGCACCCGTCACCCGAGCTCGATGAGCTCGCGCGTGAATCTCGTGAGGATCGTCGGGCCGCCGGGGCCGAGGAACACGTCGTCCTCGATGCGAACACCGCCCCAGCCGGGCCGATAGATCCCCGGCTCGATTGTCACCACTGCGCCTTCGGCCAACGCGCCTTCGGCCGTCCGTGCCAGCCGCGGCGCTTCGTGCACTTCCAATCCCAGTCCATGTCCCAGGCTGTGGCCGAACAGATCGCCATAGCCGCGCTGCTCAATGTAGTCGCGCGCGATGGCATCGGCATCCCGGCCGGTCATCCCGGCGTGAACCCGGTGCGCGGCCGCTTCGTTCGCGGTGCGCACGACGTCATACACCTCGCGCTGCTCGTCGTCGGCCTTGCCCACCACGAACGTCCGCGTCACGTCGGCACAGTAGCCCTTGGTCTCCGCGCCGAAATCCAACAGCAGAAAATCGCCTCGCTCGAGCGCGCGTGCGGACGACCGCGCATGCGGAAGCGCCGAGCGTGGACCGGAGGCGACGATGGATGGAAATGGAAATCCTTCGCTGCCTTCGTCGCGCAACGCCTTCTCGAGCGCGCCCGCGACCTCGAGCTCCGACATGCCCGCTTTCACCTGCGGCATCGTTCGTTCGAGCGCGCGAGTCGCGATGCCATTCGCCGCTTCGATCAACGCCAGCTCGCCGGCATCCTTTCGTTCGCGCAACGTCTCGACGAGATCGACTGTCGGCCGCCACTGCCATCGCGCCCCGGCCTCGAGCAACCGTTGAAAATCGCGATGCAACAAGTGGCTCGACTCGAAGCCGGCCACCTCGAGGTTCCACTGCTGCGACAGCTGCGACAGCTCGCGCCACAGCCCCGTCCACAGGCTTTGCGCCTCGATGCTGATCCGCGCGAGACCGCCAACTTCCTCGGCGATCTGCGTCTGGTATCTGAAATCCGTGATGAGCACGACGTCGCGCGGCGTGACGAACAACAGCGCGCTCGAGCCGGAGAATCCGGTGAGATAGCGAATGTTCGCGAGGCTCGTGACGAGCAACCCGTCGACATGCGCGGCCGTCAGCCCGTCGGCGAGCGCCGACAGGCGGCGCGTGCGCGCTTCAGGCACGAGCGGACAGCGTACGAGCCAGCCCGCGCAGCGCGAGCTCGTAACCGTAGGTGCCCAGTCCCACCACCGTCCCAACCGCGGCCGACGCCAGCATCGAGTGCCGGCGTTCGGCCTCGCGCGCGTAGACATTCGTGATGTGCACTTCGACGAACGGCACCGCGATGGCCGAGAGCGCGTCGCGAATGGCGAGGCTCGAGTGGGTGTACGCGCCCGCGTTGACGACGATGCCGTCGACCTTGCCGCGCCACGAATGGATCGTGTCGATCATGTCGCCCTCGCCATTATGCTGGGCGAACTCGAGGTCGGCGCCAAGCTCTTTCGCGACGCCGCGCAACGACTTCTCGATGTCGGCGAGCGACTCGCGTCCGTAGAGCGACGGCTCGCGTGTTCCGAGCAGGTTCAGATTCGGCCCGTTGAGAACGGCGATCTTCACGTTGTTCTCACGTTGTCTTCACGTTTTTTTCAGGCCGTTGAGCCACGCGTTGAATTGCGCGATGTCGTCGGTCGCTTCAGCGGCGCCGCCTGGAGGCGTATCCGTTCCGCCAGGCGACGATTCTCCCTCTTCGGCCGAAAAGAATTGATCGAATGAAAACCCATCACCGGTTCCACCACTCTCGGCCGGTGGCGCGCCGCCGCCCTTGAACACGTGATCGAGCGAGAGCTCGTTCGATGCGCGATGCGCGGGCATGCCCTGCAGCGGTTCCGTGCCGGGGCCTTCGGGTGCGAATGCTTCGGCGAGGGTATTCGCGGCCGCGGCATCGGGAGCCGCTGCGTCGGCGCCGCCGAAGAACACGTCGAGTGAATCACTGACGGTCTGCACGCTCGACGGAGTCGGGCGTCTTGGCGCGACGGGCTCGGGCGAATCCTCCGCCGCGGGCTCATCAGAGAACTCGAAAGTCGGCGCGGGCGCGTACGACCGCGGCTCGTCGGCGACGGATTCAGCAACCTCGGGCGCGGCGGCGTTTCGGGTCACGAGACCGAGCAGGAAATCGCGAATGGTCGGACCGCCGTATGTATGAGCGGTGGCGACCGGCTCGATCTCGAACATGGGCTCAGGTTCCGTTTCCCCTTCCGGTTGCGGCGCCGCTTCCTCGACCGGCGACGTGCCGAACACACGCTGCTCGACGGCGTCGAGCTTGGTCTGCAGGTCGGTGTCGTCCGGGCGCATCTCGACGAGCTTGCGGTAAATGTCGAGCGCCGAGTCGAGGTGGCCCTGTTGGAGATAGAGCTCCGCCATCGTCTCCGTGACGAACGCGGGCTGCTCGGCGGAGACGTCGACGTGCGCATCGTCGTCCACGACAGACGGTTCGGCCGGCGCGTGGGCGAACGATTCGGCAAACGACTCGGCGAACGACTCCTCGGGCCGATCGGCCGGCGGTTCAGCCGGGGGTTCGGCCGGCGCGCGCTCGGTGATCGGCGGCGTTTCGTAGAACGGCTCCATCTCGATCGGCTGCGGCTCGACGTCGGCCGAGGATGCGATCACGCCCGGCTCGAATGTCTCGAGTCCGTCGAGCGCGTCTGTGTCGCTCGCGGTCGTCGTGGGCGGCAAGCCGTCGTCCGGTAACCCGATGTTGAGATCCGACGCCAACTCGATCTCGGGCGCCGTTTGCGGCTCGAGATCGAGCTTCGACTCGGCAGCCGCTGCCGCCATTTCCGCCATTCCTGGCTTTGCCGCAATCGCGAACGGATCGATCTCGAACGGCTCGTCGAGCGCGGGCGGTGCGGGCGGCTGTTCCTGGACCTCGGTTACGTCCGCCGTGACATTCGCCTCGGGGAAATCAAACGTCTCGGCCGGCTCGGCCGCCGGCTGGTCGATTTGGTCGATTTGGCCTGGTTCGTCGGCTTCGTCGACTCGCGCAACCGGCTTCGATGCGCGCAACGAGCTCAGAGGCACACCACCGAGGTCGAAGCTGTCGAGGTCGAGCAGGTCCTCTTCCTTGGGCGCGTGCTGCGAGCGGGAGCTTTGCTCGATGGTCGGCGGCAGAGGCGGCGGCGCAGCCGGTGTCGACGGCAGCGGTGGCAGCGGTGGCGGCTCGACCTGCGAAGCGTTCGCCGGCTCGAGGCTGGTGTCGGTTGCCTTCTCCACTTCGAGTCCGGCAGCAGTCGCCGCAGGTGCCGCGATTGCCGAGTTGCTCAGCGGTGTCGGCGCTGTGTGATCGACGGCCGGTGCTTGCCTCGACGGCGTCGGCACGAACGGCGGCGGCGTCTCGGACGCGAGGAGCGACATCATGATCTGCGCGATCTCTTCATTGCGCGGATCCGCTTCGAGCACGCGCTGGTACCAGATGCGTGCGGTGTTCGCGTCGCCGGCCTGCCGGGCGATGTCGCCGAGGTGGCGGAGGGCGATGAGGTTTTCGGGGTCGAGCGACAGTGCCGTCTCGAACACGGTACGCGCTTCGTCGAGGCGATTGAGCTCGTAGAGCGCCTGCCCATACACGATGTGCCCGCTCATGTGGCCGGGCTGCTGGGGGAGGTACTCCTGGCAGATGAAGATCGCCTGCTCGAGGTCACCGGCCTTGCGATACTCGTTGGCCAGTGGGGCGAAGTAACGCCGCGGATTCTCGTCGAATTTTTTGCGAAGTTCGTCGATACGGGCGGAACTTGCGGCCATTGAAGCCCTCGATTCGGACAAGCGGCGTGAGGGCCGAAGCCCGGTGCCGGACGAATGCGGATAATACACAGACCCGACGAGGCGCGTCAATCAGAAGTCACACCATCACTTGATTTTAGGTCGTGTCGCGTTCTAACTTTACGAGCTTATCGCGTTCGAGTTTTTCCTCCCCTTTTGCGCTGCGGAATCGTTCCCCATGCTGCAACAGATGCGGAGCCTGGCGAAGTACGTCTGGGTGATCGTTGCCCTGTTCTTCGTCGGCGGCTTCCTTCTCTACGAGACGTCGGGCCTGATGGGCCGGACCCCGGTGACGACCACCACGGCCGTCGCGGTCGTGAACGGCAAAGAGATCATGTACCGCGACTACATGGCGCGCGTACAGAACCAGATTCAGTCCGAGCAGCAGCAGGCGCAGGGCCGCTCGCTGTCGCAGGACGACAACCGCCGGATCGAGAACAGTGTTTTCGATCAAATGGTGTCCGAGGTCCTGCTGAACGACGAATACCGTCGTCGAGGCATCGTCGTCACGGACGATGAAGTGCGCGAATTTGCGCGCTATGCACCGCCGCCCTGGATCACCAACGAGCCGTCGCTCCAGACGGACGGCAAGTTCGATCCGAGCAAATACGGCCGACTGCTCGCCAGCCCACAGGCGCGTCAGAGCGGGTTGCTCTTGCAGCTCGAGTCGTACTATCGCTCCGAGATTCCGCGCGAGAAGCTGTTCGACCAGGTGTCGTCGGGCGTCTACGTCACGAACGCCGAGCTGTGGCGCGCCTGGCGCGACCAGCACGACAGCGCGCAGGTGAGCTTCGTCGCGTTCACGCCGGTCCCCGATCCGAACGCCGCGAAATCGGTCTCGGACGACGACGCGCGCGCGTACTTCGACAAGCACAAGGACCAGTTTCAGGGCCCGGCTCACGCGAACCTGTCGGTCGTGATGATTCCGCGCGCGCTCACGGCGGCCGATACGGCGGCCGCGAAGGCGCGCGCCGAGTCGGTGCGTGAGGAAATTGTGAAGGGAGCGAAGTTCGAGGACGTCGCCAAGCGCGAATCATCGGACAGCGCGTCGGGCCGCAATGGCGGCGATCTCGGCAAGGGCGGCAAGGGTCGCTTCGTACCCGAGTTCGAGAAGGCCGCGTATGCGTTACCGGTTGGCGAAGTGTCGCAGCCGGTGCTGACGCCCTTCGGATTCCACCTCATTCGCGTGGACTCGAAGAAGGGCGACACGTTGTCGCTTCGCCACATTCTGATTCCGATTCAGCCGAGCGATTCGGAGACGGCGCGCGTCGACCGAGACGCCGATTCCCTGTCGCGCCGAGCGGCGCAGAGCGAGCAGGGCGCGAAGCTCGACAGCGCGGCGAAGATGCTGCATTTGCAGATCTTCAAGGTGCAGGCGTTCGAGAACGAGCCGGCCATGTCCGAAGGCCGGCAGATTCCGAGTGTGAGCGCGTGGGCGTTTGGTGGCGCGCACGCCGGCGAGACGAGCGACTTGTTCGATGACGAAAACGGCTACTACCTCGCCCGGCTCGACTCCATCCAGGGTGGTGGTGAGCCGACCTTCGACGCCGTGAAGGAACAGGTCAAGGCGAAGGTGGCGGCCGATCGCGCGATCGACAAGCTCATGCCCGACGCGCAGAAGCTTGCGGCGAGCGCGGCGAGCAGCACGCTCGAGGCGGCGGCACAGCAAGCGAGCAAGAAGGTCGAGCAGACGGCGATGTTCACGCGCGCCTCGATGGTGCCGGGCATCGGCCAGTTCAACGAGGCGATCGGTGCGGCGTTTGCGCTGCCGGCCGGCGCGGTGAGCCAGCCGGTCAAGACCAACAACGGCGTCTTCGTGGAGCGCGTGGACAAGCGCGTGCTCGCCGACAGTGCGGCGTGGGCGGCGCAGAAGGACACGCAGAAGCAGGCGCGCCTGCAGCAACTGCGCGAACAGAGCGTGCAGATGTTCCTGCAGGATCTGCGCAAGTCCGCGAAGATCGACGACAAGCGGAAGAGTATCAACGCGGCGTTGCGCAGGCAGCAGGCGTAGCGGCTCGTACCAAGCCAGAAAGGGCGACCCTCGTCGAGTGGGTCGCCCTTTTTGCATTCGGTCGAGAGGCTTCCGCGCGACTACACCGCACCCTCGTCATCCCGAGCCGGAGCGTAGCGAAAGCGAGGGATCTAACGTCCCGGTCGCGTGGCCGGCCAATCCGCCCGGACGCCGGATTCCTCGCTGCGCTCGGAATGACACGCGCTCAGGATGGCCTGGAGCGCCCGCTGCGTCCACGCGTCAAGCGCGCGCAAAAAAAAGGGCAGCCCCGATGGGCTGCCCCGTAGCGCGTGCGAGCGTCACCAAGCTGACTAGATCAACCGCTTCGGCTCCGGACGCACGGCTTCCTCGTCCTGACGGCGCGCAAAGTCGGGATCACCCGCCGACAAGCGATCGGTGCTCCGCGTATCGCGCATGGACTCGCGGATTGGCTCGCGAATCTCGCGGTCCGCGTCGTTGATGTTCTTCTTGAACTCGCGAATGCCCTTTCCGATCGAGGCCCCGATTTCCGGCACACGCTTGGCGCCGAACAGCACGAGCACGATGACCAAAATGACCATCAGCTCCATGAAACCAATGTTGCCGAAATTCATACCGTCTCCTAGAAGAGCGACCGAGCGATGAGGTACGCGATGAGCACGCCGACGATGCTCAAAAGGGACACGTCGAGCGCCACCGGCCCCAACGTGAACTTGATCAAAACTAAGTCAATGTCCAGCGGACCGAACGTTGGATTCACGCCCGCGGTCAGAAATTGTTTCGCGGCGCCGGCCGGAAACGCGAGCCGAGCCACTTGCTGTAATACGCCGCCCGCGATGAATCCGATGCCCAGCACTATCGCATGAAACACCGGGCGATGTTTGGATGATCCACGAGGTGCCATTAAGACCGTCGCTCCATGACGTACGCAATCGCGTCCGTCAGCGAAGACCGGACAGGGCTTTCAGGAAGGACGCGCAATGCCTGCTCCGCGTCATGCGCCAGCGCTTCACCCCGCTGGCGCGCGTACTCGATACCACCGGCCTCGTGGACGATGGCGACCACATCGGCCAGCACGCCGTCGTCCGGATTCTCCGTCGCGAACAGCGCCTCGATGCGCTTGCGACCAGCCGCCGAGACGCGCGGGAGCGCCGCGATCAGCGGCAGCGTGACTTTGTGCTCGCGGAGATCGAGGCCGCTCGGCTTTCCCGTCACCGACTGATCCTCGGTGTAGTCCAGAATGTCGTCGGCGATCTGGAACGCCATGCCGAGACGATCGCCGTAGCGCGCCAACGGCTCGCGGAACTCGGCGGCGCCGCACAACGCGCCGCTCTCGCAGGCGCACGCGATCAGCGACGCCGTCTTGGCGCGAATCAGATCGTAGTACTGCGCCTCGGTGAACTCGAGCGCGTCCACGGCGCCGAGCTGGCGCATTTCGCCGATCGTCAGCTCGTTGGCGACGTCCGTGACGATCTTGATGATCGCCAGATCGGCCATGCCGACGAGCGCTGTTAGCGCTCTTGAATATAAGAAGTCTCCCATGATCACGGAGACCTGATGGCTGAACAGCGCGTTGATCGTCGGCAGCCCGCGGCGCAGCACCGAATGATCGACCGAGTCGTCGTGCACCAGCGTCGCGAGGTGCATGAGCTCCACCACCGCGGCGAGCGTCTTCACCCGCGGCTCCGGCGTGCCCGTTGCCTGCGAGGCGAGCAACGCCAGCGTCGGGCGAAACATCTTGCCGCGCATCTGCAGCAGGTGGCCCGCCACGTCCTGGATCAGCGGCAGCTCGTGCGTCACGATGTGATGCATCTCGACGACGACGTCCTCCAACCCGGCGCGCACCGGCGCCTGGATGTCGCGCAGCGCGCTCGTGGCCGGCGTGCGCACGCGAACGACGGGGGGTACCAGGCCGCTCATCGCGCCGCCCGTTCGACTTCGTTCATGCGCTCGGCGATGTCCCTGAATTGAATGTCCAGCACGAATACCCGTTGATAGTACGTCAGCGCTTCGGCGGCATTCCCCTGCTCCTCCGCCGCACGCCCCAGAAGATACAACACGCCGACCAGTTGGTCTTCGCTCGCCTTCTCGTTCAACCCGCGGGACAGGATCGACGACGCCAGCCGCGGCTGCCCCTTTTCCAGAAAGCACTGCCCCAACGCTTCGTACGTGGGCAGCCTGTTGGTAGGACTGCCCAGCGCCTTCTGAAATTCCGCGATCGCTTCATCGAGCAGGCCCATCTCCTTGAAGGCGATCGCCAGATCGTAGTGACTCTGGTAATCCTCGGCGTCGACGTTCTCGGCGACACCCTGCTTGAACTTCCGCAGCATGTCCTGGAAGTCGGCGTCCTCGTCTCCCGTCGGCTCCTGCTCGGCGACGACCATCCGCGTATCCTTCGGCTGCTCGTCGTCGCGCAGCCAATCGCCCAGGTTGACGAAGCTGTTCGACGCGGCGGGCGCGGGTTCCTGCGGCGCCTGGACGCCGACGGATGGGCGGCGGGCACCAGGACCTGCCGCGCGCGGTTGTGGCTCCGGCTCGGGCTCCGGGCCCTGCAGCGCATCGAGCGCGGCGCGCGCGCGGAGCTCGTCAGGCGCCAGATCGAGCACCCGTTGATACACGGTCCGCGCCTTGTCGCCCTGCTCCGCGTCCACCAGCGAGCCGCCGAGCGAGAGATAGGCTTCGATCAGTCGCGGGCGGTCGTTCTTCCGGAACGCGTATTCGACGCGCTTCTGGTGATGGCGTACCGCGGCCGGCTCGAGCCGCGCGAGCTCTTCGGCGAGCGACATCGCCAACTCCAGGTCGCCGCCGCGCTCCGCACCGGACATCGCCGTTTCGAGTTCTTTAATACCGCCGTCGCGGTCGCCCGCCTCGAGCATCGCCTCGGCAAGCTCGCGGCGCAGCGACCAATTCTCCGGCTCGCCCTCGACGCTGGCGTGCAAAATCTCGACCGAGTGCATCGCGACCATCGTCGAGCGGCGGGCCACCGACGGCGTCGGCATCGGCTCGTCGTCGATCGTGAGGCTTTCGGTATTCAGATCGACCAGCTCTTCGAGCGGCTCGGCGGCCGATTCATCCGCCTCGTCGTCGATCAGGCCCAGATCGTCGGAGAGCGTGATCTCTTCGAGCGACGTCGTGGCGCGCGGCGTCGAGGCGGCCGGCGGCGTCGGAACGGTCGGCACGTCGACATCCATCAGCGGCAGACCATCGAGCGCGGCGTGGGCCGGCGTCGGCAGCGGCGGCGCGGGCGGCAGCGAGGTGGCCGGCGTGGTAAGCGCGGACACGTCGAACTCGATCGATGGCGTTTCGCGCGTCGGTTCGTCGTCGACGTCAGGAACGATGAATTGCAGTTCGCCGCCGATCGACTCCTCGCCGGTCTCGTCGATCCGCTCGATCGGCGCTTCGTCGCGTGAGGCGTGCGTCGGCGCCGACGAGCGATGGAGGGGCGGCGGCTCTTCGGCGCCCAGCGACGTCGGCTCGAAATCGAGCAGCGACGACGTCGGCGTGCTGCGAATGAGGTCCGCGTCGGCCAGGTACGTTTGCTCGAGTCCGAGCAGCGATTCCGACGGCGTCTTGTCGATCGCGAGCGCGTTCGCGCGTTCCTCGTCACCAATTCGCGTGATGCCGCTGAGCGGCGCGTCCATCGGGTGCGCGGGCGTGCCTTGAATCGCGATGTCGGCGCGCGTGATCGGCGCTTCCATCGGCTCGTCGACGAGCGACGGTTCGTCGAGCGACGGCTGTGCGGCGACCGGCGTGATCGGAGCGGGCGGAGTCATCGGCGCGACCGGCGGCGCCGATCGCGCCGGCGTTGGCGCTCGTGGCGGCGGCGCCGGCTCCGACTGCACGGGGATCGCGCCACTCGTCCGCGCGCGGGGCGCATCGTCCAGGTCCAGGAAAATCAGATCCTGCGACTTGGTCGCGCGCCGGCTCCCGCCGTCGGATTTGATCTCCACGGTGGGATCGAGCGCGCGAATGCGATCGGCCGTCGAGGCAGCGTCGTCGCCCCGCCCCTCGGACTGGTAGCGTGCATGGAGAATTTGCAGCTGGTCGATCGCTTCGTCCTTCCGCTCCGCCTTCGTGAGCTGGTCGGCGAGCATGAGGCGAATCTCTTCCTGGTCCGGCGAGAGGTCCGCGAACTCCTTCAGCGCGCGGAACGCTTCGTCCGTTTTGCCGGCCTTCTGCATGCGGTCGGCGTACTCGAGGAAGTTGACCTTCGCCTCGCCCTTGAAGCCTTTTTGCGCGCTGATCTTGCCGAGCTTGTAGTAGACGCTCGCGCGACCCGGGGACTGGCGGAGGATCTTGTTACACAGGGCGATGGCGTTGTTGAAAAAGCCGGTGTCGGCATAACGGTCGACCGCTTTCTCGTAGTAGTCGACCGCGTCGGCCACGTTTCCCTGGCGCAGCATGAGATCGCCGACGCGGTTGAACAGCGCCACGTCGAGCTCGTCGGCATACTCATCGAATGAATCGAGCAGCTTGACGTAAAGCGCCAGCGCCTTGTCGATCTGCTTCTTTTGCTCGAACTCGGCAGCCTGCTTTTTCAGCTGTGCGACTTTGGACATCAGCGCCTGCAGGGGCTCCGCACGGCCCAAAAACGGCCGCGGAAGACCGAGGAAAGTGGAGGCTTAAGTTACCTCTAAGTCACTAGAGTGACAAGGTTTGCCCCCCACGAACGTGGCCGTGCAGCGGTTGTCCCCGTACCAGTACGGCAACTCGCGAACGTCCCGAATGTCGAACACCGCGAGGTCGGCCCGAAAGCCGGGCGCGAGCTGTCCGACCTCCTCCGCCAGGGCGAGGGCCGCCGCACCGTTTACGGTGGCGGCGACGACCGCTTCCGCGGCGCTCAAGTGCAGCTGGCTTACCCCAAGCGTAAGGACGAGCGGCAGGCTTGGGGTCGGCGACGTACCCGGATTGAAGTCAGTCGCGAGGCCGACCGGCACGCCGGCGTCGATGAATCGCCGTGCGGGCGCGTGCTTCGTCTTGCCCAGGAAAAGCATGGTGCCCGGAAGCAGCGTGGCCACCGTGTTCGACCCCGCGAGCGCGGCGATGCCGCCGTCCGAAACCGCCGCCAGGTGATCGGCCGACGTCGCGTTGAGCGAAGCGGCGAGCTCCGCGCCGCCGGACGACGTGAGCTCGTCCGCGTGCAGCTTGAGCAAGAGACCCGCATCCCGCGCCGCACGAAGAATGACACGGCTCTCATCGACGGTGTAAACGCCGGTCTCGCAAAACACGTCGGCGAAGCGCGCCAGACGCTGCGCGGCGACGGCGGGAATCATCTCGTGCACGAGCAGATCGACGTACGCGGCGCGTTTGGCGCTCGACTCGCGATGTTCGAGCGGGATTTCATGTGCGCCGAGGAACGTCGGGACGACGCGCATGGGCAGCGCCGCGGCGAGACGTGCGATCACTCGCAGCGTCTTGAGCTCGTCGTCGAGGCTCAAGCCGTAGCCCGACTTCACTTCCACCGTCGTGGTGCCGAAGGACGCCAAACGCCGCAGTCGCGGCAGCGCGAGCTCGAACAGCGCGTCTTCGCTGCGCGTGCGCAGATCGCGCACCGACGAATGAATGCCGCCGCCGCGCCGCGCGATCTCCATGTAGTCGAGCCCGGCCGCGCGCAGCTCCTGTTCGTCGTATCGCGCGCGGCCGAAGATGCCGTGCGTGTGTGAGTCGACGAGGCCGGGCGTGATGACGCCCTGGCGGCAGTCGTATTCATTCGCGCGGGGAAACCGCGAACGCAAACTCTGGAGCGGTTCGACCGCGGTAATACGGTCGCCGGTCACCGCGACGGCGACGCCGGTCTGCACGACCGCGTCGTTCATTTCCGCGCCGCGCCGCGCGCGGGCCGGTCCGGCGCACGTCACCACTTGCGACGCGTTGACGAACAGCGTCGCGGGCGCGGTGTCGCTCATGCCAGCATGTCCTTCGCGCGCGACAAGCGCAGCGGCGCTTCGGCCTCGCCACGACAGGCGTAGAAGCACGCGTTGCAGTCGATCGGCTTGTAGCGTTTGAAGTCGCGCCAGTGAAAGTCCGTCGGAAAATCGGGACAGCGTTTCACGTTGCCGAGCGGGTCGATGTGGACGGTGCGCATGCCCGACCGGCACGGGGCGCGAAGCTCGCCGCGCAGGTAGCGCGGGATCTGCTCCAGGTAATGCTCGGAGTTGGAGACGGCGTGCCGCGTCTTGCGCTTGAACGCGAGCACGTCGGCGATGACTCGCTCGACGTCGCGCAGCTGCGCGCCGGCGATCAGGTGGTCGCGGTTCCCGTTCTTCGAGTCGGTGTAGACGCTGAGGTTCACGCCGTAGCCGAGCGCCGCGGCCCGGCGGATGATCGGCATGATCTGATCGACGTTGTCGTTCTTGATCACCGTGTTGAACCGCACGTTGTCGACACCGGCGTCGCGCATGTCGGACACCGCCGCGAAGATGCGGTTCACGAGGCCGGGAATGCCGCGCGCGCGGTCGTGCCGCTCGTCGAGATAGTCGAGCGAGATGCTGAGCTGGTGGACGCCGGCCGCCTGCAGCGCGCGTGCGCGATCGGCCGTCAGCATCGCGCCGTGCGTGAGCAGGGTGATGTACGTGAGTGGGATCGCGCGCGAGACCGCGCCGACCAGGTCCTCGAGGTCGCGGCGGAGCGTCGGCTCACCGCCGGTGAACGTCACGATCATCGGGTTGAAGAATCGCGCCGCCTCGGCGAAGCTCTCGAGCTCCTGCGTCTTTGCCGACGCGTCAGTCTTCCAGTAGTCGCAAAAGCCGCAGCGTGCGTTGCAGCGCTGCGTGACCTCGAAGCTGACGAGCATGGGCATGCGGCGCGCCTTCAGCCACGCGTACTTGCCGACGAAGAGCGGAACGTGCCAGGGGCGAAAGGCGTTGGAGAGCATATTATGAGGCCGTCATCCTGAGCGAGCGCCAGCGAGTCGAAGGATCCCCGTCCCGACGGCGGAGCCCTCCGCAATGAAGGGGGTCCCTCATGCGCCCAGAGGGCACCCGGCTCCGCTCGCTCGGGATGACTGAGCCGTCATCCCCTCATCGGCAGCTGAATCCCCTGCTCTTCCGCCGTCCGAATGGCGATGTCGTAGCCCGCCTCCGCATGCCGCGCGACGCCGATGCCCGGGTCATTCGTGAGCACGCGCTCGAGACGCACGCGCATTTCGGGCGTGCCGTCGGCGACGATGACCTGGCCCGCGTGGAGCGAGTTCCCGATGCCCACGCCGCCGCCGTGATGGAACGAGACCCACGAGGCACCGCTCGCCGTGTTCAGGAGCGCGTTGAGAATCGGCCAGTCGGCGATCGCATCGCTGCCATCCTTCATCGCTTCGGTTTCGCGGAACGGCGAGGCAACGCTGCCGGTGTCCAGATGATCGCGGCCGATGACGATCGGTGCGCTTAATTCTCCTTTTGCTACTAAATCATTCAACGCGACGCCGAACTTCGCGCGCTCGCCCTGCCCCAGCCAGCAGATGCGCGCCGGCAATCCCTGAAAGTGAATGCGTTCGCGCGCCATCTCGATCCAGCGCCGCAAGTGCGCGTCGTGCGGGAAGAGCTCGAGCACGAGCTCGTCGGTGCGATCGAGATCTTTCTTGTCCCCGGACAATGCCACCCACCGAAACGGACCCTTCCCCGCGCAAAACAGCGGCCGCACGTACTCGGGCACGAAGCCCGGAATGTTGAAGGCGTTCGCCACGCCGTTGTCGAGCGCCACCGTGCGAATGTTGTTGCCGTAGTCGAACGCGATCGCGCCGCGCGCCTGCATGGCGAGCATCGCCTTCACGTGCTCGACGATCGAGGCATTCGCGCGGCGAACGTACTCGTTGGGATCGCCGCGCCGGAGCGCCGCCGCGTCGTCGAGCGACATGCCGGCCGGCACATATCCATTCAACGTATCGTGCGCGCTCGTCTGGTCGGTCAGAACATCCGGCGTGACGCCGCGACGTACCAGCTCCGGCAGGATCTCCGCCGCATTGCCGGCGAGCCCCACCGACAGCCGGCGCTTCGCGTCGGTCGCCTCGCGAATCCACCCAAGCGCTTCGTCGAGATTCGACGTCTTGCGATCGCAGTAGCCGGTCTCGATGCGCTTGTCGATGCGCGCCTCGTCGACTTCGATCCCCAGGATCGCGGCGTCGTTCATCGTCGCGGCCAGCGGCTGCGCGCCGCCCATGCCGCCCAGGCCGGCGGTGAGCACGAAGCGGCCGGCGAGCGTGCCGTTGAAGTGCGTGTCGGCCACGGCGCCAAACGTCTCGTACGTGCCCTGCACGATTCCCTGCGAGCCGATGTAGATCCACGAGCCCGCGGTCATCTGGCCGTACATGATCAGGCCGGCTCGTTCGAGTTCTCTAAAGTAGTCCCAGTTCGCCCAGCGACCCACGAGGTTGCTGTTGGCGATGAGCACGCGCGGCGACCAGGCGTGGGTGCGAAACACGCCGACCGGCTTGCCGCTTTGAATGAGCAGCGTCTCGTCGTGCTCGAGCTTGCGCAGCGCCGCGACGATGGCGTCGAACGCCTCCCAGTTGCGCGCCGCCTTTCCCGTTCCGCCATACACCACGAGATCCTGCGGCCGCTCGGCCACCTCGGGATCGAGGTTGTTCATCAGCATGCGCAGCGCGGCCTCCTGCTGCCAGCCTTTGCAGGAGAGCGCCGAGCCGCGCGGCGCGCGAACCGTGCGGGGCGCGTGGTCGGTCGTCGGGTCGGGTCGGGTCAATACGGACATGTTGATTCGCGAATGCTCATTCAATATTTGGAAACAGCGCATCGCCCTGAATCAGTTCGGCGAGACGCTCGATGTCCGGCGCCAGCACGCGGTCGCGGTCGAGCGGCGGCACCGCGGCGCGCACGGCCGCGTGCGCGCGTGCCACGCCGCGCCCCGGCTTGAGCGGCGCCCGATAATCGATTCCCTGCGCGCCGCACATCAACTCGATCGCCAGCACGTACCGTACGTTCTTGACGATGCGCCTGAGCTTCCACGCGGCCGCCATCGCCATCGGCACCACATCTTCCTTGCTGCCGTCCGTCGGAATGGTGTCCACGCTCGCCGGATGCGACAGCACCTTGCACTCGCTCGCCAGCGACGCCGCGGTCACCTGCGCCATCATGAACCCGGAGTTGACGCCGGCGTCGCGCGTCAGGAATGGCGGCAGCCCTTGATTCAAATCCGGATGCACCAGCCGATCGATCCGCCGCTCGGCGATCGTCGCGAGGTTCGTGAGCGCGATCGCCATGAAGTCGAGCGCCATCGCCACCGACTGCCCGTGGAAATTGCCGCCGCTCAACAGATCGCCGCTCTCGAACACGAGCGGATTGTCGGTGGCCGCATTCAGCTCGCGCCCAATGACCGATGCGGCGAAATCCAACGCGTCGAGCACCGGGCCGTGCACCTGCGGCATGCAGCGGAGCGCGTACGCATCCTGCACGCGTGGATCGTTCTCGCGATGCGATTCGCGAATCTCGCTGTCCGCCAACAGCTCGCGCAGATACGCCGCCGACGCCGCCTGGCCGAGCTGTCCGCGCACGTCGTGGATGCGCGGGTCGAACGCGACCGGGGTGCCGAGCAGCGCTTCGAGCGACATGGCGCCGGCAATGTGCGCGGTGCGCCAGAGCCGGTGCGCATCGACGAGCGCCAGCGACGCAATCGCCGTATGCGCCTGCGTGCCGTTGATGAGCGTCAGTCCTTCCTTCGTCGCCAGCGTCATCGGCTCCAGATTCACCGCGCGCAGCATGTCGGCGGCGGGCCCGCATTCATCGCCGCGATGGAGCGTTCCTTCCCCGATCACGGACAGCGCGAGATGCGCGAGCGGCGCGAGATCGCCGCTCGCACCGACGCTGCCCTGCTCGGGAATCGGCGGGTGC